>Ga0315904_10000513_pt1 | contig 61543 bp, 54 predicted proteins | sample LakEriMetagenome_6_FD_203529 | JGI IMG/M metagenome (GOLD analysis project Ga0315904, IMG submission 203529) | Freshwater fungal communities from buoy surface, Lake Erie, Ohio, United States - Buoy 12 MA120 | ecosystem: Environmental > Aquatic > Freshwater > Lake | place: USA: Lake Erie, Ohio...
ACCACTCCGATCGTCTTCGATCTGAGTGTCGTGAAAGCACCTTCGCAAGTCGCTGAGATCATCGGCCGAATCTTGAGCCAAGCCAACATGGCTGGAGTGGACATCACCGTCCTTGGGGACCAGATTTTTATCGAAGGTAGCCTTGGAGTCGGTGGCTTGGGAACCCAAGTCGTCACCGGTATTCGCGACAAGGCAGGCAATCCGATGCGTGCCACCGAACTCAACGGCGATACGCTCGTGACGATCTTCCTAGGTGAAGGCTTCGACTACGGCGATGCACCCGATCCGAGCTATGCAAGCCTGCGTGACAGCAATGGGCCTCGCCATAAGGTCGTCGATGGCTTCTCTCTGGGGTTGACCAACACGGCAGATCCCGATGCGAAGGTTCCCGACCAAGATCAAGACGATGGGTTGGTGTTCAACGCAATCGTTTCTGGGTTCACCGGATCGTTCCAATTCACCGTACAGGGTGTGACGCTTGCAAGGCCGGCATTCATTGGTGCTTGGATCGACTTCAACGGCAACGGCAGCTTCGACACCGCCGAGAAGATCAACATTCCCGGTCGGATCGTCAACGGTCTGAACTCGCCGGTGACATTCAACGTCCCAGCCGGTTCAGTAATTGATCGTTCCGTTGCCGCTCGATTCCGACTCAGCAGCGACCAAGCTGCCGTTGGATCACCGCTAGGTGAAGCGATCGATGGAGAAGTCGAGGATTGGATGATCACCATCGGTTCGAATCCATACACCAATCCAACCAATAGGTTCGATGTCACCGGTGACGGATTCGTATCTCCGATCGACGTCTTGCAAATCGTCAATTACATCAATGCGGGGCTTCCAAGCCGTCCGACGTTGCCTCCAACTGCCGTTCCTCCTTTCTTGGATGTCAACGGTGATGGATTCATCAACGCGTTGGATGTTCTTGCTGTCATCGACGAGATCAACAAGAACCTCAGCGGAGGACGTGGAGGAGAAGGCGAAGCCAACGATTCGAGTGATCTTTGGGTCCCAGCAGTTGCATTGGAAACCAGGACATCTGAACCGATTGCTTCTAGCACCTCATCAAAGTCGGCTTCGAGTGGATCGACCAAGTCTGCAAGTCGTTCCAGCGACATGGTTATGGCAAGTTACTTTGGCTCAAGCCTAACATCGAGCTTGCTAGATGGTTCGGATGATTTGCTCGACTGGACCGATCGATCTTCAACAAACAGCGATGCTAGCGATGATCGCTTGGATCTTGCTCTAAGCCAGGAACTCGACGATATCCTAGGACTATAGGCTGGCCTGAAGGTTTAAATATCCCAAGCCGTGGACATCCACTGTCCACGGCCTGTGCTAGGCACCTATGGCGCCCCTCGTGAAGGCAACAGTATGGAATAATCGTTGCCAACCCGAGATTAGGCCGAAACAGCCTATCATTCCATAAAATTCTTGCTCGGCTAGCAATTACCTGATATTGTTGAACATCGGATCGAGGCTGGCTTGAGTGAAGCTGCATGGGTGCGGTCTACAGGGTTTAGGCTGATCCGTTTAAAAAAGTTCGCGATCGTACGATGTGGAAGCGAATTCATTACAGAGGTACTGCCATGTCAATTCACTTGCCCTTGGACAACATGACGCTGGTTGACAAATTGGAGGCGATGGAGGCACTTTGGGCAGACATCTCTCGGAAACCAGCCGATCTGGCGTCACCTAGTTGGCATAAGGACATCCTGGATGAACGACGGCAACTTGTCGCTGAAGGGAAACTGAAATTCCTCGATTGGGACACAGCTATAGCCGACCTCCGAAAGGAACTACGGCGGCGAAGCCCTACTTCGCTGCGGAGTTGGACTTGCCACCCTTGCGAAACTAACCCCAGAGCTTAATCCCCGACGAGAACTTGTTCGAGTTTGTCGAGGTTAGCCTCGATGCAGTACTTCGATTCAACCAGTGCTCGTCCTGCAGTTCCCATACGCTGACGCAAATCCGGATCCAACAGCAGCGTTCGGAGCGATTCAAACCACTGCTGGTCATTTGCTGCTGCGAAACCAACTTGGTTATCTTTGAGGATCGTCGCATTGACGCCGATGGGACTGGCCACCGCCGGTATCCCAATCGACATGTACTGCACGAGTTTGGTGGCCGCTTTGTACCTCATCCAATCTTGATCCGCAGGCAACGGCATTAACCCGATATCCATCTGATGAAGCCACTGGATCTCAACCTCGGGACTCCATGTTTCAAATTGCAAATCGATCCCCTGCATATCGATCGCCTTGAGGGGTTCGGAGGTGTTCGATACGACCAAGAGTTTGAAAGGGATTTCCTTAGCCAATCTCCTCAAGGCCGGTGCGCAATGGACTAAAAAAGGCAAGTTCGAAGGTGTTCCCATCCAACCAATGACTGGCTTGGACGATTCGCTCGATCCAAAGGCTCTCAACCGGTATCTCTCTAGCGAGACACACGTTGGTATCTCCGTGATCTTCGAGTGGAACTGCGAGACATACTCATAGAGTGGCTGGTTGCTGACCACGACGTGATCGCTCCACTGGATCAACTGCCGAGTCTTTTCTGGAAACTGGAGGAAAATAGCATCGTCCACATCGAGTACAAATCGACGCGAAACATTCCGGAACCAGCGGTCTAACCATAGGCTTTGGTCGTGGAAAACACCTCTTTCGAGATACAACGTATCGGGACCAGACCACTTGGCCTGAGAGTACTGCCAAAGCCTATTGGCCCTCTTGATTTGATAACTTATTCTCCAGCCGAATTTAGGCAAGTAATCGTAGACGCTCGGATAACTGGTCCAGACAGATACACGATGTCCTCGGGCTTTGAGGGGCTTTTCGTAGGGAAAGAACCGAAAACGTGTCGACGGGACGTTGGCTCCAAGGGTTACAAAACCGAAGTGCATGGTGGGGTGCTAACTATGCATTCGAGGAAGCTCATGCCCAACATCGATGATGGCTGCCTCGGCTGCCGAGAGTTCATCGAGCCGCAGGCGAACCGTCTCTGGGTCTTGAAAGTGCCTGGCCAATCGCACATAAGTCGTATGATGCCGAGCCTCGGATTCAAACAAGGATCCGTAGAAGTTGGCAAGCTCGGGATCAGAAACGTAATCTTTAAGTAGTTTGAATCTTTCGCAGGATCGAGCTTCGATCAGGCCTGCGATAAGCAATCTGTCGACAGCCCGGTCGGGTTCGTTGGGCCGCACGAGCAAATTGAGTTTTCGTCCGTAATCCCCCGGTCGAATCTTGCGAAATCGAATTCCCCGACGCTTGAGCAAATCCAGAACCATCTGAAAATGTTCGAGTTCCTCGGCGATGATCGTCGTCATCTCTTGGGTGAGTTCTTGGCAGTCGACATAAGATCCAAACAAACTCATTGCGGATGCCGCCGCCTTATGCTCGCAGTGAGCGTGATCGATCAAGATCTCTTCGAGGTGCTCGTCGACCTGACGAAGCCACCGTGCTTGGGATTCGCTTTGAAGATGAAGCATAGGACTACTTGGATTCCTCTTTCGAGGGATTGCCTGGTTTGGAGTCTGAACCCAGGAACATCAGGTGTTGCCAAGGAAGTCGATCGTACTGCCCTACCAATCGCATCGAGTTGGCTTCGTACTCCTTGAGAATCTGCTTCTTGGTCATTTTATGCTCAGGTTTGATTGGCACCTGTGGATCCTCACCTCGGAATTCAACCAAGGCTATGCGCCCATCAGGCGTGAGACTTTTTCTCATCGCATCGAGCATTTCGACGGGATTCGAGAACTCGTGATACACGTCGACCATCAGTATAAGATCGACCTTGCCTATAGGAAGTTTGGGGTTATGAGGTTCTCCCAGAATCATCTCGACGTTCTTCAGGTCGTTTCGCTGGCAGCGGCGAGAGAGTTCCTGGAGCATTTCCGGTTGGATATCTACTGCGATGACTTTGCCCGTAGGACCTACCTTCTTTGCAAGTTCGATGGTGTAGTAACCGTCGCCGCAACCCATATCGCAGACAGTCATCCCGGGTTTGACATCCAGTTGCTCGAGCATCTCCTCGGGGTTCTCCTCTTGGATTCGCTCGGGACGATTGAGCCACGGGATTCCATGGTAGCTCATCGGCAGAGCGATCCGCCGGCCCATGTATTTCGTCAGCGGCTTGGGAGCCGTCAATTCCGTCCGACCCGCATCCTCTTGGCCATAGCAAGTATGGCTTAACGCCCAGAGCATGACGATCAAAAACGCCAGTGAAAGCCTGGGAATAGACTCAATCATCCAAGGCATCTTCGAGTGAGATTTGAGCATCGTCGATATTCTCCAACGTGATAGGGTTAAAGCCAGGATGTTTGGAAGATTCTAGGTAGGCGTCTAGGATGATGTGAGCCGCTATTTTATCGAGTTGTTTCTTACGCTGCTTGTGGGTCATTTGCAATTCCCTAAGCAATCGAGTGGCCAGGGCTGTTGTGTAGCGCTCATCGATGAATCGCACCGGACGCTCGGTCGTGGTGATAAGCCACTTGGCAAATTGCCTAACTTCACGCGCCTTGGCGCTATCGCGACCGTCGCAGTGCAAGGGCAAACCGACCACCCAACCACCAATCTGATTCTCCTTGGTCAGCTTTTGAAAATACTTCACTTCGATCGCGGGGGCTTTGCGCTCGAATGTCTCCAGAGGGCTTGTCCAAGTTCGGCTCGGATCGCACGAGGATATCCCGATTCTGACGGTACCAAAGTCGATTCCGGCGAGCCTACCGGTTTCGGGCCAAGGTAAATCGTAGGGGTTGATCTCTCCCAAAATGCTTACTTCCCGCAGTTTGACTTGTGTCGATTCCTGAACTTTTGCTAAGTCTAGCTTACTCAAATCCGCAAAGATTGTCGATTAAGTCAAGTGTGCCGCTAACTGAGCACCTCATCGAGTTGGCATGGAGATTCAAAGTTTATGCGAAACCAGAGCGTTGCAAATCGTTGGAAATCGACCAAGTCGATGCGTTGGGGGCTAGTTACGACGCTGGTCTTTAGCCTTTTGGGCTTAGGCACGGCCCAAACCCAGGAACCCTACGGATACAACGAAGCCGAGCAGATGCTCTCGTTTAACACCGTTGAACTTAAAGATCAGTTGATGTTCGGTCTGCGGGTCGCATTTCCTGAGCAAGAGGCTTTCGTCGATCAAGTTATCCAAAAGGTCGATCGAGGGGAAATATCTCGGGCGATGGTCAACGTGATTTACGTTTGGGCCAAGAAACGCAAGCCCAAGATTCCTTTTCCGTACTTCGAATACGTCCTGCGTCTATTGGCCGACCAGCGGGGTGTAGTTTTTGAGTGACAAACCAACCTGTGCGACTTAGAATGCCATGTAGGAAATTCTCAACTCGCACTTCTTAGGATTGCTCTGATGTCGCTTTCGAAGCCTCTTTGCAGTCGTGGTATTCATCTCCTGCTAGTCCATGCGTCGGTGCTTGTTGTCCTTTGGGGGGCTGTATCGAGTTGGGCCCAAGACAAAACCGTCGGCAGCCCAACGGAAAACTCTCCGCAAGATTCCAAGCAGGAAGGCTTCAACGCTCCTATCGAAGAGTTAACCAACGGAGTCATCGACAATCGGCGGATCTACAACACGTTCGTCAAACGAGGACGATGGTTGATTGATGCGGATCCTTTTTATGATGGAAAAGATATCCGGCAGCAACTCAAGCTAGCCCCCAATCGACTTGCAATCAACTTGCCGGATATTGCCGCCGTGAGTTCCGAGGACTTTCACGATCGCATTCGTAAAGCTTCGGTCATGGTCGGGGCGCTTTACGATTGCGGTCGCTGCAAAAATCTTCACGGAAATATCGCCGGTGGTGTGCTCATCAGCCAGGATGGCTTGGTGCTGACCAACCACCATGTGCTTAAGCGAAAAGAAGATGAAAAAACCCAAGGACTGCTCGTCATGAACCATCTTGGTCAATGCTATGGCATCGGCAAGGTTCTAGCTGCATGGGAGTCTGCCGATATCGCTTTGATTCAACTCCAAACCGATGATAAAGATGAAAAATTCGAGCCTGTACCGCTTGCTGGTTCGAATCCAAAACCGTTGTCTGAAGTGGTGGTCATGAGTCACCCACATAACGAATTCTTTGTCGTCACAACGGGGCTTGTCAGTCGCCTTACGAAAGCAACGATGCAGGGGGATTCGACAACTTGGCTGGAAATCACCGCAGAATTCTCGGGGGGATCAAGCGGCTCGGGTGTTTTCAATTCCCGAGGCGAATTGGTCGGCTTGGTCTCACGCATTCACCCGATGTTTCGCGAACAAGAAAAGAGCGATCGGTCAAAGAGCACCGAGAACGTGCCCCAACCACCAGATGCTCCACCGGATGCACCACCGGGGCGCATGGTCTACCCCGAGCAGATTCTCCGGCGCTGCGTTCCGATCGAATCGATCCGAAAGATGCTTACCCCCTGAGTTGCCATGAGTGTAACGATAGAACATCTGCACGATGCCCAGCGGATTCTTGCTGGACACATGTCCCCTGCCCCTTTGGTTCGATCCTATGCACTTGAGGGACAACTGGGTTTACCAGCCGACCGTCGGGTGTGGATCAAGGACTATGGCTGGACTCCCGTAGGGTCTTTCAAGCTCATGGGGGCCTTGTATTGGATGTCCAAGCACGCACCGAATCTAGCAGGCAGGCCTGTTGCTGCCCACTCCTCAGGAAACTTTGCCTCCGGGCTTTCGTATGCAGGGCACCGATTCGAAAAACGGGTTATTATCGTCATGCCCGAATCGGCTCCAAAGATCAAGTTCGAGAACACCCGCAGGTATGGAGCCGAAGTCCGGACCTACGACATCACCACCGATCACCTGACAGGCGTTCGCGATCGACTGGCCAAAGAGATTGCCGAGCAAGAGCAAGCCTTGCAAGCGTCACCTTACGATGACCCTTATGTGATCGCTGGCAACGGCGTTGGAGGGCTCGAGATCGTTCAAAGTTTAAAGGAGCAAGGCAGGCGGTTATCCCATTTCGTTTGCGCCGTCAGTGGGGGTGGATTGATGGCCGGCCATGCACTTGCCATTGCCGACGGTTTCCCAGATGCCAAAATCATTGGTGTAGAACCCGACCAAGCCGACGATTTTAGGCAATCGCGCATCGAGCAACGACGGGTTCGATTGCCCAAGCCGACAAGCATTTGCGATGGTCTATTGTCCTACGATGTTGGTCTGAACAATTGGCCGATCCTCCAAAGGCTCGTGAGCGATTCGGTCGTCTGCAGCGATCCTCAGACCAAGCGTGCGATGGCTTGGCTTTACCAAAACCATGGTCTAAGAACCGAACCCTCTGGAGCCATCACCACCGCAGCGGTGCTCGAGGGGAAAATCCCATTGGGAATCGACCAAGATGGGTGCGATGGCACTGGCGATATCGTTGTCGTTTTGAGCGGTCGCAACATCGACGAAGATGTCTTCGAAAAGCATCTGAGCGATTCGGCCTTCAACGATGCTTCTTGTTGAGTGTCCTCAGAGCCCGCTTGATGATGTACCGGGTCTGCGGAGTCTCTGACTGTTCTTGCCAGCGTTGCGTTAAATCCAGAACCCACTCGGGGCAAGACTTACTGGCATCGTTGAGCCAGTTGGCAACCGAGTTGCGTACGTAGAGGGATTCATCCGATTTCAAAGGCTCGAGCAAATCGAGTCCCAGTTGAGGTTGTTTCTTCAGAAGTTCGATATGGGTGCACCAAACGCCACAAGGGCGAGTGATCTCGCTGGCGTATCGGCGAAGGCGCTCATTGCGACTCCCGGTCCAGGGCAAGAGCTTGGCCATCGTATCGATAGGGTTTTGGGCGATGTGATGCCGAAGCGCCATCCAAGCGATCTCGCGGGTACCGGGATTGGAATCGTCTGCAAAGGGTTTAATCCAAGCGAGCCGTTTTGCAAACGGCATCGAATCCCAGTGTCCGACGATCAATGCACCCCATTCTCGAACCACATCGCTGGTGTGCGTCTCAATCTCCTTGAAGCGAGGATCGCTGGGCAATACAAGCGTCGCGAGATCTTGGGCAATTCGCTTCGATAGCTGAAGCGACGAAAGAGATGACCCCTGTTTGAGCAGCGCCTTGAGGGGCTCATGAAGATCGATTTCCAGTTGGCTTGAGAGTTCCTTGAGGAGCTTCAAGCGGTCGACCGACAACCATTCCACAAGGGTCTTCGACTCGATCCATCCTTTGGACAGAGCGTCCAAAACATCAGGAGGGATTTCCCTCTGACGCAGCGCCGCCTTGCGCTGCTTGAGTTGCTCGATCTTCGAGGCTGTCTTAGGATCCACCGAGGGCTTTAACAAGCATCGAGGTCAGGCCGGTCGAGTAGTCGGTTTGACCGTCCCAGGCCCAAAGGTTTCTAAGGATGTCCGAGGTAAGGATTCCGCACAGGCCCATGAGAACCAAGACCAGCGCGAGCATACCTACCCAAAAACCCGAGTAGGGAACTTCGGTAGGTCGCATCGCAAGGGCCGCACCTGCACCTGCACCAGCCACCGCACCGAGTTCCTCGGCACCAAAGCCGCCCTCGGCCCCTGCTTCTTGAACGGCTCCATCAAATCCACTTCCCTCGGGAAGCCCGAGGCCATCGCCAAAGCTTTCGGAGTCTTCGAGTTCGATGACTTGCGAGCCGCTGTCGTCATCGGCTTCAACGCTTGATGGGGTCAGTTGGAATTCTTCGTTTTGATCGACCAAGCCCGCACCGATGCCGCTTGGATTGCTCGTGGAGCTTAACTTCGAACTCGATGCCGATTCTGCAGCCAATTCGGCTCCCAGATCCAAACCGGAAATTCCGGTGCCGGCAAGATCCAGCGGTTCGTCTTCGAGGGAGAGTCCCGAGTCCGAGGGGCTCATCAGGTTGATGCCGCTTTCACTGCCGATTCCGATAGCTGAATCGCTTCCAAGCACCAGTTCGTCCTCGTCGTCCCCGGAGAGTTCCAAGTCGCTACCTAAACCTTTGGAGGCTTTGGAGCCCAAACCAGCACCCAGATCCGAACCTAGAACGTTGGATCCAGGGGATTTTCCTTTGCTTGTTGAGCCGTTGGATCCAGATGCCTCTTCCAACTTCAGGTCGCTGCCGAGCCCTAGGTCGCTACCATCATCCTCGATTTTGAGGTCTGAGGATTCCGAGTCTTTGGACTTCGACTTGCCTTTATCCGCTGACGAACGATTCACCAGTTTGACACCGCTGTCGCTACGTGGATCAGGGATCAGAGCCACGTCGCTCGGTTCAGCATCTTCGGCAGCAAGCCTCAAGTCCGATCCTAGCGAGACATCCGAGCCCAGGGAGATTTCGTCATCCCCGTCGCCAATATCCCCGAGTTCGTCGAGCACCCGCTCGATCTCTTCTTGCTTGAACTTCCAACTCGCACCATCGCGGTATCCGAAAATCTCTCCCTTGGATCGCATCTCGACCAAAGCGTCGGTTGATACACCCAGGATCTTTGCGGCTTCTTCCAGAGATACGTAGTTAGCCATTCCCAAACCTATTCCAAAGCAGATGAACGATGAACTGAACTGTCAAACGGAATTAACTGAAACTATCTAAAAGGTCTTATCGGTTGCGTCGTTGCAGACTACGCAATCGATAAGATTTTAACTAACTCTATGCGTCAAGCCGAAGAAAAACTCCAGAAGTTTTTCGAGTTCGCAAGGGGTATTTCGCCTTAAAAAAACCTCCAAGCATCACGGTTTGACCAAGATTCCGAGAAATTGGCTTGGTCAATCGGAAATCCCGTAGTTTCCGGCAATCGATCCGTACGAAGATAAGGATTATTCCGAGGGTTCGCAGTTAGGATTTTCGGGAAAAAGGACTGGACAAAAAACAACTGTCTGGCCATTATTTGGGGCTTGTTGATTGCCAAGCGGTTCGTCGGATCGATTTTAGCCAGGAGTTTTTAACGTGCCGAATATTCAGAGTGCCAAGAAGCGTCTGCGTCAGTCGCTGGTTCGACGGGGTCGTAACCGGGCAGCCAAATCCAGTATCAAAACCGCAATCAAACGGCTTCAGGCCAGTGTTCAGGCCAAGGAATTCGATGCAGCCCGAACCCAATTGACCTCGATCTACAAACTGCTCGATCAGTCGGCTTCCAAAGGGGTCATTCACGTCAACAAAGCCTCTCGCACCAAGAGCCGACTAAGCCAATTCGTCAAAAAGGCCTCGGTTGCTTAGCCGGTTCGACCCGCCAAAACACAGAACAATGGAACGCACCCTAAGCCCAGCAATCGCTGGGCTTTTTCGTTTAAAGATCTGCCAATGGATCACGACACCCTACGGGTAACGACGGTCGGAGCGGCTTTTAGGTCAGGCTCTGCAGGAAAAAATAAAGACCGTTGTGAATTCCTGTTCGTCGTGCCTCCGAGAGTCCGACCTCAACAGTCCGGGACCGTTGTTTCTTTGCCCCTACCGCTACGGCGCACAAGTGATCATGAAATTTGACCGCAATCGCTACTTCATGCTGGGTGTGATTCTGCTATTGCTCGGACTCCAGTTCCGCTTGGTCGATAGCTTCGTTCTGAATGAAACCAGTACCCGGGCATTGCACAAGGTCATGAAGACCAAGACGGTCGATGCCAATTCGATGGCAACGAACGTTTTTATGCAGGCAGCCCCCTCCCCTAAAAAGACACTGCGGCCTCCTCGGTGGCTTGGATTTGTCTTCTTAACGGCCGGCGGAATCATCGCATTGCACGCTTTGGTTTTGCCCAAATCAGGCGGTTAGCCGGTCTCCTTGAATACAAAAGCCTTGAGAAAATTGGGGCTCGATGGCGTAGATCCCCTCCTGATTTTGGCCTTTTGACGTTGATTCTCCCGGGATTTCGTCTATAAATCTCCGCTTCGGCTCAGCCTTTTTACTCAATCCATAACACGATTTTCCTGCGGAACTTGCTAGGTCTCGATCATGAAAGATGGCATCCACCCAAAATACTTCGAAACCAAGGTGACTTGCGGTTGCGGAAATAGTTTTACTACACGCAGCACCCGCAAAGAGCTCAAGGTCGACATTTGCAACGTCTGCCATCCGTTCTACACCGGAAAGCTCAAGTTCGTTGACACCGCTGGTCGGATCGAAAAGTTCCAGAACAAGTTCGCCGCTGGTACTTATGCCAGCCTCCAATCCCCAAAGAAAGCTTCTGCGAAAAAGAAGTAGCGACCCCATCGCGTTTGGCTGGACTCGATAGCCCAGCGTCGATGGCAATCCAAATTACTGCTCGCTGCATGATTGCCAAGGCAAACCTGCAGCGTTTTTTTTTGCCCGCTTTGAACGACTCGGTAAAACCTCCCAATCCCCATGAAGATCCGCGAACAACTCGAACAAAATCTAGCTCGCTTCACCGAGCTTGAGCAAATGATGTCCGACCCAGCGGTCTTGGCAGGCGAATCGGGCAACATGGCCAACATCCTCCGAGAACACGGTGGCCTGTCGAAAACAGCGATGAAGTATCGTCGCTACAAAAAACTCTCGGATGATCTCAAAGATCTCGCACCCATGCTCGCTTCGGACGATCAAGACGAAAAGTCTATGGCCGAAGAAGAGGCAGCCTCGATGCGTCAAGAACGGGAGAACATTTGGAACGAACTCCTGGAACTATCCGTCGGAGGTGAGGATGCCAACCGAACCCGATGCGTTATGGAAATCCGAGCCGGTACCGGGGGTGAAGAAGCCGCCCTCTTTGGACGCGACCTTTTTGAAATGTATCGACGCTATGCGGAAACCAAAGGCTGGAAAGTCGAAGTCATGGACTCGAGTCCCAGCGAACGAGGTGGACTCAAAGAAATCATCCTCTCGATCGAAGGCGATGGAGCTTTTCGCGAACTCCAATTCGAAAGCGGTGGGCACCGTGTACAGCGTGTCCCAGAGACCGAAACCCAAGGCCGCGTTCACACTTCAGCGGCCACCGTGGCTGTCATGCCTGAACCCGAAGACATCGAAATCGATCTCAAGCCCGAAGACTACAGGCTCGACAAATTCTGCGCCTCAGGCCCCGGTGGTCAGCACGTCAACAAAACCGAATCGGCTGTTCGACTAACCCACCTTGAATCCGGCATCGTCGTCCAATGCCAAGACGAAAAGAGCCAACATAAAAATCTTGCCAAAGCCATCCGAGTTCTTAAAACACGACTCTACGAAGCCAAACGCGAAACCGAACGCCAACAGCGATCCAAAGAACGCATGTCCCTGACCGGCTCGGGTGATCGTTCCGAAAGAATCCGCACCTATAATTTCCCACAGAATCGATTGACCGATCACCGTATCAATCTGACCCTCTATAAATTAGATCAAATCATCTCAGGCAATCTCGAACCTGTCTCCGAAGCCCTCCTCGAATACGAGCGATCCATGCTTCGCGACGATGAGGCTGCCTAAGCTTACCGACACCCACTCGATCGTGCACCGGATCAAATTTCCTCGTACTCGTAAGGACGCGTGAACATGAGCGACAGCGGATCCACACCCACCGAAGCTTGGACGATCCTTCGAATGCTCCAGTGGACTACCGAGCATCTGAAAAAACATGGCTCGCCCTCGGCCCGACTCGATGCCGAAGTCCTCTTTGCTCATGCCCGCAAGTGCCAGCGTATCGACCTGTATGCAGCCTTCAACGAAGAACCACCCGAAGAGGTGAAAGCGATCTTTCGCGATCTAGTCAAACGACGCGCCAGCGGTGAACCCGTGGCCTACTTGGTAGGGAAAAAAGAATTCTTCTCGCTCCCGTTTATCGTCAACCAAGCCTGCTTGATCCCACGCAACGAGACCGAGCATATCATTACCGAGTGCATCGACCGGATCAAAAAATCCCAAGGCCCTTTGCGCATCGCCGATGTCTGCACCGGTAGCGGGTGCATCGCCATTACGATCGCCAAGGAATGCCAACGCATGAACGTTCCTGCTAGCGTCATCGCCATCGATCTGTCCCCCGAGGCTCTTGAAATCGCCAAGCAGAATCTCGAGCTTCATAAAGTCCAAGATCGCGTTGAAATGATTCAAGCCGATCTGCTCGAAGCGATCCCTGATGAGTCTTGCGATTTTATCTTGAGCAACCCACCCTACGTCTCCGAGGAAGAGTACTCCAAACTCGACAAGTCCGTTCGCAATTACGAACCCAAAATGGCACTCGTCGCAGGCAATAGCGGCACTGAAATCATCCAGCGACTCGTCGACCAAGCTGCCCTCAAGCTCAAGCCTAGTGGTTGGTTGATCTTCGAGCACTCCCCGATGAACGCTGCCAAATGCCTCGAAATCCTCAGCCAATCGCAAACCCCGAGCGGTCCGTGGTCGGATGTGCGGACCGTCAAAGATCTCTCGGGGCTTGCTCGCGTAACTATTGCCCGTCGACCCTAAAGGCCTAGTTTTTAGGTAAATTACTGTTCCTTGAGCCCCTGGCTCAAACCCTTGCTTCCACCAACCTATCTAGAAGATTCAAATCCGGTAGCGGCTTATGACTGTTGAAAACTTGATGGACAAACTCGTCGCCCACTGCAAAGCCAATGGCTTCATGTTCCAATCCAGCGAAATTTACGGTGGACTCAATGGCTTTTGGGACTACGGGCCTTTGGGTGTCGAGCTTAAGCGAAACATCAAAGAGGCTTGGTGGAAGGACATGTACCAGAGCCATAATGAACTTGCCCAGCCCGCAGATGCCCCGAGCACTTTCGATATGGTCGGCCTAGACTGCACCATCATCATGCATCCACAGGTTTGGAAATGTTCCGGACACTATGATCTGTTCCACGACTACATGGTCGATTGCCGCAAAACCAAAAAACGGTATCGCTTTGATCAAGTCCGTGGTCGATGGGTTACCTACGGTGAAAAACGGGTCTTCGTCACCACGATGGCCGAGCCCGAGCAAGAACAAGAGGACATCGCTCGCCGAGCACTCAAGCTGTTCAATCTGCGATCCAAGGAGATTGAAAAACTTCAGTTCGATCAGAAAGTCTTGACCCTCGATAAACTCTCGGATGCGGACCGTGCAAGTGTCCTCGGGCCAGATACCGACGAAGTCGGGACGCTTACCGATCCACGCGAATTCAACTTGATGTTCAAAACCTATGTCGGTGCACTTAGCGGCGAAGAAGGAGCAGCATTCCTAAGACCTGAGACCGCCCAAGGTATCTTCGTGAACTTCAAGAACGTCGTCGATAGCACGCGAATTCGAGTCCCTTTTGGTGTGGCGCAAGTCGGCAAAAGCTTCCGAAATGAAATCACGCCGAGAAACTTCACCTTCCGATCCCGCGAATTCGAACAAATGGAAATCGAATTCTTTTGCCACCCTAATCAATCATCCGACTGGTATCAATACTGGCGCAATCGCCGACTCCAATGGTACAAAGATCTCGGACTCGATTCGGAACGACTCCGACTCCGTGAACACGACCATGACGAACTAAGCCACTACTCCTGCGGTACGGCCGATATCGAATACGCATTCCCATTTCTTCCCCCAGGTGAATACGGTGAACTCGAAGGGATCGCCCACCGAGGCGACTTTGATCTCCGCAGCCACTCCGAAGGAAAACTCGATCCGAAAAAACGCCCCTTAGAAGTCGAACTCGACGAGGAAGGCAATCCTCGCCATCGCGGAAGCGGTAAAGATCTCTCGTACCGAGATGACCTGAGCAACGAGAGATTCATCCCCCATGTGATCGAACCTTCGGCAGGTGCTGACCGAGCCACCCTGGCTTTCCTCTGCCAAGCTTACACCGAAGTCCAATCCTCAGAGACGGGCGGCAAATTTGAATCCAGGGTCGTGATGCGATTCCACCCACGCATCGCCCCTTACAAAGCAGCCGTCTTGCCTTTGGTCAAAAAAGATGGAATGCCCGAGATCGCTGCCGAAATCTATGGTGCGTTGAAAAAGAAGTTCAACGTCTTTTATGACGAAAAAGCAGCGATCGGGAAACGCTATTGGAGACAAGACAAGATCGGTACGCCTTACTGCATCACCGTCGACAGCCAAACACTCGTCGATCGAACCGTCACCATTCGCGAGCGCGATTCGATGGAGCAGTGGCGCGTGCCTATTGACCAAGTCGTCTCGGAAATCGAAAAACGGATTTGCTAAGCATAGAGCGAAATGAGCCAGCATCGACAAGGTGAACTGTTCCCCAGCGATGAAGCTCCTTGGGAAATCGACTCGCAAGCGACCGTACTGGTCGCCCATGTGGTTTTTCCCGAAGCCCCCTTCGGGCCTTATTCCTATCGCATCCCCGACGAACTCTCGGGCAAAATACAGCCAGCCATGAGAGTGATCGTCCCCTTGGGAAAAGGGGATCGGGAAATCACCGGCTATACCATTGGCGTCGAAACGCTCAAACAGTATCGGCAGAACCTAAAACCCATCCTGCAGTGCTGCGACGAAGCTCCTTTGTGCAGCCCTAATCTGCTCGAACTCGTTCGATGGATGAGCAAATACTACTTGGTGCCAGCAGGCCAAGTCATCGAGGCCGTCATACCCGCCGGGGTTCGTGCCGGGGCGGGAACCCGCAATCAAACACTGCTGCGTCCGACCGAAAAAGCCACCGATGATACGTTCGTCAAATCGCTCAGTGTCAAACAAAAACAGACACTCATGCAATTGATCCTGGCCAATGAACCACTGGCCCCCGAACAACTCCGAACACTTGCCAACTGCTCCGATGGTGTCATCAAAAAACTGCGTGAGTCGGGGTTCATCGAAAGCTTTACTCAGCGTGTGATGAATTACGAGTCGAGCGATGCGGCGAGTGAGGACGAAAAGATCCCCATACCGGCTCTGACGATCGACCAAAGGGTCGCCCTCCAGAGCATCTTCGGAGCCCTGGATTCGCAAAAGCATTCGACCATCTTGCTCCATGGCGTGACGGGCAGTGGTAAGACCGAAGTCTATATGCAAGCCATCGAGAAAACGATCGGCTTTTCTCGGCAGGCGATCGTCTTGGTTCCTGAAATCAGCTTAACACCGCAAACGCGAACCAGGTTCCAAAATCGGTTTCGCTCGGTGGCCGTGCTCCATTCGAACATGAGTGGCCCCGAAAGGCACTTTCAATGGCGACGCATCAGCAGCGGTGAGGTTCAAGTCGTCGTCGGCCCCCGCAGCGCGATCTTCGCCCCAGTTCCGAACCTTGGACTCGTCATCCTCGACGAAGAACACGAGACGTCCTTCAAACAAGACTCCATTCCGCGTTATCATGCGCGCGATGTGGCCATCCATCGTACTTTCCTGGAACAAGTCCCACTGGTGCTCGGCTCGGCCACCCCTTCGCTAGAAACTTACCACCGAGCCAGGAAAGGAACCTATCAGTACGTCTCGTTGCCCAGGCGGATCCTCAATCGTCCGATGCCCGAGGTTCGCACGATCGATCTTCGAGTCAATCGAATCGATGTCAATCAAGGGAGCTTGTCAAAGCCTCTCGTGCAATCGATGCGTCGGGTGCTGGAGGAAGATGGTCAGATCATCCTGCTGCTCAATCGCCGAGGTTACTCGACCAGAGTCCAGTGCCCCTCGTGCGGTTTCGTTTTAGGATGCCCAGACTGCGATTTACCGCTGACGTTTCACCGCGATGGAAACAAGGTGATGTGTCACTACTGCGATTACACCATCTCGGCTGTGCAGCAGTGCCCTAAATGCACCTTCGATGGAATCCGTTTCTCGGGACTCGGCACACAACGATTGGAGTTGGAAGTACAAGCATCTTTTCCGAATGCACCCATGGCTCGCATGGATTCCGATACGATGCGCAAGCCCGGGAGTCACGAGCGAACATTGACAGATTTTCGGGCCGGTCGAACCAAGATTCTTCTCGGGACGCAAATGATCGCCAAAGGTCTCGATTTTCCCAACGTGCTTTTGGTCGGGGTCATTCAAGCCGACACCAGCCTCCATTTTCCGGACTTTAGAGCCTCTGAAAAAACCTTTCAGCTCATCACCCAAGTCGCTGGACGCACCGGGCGTGGAGACAAGGCCGGGGAGGTGCTCGTTCAAACCTTTTCACCCGAACATCCCGCGATCTTGGCTGCTTGCAAGCACGACTTTCTAGGGTTTGCAGACATGGAACTCCAGCATCGAGAACCATTCGAGTATCCACCCTACGGTTCGCTAGCTCGGATTATCTTTCGAGGGGAAGTCCAAGAGCAAGTACAGCAGTTTGCAGAGGGTGTGGTCGCCAAAGCCCGATCGCTGGTGGCCAAGCAGGGTTCGAAGGTCCGGATTCTCGGGCCTTCATTACCCCCTATCCCAAAACTCCGTGGTCATCACCGCTTTCATGCCATGATGATCTCCCAGCAACCGGGTGCACTGCATGCAGTTTTGCAGGAGGTCCAATCGACGACCAAGCTCCCCGAGGGAATCTTGTATCTGATCGACATCGACCCGATCGATATGCTTTGAGGTAGGCTTTAGGCATTAGGCGTTAGGCTTTAGGGGAACAGCCAAACAGCCCTGCGCGCGCAGCCCCTCACCCCCGGCCCCTCTCCCCTAGGCGAGGCGAGGGGAGCATGAGAATCTGGTAGGAGCCAAAAGCAAGCCTGTGCGTGAAAAATATTCGCGATACAAAAATTTACCCAGCGATCCTCAACGTGTCTTTCCTCCCCCCTCTCCCCTAGGCGAGGCGAGGGGAGCATGAGAATCTGGTAGGAGCCAAAAGCTAGCTTGTGCGTGGCAAATATTCGCGATACAAAAATTTACCCAGCGATCCTCAACGTGTCTTTCCTCCCCCTCTCCCGCTGGCGAGGCGAGGGGAGCATGAGAATCTGGTAGGAGCCAAAAGCAAGCCTGTGCGTGAAAAATATTCGCGATACAAAAATTTACCCAGCGATCCTCAACGTGTCTTTCCTCCCCCTCTCCCGCTGGCGGGAGCAGGGGGCCGGGGGGTGAGGGTGGAAGAGTCCTGGATCTCGCTGGAATACCACCCCCGCCCTACTCTGTTCGATCAGCACCTGCCCTCATGGAAATTTCGTCGATTTCTTTCGGATTTTCGTGCTGTGCATTGCTTTTTCAACGATTAATCTCTTGAAGGAGTTCCTCACCCAGTCGTCCCGAAAATCTGAACAGGAATTTGCACCCATGAACCATACCCTCCGAAAAGTCATCCGCTTATTGGCCTCGAATGCTCTGCCACACCGATGGAACAGAGTGCATCTGCGGAAAGCCCGCGATGAAAAGAAGTCCAAGCAACGTGCGTTGCGACTCGAAGCACTTGAGAACCGCGAGCTCTTTGCCGTCGCACCCCTTGCCCCCTTAGGCTCGAAATCGACGCTGCTGATCCCCGCTTACACCTCTCCGGTTCGCTTCACGGCAGATTTCGCCGATACAGCTTCGAAAAATGAACTGGGGTACTTTTTCGTCGATGGGCCTGATGGACGCATCACTCGCCGCCAAGAAGCCGATATCGACAGCAAGCCACTTCTCAATGCCCAAGGTCAACCGCAGTACCTGCGTCCAGGCGATCGCGGTTATCTCGACTTGGCCCTGGCTTCTTGGAACTCCGAGGTCATCTTCGCAAGCGGAGAGGTTAGTCAGTCGCTTCGTCCGAACAAGACGCTCGATGTCTCAGGAGATCGATTCATCGCATTCTTTATTATCAAGAACGCCTCGGTGGACACTTGGCGCAACGCACCTGCCAACAACAAACCCAACGCTTGGGTGAGTCTTGGGGATGCCAACAGCGACAAGTTCGAGCACTTTCAAGCGACCCGTCGTCAAGATCCATTCTTTCGCAATAACATTCTGCAGTACAGGGTCGAAGACTCAAACCTTGCCGATGCCCGAGCCAAAAAACCGGGCAACGATAGCGATATCAACGACCTCGTCTTCTCGGTGAACATTCTTCCCTATTTGAACTACGACGATTACTCGGTCTTCAATCGAGGTGCCAATTTTACGGGAGTACCTGAGGGCTTCAAACTCGATTCCAAGAGTGGTCTTTTGGCCAACGACTATCTCCCATCGAACCCAAGCGTCAAGCCGACTCTAACGCACATCAGTATCGATGGCGGGACAACTTGGCTCGAAGTTCTCAACGCCCAGAAAAAGCAGAATCGGGTGGTCGTCAGCGATCCATCGCTGCATGGAACCCTGACGGTTTTCACCAATGGTGCCATGGAATTCCAGCCCAGCGTCAACGACCCCTATTGGCAGATCAAAGCAACGGATCAGACGGCCGATCCAGATCCGATCGTGTTTGCCTATCGAGCCTTCGATGGTTTTGATTCCGCGGAAACCGAGGTTTCGATCACCCACGGCTATTACCAACGAGGATCGGGTCTGGACAAGCTTCATCAAGGTCAGCGCATGTACTTCCTGGCTGGAGGTGGCGACTCGACTTCGTTCAATGATGGCCGATCCGAGTTTTTCCAAAAGGGAAGCAACGGCAAGGACATCGTGCTGATTTCGCAAGGGATCGAGCAGCTCGAGTTCATCAACGAAGTCTTTGATGTTTATGCTGCAGGCAAAGTCCGTTCCGTCACCAGCTTGAACATCACCACGCGAGCCCAAGCGATGGATCCGAGGATCGCCAGCATTGTATCGGGCGCCGATGCGATTTGGTTTGGCGGTGGAGCCCAGTCCTTGTACCAATCGATTTTCGTCGGTACGCCCCTGTTCTCGACGTTGGCCAAGGCGGCTCGTAGCAATGTGGCAATCGGTGGAACCAGTGCCGGCATGGCCATGCTCGGCCAATCGGCTTACATCGATGTCCCTTGGGACAGCGTCAAGAGTCGTTTTGTGACTCAGCAACCGCAAAGTCCGCGAGTTCAGATCATGACCCAGGGTTCTCAATTGCCCTTTGGCGGTCTGACTTGCGTTTCGAATGCACCGTTAGGGGGACTCATCACCGACACCCATTTCTCGACCCGCGATCGGATGGGCAGGCTCACAGCATTCATGGCCCGCAATGGCCATCGGGGGCTTGGGGTCGACGAGAGCACCGCGCTTCTGATAACCAGTGTCGGCAACGAGTGGAAGTGGACAGTCTTCGGCGAAGGGAACGTCTATTTGGTATCGCCTTCGACCAATAAGGTCTCCCCTCGGTATCAAGATGGCGGTCGATTGTCCTATAGTCCGCTGAATGTAACTCGCATTGCATCCGGAACGACGACAACCCAAGCCGCCGCGCTTGCCTCGCCCAGTTATCGGATCTTTGTCAGCCAAGGTACCATCTACACCACCGAAAACGGCGGTAGTTTATACTAAGTCACATCAGCAGATTAAAAACGCACACCACCCGAGGGGTTCCTTAAAGAACGATCCTCGGTTGTTTTTTGGTCTCGACCAGTGACAGGAAGTTTCAGCAATGATGATTCCTCAACGGTCGACATACCCTTATCATGTTCTTGTAAGATTTCCTCAATTCCAAAAAGACCTCTCACGCAGCCGTTTCGATGGAACACTCAGCTGAACAGTCATTGCATCGTCCACTGATCAAAGTCTTACCTGAGGGATTTGCCGAGTCAGGCCGCCGCAAGAATGGTCCGCTGGGCTTTCACGGTTGGGGCTACGTTGTATTCGGTATCGAAACGCTCGTACTGTTTTTACTTGTGATACTTTTGCTGGTCGCCGTTTTTGTCGCTGCTCTAAAAAACGAGTTGACTTTGAATGAATGGTTGATGTATCTGGGGTTTTTCGTCTTGTTGCTTCCGTTTGTTATAGGGCCGACGTGGTATGGGTGGTTTGTGATTTCACGACCTAAATTTGACTTTAGCGATCCCCTGAAATTGCTCCGGACCGAAGGTATACGGGGCTATCCAGATCGATTGACGATCCTGCGTTACAATTTTTTGGGTACCGACTCAGCGATATTTCTTGATCATAGAAACAACCTTACCCATTTTTTCAATTGCCATGTGGCCAAGGGATTTATCCCTAAAGTCATGCGAGTATACACATGCAAGACCGATTCATTACGATACCATGAAACAACCTACAGCACCGAAGATGGATCGATCACGAAAGGTACTCTGACATCTTCGGATGGAAGTACCACACTCGTGTTGACCATTCCGGGTGTGACCGAGTTTCTCGAGTTGGTTAAGAACCCCACCGAAGGTCGCTGATCTGTTTTGCTCTAGAAGCGAGGATTGGACGGCTTGGGTGTAGCAAGTCAATGGTAAAGTGATTTGGTGGATATCAGCCGTAGCACGGTCCTCCGAGGCCGTGCATACACCTGATGCATCGATCGCTGAGTCCACAAACGGGCCACAGGCCCATTTTACAAGGACATAAGCCCACTTTACGAGCGCAGAGTTTCTGCCGGATAGCTTAGAAACCGAATTCGCGAAGCCATTGCTCGCGATCGCTCGCCGATAACTGTGGATTATGCCTGAAAGGATCCACAGCTTCCTCCGCTGGTTGCTTGTCGCTGAGTGTGCGATCCGTCAACAATTCAATCGCTTTCTTCCAGTCCTCACTGTCTCGAATCGTGGCACCCCGAGCCGCCCCTTTTCGCTGCACACGATGATCGGACGAAAGCAGTACGAGCTGTTTCGCATTGCTGTGAACTTGTAAGATCTCCTGAATGCACTCATCGGCACTGAGGTAGTCGGAAGAAAACAAAAGGTGGATGCATCGCTGTTGGTAGAATTTCGGTAGCCCATTCGGAGCACCATCCCCGGCATCGAAAACGATACAGGTTTGATTCGCGGCCGGGCCAAGATGCTCTGCGAGCAATTCAATCAATCGATTCCGCCCAGACTCGAGCGCTTTGGGCCGCGTGTCTCCGGCTTGGGCGTATCCGATGGCATACATCAAGTTGTAGCCATCGACCAGTAGCTTGCAGCTTAGGACTTGTGGCGGGAACGGCTTGGATTCAGACCCCGAGGATCGCGACATCAATGATCGACCTTTGAGACTTACGCAATAAATACTGCACCAGAGTTTAGCGGTTTTGAAATTCGCAAGATAGCCTTGGAGTACGAGTAGCTGGCTGCTTGGGTTTTGCTCTCCTCTAGAAGCAGAACGACGCGCGCTGTCCAGTGAGGCGTCTGCGAGCGTTGACGCACTTACTTAATTCCGGTCGACGGCACATGGAATGTGCCTACGACTCTAATATGCCTACGACGATGGCACCCGCGCTGACCAACCGGTATCAATGCTGTCCTGTCGTCCAGCGCAGTTCGTGAAAGTTCGGTTGTGGTCCTTTCCAGCTTTTACTCCCCAGCAGCCTGCCCTCTTTCTCAATGTAGGCTCGGAAACTGAGCAGATCGACGTTCTTCCACGACGAGAGTTTCTCGCCTGTCGTCGTCGTGAAAGCATCCGGCGTCAAGGCGATCGTTTCCGGCTTGCCGCCGCAGAGCTTCACGATCGCTACGAACTCCTGCGACTTGCCTCGATAAGAACGGAAAAAGTTCTCCGTCAGTACGATCACTAGTTCGTTCTTATGCTCTGAGTGCACTTCAAAAGCGAGCTTCTCATCGGGCTGCCCCTGCCACTTCGGATCGTTGAGCTTACGCGTCGAGTACTCCCAGTGATGCGGGTTGTTCGCCGAGAGCGTGTACCAGTCCTGCCAGCCATGTGAGAAGTCGTCGATCAGGGAGCTTCTTGCGTCCGTGGCCTTAACTTCCTCCCGACGCAGATCGTCAGGAGTCGCCGTGTGCAGCATCGAACTGATCGCCAAACTGTCAGTCGGTTCTGCTTGGGGAGCCGACGAATTCTTCGGAATCTTGTAGTAGACGTTGGCAAAAGCCAAGAGTGGTTGTTCGACGCTCAGAATCGGTAGTTTGGCGATCCACAAGTTCCCGTCTTGGGTTGCCTGAGCCGTTCGCCAGAACCGAGCCTGTGGGTCAGGATCGACCGAATACAAAAGTTGGACTCGCTCAATCGGCAGCGAGGTGTCGGGAGTGACCTCTAGCACAGGAACACCGTCCTCGGCAGTCAGCACCAACTTCGACTCCGGTGTCCCCGGAAACGTGAAACTCCCTTTGAGGAACTGGTCGATCCAAAGCGGCCTGGCCACGGCGAACTCCGGTGTGAACCGATGGTTCATGTGCGGGGTAAAGGCATAGCGGACGTTCTGGTGCGGAATGAGCTCACCGGTGCGATAGGTGTCGTCCATAATGCCGTGGAAGTCGTTGGTCGCCCCCAGCCACAGCAGCGGAGCCGTGATGTGCGGTGCATAGGACTCGAACCCAATCGTCGCATCGAAGAGCCCCACATCGCCGTTGATCGATTCCTTGCGTTGTTCGGGCAACAGGGGCCAGGGCTGGGTACGAAAGCCTGATCCGCCGACGGACGGAGCGGCGACTTTCACTCGATCGTCGGTTCCAGCGACATAGACCGTCAGGTTGCCTCCCATCGAATGGCCGTAGAGGCCCATCATCTCAGGATCGACTTCTTTTTGTTGTTCCAGGAATGTCAGCCCCCGTCTTGCCCCAAGTGTGAGCAGATACCAATTATTGTTCCGAGGGGACTCGACCGGATCGAGGTATTTCTCACCGGGCTTGAGGTTGAAGTAGCCGGGTACATTTTGCTGGGTCGGATCGACCGCACCCCAATCTGTGTTCGGTTCGCCTTGTTTTGCCTCTTCCATCTCTCGACCGCCCCAGTTGATCGACAAACAGGCATAGCCTCGCTTGGCGTAGAACTCGACTTCGTGCAAGAAGGCTCGCTGGCCACCACCATGGAGGTGCAACAAGCCCGGGAGCTTGAGTGCTCCTTTCGGGAATGCATAGAAGGCCGCCATGCGTGCCGGTGTTCCTTTGAAATTGCCGATGTGGAACGTGACGTAGCGGTAAGCGATGCCATCGTTTTCCCACTCCCGCACGACTTTGGCATCGAGCGGTTCGTTGCGGGGATCGAAGTCGGCGAAGAGTTCTTTCACCGTCTTTGGAATATCGTCAGCGATCACTGGTTTGACCCAGAAGATTACGAACAACAGAATGAGGACTTCAACGGCCTTCATGATGATGTAGCTTTCTTACCCGTGAATCCCTGATTCGTCGCCTTGATGCAAGCAGATTGTGCCAAAAAATTGTTGATCGTACGATGATGAAAAGTAAATGGCAAGGACGTGAGCGTACAGGCAATTTGGGTTTACAGGCCCCGCAGGTTGGCAAATAGAAAATAAGCGACGCTCCTCACGCAGATGCTCCGGTCCCGTAGGGGCGATCGTCCGCCTGCGGCGGACGCAAAGGGTTTGGACGGTATTGACCTTATTGACGGCATTGACGGTATTGACTGCGGACAAGATTGACGACGTTGACCACATTGGCTTTCGCCGTCAACAACGTCAACAATGTCAACACTGTCCGCCGTCAATGCAGTCAACCTTGTCAATACCGTCAATACCGTCAATACCGTCAAAATGCTGTCGCCATCAGGCGGCGTAGCGGCGTGGAAACTTATTGATGCCTGGTAACGATTGATTGAATCTCAGTGTCACCTCGCTGATGCACTTTGACGGCTTGTGGCCCGGCGGGCCAAGATATTGGTAGCAAGCCCTGCTCCCCATGCAGATGCCCCATCCCCCTACAGGGGCGATCGTCCGCCTTCAGCAAATAGCGATTCGAATCGTGCCAATGGTTTTATGGATAGATACATCGCCGATACCCGAAATGCTGTTGTTACATGCCAGTTACGAAACAAGGGCTTGGGCGACTCTACAATCAAGGTATGTCAGTTGCGTGTGCAACTTAGGCGACGGTGTCGCAGGCTAGGCTTTGTTTCCACGTTCCACAGGGAGTCGCAAAAATGCGTCGAGTCCTCGTTTCAGCTTCTAGTTTAACGGTCGTCCTGGCCGTGCTATTTTGGCTATTTGCCGATTTCGGGTGGTCTTTGCAACCACCTGCGGTTTCCACAGGTATCGCTAGACCGTTACCTGAGGGATTTGGGTTGGATCGTGAGGTTATACCGAACTCAGCGATAAACTCGCCGACAAGAACCGCCCAATTGGGGATCTATGGCATAGCAAGTCGCTTGTTGACGGGAAAAAATGTTTACCCTAAAGCGAGGGTCAGTTACGAGGATTTTGAAAAACTCGTCCAAGAAGTCGAATCGCATCGCAAGTCGCGACTTCTGAGCTTGCCTGAGTTTCTAAAGAAGAGTCGAGAGGAGGGAGTGATTGTCTTGGATACTCGCTCGGACTTGCGTTACGAACGAATTCACGTTCAGGGGGCCAAGCACTTGAGCTTCCCAGACTTCACACAGGAAACCTTGGCCGAGTTGATCCCATCGAAAGACACTCCGATCCTTATTTACTGCAACAATAATTTCGATGGAAATGCGAATGACTTTCCTTCTAAAATGGCTGGTCCGCCTAGAGCTTTGAAGCAAGGGTTCGAAATTCGCGAGGAGCGAAAGCCGATCATGCTGGCGTTGAACATACCTACCTACATCACGCTCTACGGATACGGATATCGGAATATCTACGAACTTGATGAACTCGTGAGGGTAGACGACCCGAGGATTAAATTCGAAGGTACAACGGTAGCAAGTGATCAAAAGTCCAATTTTGCGAACAATAAGTTTGAATCCAAACGCATGGATTCGATTTCACCGGTTTACGCTGTCGGTAGTGGAGGACCTCCGGGGCTTGGCCATTTCCCACGCACCAACGACGGCGGAGATTCCCGATCGCCCAAATCGCAGCATTAAGCGGGTAGTTGGGACCTAAGATCGGCAAAATACGGATATGATGAATGCATCAGGAAAGGCTCTAGCCGGTTAAAATCGGGATAGAATTCAAAGAGCTCGCAGAGGTGCAAGAAGATGACCAAGCATATTCTTTCAATTGAAGACGATGCCGCGATCCGACGCGGTATCGTCGACGCGCTGAAGTTTGCAGGGTATACAGTCTGCGAGGCCTCGGATGGAGCCAATGGTGCGAGGATTGCGATCGAGCAATCGGTCGATTTGGTTCTCTTGGATTTGGCTCTGCCGAAGCTCAAGGGGTTGGATGTCTTGAAAAAGATGCGGGATGCCAAACCGACCTTGCCAGTGATCATTTTGACGGCCAAGGGGAACGAAGCGGATCGGGTGGCAGGTTTGAACGCGGGTGCAGACGATTATGTCGTCAAGCCCTTTAGCGTGAACGAATTGTTCGCACGCGTCGCTGCAGTATTGCGGCGCAGTCCCGCCCGGCCGATGGATTTGGAAAAGGTCGATTGGGGAAAACTGCAAGTGGACTTGCCCCGGCGCGAGCTGATTTTCGAGGATGGTTCCCGCGTGGAACTCTCCGAGTTGGAAACGGTGTTGCTAAGGTACTTGATTGTGAATCCGGGGCGAGCCATCTCACGCGACGAATTGCTGGTCAATGTTTGGAGATTGACTCCGGAAGGGCTTTGTACAAGAACTGTTGACATGCAGATCGCGAGACTACGAGAGAAGCTCAAGGACGATTCGGGGGAGCCCAAATTGATCAAAACGGTCCGAGGCATGGGATATATGCTCGGTAATCTTGAAATCGGGAAACCTGGGATCGGTGCACAATCGCCATGAGGTAATCAACAAGTGTTTTTCGGAAACGCTATAAAAATCTGGATCGCATATCTTTTCGTAGTGCTGTTGGCTACCGGTTTGTTGGCTTGGTTTTCAATCACGGCAATTCAATTGGATCAACGTGCCGAGCAAAACCGACAAGAAGTGTTCCGAGCGGAGCAAGAAGCGGCCCAGCAGGAACGCGTCAGTCGCGCGCTTTGGCGCATGGAAGGGGTGTTGTTTCCATTGGTAGCGCAGGAAGCAGCGAGGACCCATTGGATGTACCAAGCGTTTTTGCCATCGCAACAAGCGACAGGTCCATCCAAGGGACAATCGTCATACAAAGGGGAGGATCCACTTAAGCGACCCTCGCCTATTCTGATGCAATCATCACCCTGTGTTCAATTGCACTTTCAAATCAATGAAGATGGCCGAATCACTTCACCTCAGGTTCCCAATGATAAGGACTTGAAGCAAGCATCCAAGCTTGGTGTTTCCCGGAATGATTTGGTTAAGAACAGGAATCTACTGACTCAAATCTCTGAAAGTTTCACGTTTGATCCTTTGTGGGAGCTTTGTTCAACAGGTGTTCTACCGCAGGGTGAAGTCAATCTTGCTTGGGCCCCGATGACAGCCGGAGGTCCTCCGGGTATCGGGAGCACCGCTGGCATGGGTTCATTGCAACCCTACGGTCCGCAGCAGTTGCCTTCACAGCAGTTACCACCGCAGGTGGTTGCTCCCCAACCAATTCCACCACAAGCATTTCCATCACAGCAAATCACTAACCAGCAATCGAGGGCTCCAGGCTTTTTGGACGTATCCCCGAGGGTTTCTATGCAACAGCAAGCGGAGGTGCCATCAGTTCGAGGGGATCGTCAGCAGTCTGCAGATTTTTCCCAGAGAGGACAGGTTTTAAATAGTTTTGCCGCTGGAAACTGGCTGAATTCAAATAAGATGATCAATGCTCCCACCTTGAGTGAATCGGTCAAGGAAGGAACGCTTCGTTCTGTTTGGTTTGAGGATCAATTGCTGCTGATCCGTCGCGTGTCAACCGAGAGGGGCAGGCAGGTACAAGGTTGTTTGTTGGACTGGCCGATGATTCGGAGTTGGCTATTGAACGAGATCGCCGATATCATCCCAGGGGCCGAATTGGAGCCATTTCGAGACGATTCCAACAGTACACGCCCTGCGTTGGCGACCTTGCCAGTGAATCTGATCGCACCGATGATCGCACCGATCGAAAACTTGAACACTGGCGCAAGAAGGGATGTGTGGCCTTTGTTGCTCATGACATGGATTGGTTTCATCCTTGCTGCTGGCTGCATCGGGTGGCTGATCGGAGGCTTGCTTCATCTGAGCGCGCGCAGGGCTGCTTTTGCATCAGCAGTGACTCATGAACTGCGAACCCCTTTGACCACTTTTCGGCTGTACTCGGAGATGTTGGCAAGCGGCATCGTTTCTGATCCTCTACAGCGATCGAGCTATCTTGCCGAGTTGGTGAAAGAATCAGGGCGACTATCTCGGTTGGTCGACAACGTTCTGCAATTTGCACGGTTGGAGCGAAAGCACACCGTCACGCTATTGGAAAAGGTTCAGGTAAGAGAATTACTGGCAAGTACGATTGAGCGGTGTCGCAGTCGCGTGGCAAATGGGAAATTGATGCTCGAATATACATTGGCACCAGATGTTGAATCGATATTTCTGAGAACCAACATCGGAAGTGTGGATCAAATCGTATTCAATTTGGTCGATAACGCTTGCAAGTATGCGGCCGAATCGGAGCCGAGTCGAATCCAGGTCGATTTAAGTCTGGAAGGGAATTGGTTAGTAATTGGTGTCCGGGATTTTGGTCCTGGGATTCCCGCCAAGGTGCAAAGGAACTTGTTTAAGCCGTTTGCTAGGTCGTCGGACGAAACAGCGGGAACCGCTGCAGGTGTTGGACTTGGGCTAGCGCTATCGAAGCAACTTGCCAAGCAGATTCGGGGTCGTTTGGAGTATTGCCCATTGGATCAAGGCAGTTGCTTTCAACTTCGCTTGCCAATCAATGGATGATAGCTTGACTCGCACTAAAACACGATGCCCAGTAAGATTGGATCGCAATCCGTTACTCATTAAGTGTTTTTTCAGTATCCGCTTGATCCTCAGTCGATCTATCCATCATGAGCTTCATCGTTGCTAAACACTTGCCCACGTTGTCCTCAAACGTGGTTGCATCCAACCTGTTTGCGAACCTTATCAACACGGATTTACCGGCAACCGATAATGAATCTGGCACATAAGCAGCCTCGCACAACGCCTTACGGCGATCGGCATCAAGGAATTCTCTGGCTTGTTCGACATCCCCTCGAACGATAAATTTTTCTTCGAATTCAGGATCATCTTTGAAATCCAGTCGGTATAACACGTCACCCCAACTTGCGGTCCATATGGATTTCGTACTCGCAGTGCGTCTTTTGATCACCAATGGTGGTGCTGAAATGGACGGGTCGATCCCGAGAAAATACTGCTCATAGGAGTCTTCACCTAGGCTGCACTCAATGGCAACGATTCGAGTGGTACCATCATCCGCAACACAAGCGGCCTTCATATTCACCGACAGCCCCATTCTCACCTGATGGTTGTAGAGATGCGAGGCAGAAGTATCGTCTAATTTTCCCATGACATCAAACCCCATCGGCTCAACAAATCCTGAGATCGCTTTTAAGCGTTGTTTCCTCTCACGCTTTACCATGAATAAAAGGTAAAACACCACTAAACTCACGACAATCATGAAGAGTAACGATTCCATCTGGCCCTTTCTCGAAGGTTTGTGTGTTCCGACCTGAGGTGCGACGGCGTCTCTAGCACGCACAACCTCGAAATCCTATCGAGGCTCTGTGCTTGTATTGGATACTATTTTCCCTCAGCAGCCAGATAGAGAAGACCTCCAAATAGATTTTCTGAAAACGGCGCCTTGATTGAGGATATCATGAGCCTAGTAACCCCAGGGTGTTTTTCTCAGTGAAATCACGGATCTTCGGTTGGAGCTAATCAAAAGCCTATGGCAAGCACAAGCCTTCAGTGGACACGCAGAGGTGTCGTCACGTGTTATTACGCAATTCTCCTGATGGCAGTGTTGCTAATTCTTGTGAATATTTTGCCCCGATTTTGGAATGCAGGATACAAGGATGTATTTCCATTGATCGGCCTCTCGGGCAAGATTTTGAAGTGGGGGTATCCTGTCTTGCAAATCGCGATGATCCTTGGAGTCGGATTGACGATGACAGCCCCCCGGGCATCGAAAGTAATGCCGTGGGGAGCCGCTTGCTTGGTGTTTACCACTCTTGTTTACCTTTGGCCTTCGGTCGTCTACCTAGGTAATCTTCCTTCCTGGTGGCTGAATGGTTCAAGATTCAGTTTAGGATACCCTTCACTTGTTCCTTTTATTCAAGCCTGGTTGTTCACTGGCATGTTGGCCCAGCTTGCAAGTTGGGGGGCATCGAAGAGTTCGAACGTTTCATCGAGCCATGCAAAAGCAAAGGAAACAGATAAGCAAGCTTGGGAGACAGCTTTTTCTGGACTGCGATTGGTCTTTGTTGCAGGAGGGGTTTGGCTGGCGGTCTGGTTGGCCCTGTATTACTTACCAGCGTTTATCCCAAGTCTATCGCGTTTCTACAACAGCTTTTTTCGACTAGGGATAACGCTGCCGCGGATGGGGGTCTACGGCATCCTGGTGTTGCTTGCCGTATTCAGCCGCCCAGCAACACGTCTGATGCGACTTCTGAAGCATCATGCAATCGACGAAGCTGCTTTATCACCTGAAGTTGCAACGGACTTATCAAGTCATCGAACCGGGAATTCGGGAGGTCAAGACGCATCATTACGTCCTGCGGTGCTCATCCTGGCCGGCTTGGCATTGGCCTCCTACGTGAGCTTTCTGGCTTCTCAAAAGTGGCTAGCCCCTGCTTATAACAATAGGCAACTAGAGAAAATGAAAAAGACGAAGGATGATTTTAATGAGCAATTTCAAAAGGCGAATGCAGAGCCAGTCTCGTCCATTGGAACGACGGCTCCGAACCTCATGTTAGAACCGTTGGACGGGGATGCGTTCCCATTGGAATATCATCGATGCCCCGGGGGTTATTCGAGAGCGTCTTGTTGGAATGCAACCGCGTGCAAAACTCACAGCATCCATTGACAAAATCCTTGCTGCTGACAGCCCGCAGAATGTGCCTTGAGTCTTTCGCTTGATTACGATCGCTGCGCAGCGGCGTAGGGTACGTGCAGCGGTCGGGGTCCCCATTCCAGCAATCCCCAATCGCCTTGATCACATCCATTACCCAGCCCACGTCGACCGTTAATCCGACTGCGGAACGTACCTTGGTGTTGTCAGCGTGGTCCATCGTTCCGCGGTACGTTGCGCGGTCCTTGGGTCTGTGGAGGTTTGCGCAATGATTGGCCGCATATTGACGACGGCTAGAAGATGCGTGTTTGCAAATCAACCAGCGCGTTAGGTTGCGCGCGTCGCACCCTCACCCCCCGGCCCCCTGCTCCCGCCCGCGGGAGAGGGGGAGAAAAGAATCGAAGAGAATCATCAAAAGCTTTGTTTAGCGATTATTCAGCAACTAGCTTGTAGCTTTCCGGCCAATGCCAGATCCCCTTGACCGATCGCCAGATCGGCTATGATGGATCGATCCAAGGCAACCAATGGCCCAGGCAATGAATACCAAGACGGCCTCTACGTCCCGAACGAAACCGCACAACGAGGAAGATGCAGTAAATCACAAGGAAAAACAAGTCGATGCCGAACGCTTGCACCAATGCTTGCACCAGATCGGCGAATGGATCGAAAACTACGGCACTGAATCCCTAGCCGATGCGCTGGTTCAACTGCTCGGGAATGAATCCTTCGAAGAACTCTCAGACGCATTAGGTCGAAGGGTGACCAAGGGGTGATCGGTGGGTTAGATGGGTTTGGTGGGTTTACATCGAACTCTTGCGCTCTGTTTTGCGGTTTGACTTCTAAAGCCGTACAAATGCTACTCAGAATTGCGCAAAAGGAATTGGGCTAACGCAAACCCATCAAACCAACCAAACCAACCCAGCGCAATTGGCAAATCGGTAAAGGCCGACATGCCAACTAAGCTAACGCCGAACGGATACTGACATGGGAGTGCCATATCATGATCGGGTCGTTGTCTCGTCTAGACGTTTACGAAGCTTCCGAATCCGTTGGGTCTCCAATGGCATTAGCAAAAGGTAGCCCAAAAAAGTGAAGCTTGCTAAGAATAAATCCACTCGCAGTTCCGCACTACCAGATGCAAAGCTGAATAAAACTTTAGCAAGAATGATCGCCAACCAAATCCATACTATTCTACGAGATTTGTAGTGGTTTTCGATGCTCCGAATTATTTTTGCCTCCTCTGCCGAACTAATGAATGCTCTTTGAACACTCGGTTCCTGCAACACGCAATGGTTGCACGAGGGGCAGACTCCATCGATGCTTGGGACCACTGACACTTGGCAATGAGGACATTCGACGATTTCAGCCATAGATCACCTGAGTTACGGATCTAAGTTAAACCTAGGGAAGATTGTAACACAACCAACCCCCACTTGGAACCTCTCGATCGAATCGACCTAGTAGCGATGCCGCCACCGAAAGGGATGGAGCGGTCATCGTCCGACCGGAGGGATTGGCTGACCACCTTCAGGGAATGGATGATCCGATCAGGATCGCATGCCCTCGGCACTACCGAGACGCAAGGAATCCTGGTGGGACAAGCCCCAAGCTATTTGGCACAGTTTGTCCACCATGGGATACAATTCCGCGACCCGATGATGGATCCTGAAGATACGGTAGGAGAAACGACCAAGAAACGTCTACAATGGAGGACAATTGGGTTGCTCGATGGCGGCTGCGGACGGCACCACGACGAAACAACGACGAGATCCACGAGCCACCGGAAAACGATCCAGACCCCCACCCCATGCCGCTGGGACTCCTAGCGGTATTCCTTCGGACTGAAACACAAAAAACAATTGCGTTATTGGGGCAATCATCTTAGGAGGCAGTTATGCGACAAACGGGAAGTCGAAACACATTGGTGAAGGTTGACTATGACTTGATTGGCGATTTGGCGGGGATAGCAGGCGACACAGCCAAACAGTACGCCCACCGTGGCGAGTATGATTCTCGGAGCTTGGATAGCGTCCTACGATGGGTCAACGCTCGACGGGCAGGAAAAGGGTTACCCTTGATCGGGATGCCTTCAGAGAACCTGCCAGAGGCCAGACCTGACTCCAGTGTGGCGTTCCTGCCGGCACCCCAAAACGGAGTGCTGTACTACGATCCGATGACAGCCAGCTACCGGACCGATGAAATCAGGGGCAATACTGCGTTTAGGCGGTAAACGTAGCTAGGAACCCGCAGGGGCGATGCGTGGGGGGCGTTGGGGGACGTATCGGAGGGTGGTCGGAGCTGGTAAAATCATCCGCACCCGCGCACGCACGCGCGAGGGATCCAAGTCGGCGATTTCCTCAGGCTTCTGTCCGAGCTGCTTCCAAACGATTCACTGACTTGGCACGATTTGTCTCCCATGGGAGACATTTCCGCGCGACGGTGGCTATCGCACGACGACCGACGCGACCAGATTTTGTTGCCAATTGGCAACATTTTCTGTGGGGTGGCTGCCGACTGCACGACGACCGACGCGACCAAATTTTGTCTACAATTGTAGACAATTCCGCGAGATGTTGGACTCTTACTCCGCTGCTCGATGGTCGCTACGGTGTTTTGATACAAGCGAAGCGAAGTACCCTATTTGACACGTTTTTGTCTCCAATTGGAGACATTTCTGCGCTATGGTGGCTATCGACCAACCGAACGACGACCGCGAAGCGTGAAGGATGCGGACCAACGGAAAACGACCCGGACCCCCCACCCACCGACGCCACGGTAGCGGTATACCCCTCTCCAGCGCGTGCCAATTTTCAATTGCAATTACGGGGCTATGGTGACATGGTGTCGGTAGCTAACCAGCTTTCATCGCCGTGGTGTTTTGCAAATCCGACCCACAGACGACAAGGAGCAGGGTTGTGGTCTGTTGCCACCCATGTTTCATCGGCTAAGTCGTGCGACACAGTGTCGTTGGATCATGGTGCCGCAGAGAAGGTCGGGATGACGTCCGATTGCTCATCTTCGTGGAACCGCTTAGAGCGGACCAGAATGCTTGGTGGTTTGGGGGCTCGGCAACGGGCATCCTTACCCGATTTCGTCAGCGTGCTGGAACATCGCTGTCAACCTAGGTACTTTAGCATCGCATTGCCTTTGGCAGCAGCATCAAGGTAGTAGTCGCGAATTTCTTTGTAGTAAAATGTCAAACCGCCTTCCCAATCATCGCCGTTTTGCCAATCCTGCGGGTAAATATCGTTGTCCAGTAGAATCTTGGCGTTGCAGCGAGCACGAAAGACCTCAGGGGATAGGTTCTGCAGCGCATTGGCCACATCAAAGACTTCATTGGCTGTTAGGTATCTAACACCATACCCATCGTCATCGCCGATATCGGTTCCTCCTAGAACGACGTTTGCAAGCGGCGGCTCCCCGGCCCTAGAATCGTTAGCGAGAAGGAAATGAATGCCATGCCATGCTTTGTCGACATATAAACTCTTATCGTTCGTTTCCTCCTGATAGATGAATTCTTCGACGGTCGATGGATCCGCAATCAATGATGCCAATTCATCGGAGGTGAGTTGCAGGAAGTTTCCGATCACTGACATGGTTGCAGGAGCCTCTCGTTCGATGGACATGTTTTCATACGGATCAGCCTAACCGCTGTAGACCGCACCAATGCAGCCTATCGGTCAATTTAGCCTTCATCCAACGCCTAATCCTAATCGCCACCTGAAAGCCGAGCAAGAATTTTGTTCAGTGATGGATTGTTTAGGTCTAAACTCCCCGAAACCGTTGGGCCAAACGGTCTTTTGGGCTGCGAACCCGCTTATCCGTGGGTAGCACTCCGCAGTCTTCTAGCCCGAGGTAAGTGCCCTCGGGGGTCGTACTCAAGCTTTGCATGCCTTCCGCACGTGGAGACAACTCCGCTACGGGCGTTTTTTACCCAAATCAGTTGCCTCTGATTTAACCTCCATCTCTTCACCCAACTCTGCCATCATACGGGCATTCTCTGCTTCTAGGGCTGCTTTATCCTCTGCCTGCTTTTCAGCAAGTTTCTTCGCCTCGACTTTTCGCTTCAATTCTTCGTTCTTCTTTCTTAGGGACTCAAGCTCGGCATCGGATGAGCTGCTTTCCGAGTGCGTACCTAGCAACGTAGGTGCAGTAGATGATTGAGCTGCGGATCTGGTTTTCCAACGGTAGGCGAAAAGAACCGTCGCTCCAATCAGAAATGCCAACGGCAACATTTCAATAGCTTGAAGTGGAATCCTTTCGTACCAGGGATCGCCAGGTCGATAAGGATGGAACTCCCGTAAAGCCATTTCATCAAGCTGACTGATAAACCCAATATCTTTTGAGGTTCCGCCAATACCGAATAGCTCCATGATCGGATTCATTAAACGATACGTTAGGCCACTGGATACCGCTGCAAAGCATCGTGCTACAGCGCCACCACGGTCGTCACCCAGTTGCTGCGCAACTCCAGGGGCTAATCGCAACACTTCCTCTCGCTGCTTTGGTGTCAGCTTGCGAACAATACCGAGTACCTTACCTCGATCGCCAAGACTCGATAGTATTTCCTGGACAGGAGCTACCGCTTCAGGTCGTGCTTGCTCAGCGTAGGCTCGCTGTCGGCGACGAGCAATGACTTGCTCCTTTGCTTCTACAAGCGAAAACAGGTCGAGAAAATCACTCCCTGATTCTTTCGTCCTGTTGTCTATAATCGCCTGCTCGCGGGCATCCAATGTAGTGATATCTAGTTCTTTCCATTCTCCCGATCCGCCATTGTTAACATCGACCTTATACTCGCCCGTTCGTGTTGGCGTGATTATCTCTAGGTAAAGTACTCCCAGCAGCATGAGGAATCCGACGATTGCAAAAAATGCGGCGACTCTGGGTCTTTCCGACCGATTTGTGGGGGTCTTACAAGAGTAGGAAGGATGTTTACTGAGCTCAGCATCCGACGTTTCGGATTCTGCGTGAAACGACACTGGCATCGTGTCACGACCAACCGTTTCTTTCTGCTGAGTACTCAATGCATCGGGGGCTAAGAGCCCGTAGACGATTGCCGCGATAGCGATAATGACAAGGATGCCCAAGCCATTCACACCAGTGGAGCCCGCGACTAGTGCAACCACCAAAAACAGAGCGATACTTACGGGAATCGCCGTCAGAAAAGGATGGCGGAAACCCGCCTTGGTGAACGCAAACAGGAAGGGTGCAAACACCAACACAACTAGCACAACACCCGCAATGATCAGTTCTTGCATGCCCAGCATTTATCAGATTGCCCCTGTTTTAGTTTCTCACCGACAATCCTTGCGGAAGTTACTTGCTCCAATGCTAAACCCTAAACTCGGTGTGACATTCTCCAAGCCAACGGCCAGTATTAATCTCTACGAATCCCGAGAAGTCAGCGCCAGCTTGCATTGGCGAGTTTGGGACTGTAAGTCGCAATCTCAACAAGCACCAGTTGTTCCCGAGTATATCCGATGCAGTGGTGTCGGGAATGCGAGGGACAGGGAGGCTACCCCAGGTTTCGGAGGCAGGCTTGCGTTTACCAACCCGACAGACATCGTGTCAGTTGTTCCTGGTGCGACAGCGTTCGTGATTTGATTTACTCGGTTTTCGTTTGGTCTCCCTGTCCTTGGGGCTCTGATTCTTCCCTACGGCATCCTAGGTCGAGCTAGGACGTTAAGAGCAGTGCAGATACGGTTTGGCTACAATTCGAGTGGAATCTCCATCTTTCTGCCTTGCGGGACGGATTCGCCAATTGTGTTCTTAGGTTTCGTTATCTTGCAGGGTTTGCTAAACTAGTTCTTTCGCCCGTTCACGCATCACTGGGGCGCAAAGAGCTAGGGAGCCGAATCCAATGACCAAACTAACCGAATATCTGCACACCGCCGCAGCAGCCGAGTACCTAGGCGTAGCCCAAAACACGATTCGCAAATGGGCAGCCCATGGCGATATCCCGATGCATCGGAACCCCGCCAATGGATACCGACTCTTCAAACGAAGCGACCTGGACGCTTTCTTGAAGAAAGCAGCCAAGCCAGTAAAGCCCAAAGCCTAGACCAACGCTCTTGAATAGCCCGCAACCACAGGAAAGAAAAACGATCCAATGACTGGAGCCCAACAACGTGCCGCCCTGCACCGCCAAATCTAGCAAATCGCCAACGATGTACGTGGTGCTGTGGATGGATGGGATTTCAAACAATATGTCCTCGGAGCGTTGTTCTACCGATTCATCAGCGAGAACTTCTCCAGCTACATCGAAGGTGGAGACGAAAACATTCGCTATGCAGATTTAGACGACAGCGTTATCACACCCGAGATCAAGGACGATGCAATCAAAACTAAAGGGTATTTTGTGTACCCAAGCCAGTTGTTTGAGAACGTCGCTGCAACGGCTCACACCAACGACAACCTCAACACCGATTTGGCGGCTATCTTCAGCGCAATCGAAGCATCCGCTAATGGATACCCCTCGGAAGATGATATCAAAGGTTTGTTCGCAGACTTCGATACGACCAGCAACCGACTCGGTAACACCGTCAAGGCAAAGAGCGCACGCTTGGCAGCCGTACTCAAAGGCGTAGCAGGACTCGATTTCAGCGACTTTGAAGGGAGCCAAATCGATCTGTTCGGTGATGCCTACGAGTTCCTGATCTCCAACTATGCCGCCAACGCTGGCAAGTCGGGAGGCGAGTTCTTTACGCCCCAGCAAGTGTCCAAGCTGATCGCACTACTAGCGATGCACAAGCAAACCAAGATCAACAAGATCCTTGACCCTGCGTGTGGTTCGGGTTCGTTGTTGCTTCGAGCCAAAAGGCAGTTCGACGAGCACATCATCGAAGAAGGATTCTTCGGTCAGGAAATCAATCATACGACCTACAACCTAGCTCGTATGAACATGTTCTTGCACAACATCAACTACGACAAGTTCGATATCCGACTCGGGGACACACTGACAGACCCTCAGTTTGGTGACGAGAAGCCTTTCGATGCCATCGTCTCGAACTTCCCTTATTCGCTTGATTGGATTGGCAGCGACGACCCGACGCTGATCAACGACGAGCGATACGCTCCCGCTGGAGTGTTGGCACCCAAGTCGAAAGCCGACTTTGCGTTCGTGCTGCACGCGCTTTATTACCTGTCTAGTAAAGGCCGAGCGGCTATCGTTTGCTTCCCAGGAATTTTCTACCGAGGAGGAGCCGAGCAGAAGATCCGCAAGTATCTGGTGGATAATAACTACGTCGAGACAGTGATCTCTTTGGCTCCCAACCTGTTTTTCGGCACCACCATTGCCGTGACTATTCTGGTGCTGTCCAAGCACAAGCCTGACACCACGACACAGTTCATTGACTCTACCGCTCTTTTCAAGAAGGAGACCAACAACAACATCCTTTTGGACGAGCACATCGACACCATCATGCAAGCCTTCGATAGCAAGGCGAATATCGACCACTTCGCTCGCAGTGTTGATTTCGACACCATCGCCGCCAACGACTACAACTTGTCGGTCAGCAGCTACGTCGAAGCCGAGGACACCCGCGAACGAGTGAACATCACCAAACTAAACGCCGAGTTAAAAACAACCGTCGCGAGAATCGATCAGTTGCGGACGGAGATCGATACGATTGTTGCGGAGATCCAGGGAGATAGCGAATGACGGAGACTGCGACTTCGCTGATCCAACCCCCCGACGGCTATGGAGAATGGCTGGCGGAACTGAAAACAAGAATACAGAGCGCGCAGCAGCGGGCCGCACTGGCCGTCAACCGAGAGTTGATCGAACTGGATTGGCAGATTGGGCGTGATATTTTGGCTCGACAGGCGGCTCAGGGCTGGGGGGCCAAGGTGATTGAACGCCTGGCGCAGGATCTTCGAAACGCCTTTCCTGAAATGAAAGGATTTTCTCGTTCTAACTTGCTCTACATGCGCGCTTTTGCCGAAGCTTGGCCGGATGAACAAATTGTCCAACAGGCTGTTGGACAATTGCCCTGGGGGCACAATTTGGTGCTGTTGGGCATTGCAGAATACAAGCTTCAGGAAGCCTTGCCGGAAGAGTTGAAAATCAATCTACCCAGCATTGAAAAGATTGAAAGAGAGCTGCAAGGTGGCGAGCAATGAGTAAAACGAGTTTTCAATCCAAAGGCAACAATCTGAACAAGCTGCTGGCGGGGGTAGAGGTGGAGTGGAAGCCGCTGGGGGAAGTTACATCGCCAACGAGTAACATTAGATGGCGCGACGTAGACGGTGAGTACAAGTATATCGATCTTACTTCAGTAAGTATTAAAACAAATCGCATCACGGAAACCTTAAGCATCTCCGCTGATAGCGCACCCAGTAGAGCGCAAAAGCTAGTCGTAGAGAACGATGTAATTTTCGCGACGACTCGCCCCACTCAGCAGCGATACTGCTTGATCGACGCTCAATATGCAGCTTCAGTTGCAAGCACTGGATACTGCGTGCTGCGTGCTAAGCCGAATGAAGTTTTGCCACGTTGGATACTCCATTGGATAGCGACCACTGACTTCAAACTTTTCGTTGAAGAGAATCAAAGTGGCTCTGCCTATCCTGCAATCTCCGATAGCAAGGTAAAAGAGTTTCTCATCCCCATACCCTGCCCATCAGACCCGAAGAGATCGCTGGAGATTCAGGGAGAGATCGTGCGCATTCTGGACACCTTTACCGAGCTGACCGCCGAGCTGACCGCCGAGCTGACCGCCCGCAAAAAACAATACAACTATTATCGCGATCAGTTGCTTACGTTTGAGGATGGGGAGGTGGAATGGAAGACGTTGGGGGAACTTGTAGCTACAATCAAGACTGGAAAGCTGAATGCCAATGCTATGGTCGAGGATGGTGACTACCCATTTTTCACATGCGATGCCACCCCGTTCAGGATCGACACCTATGCGTTCGATACAGAAGCAATCATTGTTTCTGGTAACGGCAGCCAAGTTGGCCACATCAATTATTACAACGGTAAGTTTAACGCGTACCAGAGAACCTACGTTTTGGCCGACTGCCATGCCTCAATCACGATGAGTTTCTTACTCACGTATCTAAAAGCTCACCTTCGACCTTACGTAATGCAACACTCTAAAAAAGGTTCTGTGCCGTACATCACGATGCCTCTGTTGCAGGGGCTTCAAGTGCCAGTTCCATCTATCAAAAGACAAACGGAAATTACGCAAGTTCTTGACAAATTCGATATCCTGACGAGCTCCATCACCGAAGGTTTGCCACGAGAGATTGAATTGCGGCAGAAGCAGTACGAGTATTATCGCGATCTGCTGCTGAGTTTCCCTAAACCTGCAGCAGTGGAAGCGTAAAATGAGTGAGGCGATGCGATGACCAAACACGAATTGAAATTAGGTGACTCAAATCACGACTTTGCCAGTCTCGTGTCGTCGATCGAATCGATACACCATCAGATTCAGGCGCAAACGACCAAAGCTGTAAACGTCGGCCTGACGGTCAGAAATTGGTTGATCGGTTGTTACATCTCGGAATACGAGTTGAAAGGTGCTGACCGTGCCGAGTACGGCGAGCGACTGCTGGATCGACTCTCAGAGAAATTGACCGATTTGGGGATCAGTTCTTGTCAAAAACGCCGTCTTTATGCCTATTTGCGGTTCTACCAAGCGTTTCCCGAGATTGGGTCGTCGCTGACCGCACTATTTCAGAAACTTCTGCCGCCAACTGCCCTTGCAAGAGACGATTCCGCAGAAAACGAGTCAAAAGTGCGGTCAGTGACCGCACAATCCGTGCTGGAATCGCTGTCTTACACGCACATCGAGCAGCTTATCGCATTGGATTCCAGTAAAAAGATCGATTTCTATTGCTTCCATTGCATCGAAGGTTGCTGGTCGGTTCGCGAATTGAAACGGCAAATCGCCAGCCTGCTTTACGAACGCAGCCAGCTTTCGATCGACAAACAACGGCTTACCGATGTCGCTCAGGCGAGATCGGAAACGCAGCCACCAGCGCTCGCCATTCGTGATCCTTACGTCTTTGAGTTTCTGGGCTTGAAGCCAGTGGAGGTGATGGTCGAGTCGGAACTGGAGGATCAACTGCTCGACAAGCTTCAAGAGTTCCTGCTGGAGTTGGGGCACGGATTCTGTTTCGAAGCACGACAGCGAAGAATCTTGATCGGTGATACTTATTACTTCATCGATCTGGTTTTCTACCATCGCATCCTGAAATGCCATGTGCTGGTCGATCTGAAGCTGGAAGCTTTCTCGCACGAAAACATTGGCCAGTTGAATACCTACGTTTCATGGTATGCCAAGAACGTGCAAACGGATTCTGATAATCCCCCAATTGGTCTGTTGCTTTGCACGGAAAAAGACCACGCGTTGGCCGAGTATGTGTTGGCGGGAATGGACAACGACTTATTTGTATCGAAGTACCAACTGGAACTGCCAAGCAAAGCTACGCTTGAAAGAGAACTCGAAACCGAACGCCAGCGTTTGGCAAACGAGTCGCCAGGATAAAGGATAGTCATCTATGACTGAATACAAGCCCATCGCCGAGTCCAACAACTTCATCATCCTGGAACGGTACACGCCTGAATGGACGGTTGCAGAGAGCTACCAGAGCGAAAACGACCTTGAACGGGAGCTGATCAACGACTTACGAAACCAGGGCTACGAATATCGTCCCGATCTGAACTCGCAGCAAACCCTACTGGAGAATGTACGCAAGCAACTTCAAACGCTTAACAACGTGACCTTCTCCGATGGGGAATGGCGACGCTTCGAGGAAACCTACCTCGACAAGCCCAGCGAAACCATCATCGACAAGACCCGCAAGATTCACGACGACCATATCCACGACTTCGTGTTCGACGATGGGCGTATCCAAAACATCTACCTGCTCGACAAGAAAAACCTCGCTCGCAACAAAGTGCAGGTAATTCGCCAGTTCGAGCAAATCGGCAGTCATGCCAATCGGTACGATGTGACGATCCTGGTCAACGGCTTGCCACTGGTTCAGGTGGAACTCAAGAAGCGTGGGGTAGCGATCCGTGAAGCCTTCAACCAAGTCCACCGCTACAGCAAAGAGAGTTTCAACAGCGACCAATCCCTGTTCAAGTTCCTACAACTGTTCGTCATCTCCAACGGCACCGACACTCGCTACTTTGCCAACACCACCCAGCGGGACAAGAACAGTTTCGACTTCACGATGAACTGGGCTAAGGCGGACAACGGTCTAATCAAGGACTTGAAAGACTTCACCGCAACGTTCTTTCAGAAGAACACCCTGTTGGAAGTGCTGCTCAAATACTCCGTCTTTGACGTTAGCAACACGCTGCTGGTGATGCGTCCTTACCAGATTGCCGCTACCGAGCGCATCCTTTGGAAAATCCGAGGCGCTTTCGAGTCCAAGACCTGGAGCAAGCCAGAAAGCGGAGGGTTCGTCTGGCACACCACCGGTTCTGGCAAGACGCTGACCAGCTTCAAAGCCGCTCGCCTTGCGACCGAGTTGCCGTTTATCGACAAAGTGTTCTTCGTCGTCGATCGGAAAGACCTCGACTACCAGACGATGAAGGAGTACCAACGATTCTCTCCTGATAGCGTCAACGGCTCGGACAGCACGGCGGGTCTAAAAGCCAACCTGGAAAAGGACGACAACAAGATCATTGTCACCACCATCCAGAAACTCAATAACCTGATGAAAAGCGAAGCAGACTTGCCCATCTACGGCAAGCACGTAGTGTTCATCTTCGACGAGTGCCACCGAAGCCAGTTCGGCGAGGCGCAAAAGAACCTCAAGAAGAAATTCAAGCGGTACTACCAATTCGGGTTTACAGGGACTCCGATCTTCCCGCAGAACGCACTAGGGGCCGAAACCACCGCCAGCGTGTTTGGTCGCGAGTTGCATTCCTACGTGATCACCGATGCGATCCGCGATGAAAAGGTGCTGAAGTTCAAGGTCGATTACAACGATGTGCGACCCCAGTTCAAGTCGATTGAGACCGAGCAGGACGAGAAGAAGCTGACCGCAGCGGAGAACCGTCAAGCGTTGTTACATCCCCAGCGTATCGAGGAAATCTCCCAGTACATCCTGACGCACTACAAGCAGAAAACCCACCGTCTGCGAGCAAGCGGTACTGGCTTCAATGCAATGTTTGCAGTCAGCAGTGTGGATGCAGCGAAGCTCTACTACGACTCGCTCAAGAAGTTGCAAGCCGACAGCGAAAAGCCACTCAAGGTTGCCACGATCTATTCGTTTGCCGCCAACGAGGAGCAGGATGCGGTCGGAGATATCTTGGACGAAAGTTTCGACTTGTCGGCGATGAACAGTTCAGCCAAGGAGTTCCTGGATCTGGCAATTGCCGACTACAACGCCTATTTCAAAACCAGCTTTAGCGTCGATAGCAACGGCTTCCAGAACTACTACCGCGATCTTGCCAAGCGCGTGAAGTCCCGAGAGATCGATTTGCTGATCGTCGTCGGTATGTTTCTAACGGGTTTCGATGCGCCAACACTCAATACCCTGTTCGTGGATAAGAACCTGCGTTACCACGGTCTGATCCAAGCTTATTCAAGGACAAACCGCATTTACGATGCTACCAAGACCTTTGGCAACATCGTCACCTTTCGTGATTTGCAGCAAGCCACCATTGATGCCATCACACTCTTTGGTGACAGCAACACCAAGAATGTGGTGCTGGAGAAGAGCTACAAGGAGTACATGGAGGGATTCACGGACATCGTGACAGGCGAGGCACGCCGTGGCTTTAAGGAAGTGGTTGCCGATCTGGATCAACGCTTCCCGAACCCTGAAGCGATTCTCACGGAGAAGGACAGAAAGGAGTTCGTGAAACTCTTCGGCGAGTACTTGAGGGTCGAGAACATCCTCCAGAACTTCGATGAGTTTGTCAGCCTCAAGGCATTGCAATCGCTCGACACCAATGACCCGCAGAAGGTCGAAACCTTCAAAGCCGAGCACTACCTCAATGATGAGGAGCTAGGCGCATTGCAGGAGATCAAGCTACCTGCCGATCGCAAGATTCAGGACTACCGCTCGGCGTATAACGATATTCGGGACTGGATACGGCGCGATAAGACTGGCAAGGAGAAAGAAGAGTCCAAGATCGATTGGGCTGACGTTGTGTTCGAGATCGACTTGCTCAAGTCCCAAGAGATCAACCTTGACTACATTTTGGAGCTGATTTTCGACCACAACAAGAAGACCAAGAACAAGGCAAACTTGGTCGAGGAGGTACGTCGACTGATCCGAGCGAGCGTTGGCAATCGAGCCAAGGAAAGCTTGGTGGTCGACTTCATCAACCAAGCCGACTTGGACGAGATCCCTGACAAAGCCAGTGTCATCGAAGCTTTCTTTGGGTACGCCAGAGACCAGCAGCAGCGAGAGGCTACGGCGCTGATTGCCGAGGAGAATCTCAATCAAGAAGCAGCCAAGCGGTACATCACCGCATCGCTGAAACGGGAGTATGCAAGCGAGCATGGGACAGCGTTAGACAGCATCCTGCCACGAATGAGCCCGCTGAATCCCGCTTATTTGACCAAGAAACAAACCGTATTTCAGCGCATCGCAGCATTCATCGAGAAGTTCAAGGGCGTTGGTGGGGAGGTTTGAGATGGTGGACTAGGATAATTGGATCTGTAAGGAATAGCCGATCGTACCGATACCAAAAAGGAAATAGTCTTTCGGTTTTTGTGAGACAAATCTACGATACAGCAAAGTCAATCTCCCCTAGAAAACCGCCGCGAATGGTACCCGCACCACAAGGCGATGGATTGCCAACTACACGTCTTGGCGGCTAGATTCCACTTCCGAGAACCGGGAAAACCTCTCGCTTTTTTAGCAAACCATCGCTCGCTCATTCGGCTTTCGAAGGCCATTCCGAGATTTCAGTGCTCATCGGATGATCTCTCAGGAAATCCCCGATTTGTTTGCAATAATCTGGCGGGTCTGACTCACTCAGGGCCGTAAGATAGGTTCGCAGAGTCTTGAACGCCCGAGCGCCGTGGCCCAACAATGTGATCCCATGTGCGGGAGTAACCAGCGACCCTTGTGAGACTGACCAGAATGGGTACTCCGTATTCTCCTGAATTATCTCCAAGGGTTGCAGGTTCCCGCGCTGGTCGGGCGCGACAAGCGGTGGCTTTGGTGCCAGGGCCTCCAGCCACTTCAGATCTCGCACGATTGTATAATTAGCAATATTAAGGGTCTGGATCAACCGCTTAAGCGTTTGAGTTTGGTTATGAGGTTGATCCTTAATCAACTCGGTAAAGGGGGCATGTCCTTTCGTGGGATCGAAAGACTGGGAGTGCCATAAAAGGTAGCCCTTTGTCAACTTCTCCACTGACTGCTGAGACTTCGAGACTACCAAGTGCGCGAACGTTACGGGCTGACCGAACAAATTCATGTCGACATGTCGTAACGCGAACCTCGCCGTCAGACAATCCGCAAGGCCTTGGTTACGCAGTGCAATTGCCAGTTCTTTGTTCCTTTCCCATAGCACTTTTAACCACTCCGATGTTCAAAATGCTTCCGAAACTCCGCACCACCGTCATCGGGCGTAAGAAACTCACAGTTACCATTGCGTAGGTCGTCGAAAAGGGGATGATCTCGATTCTTATCGCAGGCGATGAACAGGTCATTTGGATGCACGAGATATATCTTGAGTATATGAGCATGGGGTACGAGGCCTCTGGCCTCGAAGCCAACTCCGTTGATGCTACCGTCATCCACTTCGGCGGCCTCTTCGGAGACTTCCAGGAGGTGGATGGTCTCGCGATCCTGTAGTTGGAAGCACAGAGCAAATTTTGGAGCAGGTTGCCCATTGTGTCGTTGCTGCTCCAGGAACTTTATCAATGCATCACGCACACCCTCGCGGCGGATCAGGAAGGGATCCTTACGGGTTTGGAATCCGCACTCAACAACCGCAGTACGGACTTGCTCCTCAAATTGTTTGTCAACCTCTATGGCAAAGTCTGTCAAAAGGTAGTTGGCCGGTCTCTGAGGCAAAAAACGAACCTGGTTGTTCATTCGGAGTTGCGCCCGCTCGATGTCATCGATTTTACCTAGCCGCTGGCGGAGTTGATCCAACTGGTCGGTCGACACGAAGGCATCGCGCAACTCGATTCTGGAGCGTAGTTTTTCTGCGCGGCGGGGCATTATCATCTCACCGATCAGTTCGTTAATCCGATTCTGAAACTTCCCCTCACTACGTAACTCTTCCGGGGCGAAGTCTCCGGCGGCCGAGCCCCACTTATCCGTTATATAGAGTGTTAAAATGTCGCGAGACATTTGGTCGGCTGACAGATCCCACATGGCTCGCGAGGTCGGAGAGTGTCTCATAAGCATGGGCAACAGAACGCTGTCCGATTTCCGAACGAGGTCGGCAAGATCTCTCCTCGCCTCCACCTTTTGGCTTAATTGGCTCGGCATTTATTATTCCTCTAACTCTTGATCAGGACATTTCTGTTTTCGCTTCAACTTGTTTATTCTGCAATCGCTTCGGGCAACTATGCCGACTCCCAATCCACCATGCGGTAAGTTGTGCGGACGGCTCGATATCACGGCGATTCGAGGGGAGAAAGATCTCTGGGGGATTTCTCGCATTTATCCACTCATTGTTTCGAATAATGGAGCAGTTTCTTATTTCTCCCCTCTACGCTCGATTGCCCCTTGGTGGGTGATTCGCCAACGGCGAATCACCCACCAAGGGGCAATCGGGGTGACAAGATTCGAACTTGCGGCCTCTACGTCCCGAACGAAAAGGACACCCCCAAGCGTACCAATAATAACATTGGAAAACGCAACAATCAAGGCGACGGTTGCACCAACGGTTGCACCTGCGACCGCTGTTTGCTTGCGATTGCCGACGCGTTGAAGGGGCGATTATCCAACGATGAGCGACGCAAGCTTGCGGTCTTGTTGCTGCAATGAACCGTCGACTAAACCACCAACGCAAAGCGATTTTTCGTTATGCGATTCATCGCGTACAATGGAACCGGCGACGATCGATTGTCCAATGGTTCGGGGGCTGTGTAATACGGGTCCCGTTGCAAGGCAAAAAGAGTAACCCGCAAAACGTCGGCGTACCGATGCGGCGGAATTTCTCGCTTGCTTGCTGCGGGGTTAGGGGCGGTACGCCCCCTATAGCGGAACGATCTTTAAGCGATCGTCCACAGATTACGGCGGATAGAGTCGCAAGGCCTTGCGAGTTAGTTAGCACGTTCGCCCAAGGGGGTTAGGGGGCGGTGCGCTATGGCCGGGGCCAGAAAATCTGGTAAGGCGGTTTTCCCCGATGCCTTGCAATCCCACATAAGACGCGACGGAACCAAAAACTTTTTTCAAGGATGAAACGATGGGCGGCATTTATAGCGGGGGCGATCGATCGCTTAAGACCGATGGGACTAAGGCGGATGGTTTACCGGACAAGCCAAGCGACCTAGGGGCGGCGAATGCTGCTTGGGACGAACTGCTTGCGACGATAGAACCGGGCATCCTGCGGCGCGTCGATGCGTTGCACCTGCGACACCTTGCCGAGCTTGTCACCCACTCAAGGAGCCTTGCCGCTGCCGCGATGAGTGACCCCACCGACGCGAAGAAAACGCGGTCTTGGCTTGCTGTCGTCGACCAAGTTCGAAAGCTTGGGGGGCTGTTTGGGCTGTCGCCGGTCGATCGCTGCCGACTGAAAATTGAGCCGATTGAAAACGAACCTGACGAGTTTCAAGAGTGGCTTTCAAGGGCATCGGCGTAACGACAACGAGTCGCAAAAACGATAAGCTTTGGTAGATTGATGATGGTTTCAAGGCAGGTCGGCTAGCTACCGATCGAACGACCACCCGTCGCGGTTGCACCCACAGACAACCGGGCGGGCCGGTCGGCCTTTGTTCGCTGTGGGGTTCACAAAATGACATCGAAAGAAAACGCCGGGGCTGACCCGGTCGCGGTTTTGTATGATCGTTTCACGCAAGACATTTTCACCTTGCAAGCTTCGCTTCGATGCGATCGCATGCCATACCCCGGATTCCCTGAAGAACGCGGGCCGAAAGCGAAAGAGTGCTGGGCGCTTTTCGAAAGATACTTGGAAACCTACCGTTCGGCCTTTGAACGATTGAACGAGTCGTTAAGGCTACATCGCGAACTATTGCAAGTACAAGACCTCAATAAGCTTGTCTTCCGAACGAGAGCGAAGCAAGGCAAGCAACCCTACATTATCGACGCGAAAGCCTACATCGAAAGAGCAAGATTGCTTTATTGGCGATGGATTGAGGAATTAACACCCGTTGACGGCAAGCGGACTGTTAAGGCGTTCTTAGCTAAGGTCGATCACTCCCAAGCTTTATGGGTCGAATATGGTTTCACTAATGAGGAAATCGAGGGGCTGAAAACGCTGCTTGATAAACTTCAAACCGAGTGGTCTTTAATCGAGTTTGACCGCGAACCATTCTTTAAGGCGAACTTGCCGACACCTACGAAAGACGACCAAGCCAAGGTCGCGACAACCAAGGAGCCAACGAAAAAGACAGGGCGACCCAAGGCGGAATACACCCAAGATGAACTGAAGATACTTAAGTTGCTTAACGACGGAATGAGACCCCAAGCGATCGCTGATAGGCTTGGTTTGCCTTACAAGAAGACAAGCAACAAGATTGCCGCATTAAAGCAAAGAATTAAACGCGACCGTAAAAGGAATGCTTGAGACTGTGACGAAATAGGGGGCCGGGGTTTCGTCACTGAAAAAAACTTGCCTATCCTGCCGAGAGCGTTGACCCTTTTTTTCTGCTAGTGGTCGCGTTTTGCAAGTTGTGACACAACAAAAACCTTACTGACGAAACGTTTTGTCTTTGTTGAGTTCTATTCGGTTGCGTCCTATTGTCTTGGCATGCAACGCGGCATCGGGTCGCGTTGGTTTCAATGTCTTGCAGCAAGGAGCAAAAAGCATGCAAGAACAATCGAAGGGTCCAAGTCGATTGCTGACCGTTGAGGCGGTCGCGTCGATGCTGGACGTTAGCAAGCGGACTGTCTACCGCTTGAGCGATGCGGGCAGAATGCCGCGTCCGGTCAAATTGGGCGGGGCTGTCCGATGGGACGGAACCGCGATTTCAAGTTGGATTGCCGCTGGTTGTCCCAATGTCGATAAGGGGGGCAACCAACGATGAATGAACGCAAGGAACTTGTCGCCGACGGCGAACAACGAAAACGGGTCGGCATGGCGCTTGCCGCTTCAAGCAATGCTGACCGCGTCACGTTGGGCCGGTTGTCAATGCTTGCTGCTTTACTGACATCCGACACCGGGTCGGCAACCATCGACGACGCAACCGGGGCCGATGAAATCCGAACTCAATTCGCCGACGGCGGACGATGGCGCGGAACTGTAACCAAGTCGCTTGTTGCGGATAAGTTCGCAACCATCGAAGGAACAACGCGAAGCTTGCGACCAAGTCGGCATCGCGGTTATATCGCGGTCTTGCGTCTTGCTGACCGGGCCGGCGCTTTGGAATATCTGCAAGCGTTCGCTAAGGCGGTTGCTGCAATCACCAACGAAAAAACCCCACCGGCGGCAACCGATGGGGCCTCTATTCATTCGACCAACACCAAGAACCAACCAGGAGCCGACTAAATGAACTTGCTTGATATTGTATCCGGCGGCAACGGCGACGACGACTTGAAAAACCTTTGGGATAATTCCCAAGCGGCGGACGACTTCAAACCGTTACCGGCTGGCAATTACGTTTGCCATGCCGTCGACGGCGTTTTGGACAAGTCGCGTTCAGGGACACTCGGTTACAAGCTAACTTTCAAAGTCTTAGAACCTTCGGAGCATGTCGGGCGTTTGCTGTGGCATGATTGCTGGTTGACCGCTGCCGCGATGCCACAATCAAAACGCGACTTAGGGAAGCTTGGCATTCAATCACTTGAACAACTGCAAAGACCGCTGCCGCGTTTCATCCGCTGCAAGGTAAAGGTTGCTTTGAGGACCGACGACGACGGGGCCGAACGAAACCGGGTCAAGTCCTTTGAGGCGATCGGATTCGACAAGGAGTTGCCGGACCCGTTCGCACCTTCGGAGCAATCCGAAGCAACCACCCAGGAACCCAACGAAGGGGGCGCGGATAATGGCTAGTCCTTGTGATGCGTTCCCCTATGGGTTTCGCATTGCGGGCGATACAAGGAACGACCGTCGACTAATCACTTGGTCGGCGGCGTTCGTGGCCTATTGCGAATGCGACGATAAAGCGGATACCGGGACCGAATGCTACTTGTCGGCGTTTTGTTTTGGCGATGCGTTCCGACGACACCTTGAGACAAACCGAACGACCAAGGGCTACACCGGCGAAACCTTTTCGAGTTGGCTTTGGTTCGACATCGACCGAAACGAGTTCGAACAAGCCACCGTCGACGCAAGGCGGTTAGCAAGCGGTCTTGTAAACCGATATTCGATCGACGACGACGAACTGCTTGTTTTCTTCAGTGGTTCAAAGGGGTTTCACTTGGGATTGCCGACAACGCTTTGGGACCCGCTGCCGGGGCTGTCTTTCGCTGGATACTGCCGGGCCTTTGCTGAGTCGATCGCAAGCTTTCACCAAGTAAGCATCGATTCATCCGTTTACGATCGGGTCCGGGCGTTCCGGGCACCCAATAGCAAACACCCCAAGACAGGACTACACAAGCGGCGCGTTTTGTTAGATGAACTGCTACACCTTGAGCCGTTGCGGTTGCGTAGTCTTGCATCGGAGCCGGTCGCGTTCGAGTTGCCAAGGGCACCCAGGGCAAACCAACAAGCGGTCGCCGATTGGCAAGCTTCGGTCGCTGCTATCGATCACAAGCAAACCGAAATTGCATCGCGTCGCGTTGGAAGCTTGCCGAGTGGATTAAATCGGGCAACGCTTGATTTCATCCGCGAAGGGGCAACCAATGATAGGGCGGTTTCGCTTTACGCTGCCGCTGCGAACCTTGCCGAGTTCGGCTGTTCAATCGAGCTTGCATTCGCTTTGCTGTCCGAGTCCGCTTTGGACAGTGGACTACCCCCAAGCGAAGTTCGACGGCAAATTGAATGCGGCATCCGCAAGGGGGGCAATAATGGCTAAGTTCGTTACCGCTTCGGATGCTTTCGCAAGTTGGAAAAACGACCTACTTTCGGGCAAGTCGCCGACGTTCTTTCGTATCGCGGAACAAGGACCACTAAGCAAGCTTGAAATCGGGCCTAAGCTTGTCACCTTGTTCGGGGGGGCACCTGGCGCGGGCAAGACCGCTTTCGTTTGCCAAGCTATCGTCGATGCGATGCGATTAGATGAAAACCTGCGGGCCGTCGTTTGCAATGTCGAAATGGGGCCGGACGTTTTGCTTGATAGGCAACTGTCTCGGCTGTCCGGCGTTCCTTTGACCGCGATTCGACATCGAAACCTAGGTTCGGAGCATGGCGACCGGGTCGCTATTGGCCTTCAAACCCTCGAAAGCATACTGCCGCGACTTTGTTTTGTGCGACCACCGTTTACCCTCGAAAACATTGCCGCAACTGTCGATGAGTTTGCACCATTGACCGGGGCCGACGATCGCTTGGTTATCGTTGTCGACTACATCCAAAGAATACCGGTTTCATCCGCTGCAAGCCAAGGCGACCGTCGCGGGTCGATTGATGCTGCGATGAGCTACTTGAGGGCCTTTGCTGAAGCTGGCGCGGCGGTCTTGGTTGTCGCAAGCGTTGGTCGGCAAAAAGACAACGCGGGCCGGTCAAGCTATAGCGGCGAACTTATGAACCTTGCAAGCTTCAAGGAGAGTGGAGAACTTGAGTATGGCGCGGATGATGCGTTCATCCTGACCGCTTCAAGTTCGACTGACCGCTTGCTGTCGCAACACAAGGCGCGATACAGCGAAACCGGGGCTATCAAGCTTGCTTTCAATGGTGCTGTTCAACAGTTCGAAGCGATCGAGACGACAAGCCAAGCCAACGCGGACGGGTCGCTACTATCAACGCTGCAAGACCTTTGGGACAGTACACCATCGGCGGGGGGGCGAATATGGCAACCCTAGGTCGAAAGCTTTCGGGCGCGTCGGTCTTGCCACCGATGAGCATTCCAACCCAGGACAACGAGACATCGAAAGCGAAGCAACGCAAGCCAAGCCACAAGGCAACCCGCGATCGCTTCGCGGTCCTTAATGAGTTCGTCGACTTTTCGCTGCAAGGGTTGACCAAGGCGGAAATCGGAACTTGGCTTGTCCTTTATCGCGACACCCGCAACGGGACCGCGAAAACTTCCCAAGGAGACATCGCGAAGCGGTTAGGGGTTTCGACGCGGTCGATAGGCAAGGCGGTTAGCAAGCTTGTCGACGTTGGCTTGTTGAAGGTTGTTTATCAAGGGGGATTGAACAAGGGGCCGTCGGTTTACCGCGTCGCGTCGCTGCGGAACCCTAGTTCCTAAGTGCTGCGGAACTTTTCGACGTAAAACTGCGGAACCCTAGTTCCGATATCCCATAAGGGACATAAGGGCATCCTGCCACCTAGGGCGGCGGATGCTGACATAAAGGGCGATTGAATGAACAAGGACTTACAAAAACAACTGAGGCAAGCTTGGGACAACCAGACATCGACGACCAAGCCGACTGCCGCTTGCGAACCGGCGACGGAATGCTTGTTTCATATCCTGGCGCTTTTCGACACCATCGAAACCGAAGACCCGAAAAGACCGGGGTTTATTCGTTCAGATTGTCGGCGTTGCGGTCGATTTTTAGGTTATCGACCCAAGGTCGATGGGGTACACTTGAGCCAACGCGGATAGGTCGACGGACCGAAAACCGGATACTCACCGGCTGCCGCGTCTTTTTTCAATCTGAGTAAATGCAAAGGAGAATTGCACGATGGGAACTATCTTCAAGAAAACCACTACGCGACCGCTGCCAAGCCAAGCAAAGGTTTCGACCAAGCAAAGAGTCGCAACACCGAAGGAACTTCGAGAGCAACCGGGCCGGGCCTTTGTTGCCGAGTCGATCGCTACTTGGACTGACCGCAACGGCGAAAAGCGTTCGGGCGTTGTCGTTACGGCTGTCGATGGATCGCTTAAGGTTAGAACGAAGTCTGAAACCTACTTTGCGAAATATCGCGACGGGCGCGACTTTGTCCGAGAGATCCCCACCGGTTGCCGAGACAAACAAGCGGCAAAAAGCAAGCTTGCTGAGTTGGAAAGCCAAGCAGAGAAAATCCGGGCCGGGGTTATCACTTCCCAGGATGCCGAGACGGGCAAGCATGCCAAGCGACCCGTCGTCGATCACATAGCGGACTACTGCGATTACCTGACCCAAGAAGACAAACACCCGGACAGGGTCAAGACGACCAAGAAAAGACTGCTTGAGGTTGCTGACGCTTGCGACTTTCGAAGGTTGCACGATATGAACGCGGACAAGTTCCTTAAATGGCTTTCGGTCGAACTTCAAAAAGACCGTTCACTTGCAACGCTTAACGAGTACATCGGAACCTTGATTTCATTCGGTTACTGGTTGACCGGAAAACGAGTCCGCAACAAAAAAGCAAGCATGCTAGGCGACAAGCGATTGGAGCTTAACCCCTTTGCGGGGGTCGGCAAATACAACGAAGCGGACGACCTGCGACGGCAACGGCGGGCGCTTAACGAAGACGAGCTTCGAAGACTGCTTTTCGTTGCACGTTGGCGACCTATTGCCGAGTACGGGCGCGAAACCGTCGCAAGAAACGACGACGACCTGCCAACGTCCCCAAGGAGCCGCAAAACGTGGTCGCTGGCGCGTTTGGACTTCGAAACCATCCAAGGAGCCGTCGACATCGCGAAAGCGAAGCTTGGGGCAAATACGGCGTTCCTAGAGCAACTAGACCAACGGGGGTTCGAACGCTACTTGGTTTACAAGGTTGCTGTCTTAACGGGATTGCGACGCGGCGAAATAGAATCCTTAACCATCGACCATCTACACTTGGACGGGCCGACGGCGTTCTTGAGCATGAAACCCGGCGACACCAAGAACCGCGAAGCGGTCGACGTACCGCTGCGGGCCGACTTGGTCGATGAGCTTAAGCAATGGGTCGAACTCAAGACCCGGTCGCGTTCAACGCTTAAAATCAAGTCGGCATCGATCGATCGAAACCAACGCTTGTTCAACGTCCCGAAAAGCTTGGTTCGATGCTTAGACCGCGACCTTGCGGCGGCGGGCATTGCCAAGGTTGACGACCGGGGCCGGACTGTCGACGTACACGCTTTGCGACATACGTTTGGGACGTTGCTTAGCAAGGGCGGGGTTGCACCCAGGACAGCGCAACAAGCGATGAGGCATAGCGACATCCGCTTAACGATGAAGACCTACACCGACCCGCGATTGCTGGACGTTGCCGGGGCTGTCGATGCGTTGCCGGACCTATCGCTTGAGTCGATCACCGCGACGGAAAGCTTGCGACGAACCGGAACCGACGACGCTATTTTGGTTGCACCTTCGGTTGCACCAATGGTTGCACCTTCGGTTGCACCAATGGTTGCACCTAAACGCGTCCAAAACGGGCAAAACGGGGCTAAAATTGACCCTTTTGAGTCGGCGACGGCAAGCGACGATGAAACGAAAAAACCCTTGGATTCTCAAGGAAAACAAGGGCTTTTTGATAGTCGGGGTGACACGATTCGAACGTGCGACCTCTACGTCCCGAACGTAGCGCTCTAGCCAGGCTGAGCTACACCCCGATCGAAATGGTTTGGGTCTAAAACCCTCACACACCCTTAAGTTTATAAAATGGAAATACCCTTGACTAGGTAGGCTCCTCGGGTCCGTCGGCAAAGGGTTCATCCAGCAGTCGCTTGACGTGACCGATCAACTCGTCCATCGAAAACGGCTTGTGCAAGTACTCGTCGACCCCAAGCATGCGAGCATAGGCTTGGTGCCGCTCACCCTCGTTGCCCGTGACCATGATCACCCGAATCTGATTCCGCTGCGTCTTACGCAAATGCTCCAATACCAAAAATCCACTCTGACGCGGCATCATCATGTCCAAAACCATCAAGTCCGGCTGATAACTCTCTAACTTGGTTATCCCTGCCTGACCGTCTGGCATGTGAATGACCTCATACCCCAAATTCTCCATCGCGAACTTCACCGGTGCTGCAATCTCGATGTCGTCGTCGACGATCAAAATGCGCGGTGCCCGCTTCTGCTGCTTCCACTGTGGCTCTATCGACATCGCATTGATGACTTTCTTTGATGTGTGTTTGTCGCAAATCCCCAACGGCTGAGGACAGCCGTTGAACAATGTAAATCCCCAACGGCTGGGGACAGCCGTTGAACAATGGACAGCCGTTGAACAATGTAAATCCCCAACGGCTGAGGACAGCCGTTGAACAATGGACAGCCGTTGAACGATGGACGGCCGCTAAGCATTGGGCTCTTTGGTGATCGTGACGATGATGTTCTTGAAATTCGGGGTGCGACTCTTGGGATCGACCACCCGAGGAACCAAGACATTCGACTCAGGATAATACATCAATGCACTCCCAGAACGGATGTCCTCATAACCCCTTGCCAAAATGCGATGCATCGCCCCAGTGGAACTCGATACGGTCACTAACTGGTCGTGCTCAAGTCCCATCCTCGCTAAGTCCTCCGGATGCATCAAGATCACGTCGCGACGCTCTTGATGCCGATACAAATCGTAGTCCTCATACACCACCGTATTGAACTGACCCTCGCTACGAACGGTCATGAGACGGAGCTGATTGGCCGCAAGTGGCGTGATCTCTGGTAACTCATGGACTACCATCTGCGCTCGACCATCCTTGGTGTTGAACCTGGCCTTGTGATAAGTCCGCCCACCAACCTGAAACTCCTGCTTGGTCTGGGCGATCTGATCGATCTGGTCATACCCAGGCACCACCTTGGAAATCCAATGCCGGATGGTATTGGTCTGCTCCATCTGCTCCCAATCGACCGCCTCGGATTTACCCAACGTCAACTTGGCAATCTGCGCAATGACATGCACCTCGCTTCGCGGACCGGGCAACCGCTTGGGCCCTCCATCGCTTAGCCGCACATAGTTGAACATCGATTCCTGGGTGGTCGGCTCGGGCTCTTCGTCCCTCGCCAAAACAGGCAAAACGATGGTCTCTCTTGCTAACCCATTGGCATGCCCGGTATTGAGGGTCGTGTTTAACATCACCAGCATGTCCAAATTCCGTAACGCTTCGTCTGCAAACTGCGCATCGGGATTCGACCCATAGAGATTGCCACCCAAACAAAAACCAAACTTGAGCACTCCTCGATGAGCAGCCTCCATGCAATCGAGTGTGTCGCGGCCAGGGCTCGTGGGTAACGAAACCCCAAACTCGGTCTTCAAATTTTCAAAGATCTCGTCCTTGAGCTTGGGCGTGACCCCCACGGATCCAATCCCCTGCACGTTCGAATGCCCCCGAATGGGCATCATCCCTGCCCCCTCTTTGCCAATCATGCCTCGCAGCAATGCCAAGTTGACGATCGACTGAACATTCTGGACGCCATGCGTATGGTGGGTAATGCCCATCGTCCAAGAAAAGATCGAACCGTTACTCTGGCAATACACATCGGCAAGCTGCCTGATGGTCGCTTCGTCAATACCGCTCTTGGCAACGATCTCGTCCCAAGTCTTTGCGGCAAGATCCGCAAGGTACTCGTCCGAGCCGTTGGTGTGCTGGCGAACATACGCTAGATCGTGTCCACTACGCTCGACGGTCGCTTTGGCAATCCCGGTCAACAGCGCCAAGTCGCCGCCGATGTGGGGTTGCACGTAATGGGTGGCAATCTTGGTTCCAAAGACCATGCTGATCGGATCGCTGGGCACCTTGAACTTGATGAGCCCGAGCTCCTTGACTGGATTGATCACGATGATCTTGCCACCACGCCTGCGCAGATGCATCAAGCTGGTCATCAATCGTGGATGATTGCTCGGCGGATTGCCTCCGATGATGAAAACCGTGTCGCACTTGTCGAGATCCTCAAGGACGACCGTGGCCGTGCCGGTCCCAAGCGTCGTTTGCAGCCCAACTCCACTGGCTTGATGGCAATAGTAACTGCAGTTGTTGACGTTGTTGGTTCCATACACGCGAGCAAATAGCTGCAACAAAAATCCAGCTTCGTTGCTCGATCGTCCGCTGAAATACCAAAAAGTCTCTTCGGCCTTGAGCGATTTGAGCTTAGCGCTGATGCGATCGAAGGCCTCGGTCCAAGTGATCGTTCGATAATTGGCTTTGCCTTGCTCGTAGAGAACCGGCTGGATCAGCCGACCGCTGGTCTCGAGTTGACGCGGTGTCCAACGACTCATCTGAGGGATCGTGAACTTGGTCCAAAAATCAGCCGTGATCGCCGGCTGCATGTCGGCGGCCATGGCTTGCAAAGACTTCTTGCAAACCTCGGGAAACGAGCCGTGTTCGTTGACCATCCCACCATGCTGGCCCCCCATCCCTAAGGCACAGGTCTTGCAGGCGTTTCGCGACCGCAGGGCTTTGTACATCTTCCAAATCCCGCCGGATTCGAACCCCTTGCGGAACGTATATCGAACGGCTTGCCAGCCTCCGCCAGCTTTGAGTCGTTTCATGATTGGTTGTTGCGTTGGTGTCTTTGGGACTGATTGGCTACAAAACGGACTCGTTCATTATAGACTCCCGATGCCAAAAGCGGAGTCGAAATCCAAATCGCAGTGGCTGGTCTTTGCGCTTCCAAGAAAATCACTGATTGACCATGTCTTGGAGCTGCCGAGTCTGGGTATGGGTCAAGAATCGGCGAGTGATGAACTCGGAAAGTTCATTCAGCCCGCGAGAATATTCCGCAAGCTTTTGGCTAAGCAGTGTTCGTTCCTGGGAGATCGACTCGGAATCCAAGAGTCTCAAAGTCCCACGGAGTTCCGATATCCGCTTGCGTTGCTCGGAAAGCTCGGACTTGTCTCCGATGTTTAGCTCGTCTAAATGATTGACGATCTTCATGAATTGGAAGGCCAAGCCTCGCGGGTTGGTTTGGTCGGCGACGAGCAAATCCAGAACCGGACCGATTTCGTAGCTCATCAAGTATCGGTATCTGTAAGTCATCGCGCTATCGCAAATATCCAAAATCGATTCGAGGATTGGTCGCGGGTTGGACTGCACGGGGACTAACTCCACGGGGACGAGCAGTCGATCCAAGAGTCTCAGTAGGCACTGCGCCCTTTCGATGCGCCGACCGAGGTCCATAAACAGCCAGCCCGGACCGCGAGTCATGCTCTCGGAAGCTAGGCCCGCAAAGGCCGAAAGCAATCCGATCATTTGATTGAGGATCAGCATCGCATCGCCCATGGTGTTTCTGGGGGATGCCCAAGGGATCAGTACCGAGTAATCCAATCGCGAGATGATTTGCCAAGAGTCGAAGCTCAATCGATCTCGGACGTTTTGAGCATTTCTCAAAATGCCATCGACGGCAGCGGCGATGCCATCAGGACGATTGCGATCGACGAGAAATTCCGTGACCTTCTTGCGCATCAAGCCGGTCGGGGTTTCCGATGGGACTTCCATCGAATCGGCCAATCCGCTGGATTGCTGGGTGAATTCCATCGAGTCCGAGAGTGCTCGTACGACCAGCCATGAATTGCCCACCGATTCGATGGCCCGTTCGCTAGTCAATTGGCTTGTGCAATACCGAGCGTGTCTCGCGAGAAATTCGGTCCGTTCGCAGAATCGACCAAGCCAATACAGATGGTCGGCAACGCGACTAGGAAGATCCATCGCGGAGCGTTTCAGTTCGATCGATGGTTTGTTGCCAGAGAGCAAGCTGGTGGGTTTGACAGGCCCCTCGCTTAAAACCCAAACATCCTTGCTCATGGTCCCAGACGCTAGGCTTTCATCGAGATCTTTCGGGCTTGCCGCCACGCGGGCTACGCCACCTGCAAGCACATGGGTATTGCCGCGATGCTGACTCGCAAAGAACCGGAACATCGCAGGCCATGCCACCACTTGTCGATCGACCCAGGTCGGAACATAGCTGAGTTTGGGTGTTTCGATGGCGACAAAAGACCAAGGTTTGCTTCGGATTTGCTCGGCGAGTTCCTTGCGCTGTTGGTCCGAGATCGCCGACGCGTCGATCTGGTTTCCTGAGTGCCTTACAAAAGCATCCCGAATCGACAACGAGTGAAGATTCGCAAGAACATAAGCAAGCGATTGGGAATCCCCGCACCACCACATCGGGCTGTTTTGCAACAGCAATTCCTCACCGAGGATTTTTGGAGCAAGCATCGGAAGGATCGCCGTTAGACCAGGGCTTTCGCACCAACCGGTGCCCAACGCGTTGGCCAAGAATACATTCCCTTCTCGAGCCGCGACGGCTAGCCCCGCGACACCTTCGGGATTGCTCGGGTCGATGTCTAAAGGATCGCAGTGATTGTCGGCTAGTCGCCTCAAGATGCAATCGACGCGAACCAAGCCTCCGAGCGTCTTGAGATAGACTTTGCCGTTTCGTACCGTAAGGTCGGCCGATTGGGCAAGGGTGTATCCTAGGTAACGGGCCAAGTAGGCGTCTTCGAAGTAAGTGGGGCTTTGGATACCTGGGCTCAAGAGAGTTGTGCGGGTCGTTTTATCTTTGGGTGGGCAAGCGTCCTGGAGCGTTTGTCGGAGTTTCAAAAAGAAGTCTGCGATGCGTGAGACTTGCATCGCTTGAAAGCTTTCGGCGTGGATTCGGGAGATAGCCAATCGGTTTTCGATGGCATGACCGCATCCGCTGGGACCTTGGGTCCGATCGGCGTGAACAAGCCATTGCGCCGAAGCGGATCGGGAGGCTTGGACTGCATAGAGATAGAGCATCGGCGAGGCCACGGGCTTGTGGTTCCTCGCGGCCCGAATGTAACTCGGGGCGTTGTAGACCAGCGATGCAGGTAGGATTCCTTGAGCGATCAACCTCTGCGGACCGTAGACATCCTGCAAGATCAGATCGATAAGTCGCATGCGTTGCCCGAGGGCATTGGAGAACGTCGCCCAGTCATGGCTACCCAAGACGACTGGAATCGGATCGAGTTCCCAAGCTTGAGGGGTACCTGTTTTGATCAGTTGCCCTGTCGATGAGGGTGGGTTGTCCTTGAGCGACTGCTTGGCCGACTCCCACCGGGAGAGCCTCGACTCTTCGCACGAATCGAGGTCAAAGAGCTTACTGTAGCTAGGGCGGATTGATTCTTCGTTCGTGACTTGGCCATCGACTTGTTGGGACGCACGATGGACGAATTCATCATAGTGTCCGACAGGTGTTCTGTACGATTCTTTGAAGGATTCGCTCAAACTGCGTGTATCTCCTTGGATAATCTTCGGATTCTATGGAAGTATTCGTCATTCTAGCCTTTGGGGTACTTGATTTCCATGCGTTCCTCTAGCAGATTAGATCCCCCACGCCGGTTGGCTTGCAATCCCCTCTTGGAATTCGTGTTGACTAACAGATAACAAATGAGCACTACAAAAGAATCTGCTTCGACGGACCCTTCCATTCTTTGGAAGTTGTTTTTCATGATGGTTTTGGAGATAGCGATCTGGGGTGCCTGGCAGGTAAAAGTATTTGCTCTGATGGGTGATAACGGATTGAAGTTTACTTCATGGCAACAAGCTCTGGCTGGCAGTATGTTTGGGATCGCGTCGGTCGTAGGGATTTTCTTCAGCAACCAATTCGTCGACAGGAATTTTTCTGCTGAAAAATTCTTGGCATTCAGTCATTTGGTAGGTGGCTTAGCGTTGTTCGCAACCTCCCAATGCACCGAGTTTTGGCCTTTTTTCGCCTGTTTTTTACTGTACGGGCTGGTTTACGTTCCAACTCTATCTGTCACCAATTCCCTTGCATTTAGTCATTTGAAGAATCCGGCTGGTGAGTTTGGATTCGTGCGAATGGGAGGCACCATCGGTTGGATTATCATCTCCTGGCCCTTCATCTTTTTGCTAGGTGCCAAGGCGACGGTAGCTCAGATGCAGTGGATCTTCATCGTTGCCGCGATCGTTTCATTTATTTTGGCGGCATTTAGTCTGATGCTCCCACACACCCCGCCGCGAAAAGCCGAATCGGCAGGCGAATCGCTCGCATGGGTCAAGGCTTTTAGGGAATTACGTCATCCCTTTGTGTTTGTCTTGTTCCTGGTTACCCTGATCGATTCGATCATTCACAACGGTTACTTTGTACTTGTCGACGGTTTTCTCAGTGGAGCCGTGGGACTGAGCGAGAATTACACCATGGCAATCACCACCATTGGTCAGGTGGCGGAGATCCTTACGATGTTGGTTCTAGGCCGAGTTCTTGTGCGGCTAGGCTGGAAATGGACAATGCTAGTCGGCATCCTCGGTCATGCTCTACGCTTTGCGACGTTTTCCTTTTTTGGAAATGAGAATTGGCAAAGCTTGATCGTGTTTATTCAGGTACTCCACGGGATCTGCTATGCATTCTTTTTCGCGACTCTTTACATTTTCGTCGATGAAGTGTTTCCCAAAGATATTCGCACCAGTGCTCAGGGGCTATTCAACCTCCTGATTTTGGGGGTCGGTTTGGTATTGGCGAACTTTGGTTTCATCTATCTTCGCGATTACTTCACATCCACCGTCGATGGCAAACCCGTTGTGGATTATTTCAGGGTTTTTCTCGTTCCAACGGCTCTTGCCATTTTGGGGATGCTGATGCTTATGTTTGGTTTCCGCCCGCCTTCGAGTCGCCCAGGTCAGGTAGTAGAAGCCACCTCGGCACCACACTAAATCCCTTACAGTCTTAGGGCGTTCTTGAAACCAGTTAAACAGTCAGTTCGTTTCTCCTCAGACAAATACACACTCCCTAGCGTAACTCTGGTTTCCTGTGGTACACTCTCACGCCGTCGTACCAGAGGGCTGTTGGGCAGCTAGAACTGGCGTTACTCATCCTACTTACGGTTCATCTATGTCTCTCGATCAGTACAGTCTGTGCCCATGCGGCAACGGTAAAAAAATCAAATTTTGCAAGTGCTTCGAGCATTTGCCCGAGATGCAAACCATCCAGCGGATGATCGCCGGCGAGCAGAACGTCGCCG
>Ga0315904_10000514_pt1 | contig 61511 bp, 42 predicted proteins | sample LakEriMetagenome_6_FD_203529 | JGI IMG/M metagenome (GOLD analysis project Ga0315904, IMG submission 203529) | Freshwater fungal communities from buoy surface, Lake Erie, Ohio, United States - Buoy 12 MA120 | ecosystem: Environmental > Aquatic > Freshwater > Lake | place: USA: Lake Erie, Ohio...
GGTTCCCCTTTCCCAACCCAATCCATTCAAACAAGCCTTTGCATCTTCGGAAGTTTCCTTCGAGACCTCTAAAGCAACGGTGTCTTTGGCCTCGAAGATCTTGTTGTCCAACGAAATCTCTTGCTTGGGCTTGCCGGTCGAATCTCTTTGTGACTTGATCTCTTCGAGCAACGCTCCAAGATCGAATTTCGCATAGGGCATTTCGGCAGCAGGTTTAGAATGGCTGGCGTTTGCTACGTACAGCAGCCCGTCTTCGGGAACAAAGAGCACATTATGGAGATTCGAATCCATGGCTACCGGACGGCACATGAGCTGGGTTGCCGCCGCAGTGTCGATCTTGCCATACTGATCCTGGACCCGCTTCTTGAGCTCCGTGAGCCGCGATCCGGCCGAGAGAACCACTGCATTGGGAATACCATCACCGAGCAGTTCATGTGCTTGGCCGGGCGCAACGAAGTCGATTTTCTCAGGTGTGGCAGCAACGCCGACGGCGGACTTTTCTTGGCCGTCAGCAAACACATAGTAGTACTCACAAGTTCTAGGGCTCTTTTGCCATAAGTCTTTGACCTCCTCGAGCGAATCGCATTCCTCCATCGCGCGACGCATCAGGGTGGCCATCGGAACACCGTTCCACTGACCTTCACCTCGTCCACCCATTTCACCGAGCGAAATTTTCTCAGCATTCATACCGCTGACCGAGCCGATGAAACCAGCATATCCGACGTTGGCAAAAGGAATGTGGCCATCGGGAGCGACAATGAATGTCGTTGCTGCATCCTGCAATCCGATGGCTGTCATGTAATCGAGCACTCGACCGTGGTAGAGCTTGCCACCGACGGTTGCATCGCCAAAGAGAGCAAAGCCCGAGCAATGGAACAGTTCGGGGAAGACGTTCAAGGTTTCGATGAGTTGCTCGTCGAGTCCAAGCGATTTGGCCATCGCGCGGGTCTCTACCAAATGCCGCTCAGGGATATGGGGCTTGAGTTGGGCGTAAGCCCGATCAAGGTCCTGGCGGAACCATCGACCATTGGCGATCGTCTGAGCAAAACCAAAGCCATAGAGAACCGAATCGATACACCGCTGAGCCTCGGTCTTAAGCAACAGACCATGGGCTTTACCGATCTGTTCGGGGGTGCCATACAAAAGAGCCACTCTCTGGCCATCGATCCAACGCAACTCTCCGTTTTCGACCTTGCGACCTTTTTGCGTCGGTTCGGTCAAGCGATTCGATGGAGCCAAGACTTCGCCAGCCCTTCGCAATCCCCGAGCGATGGTCTTTTCGATTTCCATGCGCGAAATCACCTCGGCTTCGTAATCTCCCCAGTGGGCCGTCAACCAAGCCTGCGGGGTTTGTCCCTCTAATCGCGGAAACACCACTGCATGGTCTTTGGTCAGCTTAAGCGTTGCTTGAATATCTTTGGTGGATAACCTGACGCTAGACTCCTGATCACCATTGAAACCTACACGAACATCGTCCGAGACGAGCCATTGTTTTCCGTCCGAAGCGAGTTTGACTTGATTGGAACTGAGGACCAAATCGGCCAGAGCATTTCCGTCGAGAAATTTGATGAGTTCAAAGGGGGCTGCGATCTGCGTGGTACCTTTGATGGTGCGTTTGAGGAACTCTTTGGTATCGAGATTGTCTTCGGTATCGACATCGCCTTGTCCCCAAAAAACCTTCCGATGCTTGGGCAGTACCACCGCCGTAAGGTCGGCCGAGCGAACCAAGGTAAGAGCATACTCTGGATGGCTAAGGACGAGTTCAAAATGGGCATCCGAATGCCGCACGAACTTTAAGTCGATCTGCTGAACTTTATTGTCGATCGGAACCGACCCACTGCCGCTTAGCGTAAAGTGCTCTGTGCGAAGTTGCAGGGCCGCTAGCCACGGATCGAGTTGAGATCCAAGTTGCTTTTCGGGTGCGTTGTTGGACTTGTCCTGCGCAAGTGCGACACAAGATCCTGTCGTTGTTCCAATGCAAACAATCGATGCAAGTGCAAGACGCTTGATCCCAAAACGCGTGATCCCAAAACGCTTGATCCATCGGGTAGAGTATTCAAGGGTAGCCATAGAAAGCGATCTCCGGGAAAGGAAGCCGGGCAAAGTCAGGAACTCGTGGTCTTAATTTAATGGTTCGCGAAAAGAGCCCGCAACACAAGAAACTAAGGAAATTGAAAAAAAGGGGGGAATCCCCTCGATGGGTGAGCCGTTTTCAAACGTTTTCCATGAGTGATTTTGCACGTCGGATTAAATCCTCGGCCGATTGCTTATCGGGTGCTTCGGCGATCAAACGCACAAGCGGTTCGGTGTTGCTAGAGCGCAAAAGCAACCATCCATCGGCCCAGTCGAGCCTCACTCCGTCGAGAGTGCTGACCGAATCGGCTTGTAAGCCTGTCTGCAATAGCTCGATCGAGGCATCAAGTTTCTCTTTGCTCAACGTCATTTTGTCCTTGATCATCGCGAATCGCGGAAGCGAATCGACCAATTGCGAAATCGACTTGCCAGTAGCCACCATCAGATCCAAGACCTGAGCCATACCGACGAAACTATCTCGCACCAAAACGACCCGAGGGTCGATCGGTCCTCCACTTCCCTCCCCCCCGTAAAGCGCTTTGTGCTCAAGCATGCAATCGACAACATTGGCCTCGCCAACCTTGGATCGAAAGAATGGAACTTGGTACTTGTTCGCCAAATACTCGGTCATTGAGCTCGATGCGCAGTTGGTGACCAAAGGCCCCCGATGAAGCATCAAGGCTCGCATCGAGCACAAAACAGGTGTGTACTCTTCGCCGATGTAGTTGCCATGTTCGTCTAGGATTGCCAAGCGATCCGCGTCGGGATCTTGGCAAAAGCCGACGGTAAAACCACCACCGGTGAGAGTCGAACCGATGGCCGATAGATTTTCGCTGATCGGTTCTGGGGGATGACTAAAACGGCCATCGGGCCGATCGCCGATGATCTGAAAATCGCATCCGAGAGCTTCAAGCAATCGAGCGGCAAGGATCGAGCCTGCACCGTGATTGCTATCGACCAACACCCGAATCCTCTGTTGACGAATGGCTTGCACATCGACCGTTGCTAAAACGCGATCCAAGTGGGCTTGGTGAGGATCCTCGACTCTGGAGCGCGAGCCGATCGAGTCAAAAGCAGCCCAGGGCGCGCTGTACGAGTCTTGCGAAAGTTTGCGATACATTAACAAGACACGGTGGCCCAAGCTCGCCGGCAGGACTCTGCCGTCGGGGCCAAAGAGTTTCATTCCGTTGTAGGGGGGTGGGTTGTGACTGGCCGAAACCTGGATGGCTCCGGCGGCCTTTAGGTTTTGGACAGCAACTCCCAGCGTCGGTGTGGCAGTGACATCCAAGTATCGGCATTCTCTCCCGCAAGCGACGATTCCAGAGGCGATTGCATCGCAGAGAAGCGGGCCGCTGGTTCGGCCGTCCCTGGACAATAGAATCGGGCCTGGGGCAAGCTGGCTACAGAAAGCCCGAGCAAACCGGATGGCCACCTCGGGTGTCAATTCCTTGCCAATAATTCCTCGCAGGCCACTGACGCTGATGATAGGTTCTGCCAAGACGGGGTTCTCCTGAAAAGTTTTGCTTAGTAAAAATCCTGAAAAAACCGAAAAATCTACCGTAATCGGGAGACTTGGGCGCAATCCGCAGACGATGCAAAGTCGTCACCGAGCCCCCAGCCCTCCTGGTGGACGTTGCTTGACACCCGAATTTCACCAACTTACCATCGGTTTTGTCTTAAAAATAATAGGACTGCCGATTATTTCCAACTATGCTAGGGAATTCTTGGCTCTCGTGGCGATGATAGCCGAGTTAACCGGCGCTGTTGACGTTCCTTGTTTACGATTAACCCATCACGGCTGACCTCATGGACTTAATGGGAATAATAGTTTGGTTAGTGGTCGTACTGACCCTGGCCATATTTATTTGGATGATGGTCAAGTCCGTCAAAGAGTGGGGCGCTCTGCACGCGGTCTTGATGAGCTTGCTGTTTATCCAAATCTGGTGCTTGCTTTTTTTCACCGCAGGAGTCGCAAGTCGTCGCAATGGCTACATGAAGGCCTACGAAACGCTCAAGAAAAAAGTAGCTCAGCGGGAGCGGGAACTCTACGAGGCCAGTTACGGTGATAAGCTCAATCCAAATCCGGATATGAATAGCTATGTCCCGGTGACCAACGAGTTGAATCGGTTGAATGTCGAACGCGGTCGGGTTTGGCGTGGTGCGACGGTCGTCGGGCTTGCCCAAGGCGAGGCGAGTTTGCAATTGGGAATGGTCGCACCCGTAGCGGCTCCAAATCCACCCGACCCAAGCGCTCCGGCTCCCAATGCACCGGCTCCCAACGCACCGGCGGCTCCAGCAACAGATGTAGGTCTTGCCGCACAAACGATCGTCCATGTCTTTGGCGAGTCGAACGAACAACGCGGACTCCTGCCGACGATCTACCTTGGGGAGTTTGTCGTCACAGAAGCCAACGGCGGTAGCGTCAAGATTAAACCGACAGCAACCCTGACCCCCGAACAGATCGCCGCTATCGGATCGGGTCAGTTTACGACTTGGTCGGTCTATGAGCTCATGCCCTTGGACTCCCATGACGCTTTCGCAGCCGAGGGCTCGAAGCCTGACGAAAACTCGATTTTCGGACGCATGGACTTAAACGAAGTGGCTAGCTTGCTCAAAATCGATCCAGCCTTGGCTACCGCTGAACCTACTGGTTTGAAGATCCAAGATGCGATTAAAGCAAGAGTGCTTCAGTCGTATCTCAATGACGGATCTAGACCCCCCGAGGGAACTCCACCCGAACAAGTTTACGTTCGTGTTGAGTTTTTGAAAGACTACACGATCGAAGTCGATGCTCAGGAGCAACGCAATGCGACCGAAGGTGGCTTCTATGACCTGAGCGGTCGATCCGTTGATGCAAGGCTCAAGCGTGGAGAAGATGGTGCCAAGGTTTCCTTTAAGCAAGGTGACAGGATTGTTTTCGATTCGACCACTGCAAATGACCTTGGAAAACAGGATTTGATCAAGGTTGTCTCGCCGGTCTTTGTTCGTTCGCTCAACGATTACGAATATGCGTTTCGAGAGGTTCGCCGTCAGATCACTGCAGCCTTGCAAGACGCTGTTTTGATCCAACGCGAGTTGGCTGAAATGCAAAAATCTCAAGGGGTCGCTGACAATCAAGTTCGCTTGGGCCAAGAAGAGCGATCCAAGCTCGACAAGGACTTTGCCCAGTACAAAAAAGAACTCGATGTGATTAGCTCCGAGGCCGCAAGACTCCAAGAAGAGTCCCAGACGACGCGCTCGGAGATCTCTGCGACCTTTAAGCAAATCCAAGCTCTTCGCGACCAGATCGTGGCTCGCCAAAGAGCGCTAAGCGAGGCGATCAACGCCGTATCGGGAACCCCGAATCCTTAGAATGTCGCAAGTTTGCCTCTTGGGTGGATTTGCATCTAGCCTGATAGCCTGCTATGCTCGACGCTCTTCGTTAAGCGTGGCTCGAGCTTTCGGCTCATCGCCTGCTCCCACTCCATGTATCTTGCAAGAGTTTCTTACCTGCAACTCCTAGCCAACCAATCTAAGTCGGAGGAAAGTCCTATGAACGAATCACCCAAGGCTCCACTTCAGCGCCGAACATTCCTGACAGCAGCCGGTGCAGCAGCGGCCGTAGCGACCCAATTGTCAGCCAAAAGCTACGCTCGGGTCATCGGTGCGAATGACCGACTCGGCGTTGGGCTAATCGGAGGGGGCGTGATCGGCAAAGCCCACATGGGTGTGATCAACAACCTCAAAGAGAAAAACAACCTCCACCCAGTGTGTGTCGCCGACTGCTGGAAGACGCGAGCACAAGAGGGCAAAGCGACCATCGGTGCCGACCACGCCGAAACCGATTACCGAAAGCTTCTCGAACACAAAGACATCGATTACGTCGTGGTGGCGACTCCCGAACACTGGCACTGGACCATGACCATCGATGCGATGGAAGCTGGCAAGGCCGTGTATTGCGAAAAGCCCCTAACACACACGATCCCCGAAGCTCAGGCGGTCGTCAAGAAACAAAAGGAAACCAAGCGACCCGTTCAAGTCGGCGTGCAAGCGATGTCTGACGACAGCTATATCTCTGCGGGCAAAGCGATCCAAGAGGGGATGATTGGCAAGGTTCTCCAAGCTCAGATCGAATACGTCCGACGCTACAACAAAGACGCTGGTCCTTGGCGTGAACCGGCCTTGGTCTCCCAACACAAAGACAAACCTGTTGACTTGGACTGGAACGCTTGGCTCGGATCGGCACCCAAGATTGACTGGAATCCAAACCACTACTTCGAATGGCGATGCTATTCGGCGTATTCAGGCGGTATCTGCACCGACCTGTTTATTCATCGCATCACCCGGATCATGAAGGCTTGCAATTTGCTCTACCCGCGACGCGTTGTCGGGATGGGCGGAATATGGCAGTGGCCAGATGGACGGGATTTGCCAGACAACATCGAAATGATTTGCGAATATCCTCGCGGCATGACCGTGTATGTTCTTGGAACCATGGGCAATCGCGTTCGAGTCGACCACGTGATTCGCGGCTACGAAGGAACCTTGTTCTTCAACAACGAAGGCTGGGTAGCCAAGGATCCAGATGGCAAGGTGCTCGGTCAGCACAAGAAGACCGGTGGCGAAGATCAAAACTTGCACCATACCAATCTGCACAACCATTTGAGAAATGGCGAGCCACTCAACTGCCCGATCGAATTGGGACTTGCGGGTGTCGTCGCGGTCAATATGGCTAACGAAAGCTGGCGAACCAACCGCATGATGGGTTGGGATCGAGTCAATGAGAAAATGGTTCCTGCGGATCTTCTCAAAGACAGCCACGAGCCAGAGGCCTAGGCAACTTCGCACATCGGTTCACCATTTTTGAGGGTGCGTTTCTCAAGATCCGTGTTAGAATCGAAGAGAGTTTTAACACGGATTCCCCACGCAACGCAACGCTCAGGCTATGGCAGAAGACTACTACAGTACGCTCGGTGTAAGCCGCTCGGCCAGCCAGGATGAAATCGCAAAAGCCTACCGAAGACTTGCACGCAAATTTCATCCGGACTTGAACCCTGATGATGATAGGGCCAAGCGGCAGTTTCAGCAGGTGCAAGTCGCCTACGATACCCTGAGCGATTCGGAAAAACGCAAGCTCTACGACCAGTACGGAGAAGGCTACGAAGCTTATCGCAACAGTCCCTTTGGTGCTGGCCAAGGGGGACCCTCTGGCTTCGATTTTCGAGATGCTTTCGAAAACACCGAAGGATTTCAATTCTTTGAATTCTTCAAGGGGGCTCGTCCTGGATCCGAGCCAGGCGGAGAATCGCCTCGTTCTCGCTCTCGCTCCCGCAGGTCTAGCTCGTCTTCTGGGCCGAGTTCTCGATCCTACTCCGACGATCTTCAAAGCCAAATCGGCGATATCGCTGCAGAGATCGCTGTTCCACTTAGGGTTATGATCGAAGGTGGCGAGGTTCAGTTCAAACTCAATCGCGGGGATGGTCGAACCGAAGAACTCAGTGTAAAGATTCCTGCGGACGTAGCACCCGGGAAAAAAATTCGACTTCGAGGACTAGGACAACCAACCCGATCGGGCCAAAAGGGTGACTTGTTCCTCACGATCCAAATGCAGCCGCATCATGCTGTGAAGATCAATGGCAGCAACATCGAAATGAAGTTGCCGATCACCCTTTCAGAGGCTATCTACGGAGCCAAGATCGATGTACCGGCACTTCGAGGAGATGTGACGATTCGGATCCCAAGCATGTGCGATAGCGGCAAGCGATTGCGGGTCAAAGGCCAAGGGTTGAAAGGGGCTGATGGACTTCGAGGTGATCTGATCATCGAACCGCTGATTCAACTACCCGAGGAAATCCCCGAATCCTTAGAGTCGGTCATCAAGCAATTCGAACAAGGTTACGAGAAGAACCTTCGCGACGGCATTCGTTGGTAAAGGGCAATCTTTTGAATATCCTTCTTGCAAACGACGATGGTATCCATGCTCCAGGGCTAAAAGCCATGCGGATTGCGCTGGAGTCACTCGGACGTGTGACCGTCGTGGCACCTGCAACCGAGCAAAGTGGAGTTGGGCACTCGATTACTTATCTATCTCCATTGACCTGCAAGCAGATTTTCGATGGAGAGATTTTTCGCGGTTGGGCGGTCGAAGGATCGCCTGCTGACTGCGTCAAACTCGGGCTTACCGAATTGGCACCCAAGCCTACTGAGTTGATAGTCAGTGGCATCAATGGTGGTCTCAACGCAGGCATCAATGTTCTTTACTCAGGCACCGTTGCTGCTGCGATCGAAGGAGCATTCTTCCGAATACCCAGCATTGCTGTATCGCTCGAAGAGGATCCGCATGCGGATTTTGAGGCCGCAGGCTCGATCGCAGTGCAATTGATCCGCAAGATCCTCGATTATCAAGCCTTTGCACCGGAGCTATACAACATCAACGTTTCGACTCAGGCCACTCGCGATTATCGGTCCGGTAAAATGCCTCGCATTCATATCGTTCCCATGGGAGTCGAGCGTTATGGCGATCAATACATCAAACGCCAGGATCCTAAAGGACGCAATTACTATTGGTCGACCAACGATCCGCCACCCAAGCCAACCGAGCATGAGACGGACCTGATGGCCTTGGCCAAAGGGGCCGTGACGGTAACCCCACTGCAGTTTGACATGACCAAGCGCACCCAATTGGATATTATGCAGCATTGGAATCTCTCACTGGGTTCCGAGGGAACCTAAGATCCGCGATGATCCAGACATCCCCCTTGATCCTTGAAAACAAACGGATCGGTCTTCTGGGAAAACTCGGAGCGATGACCCGCAAGGAGGCTTGCCATTGGCTCAAACACTACCAAGCTACGGTTTCTGATAAGCTGATCGGAGACTTGGATCTGGTCATCATCGGTGCCGATGAATTGCCAGATGAAGACATCCAAGCCATGCTCAATGACAAGCTTCGAGAGCGTATCCGTCAGGGTGCAACCGTGCTGGTTCATGAACACGATCTGTGGGCCTCTCTGGGGCTTTTGGACGATCCATCGCACAAACAGCTTTACACTCCGGCAATGGTCGCGGGTCTTATCAAGACCCCAGTTAGCGCAGTTCGCCGTTGGCATCGTATAGGGATCCTGCCGAGCATCAAGGTCGCGCACAAGCTGCCGTATTTCGATTTCGAACAAGTTCAATGTGCTAAGCAAATTGCAGCTTGGGTCAAGCAAGGAGCCAAAGTCACTGACTTAAAAAAACAGCTCGATGACTTTGGCAGTCTCATTGCGAACCGAAGTTTGATCGATTTGGATATCCGCATCGATGGACGTCGTATCCTGCTGTACGACGATGGCAAGTTGATCGGCAGCCAGGGTCAATTGCATTTGAATTTTGACGAACCGAGGGAGGATCAAGATTCCTGGCAAGAGCCGAGTATTCTGGCGATCCCTTCGCACGTTGGGCAAGCGTCTTTGCGAGGCCCACGAGACGCGCAGGACCAGGGGCCATCGACACGCGATGCGATGCTAGCGGCCGCCGAGGAACTTGAAGAAGCTGGAAGAATCCAGGAGGCCATCGAGTGGCATCGGGTGATCCTGGCCAAGTATGGTTCCAGTGCCGAGATCGTTTTTGGTTTAGGGGAGTTGCTCTTGAGGGCCGGCGAAGTTTTGGCAGCCCGCGAGCGATTCTACAATGCGATCGAGATCGACGAAGACTTTGTCGAAGCCCGAGCGAGTTTGGGATGCGTACTGGCAGATACCGGACAGGTTGACTTAGCGATCGCGGCCTTCGAAGGTGCCCTGGCCAAGGATGATCATTATCCAGATGTGCATTACCATCTAGCAAGATCGCTCGACGAGATCGGCAATACCCAAGAGGCGACTAAGCATTGGCTAAGGTTCCTGCAGTTATCACCCCAGAGCCCATGGGCCGACGAAGCCTTGGAACGACTCGGACGAATCTAAGTAAGCCCAGGGCATTGGCCCATGCAAGGCACGTTGTATTCCAGCGTAAATGATATTCGTTTTGCTAGAATTATCTCTGTTATGTAATTAAAATCGATCCATCTTTATGGTTCACCGAGTTCTCTGCGTCGGCCGAGTTCTCTGTGTCGATTGTGTTGTTCCAGGCGAACCGTTTTTGCAAAATCTGGAGCCAATTATCTTGTCCGTTCGAAAGTCATTCTCGCTTAGCCAAAAGGATCGTTATCGGCTTTACACTCGCTCTGAGGAGCTTTCTCAGGAATTGCGCGAGAAAGCGATTTTCATGAGAGTTGCCCGAACTTTTGATGATCCGTTTTTGCAATCTGGTTCTAACAAGGTCAAGGCTCAGGATTTTACATTGGCACCATGGGAGCCGAATCTGACCGATGGGCCGACCAGTTCGCGCTTTGCCGTAGTCGACTATAACTCCGACGACGAGGTGCTCGTAGCTCCCGCAAAGTGGCACGAGTCGGGAAGTGATTTCAGCGCGGAGAATGAACTTCAGAGAGATCAAGTCAGTATCTGGGCTCTGCTCCAACGCGCCTTGGATACATTTCAACACGGCAGTGCTCTTGGGCGCGTGATACCCTGGGGATTCGAGGGTAGCCGCTTGATCCTGGTGCCTCACGCAGGCTACGACAGGAATGCGTACTATGATCGCGAGAGCAAATCATTACAGTTCTACTACTATTCCAATGATGACAATGGCTCTATCGAATACACTTGCCGTTCGATGCATATTGTTGCTCATGAATTCGGCCATGCAATCCTTGATGGCATTAGGCCAAGGCTCTACGAAAGTGTAGCGATTGAATCGAACGCATTCCATGAATTCTTTGGTGATCTAACCGCTCTGCTGGTTTGCCTACAAGACCGCAATATCCGACAGAGAACTGCGATTAAGGCCAATGGGGACTTTGAATCGGCAAGCGAATTTCAAGAATTGGCGGCGCGGCTTGGCGAGGCTCTATTGGATCGTCCTTACCTGCGTTCGTTCAAAAACAAGTCGACGATGAAAAAACTATCCGGTTCAACCAGCCATCACGATCTATCAGAGGTCTTATCAGGTGCTATCTTCGATATTCTGGAAAAAATCGGCAGCAAGATCAGCAAGAGGTCAACAAAGAGGCCCAAGACGCCCAAGGAAATATTTTGGAACGCAACCAATACGATCCGTGGCCTAACGCTTCAATCCCTCGACTTGCTCCCGCCGGTGGATATCAGTTTTCGAGACTACGCATTTGCGATTTGCAGTTGGCATAAATTCTGCAATCCGGGTGACTCGAATCAACTCTTAAACATCTTGGGGATGACTTTTAAGTCCAGAGGGATTTTCGACATCCAAGACGTGGAGTCTCTGAGGATTTCCCAAGATAAACTCCTTGAAACTCACGGGGATGTTACAAATCCGATAGCCCAAAGCTTTGAACGATTGATGTACCGTCCCATTCGATTGGAACTCAATCGAAACATCGAGCAAGTGATGGAATCTCCCGAGTCGGCTTATCGCCTCTTGGATGATAATCGAGAGCAGCTCTTGATCCCTCTTCATTGCGACTTACAAGTGATCGATCTGTATGAGACTTTCAAATTCAACAGCGCCAATGAGCCGCTGGGAACCCAATACGTTTTGCAATACTTGTGGCGCCAAGACGTTCAGCTGATCGGCTCCCGCTTTGCACAATTCGAAGCCAAGCGAACCGTGATGCTCTGCGGAGGCACGCTGGTATTTGATCAAGTGGGGAACATTCTCAGTTGGTCGGCAAAACCAGGATCGGAGCCCTATTCGAGCCGATCGGGTAGTACGGGTCGCAAGGCGAAGTTTTGGAAATTTGCTTTGGCCTGCGGCAAGGCTCGGCGCAAAGCCCTTCTGGATGACCTAGCTCGGCAGATCGCTGACGGACAAGTTGGCAAGTTGATCCAATCTCCCCTTGGAATGCTCGGGAAAGACATTCCATCCCTGTTAGCAAAGACGATGCCCGATGGATCGATAGAGTTTCAACGTTCCCCGCATGGCCATCTTCGAAGCCAGACGACCAACCCAGACTTACTCGGACAACGCACATGGGAAATAAGCTTTTAGTTCGCGCTTACAATGTCGGATTCGGCGATTGTATCTACGTTCGTATCCCTAGTTCCAAAGGAGGGTTTCATATCCTCATCGACTGCGGAACTCTGGGGAATGTTTCGATCCTGCGATCCGCCATCGAGCACCTTAAAAGCGAGCTACCCGATGGCGACGAGTCTGGAAAGAAACGGCTCGACTTGATCGTTGCGACCCATCGTCACGCGGATCATATCAAAGGATTCGAGACGAAATCATTTGAAGGGATACAAGTCCGTAATATTTGGGTCAGTGCCGGCATGGATCCGAATCACCCACAAGCCGAGAAGACGCGCAGACTGCGAACGCTTGCCGAATCGAGCATGCAGCAGTTGGTCAATAGCGGTAGAGCCCTGAGCGGCGAAGTCGCCACGCTTGCATCGTTTTTCAGCGCATCGAATCAGGCTGCCGAGACGCTTATCACCAAGAAACTGCCTGCCCAAAATGGAATAAAGCCTAAATTTGTTCATTCGCAAATGACGCGAGACCAATTGAAACTAAAGGATTTACCAACCAAAACATCAATCGAGGTTTTAGCGCCAGAAAAAGACATCGATGGCTATTATCTCGGTAGAAGTACCGAAGAAGTATTAAAAGGTATGACTTACAAGTTCTCGAAGGAACAATCAAGTCCTATCGACCTCGGTAAGCAGTTGCCACAGGGTCAACGACCCAGAAATATCAGCATCGGAGATTTCGAGAGACTCCGGTCTCGCATGGGATCCAACGGGCTGGAGTTTGCAAGAAATGAATCCTCCATTCAGAACAATCTTAGCGTCGTACTCTTGATCACGTGGCGCAAACGCAGATTGTTATTTGTCGGGGATGCTGAGTGGAATGGAGAGTACAAGGAGGGTAAGCAAAATGGGAGTTGGAATGTTATGTGGGAACGCTACTACAATGATCGACTCTCGATACCGATCGACTTTCTGAAAGTTGGACATCATGGAAGCCACAATTCAACACCTTGGATATCCGATCCGATCAAACGGAAACAATCGCAAAGCAATCTTGGGATCGGGGCCCTTCTGGATACATTGCTTCCGAAAACTAGGGGTGGTAAGTCCAAGGCAGGCGCGATCGTATCGACCCAGCGGAGTCGCGAACCGACGATACCCGATGGTCCGTTATTGGTCGAATTAGGAAAGCGAGTCAAACCGACCCGCAAGTATTCGTTGAGCATGAACAGAAAAGGGATCGATCCGAGAACGATCTGGGAGCCCTTGGCAGGTTCGATGGAGAATCCCTATCAAGAACACGAGAAACCTTATCTGAACCAACCGCAACCGATGAGAACGGATCTAGAGGGGCATGTCTCAGAGGGTGCCGAGTTGTACACTCAGATCGAACTTGAGCCCGGCGACTAGAGAATGCCCTAGCCATTCATGATACGTGCACAGGAAATGGATCGCCGTGAATATAGAGAGGGCTTGTCTTGCTAGGCTGTCCTGTTCTTGTTCGGTCCCGGCTACGATGGATGTTTTCCGAGAAGACGCTTCCAGTACCGATCGATCAAATGTGACTCGAGCCTTAGCTCTTGAATGCCGATCGATTCTAGGAACGTTCTGGATTTCGCGGTCGATATATCCGGTAAAATCGGCGAAATGAATTCGTTGGGGTTGCTCAAGATAGCCAACAAGCCATCGATCACTCCAGGTTCAAATCGCTCTCGGCTTTGTTGGAGCATTCGTAACCAGTCGCTAAAGCTTACTAGGTCAGGTTTGCCTCCTGGAAGTCGGGCGATAATTTCTGCGAAACCGATCGATTTACCATCTAGGTGAATGACCTCAGGGCGATTGACCCCTTGGCTGAGCAATCGAACGATAGCGTTGCTAGCATAGTCCACGGGCATGAGGCGGAGAGTTTTATCCGCGAATTCAATCGGAAATTTCCGTATCATCGCCGATGCCCGCAAAGCTTGCGGAAGCCATTGATCATCGCTCCAGGCACCGGAGGTGCTTGCCCCGCTAATCAATCCGATGCGCAATCTGGTGATATCAAGCCCTAGTTTTGCAGCTTGCTCAAGTAGCCTCTCCGATATGGCTTTGGTTTGAGCGTACCCGGTGGCTAAGTTCTCGGGATTGCCTGGACCATCGAGTTCCGTCGGTGGGTTCTTCGAAAAGGTTTTCGAGTCGTCCAGAGCCGTCAACGATGATAGGAATACAAGAGATTTCGGGTTGGCTTGGCACAGTAATCGCAGCAACTCGATCGTTCCTTGGACGTTTACCGGCCGCAATGCTTGGTAGGGAAAAGCGAAATTGACCCAAGCTCCCGCATGCACGATCAGGTCGATTTGCTCTGAGAGTTCGTTCCAGGTTTGGAGATCTAACCCCAAACCTTCTTTCGACAAATTTCCGCATACGATCTTAACCCGCTTGCGATCGACCGATGATTTGAAATCGTAATTGGTGAAACATGCATCGATTCGATCCATTGCTGTTTTAATGTCTGTTGCCTTAACGAGACAGACTATAGTGTCGTTGGTTTGTACAATAAGATCACGTAAGATGTGGCTACCTATAAAGCCTGTTGCGCCCGTGAGCAAGACTTGTCTTTGATCGAGGGATCTAGCGCTGCGATACGGCAGCACGCGAAAGTCTTTTGGCAAGGTCATTTCTTCGTGCCAGTTCACCCGACTTTGTCTCGATAAAGCTTGAGCCATCTGAGCAACAGTCTGTCCACGGAATAGATCCGCGACGGTGATTTCCATGTTGAGAGCTTTCGATAAGCGGAGAATCAATTTCATCGCCAAGAGGGAATCACCACCGAGTTCGAAATAGTTGTCATGGATGCCGACATTGCGAACCCCAAGAACTTCAGCCCAAATGGTGCATAATTCTTGTTCAAGTTTGTTTCTGGGGCTTTCGGTTGCGGATTCTGACACGGTGCTCGTCGGATTGACTTGCCGCAATGATTTCAGATCGATTTTCCCGTGAGGTGTTAGAGGTATATTCGCATGAATGACGAATGACGCTGGAATCATGTAGTCTGGTAGCAACTCGCTTACGAATTTGCGAAACTCTCTATTGAGATTTACCATGGAGTTTTCGTGAAGGCACAAGTGAGCGACTAATCTCTTATTGTTAGACGAATCTTCTTGCGGAATCACAACGGCTTGCTTGACCATCGGATGGCTTCTTAAAACCGCTTCGATCTCCTCTGGTTCAATTCGATGGCCTCTTATTTTTACTTGGTTATCCGTTCGACCCAGGAATTCCAAAAGTCCCTGAGGGCTCCATCGAGCTTCGTCTCCAGTGCGGTACACCTTCAGGCCTAAATGAGGTTTGGTGGGATGATCTAGAAACTTTTCGGAGGTCAATTCAGGGCGGTTCAAATATCCTCGAGCGACCCCTGCTCCAGCGATATAGAGTTCTCCAGGTGTACCGATCGGACACATTCGCATTTGCTTGTCGAGAACCAGCAGTTCCGTGTTAAGGATCGGTTGACCTATTGGGATACTTGGAGCGATTTGCCTGACTCGATAGATAGACGACCAGATCGTCGTTTCAGTCGGACCGTACATGTTCCAGGCAGCTTTGCAGCGGGCAAGGAGTTTTTCTGCAATTTCGCCAGTCATAACCTCACCGCCGCAGAGTGCGATGACATCACCCGTGGGTTGCCAGTCGGATTCGATTAGCATACGCCAGTGCGAGGGTGTGGCCTGCATCCACGTTGCTCCGGAATCGCTCAGTAGTTTGGCCAAACGTTGTGCATCGGTGGCTTGTTGCCTCGAGGCAATTACAATTCGGGCTCCAACGCAAAGTGGGAGCAGCAATTCGAGGATCGATATATCGAAAGTCAAGGGAGTCAAAGCCAATACGATATCGCTTGGAGAGATTCCCGGTTCACGTCGCATCGATGCGAGAAAATTGATGAGGTTTCTATGTTCAATTTGCACCCCCTTCGGCTGGCCTGTCGATCCGGAGGTATACATGATGTATACCAAATCGCTCGGTTGGCTGACCGACTCAAGATCGCTGTTTGGATACCTTTTGATAATCTCTTGATCACGATCCAAGGATATGGTCGTCGTCGGGTGGTCGATCCAACGATCTTGGAAGCATTCTTCGGTAATCACTAGGATTGGCCTCGCATCTCCGAGGATCGTTTGGGTACGCACCCAAGGATCATCGACATTCAACGGCAGGAATGCGGATCCGGATTTCATGATAGCTAGCACCGCAATCACCAGATCGATACTTCGGTTCATGTAAATACCGATTGGGGCATCTGGTCTAGCTCCGAGGCTTCTTAAGTGATGAGCGAGTTGATTTGCGGCTGTGTCGAGATCCTGGTATCGCATCGATTGATCGCCGAAAGTCAATGCTATCGAATCAGGTGTCAGTGCAGCTTGTTCCTCAAAGAGCTCGAAGGCAAGGGGATGCTCAGAGATATCGCACTCAGTCGAATTCCATTGATCCAGTTGAATTCGATCGTTGTGAGTGACCAGCTCGAACTGGGAAATTGCCGAATCGGGTTTCAATAGCGTTTGGTGAATCAAGTGAAGAAGGCCTGCTCTGAATCGCTCAGCGGTTGATGCGTCAAAAACATCTGTAGCCACCTTTAAATCAAATATCATGTCATCCGCCTTCTCGATAAACTCCACATTCAGATCGAATTGACCTTCTTGCTGTTTGAGGTGGATCGGTTTGAGTAGAAGATTTCCTGACGGATAGCTTTCGGATTTGGTTACGGCGATATCCCCGCTGAGAAAATTAAAGAGAGTCTGGAAGATGGGCGATCGATCCGGTACTCTTTCGGGTCGCACGGCTTCAACGATCTTTGCAAAGGTACATCGACTTGCAACAAAGGCTTGAGAAACCGTTTCGTCGATCCTATTTACCCAGTCTTTGAATTTGAGGTTTGACTCGTAGTCAGAGCGAATCGGTAGCGGATTGACGAAATGTCCAATGACATTCGCATAACTCGAGTCGGGAAGTCCGTGGCTGGCCAATCCAGTCACTAAGGTATCTTGCCCTGTGATTCGGTGTAGCCACAGCGAGAAAATGGCAAGCAACAGTCGCGCAGGTGATGTCTCGAATTCTTTGGCAATGAACGTTAGGCGTTTGGTGGCTTCTTTTCCAAGCGTTCCTGAAGTTGTGAAACCTTTGTTGAGACGAGTTGTTTTGTCAGCGCGGCGAAAGGGGAGTTCTAAGGGCGTTAACGTCCCCGAGAGTTTCTGTTGCCAGTAGGCGATTTGCTCTTTTGCTTGCGGACTACTGAGCCAAGCATATTGCTGCTCGACGAACTCTTCGTAAGTAGTCTCGGTTGGCGCTGAATCGTTTCGAGTTTGACCGCTGGAAGCTTGATGATAGATGTCGAATCCACGCCTGGCAAGCAGTGCCATCGCCCTAGCATCCGCAACAATGTGGTGGTTGACGATCAGAATCATATGATCTTCGGGTGCCAAGTTCAACCAATACACGCGTATGGGAGGACCTGAGTAAAGATCAAAAGGTTCTTGTATTCGTAGATCTAGCCAATCCTCTAAGGATTGCTCTGCGTTTAGGCTTTCAACAAATTGCTGTGGAAAATTACTTTCCAAGGATTTTCGCCAAACACCTTGGTCGTCCTCGTAAAAACAACTGGTGAGAATCGGCTCCTTGGCGATGGCTTCTTGAAACGCCCTCTGGGCCCATTGTATTTCGATCGGTCCTTCGACTCGAAGGGCTAGAGCTTGATTGTAAGCTGCGGATCTGGGATTGAGCTTGTAATGGACCCATAGCGATAGCTGCTGAAGAGAAAGCCGAGAGCGTTCCTGGGGCATTTTACGAGTTGGTTTTAACGCCGTTGATCGTGCCGTCACCGGATCCTGATCGATCATCGAGCCGACGAGCTTGAGCGACTCAAGTACCGCTTGCTTATCGACACCAAAGTCGATCAAGCAAGCGATTTCATTGACACCAGCCCTTTTGACACGGTCGATCATCTTCAGGCATGCATCAAGATCTCCCATCAACGCGCTGCTGCGATAATATCGTTCAAATGCGTAGTCAAGCGATTTGTTTTTCTCTTTTTCACTGAGTTCTTTCAGGGGCTTTACGTTCTTTGCCCACAGATGCATAGAGTCTTGTAGATAACCGCGTAGAGGCTCGCGTACTGTCTGACGCACTTGTTCATTCGAATGGCCGACAAAAGTATGCAGCATGAGGGTGACGTGACCAGCCTGGGGGTCGTGGCCAGCATGCTCTCGTGCACGTCTATAAATCGCGATATTCGCGGAGAGTTCTTCAAGACTCTGTCCCAAAAGTGCTGTCAGTAAGTGGATTCCGTTGGTGCCTGCCCACTGGAATCCTTCCGGACTGGTATTGCACGTGAGCCAAACGGGCAACTCCTTTTGTACCGGTCTTGGGTAGATTCCTTGATTCCAGCTTTTACCCAGTCCATTGACGCGTTGGATCGTTTCACCTCGCCACAATTTTCTCACATGATCAAGATTGTTTTCGAGCCACTTTTGCCGGTCTTCAAATCGCTCAGGGTAGAAAACAAAATCGTCAGGGTTCCAACCTTTGGTAAATGACAAGTCAACACGGCCACCGCTTAGATTGTCGACCAACGACCACTCCTCGGCGACTCGGATCGGGTCATGAAGTGGCAGGACAACACTACCGGATCGGATCCGAATACGCTTCGTGACCATCGCGATTGCCGCAGCGAGCGTCGAAGGGTTGGGATACAATCCACCGAAGGGATGAAAGTGACGCTCGGGAACCCAAACCGCCTTAAAACCACCTTGGTCCGCAAACTTCGAAGCCTCTAGAACCAATTGGTACTTGTCGGTACGCTCGGAAGGATCTGGACTGGAAAAGAAAAAAACACTCAGATCTATGCCTGCTGCGGTCTGCTTAGTCGGCATGTGTGCATGGACGCCAGGGGACAGTCGACTCGGCGTCGCGGGATTCTCGATCCTACCAGCGACCCACCGAGCTAATGATTCGATCGTGGGTGTCTCCCAAAACTGTTCGATCGACACTTGCCGCTGGAATTTTTTTTCCATGTCCAATATCAGTTTTACCGCAATCACCGAGTCCAAACCGAATTGCGAAATCGGTTGATTCAGACGTATGGTCTTTGGGTCTACTTTGAGCTTTTCGATCAGCCAGTCGATAATCCATTGTTTGACGGACTGGGTGTCGATCCGCAAAGGAGAGTCAGAAATCTCCTCTAGAGACGTCGGCTCGACGTAGGACACTTCTTTTTCGGATTGCATCGGTTGCATACTTGGTGCATGCGAGAGATCTTGAGACTTAGAGATCTCAACTTCCTGGAATTCTTTTGCTAACCAGGGATCGATCTGAGAATCCTCCCCAGCCATCGCTTGGTCGACCTGACCGATGCTCGAATGGTAAGCTTCGATGTTCTTAAAGAGTTCAGGGGTGGTAAAGACAATGTCGTCCTGACTGAGTATCTCCTTGAGGGTTTGCTCAAAGCGATTCTTTGCCCATGGCAGGACATTTTGAAGTTGCTTCTCTGGACGGTACTGGAGCCCCCAGCAAGCCGCTCCCCAAAGCGTGGCTTGAGCTGCAAGTTTCCCTGCGGAGAAGGCTACGTTGTATCGGTTCGAGCCATCGCTTGGAAGTTGTTGTTGTAATGTTTGCAATGCGTCTTGAAGCGCATTGGCGACCTGGGGAGCTTCGAGAACTTCCTTCAAAAAAAGGTTCAAACTTTGGGAGCCAACCATCGATTGAGATCCTAAAAACGCCAAAAGCGTTTCCGTTGGTCCTTCGAATATCCGCAATAACCTAGCATCTCTTAGCATTTGCGGAACCATATTGGTCTCGATGTAACCCCGACCACCGAGCATTTGCATGAGTTGATCGGTAGCCGTTGCCAGAAACTCTGGCCCGACTACCTTGCAAACGGCGAAAGCTTCGGCTGGGACCTTCTCCTGCGCATCTAGAGATTGCCCAATAGCTTGGACAAGGTTCTCAACGGAAGCGATCCTGAATGCTAATTCACTCAAACGTTGCTGGGTCAAAAGATTGTCCGCCAGTAGACTGGTTGCGATCGAGCGTCGCTGAGCGTATCGCATCATTAATTGAGCGCATCGTTTCATCGCACCAATACTCATCGCGCAAATACCAAGGCGTCCGAGCATCATCGCTTCATGGGCGACCTGCATGCCGCGCCCTTGATCTCCAAGAATATCGCTCGCATGAACTTCTACAGCGTTGAGTAGGACGCTGTTTTGAACCATACCCCGCACGCCCATCGTGAGGGCTTCAGGACCCATTCGAAGTCCTTTGCGTTCTTGGGGTACGACAAATCCACTCACGCCGATGTGATTACCGGCCGTATCATACTGCCTTGCGAACACATTGATCACTCCAGCCCATGCCGCAGTCCCGATCCAACTTTTCTGACCATGAAGCCTCCAGCGGTTCTCCCCATCGGGCAGGGCTTTGGAGATCAAGGCATTAGGGTTCGAGCCCGCAATCGGCTCAGTGATCGCAAAGGCTGCCAATTGGCGCCCTCTTGCAAGCTCCGGTAACCAGCGTTGACGAATCTCTCGTTGCGCATGATGCTCAATCGGATGAATCCCCAGCGCATGCTGGATTCCAACGAAGGAAGCGAGAGTCAAATCGATCGCTGCCAGTTGTTCGATGACCCGCATCGAATCGCTGATAAGTATCCCTTGGCCACCGAATTCCTCGGCGGTCACCATACCCAAGAGCCCTCGGTTACCAAAATCCAAAACGATATAAGGTGGGATGCAACGCCGTTCGTCGATCAGCCTCGAATTGATTCTTTCTTGCGAATAATCTCTAAGCCAATGAATCATTTCGTCGGCTCTTTGACTACTCGAAGTATCGCGAGTGGCTGAAACCTGAGCCGGTTGCGGGATTGGGGCTGTTTCTTGAGGAGTCTCTTGGGTTGATGCTGTTTTCGTTTTGGTGCTTGCTGGTTTAAGGGATTTATCCAGATAGCTGATTCGACATGCGTGCCGCTGTATCTTGCCACTGCTGGTTCGCGGTAGTTGACCAAGTTGTAGCAGGCAAACTTCATGAATGCTCAGCCCATGTGACTCATAAACAGCTTTACGAATGGCTGTAGCGACTTGGTCTAAATCCACTATCCCGCGAGAGCTTCGGCCGATCTCGGCTAATACGACCAGTCTCTCCTCTTCTTCTACAAGCACGCCGATTGCAGCCACACCCGAAGCTTCGATCGCCGTATGGCACGTAGCAGTCGTTGATTCGATATCATTCGGATAGTGATTCCGTCCGCGGATGATGATCAGATCCTTCAATCGCCCGGTGATGTAAAGAGAATCTTGATGCATGTAACCAAGATCTCCGGTACGGCAATAGACTCTTGAAGAGTCCTCGTTGAGTTGAGCCATGAATGTTTCTTGACTGGCTTGGGGATTGCACCAATAACCTGCCGCTATGCTCGGACTAGAAACCCATATTTCACCGATGCATCCACTTGCAACTCTACTTCGTTTTTCGGGATCGACGATTTCAATACGCTCCGAATCATCGGGCGTTCCACAGCAAATGATCGGACGCGCATCGCCCCGGTGAGGCTCGACGGCTACGGCTCGGTTGCTTTCAAGCTCCAGAGGATCCAGGTACATGGTTTCGACACGGCTAGCCCGCTTGCCACTGGCAACAAGCAGCGTGCTTTCGGCCAACCCATAAACCGGTAAAAAGGAGTCGTATTGAAACCCATACGGTGCAAAGCACTCCGCAAAGCGTTTCAGTGTCCCAGATCGCACAGGCTCTGCCCCGCTAAAGGCTACCTGCCAATTGCTCAAATCAAGATCTTGTGGTTTCCGTTCCAATGCCGCTTGCACACAAAGCTCGTAGGCGAAGTTTGGGCCGCCGGCACAAAAGGCGCGATACTTGGAAATATTCTCAACCCAACTCAGAGGAGCCCGAAGAAAACTCGACGGTTGCATCAATACCGATCCAACACCGGTATACACCGCACCGATCATCTGGCCAATTAATCCCATGTCGTGAAAAAGGGGCAACCAACTGACGCTCATCGAGCCCTCTTGAGCATGAAAAGATGAGCGAATTCGGTCTAGGTTGTGCCATAAATTGCCATGAGTAACCATCACACCTTTTGGCCGGTCGGTCGAGCCTGAGGTGTATTGCAAGAAAGCCAATTGATCCAAATCCACTTCGTGGGGCTCAAAATCCTCGACCCTCGACAAATCATCCATGAAGATCGTTTTTGGGTTCTTTAAGTTTGCATCAGTCCGTAGCTTGCCTTCGAAAGTTTCACTGAATCTTCTTGTTGTAATCACAAAATCAGGATCGCAATCAGAAATCATCGACATCAATCGATGCTGCGTTCGGCGACTCGGCGGACTGGCCGGTATCGGTACTACTCCCGCATACAAACAACCAAAAAAACCAGCGATGAATTCCGAACTCGTCGGACACAACAGAAGGGCTCTTGAACCAGGTTCGGCCATTGATCGTACTGCCAAGGCGACGCTACTGGATCGACGATGCATATCACGGTAGCTCACAGATTCCTCTTGGCCGTGATCATCAATAAAAACAAACGCTTTATGCTCGGGAGTCTCCGAACTACGTTGCAAAAGGATCTTCGAGATGTTCCCACGGGCATAAATATTTATGGACATGCGAATTCCTCATAGAATCGATGAGAGTTAAGTAGTTAAAATCTACGGTTGAATTGCAATTCAACCGTAGCGTCGATTCAGCAGGGGAAGAGGAAAGAACCCTATCAATCTCTTAATTGTAATCCAAAAGCGTGCTTGACACAACAATTTACTTTTACGATAGGCTTGGTAGATCCGAAGCAGCTTTTGTTAAGATCTTCGCCAAAGATCTTCCTAATACACTCGCCTCAGAGATCCTTTACTATGAAGCTTGGAATCCTATCCGATATTCACGAGGCAAACGATTACTTAGTCAAAGCGATCGATGAGTTGACTCGTCGCGGTGTTGAGCAATTCGTATTGCTGGGCGACTTGTTCGAAACCGGCAAGCAAGTGCAAGAGACCGTCAATATACTCAGGCAGGTCAACACTGCCGGTGTCTTTGGAAACCATGACTTGGGACTCGCAATCGACCCGGATCCAGAGACCTGTGAAAAGTACGGGCAGCAAGTCGTCGATTTTTTTCTGAACCTCAAGCCGCATCATCGCCACGGGGCTTTTCTCTTCTCCCATGTCAACCCCGCATGGGACGCTAGCGATATCCTAGCTTACTATCTGAACCCTTTGCCGTGGGAAGATCCAGAGTTTGGAAGATCCTTCGAAGTGCATCGGAGTTTGGTGCAATTCATCGGGCATTATCATTGCTGGCGTCATGCGATCGACGAAGTTTGGACCGACTGGAATGGCAACTCACCTGTGGTGTTCCCACACGGACATCGCCATTATTTTATCCATGAAGCGGTCTTCCAAGGCTGGTGTTCGGAACTAGATACGAACACGTCGGTGCTCACACCGATCTATCTCGCATAAATCGGGTGGATCACCTGATGACATCTTCCGCCAAAAACAGGTCAAACTATAATCCGTCAAAGCCGTCGAGTACGTTTTTCCGAAAGTCTTTGGGGTCTTCAATGGTTCGTTGTCTTGTCACCGGTGGGTGTGGTTTTATCGGGTCTCACATCGTTCGAGGATTGCTCGAAGCTGGTCACCAGGTGCGGGTTTTGGACAATCTGTGCACCGGCCATCGCAAAAACCTCGATGAAGTTGCCGATCAGGTCGAGTTCATTCAAGGAGACATCAACGACTCCCAGGCCGTGCAAGGTGCTTTGGATGGTGTCGAACGAGTCTTTCACCAAGCAGCCCTAGCCAGCGTACCGTTGTCCCTTGAACGCCCGCTGGACACCAACCATGCTTGCGTGACCGGTACGCTCAACATGCTTCATTGGAGCGTCAAGGCCAAGGTCAAGCGTTTTGTCTATGCCGCAAGTAGCAGTGCCTATGGAGATACGCCGACATCGTCGAAGCGTGAGACCGACTTACCGCAAACCCTGTCCCCCTATGCTGCGGCGAAGCTCGCTGGGGAATACTACTGCCAGAGCTATTTCCATAGCTTCGGTCTCGAGACGGTAGGCATTCGATACTTCAACGTCTTTGGACCTCGCCAAGACCCAAATAGCCCTTACTCGGCGGTTATTCCGCTTTTCGTCAGTCGCATTCTCAGCGGCCAGCAACCTTCGATCTACGGAGACGGCCTCCAGTCCCGCGATTTTACTTATGTAGCGAATATTGTTCGCGGGAACTTACTCGCGAGCCAAGTGCCCAACGTAGGGGGACGTATCTTCAATGTTGCCGACGGCAGGCAGACAACTTTGCTACAACTCCTAGAACTCCTTGCCAAACTTCTCGGAAAAGAAATTGACCCGGTCTTTCTCCCACCGCGCGTCGGAGATGTCCGCGAAAGCCTAGCCGATATCACCCAAGCCAGAAAAGTTCTAGGTTATGAACCAGCCGTCGGGCTTGAAGAAGGAATAAGTCGCACCATCGATTACTATCGGCAGATCGTCACGCAGCCCAAAGGGTAAAAACGATGCCCAGCGAATCTGCAGATGCTTTGCAGTTGGCCAAGTCGCTCGTCGAGCACATCCGGACATCCTACTACAAAGTAGTTGTCGCTTTTTCTGGAGGTGTCGATAGCGCTGTGGTGGCCGCTGCCGCTTACCGAGCCCTAGGCACCAACGCTATCGCTTGGACAAGCATCGGTGCTGCAATGCCTCAGGCAGATCAACTCGATGCGCAAAGCGTCGCTCAATCCATCGGGATCGATCATGTGAGGATTCCCACAAGCGAGATCGAGAACCCCGATTACATCGCCAATGGTCCCGATCGATGTTTTCACTGCAAGTCGACGCTATACGCGGCCATCAGCAAGTGGGCTCGGGAGCACGATTTTGAGACGATCCTCTCTGGAACCAATGCCGAGGATCTTGGAGATTATCGCCCTGGACTCCAAGCTGCGGCCAATTGGGGCGTTCAAGCTCCACTTGCGGATCTGCTTTACACCAAAGAAAACGTTCGAAGCATCGCTAAACTTTGGAGCCTCGAGGTGGCCGATAAACCTGCAAGCCCGTGTCTTGCTAGCCGTATCGCCTATGGCCAAGTTGTAACGATCGGACGACTCGGGCGCATCGAAGCGATGGAAAAATGGCTGAATTCTGAAGGCTTAAGCGATGTGCGAGCCCGGCTGCATGCGGACGAATTGCTCAGACTCGAAATCCATTTGCACCAACTCCCAGAGGCTGTGTGCGAACCGATGCGATCAAGGATTGTTTCCAAAGCCACCGAATTGGGCTTTCGGTATGTTACGATAGATATCCAAGGGCGGCAAAGCGGTTCGCTCAACCGTGTCCTTACCGACGCACAGAAAGGCTAACATCATGTTGGGTTGGGGAATCGTTGGATGTGGCATGATTGCTAAGTTCCATGCAAGAGCGATTCAAGAGATCAAAGGATCGAGGCTTATCGCTTGTTACGGTCGCGACAAATCCAAAGCGGAGGCCTTTTGCTCGGAGTTCGGCGGGCTACCCTACGATGACCTTCAGGCGATGCTCAAGGATCCGTCGATCGACATCGTTACGATCTGCACGCCCAGCGGCGCACACCTTGAACCAGGCATCGCAGCAGCCCGCGCCGGTAAACACGTCTTGGTCGAAAAACCACTCGAAATTACCACCAAACGCTGCGATCAGTTGATTGCCGAGTGCGATAAAAACAACGTCTATCTCGGAACGATTTTCCCTTCGCGCTTCCATCGCTCGGCGATCCTCATGAAGGCGGCTGTTGAACAAGGCCGATTCGGCTCGATCTCCGTGGCCGATGCCATTGTGAAATGGTTTCGAACACAGCAGTACTACGATAGCGGCAAGTGGAGAGGCACCTGGGCCCTCGATGGCGGAGGGGCTTTAATGAATCAAGCGATCCATAGCGTGGACCTTCTGCTGTGGCTCATGGGACCTGTGCGAGCCGTCAGCGCCATGACGGCTCTGAGAGCTCACGAAAGAATCGAGGTCGAGGATACCGCCGTGGCGACACTCGAATTTCAGTCCGGAGCCCTCGGAACTATCGTCGCTACCACCGCCGCTTATCCCGGCACTCTCAAACGTATCGAGATCGCCGGATCGCACGGCATGGCCGTCCTAGAAGAAGAGGCCCTCGTGCGATGGAGTTTTGCTAAGTCCACCAAGCAGGACGAAAAGATCCTCTCGGAGATGAAGTCCAACACAACCGGTGGAGGAGCCTCGGATCCTGCAGCCATCGGGCACGTGGCGCACCGCGAGCTGTTCAAAGACTTTGCAAAAGCAATCCAAGCCGGACTCCCTTCGCGGATCGATGGGACTGAAGGAAGGCGAAGTGTCGAACTGATCAATGCCATCTACAAGTCGGCAAAGACCGGCAAACGGATCTCGTTATAAACCCCGCCTTGAAGCTGGAGAAAATAGGCATGCACAGGCCCGATGATCCACAGGTCAACCTTCAGCAGGCGAGTGTAAGGGTTTCGGAGCTTCGCGATCAGATCCGCAAGCACGACTACCTCTATTATGTGGTAGCAGAACCGGTCGTCTCAGATTTGCAATACGATCAGCTCCTGAAGGAACTCGCCGATTGGGAAACCCGATTCCCGAGCCTCATAACTAACGATAGTCCGACTCAGAAGATCGGAGACCAGGTCGTTGAAGGACTTGCGCAAGTCGCGCACCGAATTCCGATGCTGTCGATCGACAACACCTATACCGAGGGAGAGTTGCGCGATTTTCTTCACCGCATTGAAAAGCTCTTATCGGGCGAACCAGTCGAGTGGGTTGTGGAATTGAAAGTGGATGGAGTCGCAGCATCGATCCGCTACGAGCAAGGCTCATTGGTAGCAGCAGTCACGCGTGGAAACGGCGAAGTCGGGGACGACGTGACTCACAACGCCAGGACGATTCGAGGACTACCGCTTCAACTCCAAGGAAAGCACATTCCGAAAACACTCGAAGTCCGTGGAGAGGTCTACATGACCAACTCGGATCTTGTTGAGCTCAACGAGCAACGAACCCGATCTGGAGAGGCCGAGTTTAAAAATCCTCGCAATGTAACGGCCGGCTCGATCCGCTTGCTCGATCCGAAAATCTGCGCCAAACGCAAACTTCGGTTCCTATGCCACGGCATGGGCTTTTGCGAAGGTTTGCCAGTGGAAACTCACATGGAATTTCTCGATAAGGTTCGAGAGTTCGGGGTTCCTATCACCCCGCTGGTGCAGTCGTTTCAAAGCAGCCAAGAGGTTGTCGTGCATTGCAATCGACTTGTTGAAAATCTGCATGAATTGGATTTCGAGGTCGATGGGCTGGTTATCAAAGTCAATTCGCTCGAGCAACGCGAGTCGCTCGGAGCTACCAGCAAATCCCCGCGCTGGGTAATCGCTTACAAAATCGAAAAATACGAAGCAGTCACGAAACTCTTGGCGATCAAGACGCAGGTGGGAAAGACCGGGACAATCACACCCGTAGCCGAGCTTGAGCCAGTGCAACTGGCCGGAACTACCGTCTCGCGAGCATCGCTTCACAATCTCGATGAGATCAAGCGCAAGGATGTTCGGGTCGATGATTGGGTGGTTGTCGAGAAGGCCGGTAAGATCATTCCACACATTGTCCGGGTGGAGAAGCATAGGCGTGAGCGTGAGTTGCCTGAGTTTGAATTCCCAGAACAATGTCCGGAATGTGGCGAGAAGCTGGTCAAAGACACATCGGGCGTTTACATCCGTTGCGTTTCGAATCAGTGCCCGGCGCAGTGGCGACAGCGACTTCGGTATTTCGCGTCCCGCGATTGTATGGACATCGAAGGGCTTGGTGAAAAACTCGTCAATCAGCTTGTCGATGCTCAGTTGGTAAACTCCTATGCCGATCTGTATGGACTGACGACCGATAAGCTTATGCAGCTTGAGCGGATGGGTAAAAAATCTGCGGAGAATATTTTGCAAGGGATACAGGCAAGCAAGCAGCGAGGTTTGTCGCGAGTCCTCAATGCGATAACCATAAGGCATGTCGGGCAGCGGGTCGCGATGGTTCTTGCGCGGCGATTCGGTTCGGCTGAAAACCTCCTGAATGCCACGCAGGAGGAGTTGGCCAATACCGAAGAGATCGGCCCGATCATTGCAAAGAGTGTGTTTGATTTTTGCCGAAGCGAAGAAGGATCGCAGGTTTTTGAGCAACTGCGTCATGCAGGGGTTTTGCTTTCAACCTCGCAGGAAGATTCGGTCGACCGTAGCGGGGTGTTTGCCAATAAAACGCTGGTCGTTACTGGCACTTTGGTGCACTATTCGCGTGATGAAATCGAGCGATTGATTGGTAAACTCGGTGGTAAGGCATCCGGAAGCGTATCAAAGAACACCGATTTTTTAGTCGCTGGCGAGGCTGCTGGAAGCAAACTGCAAAAGGCTAAAGAGTTGGGTGTTAGGATCCTCAGCGAAGAGGAATTTCGCCAGATGGCACAGCCCGGGGCTTGAGATTCGTTTGCCGAAGAGGCTCGGTTTGGAGTACACTGAGGGCATTGTGCTGGCATACTTCAGACCCGACTTTAGAGCAAACCTTATCCCGCGCCTTTGAGCCGTTTGGCCGATATGATCGAGTTAACGAACTTTGGTAAGGACTACGGCGAATTCACAGCCGTCGGTTCGGTCAATATGAAGATCGAGGCTGGGGAGTTGTTTGGATTCATCGGTCCAAACGGCGCTGGAAAAAGCACCTCGATCCGGTTTTTAGCAACGCTGCTTAAAAGCACCCGAGGCGATGGCCTTGTCAACGGTTTTAGCGTCAATAAGCAACCGATGGATGTTCGGCGAAGCATTGGGTATATGCCCGATGACTTTGGTGTGTACGACGGCATGAAGGTTTGGGAGTTTCTGGACTTCTTTGCTGTGGCTTATAAGATCGGGCGCACCCAACGGAAAAAAGTCATCGGAGACGTGCTCGAACTGCTGGATCTGACGCACAAACGAGATGATTACGTCAACGGTCTTTCGCGGGGCATGAAGCAACGGCTTTGTCTGGCAAAGACGCTTGTACACGATCCACCAGTTTTGATCCTCGATGAGCCGACGAGCGGTCTGGATCCTCGGGCTCGAATCGAGGTTAAAGCCCTTCTGAAAGAACTACGGAAGATGGGCAAGACGATCATGATCTCTAGCCACATCCTTTCGGAATTGGCCGACTGCTGTACCTCCATCGGTATCATCGAACGCGGACAGTTGCTTATGCACGGCCCGATCGATTCGGTCTATCGCCAGATGCGTCGCAATCGAATCGTCGAGATACGATTCGTCGAAAACCAAGATGCTGGAATATCGATTATTCGAAGCGACCCGACGATGCGTGGAATCGAAATCGATGGCGACCGTGTGACCGCCGAATTCGAGACCGACGATCAAGGCCTTGCTAGTTTGATGAAGAGACTCATCGACGGTGGGGTCAAGATGCGATCCTTCAGCGACAAAGATCCGACGCTCGAAGATGTCTTCATGCTGGTCACTAAAGGCCTAGTGGCTTAGAGATCGAACCAACTCTTTAGAGAGTCATCGCCATGAACCGTCTTTTCCAGTGGATGCTCATCGGCATGGTTCGGTTCTACCAGCGAGCCATCAGCCCACTGCTGGGTAGCAACTGCCGCTTTTCACCCAGTTGCTCGCAATACATGATTGAGGCGATCCAAAAGTACGGGCCGATTCGCGGCTTGCTCAAAGGTCTTTGGAGGATTTGCCGTTGCCATCCAGGGACACCTGGGGGCTACGATCCACCTTAGTCCCGTCGATCGTCATTCGAATCCATTGATGATCTGAATCGATCGTTGGGAATCCGCACTCGCGATCGATGATCTTTAAACTTCGTGAAACCAGACCGTGGTCGATCGGGATACCTACGATCCCCAGCCCGCAGGGCCACGTCGCATAGTATCCTCGGTAACGCCTTGAATCGACCAACCCTGTGCTCGATAGCAGTTCCTTGAACGCGACACTCCAGGGGGTGATATTCATGTCCCCTAGGACGATCGACTCCCCGGGGGATTGCTTGACCCAGTTGGCGATATCAGCCAACTGCTGATCGCGAACTCGAAATCGGCCTTGCTCGTTGGGAGATGCGGTATGGACTCCCAGAATACTGATCGGAACATCGATGTTTTCCCCGGCAGGGATCCGTGTTTCAAGGGCAAGCATTTGAGATGGGCCTATCGAGAGTTCTCGAGATCTCGTCCCAGGAACTCTGCTGAGAATCGCCAGACCTTGTGTGTTGTTGCGAGGTGCCCACAGCGAATAAGGGTAGGACTTCGAAAGACTTTCAAGTCCTTTGCGATGTTCGGGTGTCACCTCGATCAGCAGCAGCACATCGGCATCGAGACTCTCGATCGTTTTTTTGATCGTCTCGTATTGATCGTTTTGAATAAAAACGTTCCACGAAGCGATCGAGAGCGTTCGTTTGGGTTTATTCGTTTGGACAATCCCAGCAAGTGGTAGGGCCGTCCACGGTTCGGCGACGCTACACAGATAGACGGTTGGTGTCAGTAATATTGCTGCGTGCAATAGCCTCGAAAAAAGTGGAGCTCGCCACTGATGCCACCATCGTAGCACCAAATCCAATACCAAAACACAAATCATCGCGACTGCGAAATGCCACTGACTGTGGTTGGCCATCTCAAAGAGACTATTGTCGTTCCAGTTGCGATTCACATATATAGCGCCCCATGCTGGCAGGGACGCAAGCACCGAAACGATGAACCAGATAGCGAGCCCAAAGGTCCAACTTCGAGGCTTTCTTTTCGCTTTGATCTCCATGGGTTGGGTGCCTTTTAGATTGCACGCAACCAATCGGGTCTTGCCTGTTCAGGCATGGCGTTTCTCAAAACCTTGAAGACTTCCTGAGTCCCTGACGCTCGGATGCTCTCGATCGCACCCTCGACAAATGCCACATGATCGAGCCTCCCAACAGGCAGTCCATGACTTAGTAGATCCGTAGGTAGCAACACCACCAAAAGCGATTCGACTTGAGGGTGGCTAAGTACCGCTAAGGCTCGCAAGCGGCTGCTGTAATCCTCAAGCTCAATCGTTTGATTGCGAAGTCGGATCGCGTCGGGCAAGACGACTCCTGCAAAAAGGTTCTTGGATTCCTGCTCCACAATCCAATTCTCGATCGGATCTGTGCATGATTCATCGTAGCTTGCAACCAGCAGACCATGGATTGCAATTCGAGCATTTCTGCTTGCCGGGAAAAGCATATCGATGACCGCTTCCCCAACAGGCTGCGGTTTTCCAAACATGGGAACCACATGGCTCGAGAGAGAAGGGCCAGCATTGACCTCGACAACCGCTCCTCGCTGGGGAGCTAATGGTTCAGAGATGTTTTCAGCGAGAACGTCCAAACCGGCGACATCAAGCCCCACAACTTGGGCGGCCAAAACGGCTTGAGCAGCCGTCAACTCATGAACTTCATCGGTGCAATCGGTTGTTAAATCACCTGTGCGTCGAACCAAGACCTGTCGACCTAATTCAGGGATCGACTCAAAGGTAAGCCCTTGTCTATCCAATTCGATTTTGGCTGCTGTATCTAGCTTCACCTTATCGAGCGGGTCGTTGTAGGCTTCGCCACGTCGCGGGTCTTTATTCAATTCAATCACTAATTGTTCAACGGTCGATGACCCATCGCCCACAACATATTCACTGTGCCCTCTGCTAGCAGCAACCATCCGTCTGCCAACCACTAATAAACGGTGGTGCTGTCCCTTGGCAAACTGTTCAACCATCACCTGTTTTGTTTGGCCGTCTTCGATCGCCCAATCATAGGCTTTCATGATCTGGTCTTGTTGCCTAAGCTCGATCGAGATCCCACGCTGATGATTGGCATCCTTGGGTTTGACAACCACTGGCAAACCAACTTCTTGAGCAGCGGCCCAAGCGTCCTGTGGACTGCTGACCAAACGACCAAGTGGAACCGGTACGCCGACGTTGCGAAGTAGCCGCTTCGTCAAATCTTTGTCGCTTGCGATCGATTCAGCAATCGCGCTCGTTGCGTCGGTCTCTGCGGTCCATATTCGCCGCTGATATTTGCCTTCACCAAGTTGGCACAACGATTGATTCGTTAGGCGATAATAAGGAATCCCGCAGGCGGTGGCCGCATCGAGGATTGCTCGCGAACTTGGCCCCAAGCGGACGTCGTCGGCATAATCAAATAGCTCTCTAAATTTAGAGGCGATTGGGTACTCATCTCCCCGCTGGCAAGCTTCGATCAGTTCGTGAGCGAGTGTAAAGCACTTTAGAGACAGTTGATCCTCTTCCATCTCTAAGGGAAGAACCCACTGGCTTTCGCAATCCTCGTGCGATGCGAGTGACTCCGCAGGACTTAGTGACTTTACAGGTACACCGGACATAGCCGACATCCACTGAGCGACCCTGAGCCAGACCTCGCCTAAACGCATCGTTGAACTCGTCGGGCTAGAAAGTTCTTCGACAACCCTACGCGCTGTGGGTACGCTTTGAGGATGCGTTGTTGTAAATCGCCCCGAATCGAGGAACTCTTGCAAAGTTCGAACGATACGGCTCAAGAATGGTACTCTTCGCAGCGCGATGTCTGGAGAAAGATAGAGTTCCAGAACGCTACGACTCGACCACCTATTGGGCCCTCGCAAAGGATGGGTTTGCCACAGAGTCATTTCACCCCGGTTGTTGATCGCAAGGCTACTTTGTCCTCTCCCGATGCAGGCGGAGGGGGAAGCAGCTTCGGATTCCAATAGGGTTTGCCATCGAATCCTTCTGGAGCTACCAAAGGCTTAGCCAAAGGTTGATTCGTATTCGAAGGATTCGGCAAGAGGCTCGGCGGAGTCAAAGTCGCCTTGGGTGTTGAGCCAGGAAAAGGACTAGCAATCGCCGCAGGATCGTTCGATAGCGATCGGCTCGTCGGATAACTTGGAGATATGTTCGAAGCCGGTCGATCGATCGGAACGATGGGAAGTCGGTTCATCGGAACCATCTTTGTTACCCTTTCGTCTCGATCGCTCCAAAGCCCCGCCGAAGAGGTGCTCGGAATCGCTGGACTGCTAGGCATGTTCGAAGTGCTCGGATATACCGGTGCCGTCGGATTCAATGGAGCAACCGGCGGTGGGGGCAAGGTAGGTGCAATCGATGCAGGATCGAGAGTTGCACCGCTTGGTGGCAGGACAAGACCGTTAGATGTCGGAGCCGTTGCGTTGGCCTGAGTTACCCCTGTCGGAACCGAGCCGGGTTGAGCCGGTAAATAGGTCACCGGACCCATCGGTGTCACGGAGGTCGCACCCGGAACATTCGGTGGTGTAAGGTTCGATGGGCAAACACCCCCTGGGCACGGGGCTTGTCCACTGGTTAGCGGTGTTGCTAGCGATGCACCAGTTGGATTTCCATAGTAGACAGCGCTGGAAAGGCCATTTGTGTTGGCTGTAATATTCGCCGCAGGCAAACTGGTGGAACTCGCAGGAGCGATGCCTGTCTGGGGCAAGTACTGAACCTGTGGGTAGACCGGCAGCGAGGGAGCCGCTGCCGTAGGTGCTGGGCTCGCAAGAGGAGCAGGACTCATCGCATAGGTGTTCGCAGCGCCCGTTGGGTAGTAACCCGGTTGGTTGATCGCTGGCCACTGGTTTGAAGCTTGGGCATAGGAACCGCCCACGGGCGTCGGCGCAACGAGCGGAACGCGTTGGGCTTGGTACTGGTAGGATGTGCAGGGCTGGAGCGACGTGACTGTGGTCCCATAATTCGGATCGAACTGGGTCACCGGGCGATAGTAAGTCACAGGAGTGCGTTGCCATTGGGTATCGTAGGCGGCCGTTGGCATCGCCGAGGCGACAGTTTGAGGAAAGCCATTAGGCAAGACGTTCCCTTGGCTCGGTGGGAGCATCCCGTAGTTTCCGTAGTAGCTTGTCATCGACCCATTGGAGGGAGTGATTGGAACGACGGGAATCATAGGTCGGCCCGCCGAGTATCCAGCAGCTTGTGAGGGGTTCCCGCCAGCGTAGGGATTTGACACCGGGTAGGGGGTACCTACCGGATAGGGGGCTGGGGATTTGGATCCGAAACAGCACTGAGCTTGGGCGTATTGAACCTGGACCAAGGGTGTCATTGCCAGGGCAAAAGCTGATTGGATTGCTAGGCGTAGGGGTTGCTTCAGGTACTTCATGAAAGAGAGTTTCCGAAAAGGCTTGCGCGGGTCATCGATATATCAGATGCCATGCTAGACACGGTGGTCAACACGGACTTTAGTATATTCTGGAACGCCCGAAAAGAATCCGAAAATCTGGTTCCAGTTTTAAGGCTCCTAGCGATAAATCGGGCATCCATTGCGTTGGACACCCGGTGCTTGCAGAAGCCGCAAGAGCCTGCAAAAACCCCTATTCTGCGCAGATTAACAACTCTGGCTAGCCAAGGCCGTCTAATGCCTAATGTCTTTCAACGATCGAGTCGAGAGCCCACTGGGATGATCAAGAGGGGGCAGTGCGCATGTCGCAGTACCCGTTCGGAATGCGAACCGCGTAGGGCGTCTAAAAAACCATCCCTTCCATCGGTTGCCATGACAATCAAACCCGCGTTTATCTCTTTGGCATAGTCGACAATCACACCAACAGGATCCCCTGGAAGAAGCTTCAGATCCCAATCCCAGTCACTGTGCTTGGGAATCTCGATCGGCGGCATACTACTTTCATCTCCCACGTGCAGCGCCGTTACGCGACCTGCAGCAAACTTCAAATCCTTAAGGATGCCATCTAGTGCATCGATACTCGGTTGCGGATCGGGTTTGTCACAAACTGGTAGGAGGATTCTTTCGAGTTCCAAATGACCATGGCTTGGGGATACAAATCCTTGTACACCGACGGGTAAAAACAAGACCGCCTGTTGGGCTCTTCTTCCAATGGGTTCCCCAACAGATCGCCTGAGCCAACTCATACGTCCATCCTTGGTATGCACAGCAAGAACGATGAGATCTGCAGGATGCTTTTCTAGGTAGCTCAAGGTACCTGCTACAGGATCGGATTGCTCAAGAATCGCTTTGTGGACTTGTATTCCCAAATCGATGACCGCTTGGCGATCGCTCTTGGGCGGAATCGATCCCCATCGCTCAAGCATCTGGCGGACCCCAGGGAAATCCTCCCAGTCGGCTTGGTTTTGTGTGTCCACATGCAAAATGTCTAGCTTGCCTTGGATCGATAAGGCGATCTTCAAAGCATGCGCGAATGCCAACATACTCGCATCGGAGAAATCGGTTGGATGGAATACCGAATAGATCGCGCTGGATTCCGATGGATGCTGATCCATTTGTATCACCTCACTGAAGCTGCAAGCAAGTCGAGCAAAACGAAGTCCTCTATGTCCCTCGTTGCATCTTAGTCTCCAGCGACCTAGATTAAAACTTCAGTTCTAGGCCAACATCGAATCCATGGAAGAGGATCGTTGCATCCGAACTTGTGCTAAGCGAAATGTTATCGGATAACGGCACTGGTGCTTGATCATCCACAGTGGCTAACCCCGATAGAACCATCCAGCGGTATCCACCGTAGAGCCCCGCCCAACTTCGCAATTGATAACGGGTCCTTAAATGAACTCCAAAGGATGCTGCAAGTGACAAATCTTCATCACCTGCAAAGGCTCGTTTGCCACCGCTGGTGCGCGCGTCGATCGATGCGTCTGCAAAGTTTGCATACAGACCGCCATCGATTGCTCCACCGACAGCCAGCCTTTGACTAATGGGTCTCCAAAGCTCCATCCCGCTGGCCATGCCCACAAGCAGATTGCTGGTGTCGATTCGGTAGAGCCCCTCTTGTGTCCCTCGCACAGATCGAAAACCATACTGCTCACTGTAATCGATCATTCGAAGCCCAAGACTGCTATTGCCGATATCATCCGTAAGCCAACGGCGGTTCAAATCGTATTGCCTGTAGCCAGCCGAATGCTTCTGCTGATGCAAATCGGCATCTTGGAAAGGTGCAAGCCACTGTGGATCGTTTGAACTAACCGAAGAATTCACGGGGCCTGTCGAATCCAAACCGCGATTCCAATTCAGCGATCCTAGATAACTGAATTCATAGCAATCAATCGGATTGGTCAAATAACCTATCGTTATTTGATTGGCTAGATCCGAACCAAAGGTTCCGAGCTGCCCGGCTTGCGAAAGTGTATAGCTTTCATCGCCGGGCCTCCTTAAACCAACGGTCGCATAACGTCCAACCCAATGCGGACCAGTCCAAGGTTGGCTCGGTGGTAACGCTCGGGCCGTCGGCAGCCGAGAGGCTTGCGGTTCAAAACTTTGCATCGGGCTAGGCATAGGTGCAGTTGTCATAGCCGCCGTTGTCATAGCCGCCGTTGGCATAGAGGCTGTTGGCATAGAGGCTGTTGGTAAAGCCGCTGTTGGTAAAGGCGCCAGCGGTTGAACCGCATCAGGCCGGATTTGTCCAGCACTGGCAGTCACTGGAGCGAATTGCTGCTGAGGGCTAGCAACAGGTGGAGGTGTTTCGAGACTCCCCCTTGGACGAGCTTTCGCCCCAGGAAAATTGCCGCCTGATGGTTGTATGCCAGCTGCCGCATTGGCCTGTTCCATCAACTTCAAGTAGTCTTGCGAGGTTAGCGGACCAGGAGCAAGCTGATTCGCTTGTTGCGCACTTAGAGTTGCACACCAGCCCATGACCACTGCCAACATGGTACCAAAGACTAGTTTCGTTGCAATTTGTTTGCCTGCCATCTGTAAACTAACGAATCTCGATTCGATCGATAACCGGCACAAGTACCATCTTGCGGATTGCTTCAAGTACCTTCTTGGCTTGCTGATTATTCTCGGCGATACCTTTCACCACCAAAGAACCCTCTTCGGTGGCTTGTACTGTCACATCTGCGGTGGGTGCAAGACGAGTTACGATTGCCTGCATTTGTTCGAGGCTTACGCTCGCCGAGGAGCTTCGCGCCCAAGGTCTCTGCACGACGACTTTGACGTACATGGGTTTATGCAATTTGCCCATGTTGACTTCGATCATTGTTTCCCCGGTCTGATCAGCCACGATGAATAGACGATTTCCGTTGCACACAACTTGGCAAACTGAGCTATCGATCACGTGCAAACGCGAGATCGTCCCGGTGACCTGCAGGGCGCGGATGTCTTGCGATTCAAGAAACACCTTCTCGGCCGCTTCGACCTCGCCGGGTATACTCATCGGGCCGGCGGTGATCAAAACCTGCGCTCCGGGCTGGCTAAGAACCCCATCGGTTTTGGCTTGGCTCGACCGATTCAGACTCGAAATGGCTTGGATTTCCTCGGGTGTTGCATCGACACTCGGTAAAGCCATAATCGTTGGAGCAGCAACAACAGGACTCTGTGGCGAAGGATCCGTAGCAACCGATAGCGAAGGGGCTATGGCTGGAGTCATAACTGCCATTTCCGCAGCAGGAATCTCATCCTCGACCAATTTGCGAAGTTCTTCCGTAGCGGTTTCTTGCAAGCTGCTTTGTTGCAGGCCACTTTCTTGCAAACCGGACTCTTGCGCATCGTCGGTCTGAGGCTCATCGACTTGAGTCTCTTCTTTGTCGATACCATCTGGCGATTCGAGCGTCGGTGGTCGTTCAAGCTGGATCTGAACCTCCGAAACCGAATGAATCGGAACTGCTGGTAGATCCGCCATTGGGGTTTGGGTCTCGATGATCGATTGAACCGTCTCGGCCAGTGATTCGACCCGAACAGGGATCTCGATACCGGTTTCCGCATACGGGCTAGCGGGGCTCGGTAGTGCTGGTAAAGCGATAATTCGTTCTTGGTTGAAGTTGACTTTTACGGGAGTTTCCGCAGTGATATCACCCGAACGTGTCACTCTTAGGTTCGAGGAATTCGTCGTGGACGATTTACCTGGCTCGTTGGAGGACGAGCCCTCACTGATTACACTTGCGCTGAGTTTCACTTTGGCACCAACGCTCCGCGAGGTGCTTATCTCGGTTGCGGTTTGATCCGAGGAACTCTGATCTGCTTGAAGTGGCTTGGGCGGTTCGATACTAATCGATGGAACTCTCACCAAGCTTGGTTGCCGAGACTCCGTTGTCGCAATAGCGTTGACGACACCTGCGGGTTTCTCCGAGCCCCGAGCAAGTTCCTCGGCAGATGCTTTCTGCACCAGACCTTGATCCGGTGTATTCGACGCGGTCTCTTTGGCAGGCCCGATACCGATGGCTCGCCACGGGCCAGCTTGCCGCCAAGCCTTTGGAGGTGCGCTGCGAAAAGAGTCCTGAGCATCGCAATTGCCTTGGAAAATAACTCCCAAGCCTATCGATCCCGCCGCAAGACAACCCTGAATAAGCAGATGCCTAAACCAGGCATGGCGTATAACTCGAAGGCTTTGTCGACGGCGATAAGACCCTTGCATTTGATTTGAATTCATCCTCAAGCCCCGCAGAAATAGCGTGGAATTAGCTAGCAACACCATACGATCAGGGGGTCGCAACACCCCATCATCGGTCTGTATCGGAACGCGGTCCTGTTAAGGTTGAGGGGTTTTAACGAAAGTTTGGGTTATGACGAATGGTTCAGCTAGGTGGCGAGTTTGTCGCCGATTCTCCTTACCAAGCAACCCCGAAAAACGCTCTAAATATTGGCTAGCAATAGCCTTACGAGTTTGTTTTGGACTCTATTCGTGTCCATAATTGAGCTAGGCAAACCCAGATCCGACCCCGAGAATATACGGTCAGTTTCTGATCGAACTTTGCAACGAGCGCATTCCCTTGAACACTCCAAATCAGCCAGCGCCCAGTGAGGGCAAGTATCGGTTTCTTCTTTTGCTGCTCTTGGGCATGTCCGCCTTCTTCTGGTACAACAACTCTCTTCAGCAACAAGCCCTTCGCGAAGCTCAGCAACGCAAGACTCTCGAAGACATCGAAAATACCAAGTCCAAGCGGATCGAGGAGTCCAAGGCGGAAGCGGCAAAGTTTGCCAGTGACTATCCAGATTTAGTCTTGCCTGAAAAGGTTCCTCGAAAACGATTCACACTCGGATCGATGGAAGCCTCCGAAGGATACCGATTCTTAGTCACCCTTGATAACCTCGGGGCTACGATCGAACGTATCGAGCTTGTCGAGCAAAAGGAGCCCGGACGGTTTGCCTACCGCTCCTTACAAACCAAGAACAATCGAGGATACCTTGGGTATCTGGCCCCTGAGGATCGTTCTGGTGGCGGAGTGATCATCCACTCGATTCCAAATGGCTCAGCGATCGCAACGCCTCATGGCCAAGATGCCCAAGGCTTGCAAGCCATCGAGCCAGGGGATGTGATTGTCGGTTGGGAAGGTCTCGAAGGACCTGCATCGATTTACCAACTCGATAAGGTTATGACCAAGTCAAAGCCTGGTGACGAGTTGCGTTTGGAGATCGAGCGCCAGGGAGACGCCTCGAAGCGGCAGACAATCCATGTAACGTTGACCGAGCAACCCGTTGCCGTGCTCAGAGCCGAAGATGATTTCGCCATCGAAAGCGTCGTTGGCAATAAGCCCAAGGGTTCTTGCGGACTGAGTTTTGCCAAAATTGATGGGAAAGAAATCGTCGATGGGGAGGTTTCGATCCTTGGTCTAGAGTCGACCCTCGATGGAACTTGGGAAGCTTCTGTAATACCGGTCGAAGGTGGAATGGGTATCGAGTTTCGTATGCCTTTGGGTACGCCGCTTAAGCTTGCGGGTATCGACGCGGATTTAGAGTTGGTCAAACAGTATCGATTGCTCAAAGCCCCGGACTCAAAGTCCCCGGCAACTGCCGACCAGTGGCAGTACCATTTGGAGCTAACGACCATCGTTCGGAATATGGATGACAAGCCTCACGAGGTAGCCCTCAGACAAGAGGGGCTCAATGGTATCTCGCTCGAAGGGTGGTGGTATCCGACGAAGTTGTCTCCTTACTTTTTTTCGGCACCCGGTGCCCGAGATGTGATCCTGGGGAGTCAAGCCACCGAGTATTCGATTTCGATGACTCGCGACCTAGTCACTCAGGCCAAAAAATTCCCTACCGATCCGGACTCGCTGCTGTTTGGCCCTCAAGACGATGCGAAGAAACGGAACGTCAAGTACATCGGCTTGGACACTCAGGTTTTCACAGCCGCCATGGAGCCCTCGCCATCGACTCCCGATTCGATGAACGCTCTGAGCAAAGCCAAGGCGACGGTTTTGAACGAACAGTTTTTAGATGCAGCGAAATTTGATGCCCAGCGACAACAGGCTTACAACACCGGCTTTTGGTTCGTCACTCCCACAAAGAGCATTCCGCCTAAGGGACAGCACCAAGCCGCTTACCTAATTTTTGCAGGTCCGAAGTCGCCCGAATTGCTCTCGGCCTATGGCATGAATCAAGCGATCGAGTATGGCTGGTCCATCTTTAAGTTTTTCGCGGTATTGCTCGGACAAATCTTGCAAGTCTTCTATTACATCATCGGTAATTATGGTCTTGCGATCATGATGCTAACGGTGTTGGTTCGCTCGCTGATGTTCCCTGTGAGTCGACGCATGGCCATCAACGCTCAGAAGATGCAGTCGGTGCAACCGGATATGGCCAAGCTCAAGGAGGCACTCAAGGACGAGCCCACAAAATTATTGACCGCTCAGCAGATGCTCATGAAGAAAGCGGGCGTCAACCAGTTGGCCGGCTGCTTGCCAGCCATGATCCAATTGCCGATCGTCATCGGCCTTTATCGTTGTGTCTCGGTCAACGTCGCACTTCGCCAACAACCCTTGATCCCGGGCCTTGAATGGTGCTCTAACCTTGCCGGTCCAGATATGTTATTGGATTGGCAACAATGGATGCCTCAGTTCATCGCCGGCCGAGGGCCAGGCTGGTTCGGGCCTTATCTGAACCTTCTGCCACTTATTACCATCACTCTGTTTATCATCCAGCAAAAAGTGCTGATGCCTAAGGCGACTGACGAACAGACTCGGACCGCCCAGCAGATGATGATGTTCATGACGATCATGATGGGTGTTTTGTTCTTCCGCGTACCGGCAGGATTGTGCATCTACTTCATCACTTCTTCGACTTGGTCGCTCATCGAAAGGTTCTTGATCAAAAAGTACACACCTCAGGCCGAGATCAAAAGCTTGCCCGAGGGGACTGTCAACGAAATCCTCTCGGCCATCGCCAACACCGCTCCAGGGCAAAGACCTACAATGCCCTCTGCACCTAGAGGGGATAAGCCCAAGCTCAAGAACACCAAGCCTCCCGAAACTTTCGCAGAATTGTTTGAACCTTTCTTCAAAAAGAATACGCAGGGAGGTAGTGCGAGCGATAAGCCCGATTCGAAACCCCCCACGGGTTCTTCGCGACCTCGCCCAAAGAGCAACCCATCGGGTAAGAAAAAATCCAAATAGCCCTTTTAAAACCGCCGCGTTAGGAACCCAGCCATGTCGATTCGTTCTTTGGGACTTCTGCTCTGCATGGCTTGTTTATGGAGCGGATGTTCTGGATCGGCATCCAAGCCCGAAGGTCAGGCCGCTGCATCCAAACCCAGCGGGACTACCAAGCAAATTGGAATCTCGATCCTAACGACTGCGAATCCTTTTTTTGTTGAGATCTCCGATTCGGTCAAACAAGCAGCCCAAAAAGCCGGGTACGAACTTATCAGCGTCAGCGGTGAATACGACGCCAACAAACAACAAAATCAAGTCAAAGACTTTATCGTACAAAAGGTCTCTGCGATCATCTTGACCCCTTGCGATAGCAGAGCCGTCGGGACAGCTATCCAGGAGGCCAACGCAGCAGGTATCCCGGTTTTCACCGCCGACATCGCTTCGATTGCCCCGGGAGCTAAGGTCATCACGCATGTGGCTACCGACAATTACAGCGGTGGTCGCCAAGCAGCCATCGCCATGATCGAAGCCTTAGGCGGCCAAGGTAAAGTCGCGATTCTGGACTTTCCCCAAGTCGAAAGTGTGATGCTGCGAACCAAAGGATTCCGCGAAGAACTCGAAGAGCAAAAGAAGTCGAAAGGAGTTTCGATCGAAATCGTCGGCGTACTTCCTGGAGATGGGGCCAAGGATAAAAGTTACAAAGCCACTCAGGATCTGCTGCAAAGTCATCCCGATCTCAATGGCATCTTTGCAATCAATGACCCATCGGCACTGGGTTGCTATGCGGCTCTGGAAAACGCTGGTGCGGCCGACAAGATCAAGATCGTAGGCTTCGACGGTCAAATCGATGGCAAACGAGCCATACGCGATGGCAAGATCTATGCAGATCCGATCCAATTCCCTGTTCGCATCGGGCAAGAGACCATGAGCGCGATCTTGAAATATCTAAACGGCGAAGATGTTCCAGCAGAGCTCCTGATTCCAACCGAACTGTACCGCCAGTCGGATGCAAAATCGGACACTTCCCTTTGAGTACCGAGCAAGCCATGAAAGACAATCCGCAAAAGGGCTTGGGCGTAAACGCCGAGTTTGCCAGAACCCCATGGTTGCGAACTTCCGATGGGCTATGGACTTTTAAGCTGGATCGGGATGCTTGGAATCACCTGCGATTGTCAGACGCAAAAGGGACTCGTTACAGCGAAGTCCAGGTTGTGCCGATGTACCCTGTCGCTGCACCCCAGGAGTGGGTATCGATCCTCTCGAAAGAGGGCGAGGAGCTTGTATGCTTGGAAAATCTCGAAGGTCTATCGCCTTCGGATCGCGAGATTCTTGAAGAGGAATTGACGCTTCGAGAGTTCGTACCCCAAATTCTCAAAGTTCACTGGGTTTCCGGAACGCAAGAACCCTGTGAATGGGACGTCGAGACCAACCACGGTCGGACACGGTTTGTTCTCAATGCAGAGGAAGACGTTCGGCGAGTAAGTGCTTGGACTGTCCACTTCATCGATGCCAACGGATGTCGTTTCCGAGTCGATGACATTCGCAAACTCGACAACCGCTCGCGAAGTTATGTCGAGTGGTACGTCTAGATCGAAAGCGTATCGATGAGTTTTACAACACAAGTGCAAGGCTCGCTAATTCTCATGGGGACAGGCACGAGCGTCGGTGTCCCTTGCTTGGGCTGCCAATGCGATGTCTGCACCGGCGGACATCCAAGAAACCAGCGGACCCGTTCGAGTGCCATCTTGGGGTTACCCGAAGGCAATTTGCTCATCGATACACCCCCCGATCTGCGCCATCAGTTGCTTAGGGAGCAGATTCCGCTGGTGCATGCAGTTCTTTACACCCATGAGCATGCAGATCATTTGCATGGGCTTGATGATGTTCGGCTTTTTCCTTTCAAACTCGGACGACCGATCCCTATTTACGCTTCTGAGGCTGTTGAGGCCCGAATCCGAAAAGTCTTCGATTATGCGTTTGACGATCGGGAGCAGACGCATCCGGGGGCGATCCCAAGCATGCAGATTCAACGCGTCGATGACAATCCTATCGAAATTCTCGGAGCGACTCTCCAACCGATACCGCTAGTCCATGGTCCCTACTGCAGAGTCTATGGATATCGGATCGGTAATGTAGCTTATTGCACCGATACCAATCGCATCGAAGCATCGAGCATGGAACTGCTCGAAGGTCTTGACGTTCTAGTGCTCGATGCACTCAGAAAAACCACCCATCCGACCCACTTTAGCGTGGGAGAGGCCTTGGATGTCATCGAGCGATTGCAACCTAAAAAAGCTTATCTGACACACCTTTCGCATGAATTGGACTACATGACCTTTCATCGCGAGTTGCCCGAGCATGTGGCTTTGGCTTATGATGGATTGCGAATTCCACTGACTTAAAAGCTCCGATGCCACATTCCGATAACCACTGGCCAAACGCAGTATCGCTCAATTCGCTGCTAGCGATTTTTTATGCAGAGCATTCGGAGTTAGCTCGATTCCAAAAGGTTGCTGCAGATGCTTTGCCGAATGCGTATGCGCAACTACTGAATCACTCGAGCCACATGACCGTGACGGTCGAGTCGTTCTATGACGATCGGGTCGATGTCCGAGTGCTGCAGTCCCAAACAAATCAGGATCACTACTGCCGCGAGATACTGCTATCGACTCATAAGACGGGCAAAGTGGTACAGTATGGAATCGTTCGACTCAAACTCGATTTGATCTCCGAGCCAGCACGATCCGAAATCTTAGCCGAATCCAAACCGCTGGGACGAGTTCTTATCGAGCGAGAGATACTCAGGGAAGTTCAGCTTTTCGATTTATTCCAGGTCGATTGCGGCCAGAAGCTCGCAGAGTTTTTTGGTGTGACCAAAGGGACTCAATGCTATGGTCGCACTGCGTTGATCCATTGCGACAGCGAGCCTGCTATCGAACTGTTGGAAATTGTTGCCCCTCCAAGTTGATCCTCAATACAGGATGTTGGTGTTATGACCATCTATTATCGCGTTGGTAGCCCAAACCATGTGCTCGGTATGCAGGACTACCTCGATGCCCTCAAAGTGTCCATCGAAGCCTTTTGCAAGGACAGAGCTCAAGCAAGCCCTCAGAGAGTTCTAGCCATTCCACCGGATCATACCAGGATGGACTCCCAAGCCGGCCCGATCACTCAGGCAGCATGGAAACTCCTCGGAGACCGGCTGACGGATGTCATGCCGGCCCTAGGAACCCACGAAGCGATGAAAGAGGCCGAGCTTGCGAAAATGTTCGGAGATCTGCCAAGGGATTTGATCCGAGTGCATCGCTTTCGAACCGATGTCGATACCTTGGGATACGTCGACCAAGACTACGTTACCAAGGCGACCGAAGGCATCTACAGCAAACCTTGGCCAGCTCAGGTCAATCGCATCATCTCCCAAGGTCGCCACGATTTGATCCTGTCGATCGGACAAGTCGTCCCGCACGAGGTGATCGGTATGGCTAATTACACCAAGAATATCTTCGTCGGTACCGGCGGAAACGCAGGCATCGACGACAGCCACTATCTAAGCGCCCTGTATGGTTGCGAGCGAATCATGGGCCGCTGCGACAATCCACTCAGGCGGATCCTCAATCGAGGAGCAGAGATGTTCCTGACCCCCTATCCGATCCTGTACGTACTGACCGTCGTCGAATCGACCCAAGATGCCGGACCAGTGGTTCGAGGCCTGTTTATCGGGGACGATCACTCGGTGTTTTTCCAAGCCGGAGAGCTCTCGGCAAAAGTGAACTGCTTTCGATTGGATCGAGCTCCCAAGAAAATCGTTGTTTGGATGGATCCGGCCAAATACAAAAAGACTTGGGTAGGCAATAAAGCAATTTATCGAACCCGGATGGCCGTAGCCGACGGAGGAACAATCGTCGTCGTTGCGCCCGGAGTCGATCGCTTCGGTGAACATGCCGAAGGTGATGCGCTGATACGTCAGCATGGATATCGGACAACCCAAGAGATCCTGGAACGGACCCGAACCGACGAAGGCCTCTCGAAAAACCTCTCCATAGCAGCCCACCTGATCCACGGCTCGCCCGATGGGCGTTTCGAAGTCGAATACTGTCCAGGAGGATTAACCAAAGAGGAAATCGAAGGTGTCTGTTTCCGATATGGCCATTGGCAAGATGCCATGCAACGCTATCGGATCGAAGGTCTCAAAGACGGTTGGCATACCGATACCCAAGGCCAAGAGTATTACTTCGTGAGGAATCCAGGTTTAGGGTTATGGATGCACCGTGGGCATCAGCACGCTTTCGAATAGCTAGCAATCTCAATTGGAAATCTTTTGATCCAAATTTGACGGTCGTAGGGAGAAAAATATCGATTCGTCGAACGTTTGCGACAGGTCTTGCCGATAAAACCGAGGGTAATAGGTGTTCCTGCCATTCCAATTGATGGGATGGTGACGGACAAACCGGTGGCAAACGCACTGGAGTGAATTCGATGAGGCTGCTCAAAGGTTGGAAACTTACTTTGATGGCAAGTATGGCGCTAGCGGGGTCTAGTGGTCATGCATGGGCTCAAAAGCCTGGAAGTTGGGGGGCGACAAAGCCCTCAGGTTCCAACAAAGCGCAATCGGCCCCGGTGGCCATGCCGCAACCGATTGCCAGGGTTGCATATCAAGAACCGATCGCACAAGAGGTGTCAGCACCTGCAGGCGTTCCGGTAAGTGATGGTGTTCCGATGGGCCTTGCAGGTCCAGAAGGGATGCCCCTCGAAGGGATACCCGTTGAAGGGATGCCGATGATGGGCCCAGCGGCCTGTCCACCCGGAATGATGGGTCCCGGGATGATGGGTCCAGGGATGATGGGTCCAGGGATGATGGGCCCAGAGGGTTGCCCACCCGGAATGATGATGGGACCGGGCATGATGGATCCAGGCATGATGGGACCGGGAATGATGGGGCCCTGTCCTGAGTGCGGTGGTCCATGTCCTGGATGCGGTGGATCGCACTTGGATCGCTTTGGTCGCAATCCCTTTGGACTCTTTGCAGGACTTGGTGGTTGCCTTGCCGGTCTTCCTTCGTTGCTCGTTCCCTACGGTGAGGGTGGCATTGCATCCCAACGTTGGTTCGATGCATCGATCGAAGGGATCGGACTTACTCGCACATCGAGCGGCGGTAATTTCGCGGTGTCATCGCTTGGAGCCAACTCGGGGAACTTTGTCTTAACAACCGACATGGTCTCACCCCAATCGATGCAGGGTGGTTTGGCCGCACAGGTGAACGTTCAAGTCGGACCTGGATCCAATCTTGAAGTCGCTTACTTTGGTTTGGCGCAGGACGAAGGCTCTGCGGTGGCTCGAAGTGCTTCGGCAAACCTCTTCTCGTTCATCAGCAACTTTGGAACTTTGCCTGCCGGTGGATTCGACGACTCGGATCGTTCGCTCATCCACACCTTGGACTATCGCAGCGAACTGCACAATGGTGAAATAAGCCTTCGCCGACGCTGGAGCGAACCTGCTGGGTATTTCCAAGGTAGTTTCCTTACGGGTATTCGTTACTTGGATCTAGACGAGGGTTCGCGATTTACCGCCGAGAGTCTCAACAACAACACGGCGCAGAACAATGGTCCTCGTTTCTTCGACTACAACGTTGCGACCCGCAACTCCTTGGTCGGCTGGCAAGTAGGTACCGATCTTTGGTACAACTTCCTACCTGGAATTAAGATGGGTGTTGAGTTTAAAACGGGTATCTACAACAACCGTTCTCAGCAAAACACATCGATCTTTGCCAACTCGCTACCAGCATTTGGGATTCCGGCGATCAATGAGTACGCATTGGACAACCGAACAGCGTACATCACTCAACTGTCGCCCCAGTTGGTCTATCGCTTGAACTACTCGGTCGCCTTCCGAACCTCTTATCAAGTTCTGTGGATCGACAACGTGGCTCTTGCATCGGGTAACTTCAACAACACTCCGCCTTCGTTGTTCTTACCAGGATCGAATCGTCTAGCGACGATCAACAACTCGTCGGACATCGTCTACCAAGGGTTCACTGCCGGGGTTGAATTCACCTGGTAGCTAGCTCTGAAACAAAAACCATTCTCGAAAGACCCGTCGCATTTTGTGGCGGGTTTTTTTATTTTTTGAACTCTCAGCAAACCAAGTCGATGATCTGTTTTGCGAGAGACCTGTCTGCGCATACGACCATGGGCTCACAATCCCTCGGGCCGATCGTCTCGCCGGTTCTCAAAGATAGAAAGCAACCACCTGCCTCCTGCAAGATCGCAAGCGGGGCTGCAATGTCCCATGGAGCTTGCTTGATATTCTCCGAATTGTTGTCGTGGACCACAGCCGACAAACCTGTCGTTCCATCGACGAGTCGCATCGCAACTCCGGAATGGGGTGGGAATGATGTGACAAGCTTAGCCCCTTCGCTTGTTCGGAGTTTATTCCTTAGGTAAGCGAACATACCGGTTTCGTATCTAGCGTTGCCGTAATGATTCATATCGATCCATGCATCTTGGAGCCGCGTCGGACTCGGGAGCACCAGCGACTGCTGATCTTTATAGGCCCCCAAACCGGCATGGGAGTAAAAGAATTCCCCGGTCAGGGGAAAGACGATCGCTGCGGCCAGCGGTCTGTCTTCTTGATACAGCGCCACAAGGACTGATGGAAACGGGTTGCCGACACGAAACAGAAACGCGCTGGTTCCGTCCAAGGGGTCGACGTACCAGCAGTGGCTAGCTCCCTGCTGGATACTCGGGTCGGACTCCTCAGAAAAAATCGTTGCCCGAATCGGGTCATTCCCAAGCACTTCTAGGACTGCTTTTTCGGCCTGCTTGTCGACCTCGGAGACCAAGTCTCCGACACCTTTTTCGATGATTCCCGTGGGCCTTCCCACCCATTGGCGAATCACATTGGCCCCGGCCGTCGCAGCCGTAATGGCCGTTTGAACCTGATTCGATAGCCTGCAGGCGTGGACTGGAGGCACAAGCGGCTGGAGAAAATTCTGCATCTTTTAATTATTCGCAACAAGCGATAAAGGGTGGTTTCGGCTGGATTTTGCGGTATTTTAATCCGCATCAAGGCTCGCGTAAGCCCGCTACGTCTAGTTCCCTGGTAGAACATGGTTTGTATCTATCATCCTAAGCGTCGTTATCATGGCCAATCCAACAAGCAAACTCAAGTACTTACTGTTCGATGTCGAGAGCATCGCCGATGGCCAGATCATCGCCAAGACGAAGTATCCCGATAAGAACTACAGTCCAGATCAAGCCATTGCGATGTTCCGCCAGGAACTTTTGGACGAAAGCGGTAAAGACTTTATCCCCTTTACCTACCACCTACCGATTTCTCTGGTGGTCGCAAAGATCCGGGAGGACTTCAGTCTCATCGAGATCGTTTCGCTTGACGAACCTGCGCATCGGCCCGAGCATATCGCAAGAGCTTTTTGGCTCGGTTGGGAACGCTATGCCCATCCAACTTGGGTGACCTTCAACGGTCGAGGCTTCGACTTGCCGCTGATGGAACTGGCCGCCTATCGTTTTGGCATCAGCGTGCCTGCTTGGTTCAATATCTACGACCGAACGTACTCCCAAAACCGAAATCGATACAACCTCGAAGCCCATTTGGATCTTCATGAGATTCTTACTAACTTTGGAAGCACCTGGTTTCGCGGTGGACTAAATTTGGCCGCAGCGATTCTTGACAAGCCAGGCAAAATCGATGTGAAAGGGGACATGGTCTTGGACCTGTACAAGCAGGGCAAGCTTACCGAGATCAGCGAATACTGTCGCTGTGATGTGCTGGATACTTATTTTGTTTTCTTGAGACTCCAAGTACTCATGGGCAGGATCACTTCACAGGCCGAATCCGAACTGATCTCGCAAACACGACGGATGCTCGAGGAACAAGCTGATAAGCACCTTGGTTATCGCACCTATTTGCAAGCTTGGGAGCAAACCGGGACCCCCACTGCATTATAAATAAGACTCTCGATACGACGATGAGACGATTGCATATAAGACTTTTAACGATCCTGAGCGTGGTCCTGGTTCTGCTCATGGGACGTCACACTCTAGGCGATGAGCCCACACGACCGAACTTCGTGGTTATTCTCTGCGATGACCTCGGTTGGGGAGATCTTGGATGTTATGGGCACCCTCATATTCAATCCAAGAACCTTGATCGACTTGCCGGTCAGGGAATACGACTGACCAGTTGCTATTCGGCTGCACCTGTTTGCTCGCCCTCGAGGACCGGTTTATTGACAGGCCGAAGCCCAAATAGGGCTGGCATCTTTGATTGGATTCCAGAGGCCAACGAGAAGAACCAAGCCAAGAGCAAAAACAGTCGTCATCTGGTTCATCTGCGGAAAGACGAGTTGGCGTTGCCAAAGCTGCTTGGCGATGCGGGATATGCAACGGCCATGGCGGGTAAGTGGCACTGCAATTCGATGTTCAATAATCCCGAGCAACCACAACCCGACGATGCAGGATTTCAGCACTGGCTTGCGACTCAAAACAACGCTGGCCCGTCTCACAAGAACCCTCGCAACTTTGTGAGAAACAGACAACCCGTTGGTCTCCTTGAAGGATTCAGTTGCCAGATCGTTGCCAGCGAAGCGATCGATTGGCTTGAAAAGGCTCAGCAAAGGACGACTCGATCCCCTTTCTTTTTGTATGTTGCTTTTCATGAGCCTCATGAACCGGTTGAATCCCCCCAAGATTTAGTACAGCAGTATTTGAGTACTGCCAGGAATCCCGAGGAAGCTCAATACTTTGCCAATGTTCACAATATGGATCTTGCCGTCGGCCGAATTCTAGAAGCGTTGGATCGCCTTGAGCTGGCTGATAATACCGTTGTTTTCTTTAGCAGCGACAACGGTCCAGAAACTCTCTTGAGGTATGCCGCCGGCAAGCGATCTTATGGAAGTCCTGGCCCACTTCGAGGGATGAAGCTGTGGACGACCGAAGCTGGTTTTCGTGTCCCTGGCATCGTCAGATGGCCCGGAAAAACTCCGGCCGGCACGGTGCTCGACACGCCGGTGAGTTCACTGGACTTGCTGCCCACTTTCGCGCATTTGGCCAATATTCCGCTGCCGAATCTTGCATTGGATGGAATGAATGTCGAATCGATTTGGAGGGGCAATACCATCGAGCGAACCAAGCCACTGTTTTGGTTTTACTACAACGCGATCAATGAGCAACGTGCTGCGATGCGAGATGGAAAATGGAAACTGATTGCCAAATTCAACGGTGGCAGATTACCGAAGTTTGAGAATATAACCACGGCCAATGTCCAACAGGTTCGAAGTGCCGAGCTTACCGACTTCTCCTTATACGATCTCGATGCCGACCTTGGAGAGCGCAACGATTTAGCCGCTACTCATCCAGAATTACTTAGCGAACTTTCGCTAAAAATGCAATCTATTTACGTCGAGTTAGTGAATTCGATGCACGTTTGGCCAGAGCCTTGAGGGAGGCAGCGATAGTACACGGCTGATCGCTTCGCGTGGCGCACACTCGAGTGCTTCCTCGTTTACACTTCGGGTTACTGGGCCTGCGGCCTATTGGCTTGGCTAGTAGCCCGAACCGTGAGGGAGGCAGCGATAGTACACGGCCGATAGCTTCGCGTGGCGATCACTCGAGCGATTCCTCGTCATCCCGACGGTAGTCTGCCCAGCGAATCCCAAGCTTACGCATCTTGGCTCTGAGTGTATGAGGGTTGATTTGCAGTATCCTTGCCGCACCGCGTTTCCCCTCAACTTGACCTGCACATCGCACAAGCACCTTCTCAATATGCTGCTTGATCAACTCGTTGAGCGGTAATAATCGACCTTCCGCTTGGTTTTGCACAAGCGGTACATAAGGCTGGTCCAAAATGGGGGCTGCTTGCAGATAGGACGACTCCGGAATCACCTCGTAGAATGTGGGCTCTTCGGAACTCGAGGTTGGCTGTGTTCCAATGGTAAAGCCGGACCCTAAAGCCGTAGCGATATCCAAATGATGCCCACGACCGAGAATGACCGCCCGATCAACAACGGCTTGCAACTCTCGGATGTTGCCTGGCCAAGAATACCTCAGGAGTTGATCGATATCGGATGTCTTCGGCTCGGCATAGGGTAAGCCTAATTTGGCCGCCGCTTTCTTTGCGAAATGCCGTGTCAAAGCGGGGATATCTTCCAACCGCTCGCAGAGTCTGGGCAAAAGAATCGGAAATAGATTGATTCGATACCAAAGATCCTCTCGAAATGTTCGCTGATGCACCATCGAGGCCAAGTCGCGGTGGGTGGCTGCGACGATTCGCACATCGACATCGATCGTTCTCTCACCACCAACCCGCTCAATCTGATGCTCCTGCAAAACCCTCAGCAATCGGACTTGGGCAGCCAATGGCAGTTCACCGACTTCATCCAGGAACAATGTTCCACCGCTTGCCCTCTCAAACCAACCCTTGCGCTGATCCGATGCACCGGTGAAGCTACCTCGTTCATGGCCAAAAAGCTGAGAGTCGATAAGCTCCGGTGGTATCGCACCGCAGTTGACTCGCAAAAAAGGTTTGCTCGCCCTGGGTGAGCGAGCATGGATCGCCCTTGCTATGACTTCTTTACCCGTTCCGGTATCTCCTAGAATCAGCACTGGCATGTCCGAATTGGAAACCAAAGCAACACGCTCCATGACCTTCTTGAGCCCATAGCCCGAACCAACGATCGATTCGCTTTGTTCCTGGTCTTCAATGAAACTTCTGTCGAGCATGGGAGACCCAACCTTCTGCGCGATGAGCTTCTGAAGGTAGAACGCTAGGGGTGCTGCAAGTTCCGTAAGGAGTTGGTTGCTCTCAGGTTGTATGGAGCGAGCATGTTCAATTTCGAAAACCACGATCCCTGCAAATACACCCTCTGTGGCAGGTTCGCCGAGCTGTAGCCCAAATGCCATCAGCGATCCGCGAAGCTCCTCGGTAGCAATCCAAGCCAGCTTGCCGCTTCGCTTGGGGCTCGGTTGATCCAGGAGTGATCCTGATAGCGCCCACTTCTGGAGCTCGGCCCACCTGGAGAGGCTGCAAGGCAAATCCAAAGTCTCGGTGCTTGTATGTCCGCTCTTTTCTACATACAGCACGCGCCGAAGAATCCCTGGCTTGTCGGTCGTCCCAGGTTGCCCCAAGAAAACCAAGAGCGAAAGACTCTCGATAGGCAAGGCTTGGCTCAGGAGACGGAGGATCTTGTCTGCTTGGTGCGAATTTTGATTGGCCAAGTGGGCCAGTTGCCATAGGTTGTTCCAAGAAAAAGCGGTCATAAACAAACCACACAAGCATTTTCCGGGCCGCGGACAAGAAGATAAAAACCTATCGAGAAACACAGTATAACCATCATAAGGAATAGCCTGCTATCATATTTAACAGTAACTCTGTGATTTGACCTAGTTTTCTGTCAATGAATTGGGTGTTTTTAACTTTTATACCGGCCAAGACAGGGCTGGCGGAATTGGCCCGGCAGTTGCAAACAGGAGCCAAGGCCATGAGTTCTCGGGAAGTTTTTTGCCGAGCGGGCCTTTCCTTTCTACAACCAACAACACGACCGCTGAGAATGCTCCTAACTTGCTTGTTTGCGGGTCGCTTCCGGTTGACCGGTGCGATCCTGACCGTCTTGGGCCTTTTGCTTATTTGCATCAGTGCCTGCAGCCCTTCGGATTCGAAAGTCACGGGATGGACTAGGCAGCTAAAGAACGTCTCGTATGATCCTACCCGGGAGCTCTATACCGAGTTCAATGACGCCTTCGCAAAGCACTGGCAGTCAACACACAACGAAATCGTCGAGTTTGCTCAATCCCACGGCGGCTCGGGCAAGCAAGCCCGAGCAGTGATCGAAGGATTGGATGCTGACGTCGTCTCGCTGGCGCTCTCAGGCGATATCGATGCGATCGCACAGAAGACCGGCGCTTTGCCTAGCAACTGGCAAGAGAGTTTCCCGCACAACAGTTCACCTTATACATCCACCATCGTATTCCTGGTACGCAAAGGGAACCCTAAGGGGATCACAGACTGGGACGATCTGGTTCGAGACGGTATCGAGGTGATAACCCCGAACCCCAAGACCGGAGGGGGAGCTCGCTGGAATTACCTAGCCGCTTGGGGATATGCTTTATCGTCCCAACTTGGAGATCTTTCGAAGCTTAGGAATCCTGGCGAATCTGAATCGGTATCCAAAGCGACCGAGTTTGCTAAGGGCTTCATCGGCAAGCTTTATTCCAACGTTCCGATCTTGGACACGTCGGCTCGCGCAGCGACCAATACCTTTGTCCAGCGTCAAATCGGCGACGTTTTGATCACATGGGAAAATGAGGCTTATTTCGCGCTTCGGGAAAGTGGGGATGACCAAGTCGAGCTGGTCGTACCGAGCATTAGCATCCTTGCCGAACCTCCGGTGGCCGTTGTGGATCGTTATGCCAAAGAACACAACAACCTCGAACTTGCAAAGGCTTACGTCGATTACCTGTATTCGGACGAAGGCCAACGGATTGTCGCCAAGCATTACTATCGGCCTCGTCGCAAAGAGGTTGTTCCCCCGGAGTATCTGACACGATTCGCGGACTTGAAACTCTTTGAGATCACCGACATCGTTTCGGGATGGAAAGAGGCCCAGGAAGCTCACTTCAAGGATCGCAGTGGTATCTTCGATCAGGTTTACACGAGCAAAGCCCAATGATCCGCTCGACACAAGTCCGACGACTACCTGGGTTTGGATTAACAAGTGGGCTGACACTCTTTTACGTGACGCTCATGATCCTCATGCCCATCGCAGCGTTATTGCTCAAAGCATCATCGATCTCGATGGTCGAATTGACCGAGACGCTCAGAACACCGCGAGTTCAAGCGTCATTGCGTTTGACTATTGGTGCGTCCCTTTTGGCCGCTGCGATCAACACGGTCTTTGGATTTATCGCAGCATGGACACTGGTTCGATACCGTTTTCTCGGACGCCGGCTGATCGACTCTTTGGTCGATCTTCCCTTTGCGATGCCGACTGCCGTTTCAGGAATTGCGCTCATGGCCATCTATGCTCCGACGGGGCTTGTCGGCAAGCACCTGATTCCCTTTGGTATCAAGACGGCGATCAGCCCACTTGGAGTGCTGATCGCTCTGATTTTTATCGGATTTCCATTCGCTGTGCGAACTTTGCAGCCAGCCATCGAGGAACTCGACTTGGAAGCAGAGCAAGCCAGCGCCAGTCTTGGAGCCAGTCGTTTGCAGACGTTCCTTCGAGTGACCCTACCGAGTTTAATCCCAGCGGCTTTGACTGGATTTACTCTAGCGTTGGCTCGTGCTCTTGGTGAGTACGGCAGTGTCATTTTCATAGCGGGCAATCTTCCGATGCGTACGGAGATCGCATCCCTTTTGATCGTCAGCCGACTCGATGAGAACGATGTTGTCGGAGCTTGTGCAATCGCTGTGGTGATGCTCTCGGCAACCTTCGGATTGCTGCTGCTTATCCAAACCATCGGTTGGTGGATCCAACGCAAGACCGGAAGAAACACTTAGGAAGATTCCATGTCCCAAACCAGCAACATCGGCCAGGCCAGCCGCGATCCGAAATGGGTGCAGTGGATCCTGATCGCCCTGACCGTTGGGTTTATAAGCCTGCTTTTGATCTTGCCCCTTGGGGTTATCTTTTGGGAGGCCTTTCGCAAGGGGATCAAGACTTACACGTTGGCGCTGACCGATCGAAATGCTCGAAGTGCCATTGCACTTACGGTCCTTGCAACGGCTATCTCCGTACCAGTAAATATGTTCTTTGGCTTGGCCGCCGCATGGATGACAACCAAATACTCGTTTTGGGGCAAGTCGCTGCTTATCTCGATCATCGATTTACCGTTTGCCATCTCACCGGTGATTGCCGGATTGATGTTGATTTTACTCTATGGGATCAACGGCTGGTTTGGAGCCACGCTCCAGAGCATGGGCTTGCAAGTGATCTTTGCGGTTCCTGGGGTCATTCTTGCGACGATGTTCGTGACGGTTCCTTTTGTAGCAAGAGAGCTCATACCGGTCATGCAAGAGCAAGGAAGCGAGCAGGAATGGGCGGCGATATCCCTAGGTGCAAGCGCCTGGCAAACCTTTCTCAAAGTGACCCTTCCGAATATCCGATGGGCACTGCTCTATGGGGTGCTCCTGTGCAGTGCACGGGCGATGGGTGAATTCGGGGCTGTATCGGTCGTCTCGTCGAATATCCGAGGATTGACCAATACGTTACCCCTTCAAATCGATGCTCTTTACAACGATTACAACGCACCGGCTGCGTTCGCGCTTGCATCGATTCTCGCCGCCTTGAGCATTTTGACTCTCATCGCTAAGTCTTGGTTGGAAATGCGGATCGAGCATCGCTCGAAAGATCTGGAGGAAGTCTCGTGAGCGTCGAAGTTCGAAATGTAAACAAAACGTTTGGCAACTACAAAGCTCTGCAGGATGTAAGCCTGAAAGTAGAAAGTGGCCAATTGGTAGCTCTTTTGGGCCCAAGTGGCTCAGGCAAAACGACTTTGTTGCGAATGATCGCCGGAATGGAAGTCCCGGATCGTCCCAAAAAACCCGACGAAGGCAAAATCCTGTTTTTTGATCAAGACGTGGCTTCTTGGAGCGTATCGCAGCGGCAGGTTGGGTTCGTATTTCAGCACTACGCGCTCTTTAAGCACATGAGCGTTTTTGAGAACATCGCCTTCGGATTACGCGTCCGGCCTCGTAGCCAGCGGCCAACCCGAACTCAAATCGATCAACGCGTCAAAGAACTTCTGAACCTGATCCAACTCGAAGGCTTCGGAGATCGTTTCCCCATGCAACTCTCTGGAGGACAGCGTCAGCGCGTCGCGCTTGCAAGAGCCCTGGCCATCGAGCCTAAAGTCCTCTTGCTCGATGAACCCTTCGGTGCTCTGGATGCCAAAGTTCGTCAGAAACTACGCGAATTGCTGCGTAGGTTGCACGAACAAATGCACACAACGACAATCCTAGTGACGCATGACCAAGAAGAAGCGCTCGAAGTTGCCGACCGTGTGGTTGTTATGAACCAAGCGAAGATCGAACAGGTTGGAACCCCTGATGAGGTCTTCCATCGGCCAGCTTCCGAGTTCGTCATCGATTTCTTAGGAAGTGTCAATGTGTTTTCGGGTAGGAATTCCGATACTCGAACCGGAAACTCTGAGGAATCGAAAGTTTATGTCCGGCCTCATGAACTTCAAATCACTCGAGAATCACTAGGCCAATCATCCATTGGTGCTCAAGTCCAACGGATACACCGAGCCGGTGCTAGTGCCAAAGTCTTCGTTCAGACTGGCAGGGAGCAGAGCGTGCGAGTCGATGTACCGATGAATCAATTCGAAAACCTCGAACTAGGGATTGGACAGCAAGTCTTCATCACTCCGTTGCAGGCGCACGTCTTCTCTCCCGACTACGACATCTAACACCCTCCGGATTGACAGAGCAAAGGAAGGACGAACATGAAAGATCAGGGCGAAAATTCCGAAAATAAAGATCGATTGGAACGGGAAGTGCAATTCGATTTGGATCAGATTCGACAGGCGCTCGATGGATTGCGATATGGTCAAGTCACGATTGTGATCCATGACGGTTCGGTCGTTCAGATCGACCGAACCGAGAAGCGTCGGTTTCGAAATAGTTCGAGTGCTGGCCCAAGCTAGTTTGTTGCTGATCCGACCCCGGAAAGCTATTTGATCGTTGGCAGTGGAACCACCAAATCAGTGGAGTTCCTCGGCAAGATTTGCATAGCTGAAAGGGTCTTATGTCCCGAAGTGTTCCCGGGTTTCTAAGAGGCGCGGTTGTTGTTTGTTTGGCGAGTTCTGCGCTGTTTGTTGGTTGTTCCCGAAATGATCGCATAGCGACTACTCCGGTAGCCGGCTCGGTGTTAGGCCAAGACGGTAAACCATTAGAGCGGGCGATCGTGATTTTCCATCCGACGGATACATCCGTGAAGTTTCCCAAGCCGCGAGGAACAACCGATGCGGAGGGGAAATTTCAGTTGTCGACTTACGACACGTCCGATGGTGCACCGGTGGGCAAGTACAAGGTGACCATCGAGCAGTGGTTTAGGGACAATCCTGACCAAGCCCCCACGAACCACTTGCCTCCAAATCTTGCATCTGAGTCGAGTTCCGGAATCGAAATTCAATTGAGTAAGGGGCCGAATGTTTTGGATCCCTTCAAAGTTCGTTAATAGTACCTACAAGAAAGAAATCATGAGATATCAGTCACGAAAACAAGCATCGAGCCGCAGCGCATTTACCCTAGTGGAATTGCTAGTCGTCATCGCGATCATTGGTATTTTGGTTGGGTTGCTTCTGCCTGCAGTGCAAGCTGCCAGGGAAGCCGCAAGGCGGATGTCATGCTCGAACAACATCCGACAGATCGAAATGGCATTTCATAACTTCCACAGTGCCAACAAGTATTTCCCGAGCAATATTCGGCCCGATGCGGTTTCGACGACGCGAGTGCGATGGGCAACATATTTGCTCCCGCATATCGAGCAGCAATCCTTGTACTCGCGGATCGACCTCAAGAAGAACTGGTCTTCGATCGTACCGAATGCTGATGGCAGCCTCAACTATGATTTGTTCGGTACAAAGATTCCGATTTACGAGTGCCCCTCGAACCCAGATGCAGGTCGAGTCCAAGATGGATCGCCGCCTCCAGATACACCGGTTTGGCAGGCAAGGGTTGCAAACGGAGACTACTCCGGGTATTACGGTGTGTCACCGCAGATGGCAACCCTGGGACTCGTCGATGCAAACTCGGCACGGAACGACAACGGAGCGATTTCCAAAACAGCGAACTTGAAATTTTCAAGTTTCACTGATGGGACTAGCAACACTGTGCGTCTGGTTGAGTCGGCGGGTCGTCCACACATCTACCGATTGGGGCGACGGGTGATCGAGGCAGGGCCCGGTAGTTCGGTGCGTGTCAACGGTGGTGGATGGTGCCGTCCGGCTTCGGAGTTGAATGTCTTGCTAGGAGTATCAGCCGACGGGGCATCGTATCCTGGTCCAAACGTCATCAATACCACCAACGGAATTGCGTTGGGTTCAACCTATCCAGATCCTTACTTCGGAGTCGATGGCACAGGACAAGCTTACGCGTTCCATGGCAGTGGGATCACGGCGGTTTTTGTCGATGGTAGCGCTAGGTATTTAAGCTCCAACATCGATGTGCGAGTTTATGCGGGTTTGATCTCACGCAATGGTAGCGAGATCATCAAGGATATTGAGCCGTAACTTGCAAGTATCCCATCGAATAAGTCACAGCGCGGCCGGCGATGCCGACTCGTTGGCCGCGATCTTCACAGAATAATTCACCACCTCGAGGTGAAATCTGTTTGGCGTAGAGTCGGGTTTTGCCCAGTCTTTGTGCCCAGAAGGGGATGAGCGTGCTGTGAGCCGATCCGGTCACTGGATCTTCTGGAACACCGGCACGTGGTGCGAAAAATCGCGATACGAAATCGCAGTCGCTACCTGGAGCAGTGACGATCAGTCCAAGCGAATCGAGTTGCATCAACGCATTCAAGTCTGGTTGAATTTCGCGAACGAGCCTTTCGCTATCGAAGAGAACTAAATAGTCCCGCGACTTGCCTACGAAACTCGGAACGATTCCCAAGGCTTGTTCAAGAATCGCTGGAAGGGGACATTCGGTCGGCGGTCTGGTGGGGAAATCCAATTCTAAGAGGTCAGCTTTGCGAGTGACAGTCAATTCACCCGCCTTGGTTTGAAAGCGGATTAACGAGCCTTGATAGCCTAAGTGATGAAAGATCACGTGCGCGGGGGCCAGTGTTGCATGCCCGCAAAGATCGACTTCCATTGCAGGAGTAAACCACCGCAGATCGAAGCTCGACTGTCGTTGGACTACGAATGCCGTTTCGGCCAAATTGTTTTCTGAAGCGATTCTTTGCAAGAGAGAATCCTCGAGCCACTGGGCCAGGAAGCATACCCCAGCCGGGTTGCCTGCAAAGAGTCGGTTGGTGAAAGTATCGACTTGGTAGTATGGGATAGACATTTGGAAAAGAACCTTGTTTAAAACTTCATTTGAATGGACTGCCAACTGGTTTTGTGATCATCTTAATCGCTTTGGAGTATTAGTTGAGCGATTGTACAGGTAGGTTTTGCTTGCGATTTGATGGGTGGGTTTGCAGCATCGAAGCTGCTTAGCGAAGGATTCGCCTAGATAGGAGCGCATACCAAGCCTCTGGCATTGCATGCGATTGCGGATGGACACCGCTAGTGGTTTACCCCGTGTTTGTTCCCCTGTTTATCAGTTAGGAGGTAAGCGTATAGGGGCCTAGTGAGGAATTATTGATGCTCAGGCTCTCGGGGATTGATTGGGTTTGTTACCGCGATGACTAGCTTTGACGGTTTGTGGCCCAGCGGGCCAAGATATCGGTAGCAAGCTATCCGCTTCATCAACCGCTCGACTTCATCGCGCGACGTTCGATATTGTAGAGATAATTCATCAGCGCAAGAGCCAGCGAGCTGATCTGTAGATCGCTCTTGTGATGCTCGTAGACCTTGCGGCGCGCATTGGCCCAACACCGCACGGACCGGCCTTGATTCCTAATGCTCACATTTTGCGCAATTTTCTATGGATCCACGTCGTTCAGCATTGCTGTGACCGGTACCGTCCTTCACACCATAGCGAGACGCACAACCATAGCAGACAACCCACGAAAACGACTGAACCTGTAACGCCAGGTCCTGGCAGAGGATCGCTCAGGAGCGGTGCTGGATTATTGATTAAGGCATGGACTCCGATCGCAAGGAACAAGTTTCCGGTACGAAGGTAAATAGCCGCAAAGAGCAGTCCAAAAATGAATTGGGCGATCAGCAACCATTGACCTTGCGGCTGATGTATGTTGAAAAAGACATGCCCTAAGGCAAAGTATCCTTGCGAGAGCAACAGCGCAATAGCCATGTGTTTCCAGCGTCGTGATTCAGGGAGCCAGTGCATGGCCAGCAGCAAACACTGCGGCAAGAGAAAGCCGCGAAAAAGGACTTCCTCGAAGGGACAGTTACCAAAAAACTGGCCAAGCCATTCGCTCAAAGCCAAACGCCAACTACCCGCATCCCAGGCCGGATTGACCTCGATCGGCTTAGCCATCAATAGCGAAATTGCGATATGCAGTACCTGACAAGCGATCCAAATCAAAACGGTGAGTTGGATCGCTGGCCAGAGAAGCTTCAGATCTAGCCCGAGTTCCTTCGGGCGAAGTCGCACTAACCCGATCAGAATTCCAAGCACAAGGACGAGTTGTAAGGTCACGCCAGCGACCAGCGTTCCATTGATCATTCCTCCCGTCGCTGAACTTATCCAAGCAAGAGGGGGAAACCATGTTTCTGGGTTGGGATACGCGAGAAATTGGCAGTAAGCGACCAGCAACTGTTCGGTGACGAGCGTTAGAAACAGGAGCCAAAGTGCCAATCGCCGCTGGACTGGGATATGAGCCAATGGCCAAGTCGTTGCGGGCTGAGCAAGAAAATAGTTAGCTGTCGGCATAAGTCCGTAAGGGGGGGGAGGTTTGGAGTCCGATGCATCTCTATGCAAACCGATTCGATTCCTCCGTCAGTTTCTTGTCCTGCATGTGTGGCAATTTGCAAAATCGCAAAGAGATCGGGACGGCCTGTCATATTGCCGTCATAGTTCAAAACTCGGGGACAGACCCTGCGCAATCGTGCAGGTTTTGCTAGCGATTTGATGGGTGGGTTGGCAGCATCGAAGCTGCTTGGCAAATCACTAAAGATTTCTCTGACCAAATCCACCCTTTTTTACACTTTTGTGAACAATCAGAGGATCGGCTGCTTGGCGAAGGATTCGCCTAGATAGGAGCGCATGCCAAGCCTATGGCATTGCATTGCATGCGATTGCGGATGGACGCCGCTAGTGGTTTACCCAGTGTTTGTTCATCTGCTTATCAGTTAGGAGGGCTATTACCATGTCACGTAAGACTCGTGGAAGTTTGATTAAACCCGACGAAATCACCATCGTTCATACCGTTGCCAAAACGGTTCGGAATCTGTTTCTGCTTGGGGGGGATCTTGCAACGCAAACCCATAACGC
>Ga0315904_10000515_pt1 | contig 61493 bp, 48 predicted proteins | sample LakEriMetagenome_6_FD_203529 | JGI IMG/M metagenome (GOLD analysis project Ga0315904, IMG submission 203529) | Freshwater fungal communities from buoy surface, Lake Erie, Ohio, United States - Buoy 12 MA120 | ecosystem: Environmental > Aquatic > Freshwater > Lake | place: USA: Lake Erie, Ohio...
CGAAAGCAGCAAATAACAATCCAATGCACGCGAGTTGCGGGTCGCGCGTTTCCTGATGGTAAGTCACTTGGCCGCAACCGCGTGATTGGTACCGTTAAGTTGAAGAGGCGGAATTGATGCTGCCCGAAAGACCAATTTCCGATGTGCTCGACGATGTCATCCATGGGGACGCTTCCGCAACCGCGTATAGAGAAGTTCTTCGACGAGCATCTGAGTGCCAGCCCTATTTGCCCGTGCTTCTGAGAATCCTCGAACACCCTAACCATGCGATATCGGACTGTGCATTTCGCACCTTCGAGAAAATTGGCAATACGGCGACCCATATTCTGATTGACGCTTTCCCAGCCTCGAACGGGCGATTTAGATCGGATTTACTGTCACTGTTGTCCACTGTTGGGGACTTCGATTGTGTATTCCCGCTTCTTGCTCACGAATTACTGTGCGAGAATGATGAGAGACGTTTTTGGGCGGCAAATTGTCTTGGCCGACTTCACACTCCTGATTCCAATTGGACGGAAACTCAAGTTGCTTGCCTCAAGTATGCTACTGAACTCCTTCTCTCCACTAGGTCAGTACCTCAGTTTCGAAAATACTGGCTTCAGGGTAGAATGACTCTGAAACACTTGGGGGTAATTCCCCACGATACAACGTAACAAAACCGTGCACCGAAGCATCCGGTCGGCCGTTTTTGACTTTAGAGACCTCACTGACGGATGCTCGGTTACCTTTGCCGTTCGTCCAGTCAAGTTAGCTCGACGGATTTCGATTCATAGTTAATCGTGAGGTTTCGTTTCGTCAGTAAGCCCGTTCCCATTAGGGGAAATCGCCCGTCATTCTCGATGACTTGAACTGGGACTTTATCTCCAAACCAATCAACAACGTAAAAATATGACTCAAGTGAGACTTTCGACCCATCTGCAAGGATTGCCTCAGTCTCAACTAATGCTTCGAGTTAGAGACCACTGATCAGTTCTCGCGAAAAGACTAAATGGCCGTCGAATGCCGTATCGATCCACGCGATAACCTCTTTCGTTTCAGATCGAAGCCCGTTGGCGACGCGTATCGGAATCAGTGCTCGGTCGCGTTCGTCTACAAAACCCTTCACGCAGTAAATCCTCCGATGTGAAATGCAGCTTCATGGCCGACTCTAATCACAAATGACTTCCGCTCTGGATACGCCTCTTTCGCCGCTAAGGCGACTTCAAGGAAAGTCTTCCCCAGAAAGTATCTACGTGAAGTTGGCTCGATTGCTACAAAATCATCTTTATGCTCTCGTTCCAAGCGAGAACGCAAATCTTCTTCGTAAACCTGTTTGGCTGCTTCTGCTATTGACATCAACAATTCTCCGAAGGGCACCCTTTGCCTGAATCTCTATCGTACCAACCGACGTGCTAGAAAAGAATGGACGAACAAATGAGGGATTAGATGTTGCGTTCTTGACGGAGAGATTGCGCAGCGGTGAAGACTTGATGGAGAGTTAGCGGGTTGCAATGGGATAGACAGCCCACATCTTAGCCGTTGTTCTTGAAGACACAGTTCGAGAAACTCTCGCGGCAGATGGAGTTCCGCCAGAGGATGGATTCAATGGGCTGTGTCTTATAGGGGATTGCTTCGGCACTGCCGAATTCCCTCACTAGCCGCTCATTGTTTTTACAGGGATTTTGAGAGTTCTAAAACAGTTCGACGCGTACCGGTAGGACAGTTGCCCATGGTCCCAAGCTAGGTGCGCGACCACCGTAATACACCGGTTGCTTGAGCCTCAGTGTCTGTATAGTGGAGCAAAGCCACGGGGGTACGGTCACGAACAGACAAGTCAGACTATTTGGCAATCTCCACTGAGGCAACTTAAACTTCCCAATAGGGGATTACATGAACAAAAAAACTGCACTGGCGTTTGAAAACCACACTGCTTGCCACGTAAACTAGACCAAGATCTTAATTGAAGGGAAATATTCCAAAGCGGAACTCCTTCTGCCGCAATAGCGGCTTACTTGAACAAAACGCTGAATCCGAGTTGCTGATCACGGGTTTTTGAAGTGGATGCTCGCTCGCGGTGACCGGGTTAGCTTGGTCGTTATTTAGAAAAGATTCGCACAGTCTCGATTATTGACAATTATGGACTCTCACGATCCTTACTCACTGTCGATTTGGATGTCCTCGCCGCACTCTGAATCACGTGCTTTGATCCGGTTTCGCGCTGCCGGCATAATTGTGGGCGCGATTCTCGGTTCTCTATACCTCTTCATTTTCGGGGTATCGATTTATGAATATGTTCACTCCACTCCACCACTATTAGCCACAGATTACGTTCGGACGGCAATTGCGTCCGCTGCTTTTGCAACGATGTCATTTATGGCAACAATCTTCTATTTGAAACTCATGCCGATTGGACATTGGTTTCTGTGCCTGTCGCCAATACTCTTGTTTGTATTCGTTTTTCCTGGGCTTAATACGGTATGGAATTCTGTCGAACGATTACTTCGTTTTTAGCTCCTCGGCAATTCTAAGTCTGTTAACCTCAAGAGAACGTGTTAAAATCAAGAGAATGCGGACAGCCAAATAACCAAACTATGCTCGCCGAGCACGCGATCGGCCGTTTTTCACATCGAAGCCTTACTCGCGCGTGCCGGGTGATGGCTGCCGATCCCCGAATAAAGCTTCATGACAAAAAACGTCAAGTACGAATGTGACGAAGTCGAGTATCTTCGCGCGGCGCGAGGATTCGTGCGTGCTATGGTCGCAGAACTCAATGAAGCGCTGATCGAAAATCGAATCTCTAAATCAAAACGTCGCGAAATCTGCACATCGTTTGTTTATTCGCTTTGCAATACATTCGATCAACGATGGGTGCGCCACGAAGGAAAGACCTATTACCCGTTGCTTGCATTCACCAAGAAATTCTACGATATCGGCGACACGTTAGACTCCGTAGCTCCAATTCAAATGCCTGATCACAGCGTGCCTTTCTACGAAGTGCTTGGGGATGAGACGGACTGGCTATTTGACGACTGCCAAGGCAAGAGTCCATTAGATATTCTGGGCAACGTTGGCAGTGAACTACCGGATACAGATTTGCAACCTGAAAGTGAGACGCAAATAGTGCGACTTCCTTGTTCTGTTTGCCAAGGATCAGGAAAATGTTTTTGCCTACGAAAAGGATCGGGAAACGCGGCAACCTGTCCGCGATGCGCCGGAACAGGAAAATGCAGTCATTGCAAGGGCGTTCGAACCTAAGCGATCGGGGAACAATCCCATGCACCAAAATCGCCGATCGGTACGTTGTTACAATGGAGAGATCACTCCTGCGACACCTCGATCCCTCCCGTTCGTCGGAATAGTCACTCAGTCAGCACTGGAAAGCACCCAGCTTTAGCCGTCAAGGATCAATCAAGTGAAAGAACCAGACCAAGCGACGATCGAGGGATTCGCAAAGCGCGACGACCGCACGGTGACGCGTATCACCATGGCATTCGCCCTCGGCGGAGCGTTAGCGGATATTGGTGCTCACGTAATTTCTGGGATATTCATGAATGGTGTAGGGATCTCAATTCTGTGGGGACTGTGGATTCCGCTCTGTTTTATTACGATCCCGCCGATTCACTATTTGTGTCGCCATGTCCAAAATCTACACAAGCGAATTGATGCACTTGAATCTCAACTTGGGGATCGGCAAGCTGCATGAGATCTGCGAGTTAACGCCAACTTTAAAAAGTCGACGAACAGAGAAATGCACCCGAGTTGCCGATCGGGCGTTTCCTGAAATCAAAATCTCTTGACCGCAATCGGGTGATTTTCGCCGTGCGTCCCAAGTGAATCAATTGCGTTTCCAGATGCGGAAAATTCGGTCGTCACGGAGGATAAACTCTGCGACTACTTGCTTAATCCTTTGCACCCTCTTGGCGGACCAAAAGCAGCGTGGTTTGCGTCACTTGGATACACGCGGGAAAACTAGACCGAACTTCGCAATGGCCGGCTGGCAATCGCAACAGCAACTGAGATTAAGCTACAAGCAAAACAACTGACGTTCATTCGAAAACCGTACCATCAGAGAGACCTGGTTCGAAAGGTCAAACAGCGGATCTGATTGACGTAGAATCAGTGAGATGTTTTCATTTTTTTGCGACTATGGACGATACACCTTTGGTATCGTTAGATATGCCATGTCGTTAGTTTTCTGCTTGCCTCTTTTTTCCGCTCGGTCACAATGCCAAGAAGGAGCTCATTCCAGACGACGCATTGTTCGGCTACAATGCGACGCAGAAAATTTGGGATGCGTTATAATCGATTGCACTTCGCACGCTCCGAGAAGACTGGAAATAAATTGATCGAAACATTCCGCCGAATCCGCCGACGGTGTTTTTTCAAATTAGCCAAATCTCTTGGGCAGACCCGATAATTTTAGCGTTCCGTAGTAGAGGCCTGCCGTGGCGGGAGGCTTCGATCGAGATATTAGCCCTCAGCGCGTTTGCAAATACCTTTAACGAAGGAATCCACGAATGCAACTCTGGTACTGGGGCATCGCTTTACTTGCACTATTTTGGAACCTACTTGGTTGTGCCTTTTTCAGCATGGAGATCTTCGACCAGGAAGCGTGGATGAATTCCATGACAGAGGACCAAAAAGCGTGGGTTCGGTCTTTTCCTGTCTGGATTTATTTCGCATACGCCGTTGCCGTGTCAACCGGCGTGGCGGGAAGCATCGGCCTAATTCTGCGCAAGGATTGGACCATCGCGTTTTTTGCTATTAGCCTCGTGGCGGTACTGCTTCAAATGGGCTACACAATGATCGTTTCCGGCGGGCTGCGCGTCATGGGACCATCGGCAGCAGTGATGCCTTTGTTGGTCATTTTCATCGCAGCCGCTCTGCTAGGATTCTCGTGTTTCGCCAGCAGTCGGAATTGGTTTATAGCCACGGAACCGACGATCGGTGCCAAGTAGCGTGTATCATTCCAATATTGGTGACCCGAATTTCGTCGTGGTGAAAAAGTACCTTTACCGCAGGGGAGATTTAGCCAAACAAATGATGAATCAGAGGATGCGTTCTAAACAATTCGAGTGCAGTTGACTAAAAAAGCCAGTCTCAACAGGAATTGAATGTTTGGATACTCATCCGCAAAGCGAACCGCAGCGAGCCTTTGGTTGGTGAACTTGACTTTGCTTTCGAGGACACCAACTTGCTCATGAGCCCAATTGAAACATGATAGATTGCTGAGGTTTTTTAGAACGACAAATCAATCGATCCAGTGAAGTAGCGATAACACCTCACGGTAATGCTCCCCCTAGTTCATCGCGGGCGGTTGTTGATAACGGAGAAATCTTTTGCCTTCCCTCATTATGCTCTACGTGGCCGCCGCATTGATGGTTTTAGTAGCCCTCTCCTGCACGGCGTTGTGCTTCGCTTGGTCGATCCCATTATGGCGGCGGCGTCTTGCCGGAAACAAAGCCATGTCTTTAGCCCATGAACCGGAAACTGGTGGACTCACTGGCTGGCCCGCTCGCTTCGGAAGCGTTTTGATTTTATCAGGCCTTGTGATAGTAGCGGCGATTGCCTGGTACAGTTCCTACAGCGTGCTGGTAGCCTTGCTCGCAGCTTCATGGTAGTTGACATCGACGTTGAAAGAATGCGATGCTTTCAAGGCAAGACACATCACGTACTCTAAGCATTCTGCAGATGAAGGTGCGTTAACTCTCAGAAGTCAAACGCAAATTGTCGTTTTTGAAGCTACGGCTGAGAACTTTTACTCCTGGAGCGTTATCCTGGGGCTAACTAATAAGGCATCTCGTTTGGAAACGGAGAAAGGAACATCACGTATGCGGCTAGCAATGCTTTGGCTCACGATGTTTGGATACCTAGCTGCAGGTACCGCTTTTTCCCAGGAAAGAGTCGAAAAGAAAACGTCAAACGCTGATGCTGTTCCAACGCGAGTATTCAACGCGAACCAATACGGCGCTGTCGGCGACGACAAGACCGACAATACTGCTGCGTTTTCTGCTTGCATGAAGGACATTATCGAAGCGGGAGGTGGCCGTATGCTGATCCATCATGGAATCTATCGCGGTCGAATCATCATTCCAGGCACGAAAAAGTGGATTACCGTGGAGATCGTGGGCGAGAGCGAACCGACCCCCATCTTCGGAACAATTGGCTCTTTTGAGTTTCCGAGCAATGGCACGATCATCAAATGCATTGCTGAGTCGGGGCCGGCAGTCATTTCGGCGGCTGACGCTCCCGACAAATTGTATATGAACTTTTCGGGTGTCCATGTAAGCCTACGTAACCTTGACGTTCGCACCTATAACAATCCCGGCATCGGTGGTATCGATCTGCTAAATGCAGTCCAGTGCAAGCTTGAAAATATCTTCGTCAATACCGATGGCTACAATGTGCAGGCATCCAAACCCGCCCACGATACTGCCGGCATTACCACTCCAGCGTGCAACAACGGTGCCTTTACAATTTTGCGCAACGTCGTTGTTACGGGGTATCACACCGGCATCCTAGTTAACGAGCATACCGATGGCGATAACATCACGTTAGCCTCCAATGTTAACGGGCTCCAATTTGACTTCGCGCATCACGCTTCTAGATTTGGCCGAGTCGGCGTTTATCGCTGCACCAACAACCTGACAGTTACCGGCAAGCATGGCTTCAGTATTGATCAGCTGAATGTAGAAATTGCCGGTCCTGGACAGACCGACGAAAACAACAAGTGGCAAGCAACGGAATATAATATTCACGATCCTACGAATCTTGGAATCGGCGATATCAACTACTGGGTTGTCGAAGGGAATGTGGGAGCGGTGGAGAAGTTCAGCAAGAATGGTGGAAAAAATATTCGTGCAAGACAAATTGGCTCGCAACAAAATACAGAAAGACCATTGGAGAAGTAAGCTCACTTCTTAACCGCTCAACCACCATTAAGACTATGCGAGTACGGCAAAAGGATGATTCCTCAATAGGCCACCAGCGACTCAGTGTCGTCGTTATCCGACAATTTTCAAGTGAATTATTCATCAGCGAAGATGGCTGCCTTGTGATTTTTTAGTACTCTACTTACGTGGAAAGGAAAATGAGATGTCCAGTACAGGAACCGAGACTCGAACTATGGTATCTGACCGTTTTGTCATACGGCTTGTTCAACTTCTAGCCTTTCTCGCGGCTTTAGCAAGTTTTCCGTTGTCTTTGTCGGCGACAATGAAATATGCAGCCTCCCCTTTCGAAATCTTTGTCGGCGTCCTTCTAGGTGGAATACTGGCTTGTGCCATGGTCATCATCGGCATGCTTACGCCGCTAGCAATCGATACTCATCGGCCATGATTTGACGAGACCGACATATCGCGAACGACAACTTCGCTAACTTACAAATGTTTCCAAGCCGAACGATTTCCAGATGAAGTCAACTAGAGGACTATCCATAGTACTTCGCATGCAACTTAGAAGGCTGTCGAGTCGCATTTTTGAGTCGCTTCACAAGCAATCAACCCGTTGATCCATGAAGCTTTGCCGACCACCTCGCTATCGTGACGGAATCTTTCATCCATTCACTGACTAATAGTTAATGAATTGCCGGGAGAAAACGATTCCTTGTTCCTGCACGCGATGACAGAGCAAACGTTTTTGAATGAATCGAGTAGGATCTCACCACATCCGCTTAACCGATCCATCACATAACTGCTCCGTCGACATCGCCATTTGCTATACCGCAGACATTGCTCTCTTCCGATCTCTCGTAAGTGACTTAGAGCTTACAAACCAACTCGCTTGATGCATGAAACTGACGGTTCACACCTAGCAAAGCGTCCTGTAGGCTACAATTCATTCACTCGATTCCTGTGACTTCGAGTACTATTTTTGCGAAAGATATACCGATGTCTCGAATTTGGCTCGCAGTCGCATTTTCGATTGTGTTCGTGATGAATGCAAAAATGGTACATGGGCAGCATTGCCCACCGATTGTTGAATCCTACATTGAGTCTTTTGCTGTAAAGCATATTGAGGATGGGATTTCTTTAAACATCGCCTACAAAAAGAGAGGTGGCCAATTGAAGGAGTCGTACCAAGCGTACATCGTCGCTTACTCTCATTTTGATGTCGAAAAGCTCCTAGCAATGTCGCCTCAAGAGGCCATTGATACCCAAACTTCGAGTAAATTCGTTTACTATTCGCGGAAATAACTTGACCAATATCAGGCATCTCTGGAGACTGCATGACTTCTGAGGTCATGGCATTTCATCAATCGGTGACATTTCTTAGGCCTGTAGTTGCTGATTTTGATTCCTCCATTTATTGAGTACAAGTTTAGCCTCCATGAAAAACTTTCACCGAGTCATAGGCATAGCGACGGCTATGACTTTGCTTTTGTCATTCGCTAAGATCGATGCGCAGGAATTGCCGACTACCGGAAGTGTCGAAACAAGATCCGGCAAACTCGAGCTGGAAAATGGATATCCCAGCGCTACTACGGTCGAAAAGGTATTTGACGACATTGACTACCAACGAGCCTGTCAGGCTTATCTTTGGGCTTTGCCGCTTATGGCCATGCAGCAGTGGCAAAACGAGCACCTTACCAAGTTTGAAGCGGGCAAGTGCGATTATGTCGATTACCTCACGTTTCAAGACAAGTTAGGCCTACTGACCGCAAATGCGACGACTCCTTACATCATGGCATTTCCAAATCTTAAGGAGACTGGCCCCCTAGTCTTTGAAATTCCTGCGGGAGCGACTGCCGGTGGCTTTACTGATTTTTGGCAGCGTCCCATCACTGACTCCGGACAGACCGGACCAGACAAAGGGGCTGGCGGCAAGTACTTGATCCTCGGTCCCGACGACCCCGACATGAAGCCGGAGGGCTATTACGTTTTCCGTTCACCGACAGTGAATATCTGGTCAGCCCACCGCGCGCTCGATCCGGATGCAGTTAAGGCTAGAGCACTGATTGATGGTTTAAAGATCTATCCCTACAGCCAGCGAGAAAATCCGCGGCCAACCCGCCACGTTTCACCGAATGGTCGCAAGTGGAGCGGTATGCAACCTCGCGGAATCGCGTATTGGGAGGGGCTCGCCAAGATCATCAACGAAGAACCTGTTCACGAGCGCGATCGCATGGTGATGGGGATGTTGCAACCCCTGGGGATCGAAAAGGACAAACCATTCACTCCGACCGCGAGACAGAAAAAGATCCTCGTGGACGCGGCGCGAACTGGAGAATTGATGGCCCGCACGATCGCCTACCAGAAACGCTTTGAAGGAGCAACCGTTTGGCCAGGAAAGCATTGGGACATATCACTTTTCTTGAAGGAAACCGACCAAGAAGCTAGGCACCACACTCAATTCGATGAACGCTCTTCTTGGTTTTATGAGGCTGTGGGCGTTTCGACAGGTATGATGGGCCGGACAGTTGGCTTCGGCCAACTTTATCTTGAGACTGCGAAGGACAGCGAAGGGAACTGGCTCGACGGTAGCAAGACCTATCACCTCAGGGTCCCGAAAGATGCACCCGTAGCCCAGTTCTGGTCGGTCACGGTTTATGACAACGAGACCCGTTGCTTTGTCGATACAGGCGTCCAGCCAGATCGTTCCTCACGCAACGATATCGTCAAGAATAACGATGGTTCTGTTGACCTCTACTTCGGTCCTAACGCTCCTAGCGGAAAACCGAAAAGTAATTGGATTCAAACGCTTCCAGGCAAAGGTTGGTTTTCTTATTTTCGCCTCTACGGTCCGACTCAAGCCTACTTCGATCGTTCGTGGGTTTTGCCCGACATCGAGCGAGTCCATTAACCTGCGCACTGTATTAAACTTGCAACGTCGCGGATATTCATCTCTAAGTTCTTCCTATTGCCATCGGCTTAAACAAGCTATGCAACTCTTGCAAGTACTGTAGGAGATTTCATCGCTTGCGCTGAGCGAACACTGAAACTCGCACATATGCTTGGTCACAGGCTTTAGGCGATGTCGTTTGCAGCGATTCATCTCAGTCGTTTCATTTCTGAATCGTAAAGCATTTAAAACTCGCTTCTCGCCGTATTCATGAATTTGCTTTTACCATCGTTGCCCGCTAAGCTATGATGCTCCACGGAGCAAGTTCCTCGTACCACATTCCACATAGCAACTCTTCCCGAGATTTATTCCTGACTGGATTCCGACCTATAGATACTTGCCTTGGAAGGTTCGACCAGAGAGATTGCCCGAAGCTTCTGATGCTTTTTGAGTCGTTTGCACTTCGCTTCTTTTCTGAAAAAGCTTTTTATATTCCGAACTAAATATCGTAACGATCCTAAATGCAAAACGATCCCGCATCCTCCAGTAACGGACGGTCACAAAAGCATGGCGCTGGTTTTGCCATCGGTATTGCTATTGGGACCGCACTTGGAGTGCAAATGGGCAATATTGGCGCTGGCATTGCAATCGGTGTGGCCATTGGTGCAGCACTAGGTACCGCGATGTCTCGCAAAACCTGAAACCAATCACACAGATGCAAGACGGGATAGAATTCGCCGAATTCGAAAACTCAAAAAACTACCTTTTCAATGCAGTTCAGTGGTTACACAAGTCACAAAGACTAATACCTAGCAGCGTAATTCGGAAGAGTCTATTCACCAGACAACAATCGCGAACCAAAAGTATCTTTACCACCTACATCTTAAACATAACATTGCGTAGAGCCTTAACAACGTCGCTATCAGTAACCGGCAAGTAAATTGAATACGCCATGAATGGTGGGGTACTGAGACGAAAACAAACCAAATGAAACAGAAATCCAAAGGGTTCTAACTCGCAAATCCCCGAAGGTCCTCAGACTACAGCGCCGACAGGAAGATAACAAATTCAGTTGCAATCTGATGTGATCCTCAATCGCACAACAGATTATTTTCGTTCATATCAAGACCGTTCTTTAGAGTCCTTATTCTTCCAAGTACCAAGGAGGCAGCCTCGATGACCGTACAAAGTGGTAGTCGGCAGATTCTTGTTCATGGTATGACTCTTGTACTGGTTGGATTAATTTGGGGCTTTGCCATACCTATTACGCCACACCCACGACTTGCTTTAGGAGCTCATATTCAATTCGTAAACAATGGTATGCTCGTATGGTCATGTCGATTGCGATGCTTTCGATCCCAAACCGTGTTGGGCTCAATTCGATGTGGATCATGCTGTTGGCAGCTTGGCTGACGTGGGCGATGGCGATGTCAGAAGCAGCCAATTCTTGGTGGGGCACCAAACAGACACTAACGATTACCGCATCTCAGGCAAACGCCACAGGGGGCGAACCATGGCAAGAACTTGTTGTCACACTAACACATCTCGCTGCTGGAGTAGCCTTGATCATCGCCTGGGGGTTATTCCTCTTCGGTTTCCTAAATCAAGACTCTAAGAAAGCGATGAAGTGATCAGTAGCTTGCATGAGCAGTTCGATGCCTGGCGGATCGCGAATACCAATAGGAACCATTCATCTGTTTTTCTTCATTCACTACTCACAGTTCGAATGGAGTTTCTACCTTGGCTTTGATTGACGATATCGAAACAAAAAAAGAAGGACAGTTTATTTTATTTGCTGCCACTGTCACTGCGTTGATAGCGACCGCTGGGTTGTGGCAACCCTTGCTTAATCGTATCGTTCCACTCCCGTTCGCAAAGGCGTTCATCGCTGAACCGGCTGCAGGCCCATTTTTTCTACTTTGCTCAGGTATCTTGTTTGTAGTCTCCATTCCCTTCTGGCTTTTTCGCCGCAGCCTTTTGATCACCGATGAAGAAGTGTGTCATTTTCCGAAATGGGGCTATCGCGGGAACGACTATCGGTGGCATGATGTGTCGACATGGGGTTGGAAGACTACGTTGGAATCGGATGAAATTAGTGACAATGTTCCAGTCACGCGTTTCTATGTCACACTTAAAGACGGTAAGACGATTATAGAGCCAGGATTCTGTACCATCGATTTAGCCATGGCTCTTGAAAAGCATGTGGGCGAACGACTGGATATTGGGCCTAAGAGCTAATCTCGCAGCGAAGTAATCGCAAAACGACAGCGCCTCCGATCGAGTAGCTTTTCCCAGTTAAATCGTTGCTGTTCCAAACGGGCCGTGCTCGTACTCGTACTCGTGCTCGTGCTCAGCGCAGCGGTGCTCGTGCTCGAAGTAACGCCGCAGCTTTCAGAAACCCTCCCCAAGTCAAATGGGTCAACGTGTCGGACCGCGAACCGATCCATGACATTTTCGATCTATCTATGGATTGCCCACCGTAGCGTGCGATACATTAGCGGCCAGAGTTCATGGCAGCATGGCGTTCGAATTGGATTTAATGACAAGATTCAATTCCATCGGTAGCTCTCCCCTGCCCTAATGCTAGGAGTACTTTTTTCATGTCACGTTTGGTTTTCCTTTTGAGTGTCCTACTCACGGCCGCCAGCGGCAACGCGCTTTTTGCGAAAGAGCGCCCCAACGTCATCCTCATTTTGGCAGATGATTTCGGCTATGAATGCGTCCGAGCCAATGGTGGTGAATCCTATAACACACCGAACCTCGACCAACTCGCCAAAACGGGAATACGCTTCACGTCTTGCCACGTGCAACCGCTTTGTACGCCGACCCGTGTGCAGTTGATGACAGGGAAATCGAACATTCGAAACTACCTTAACTTCGGTAAGTTAATTCGTAGCGAACAAACGTTTGGCCATCGTTTTAAGGAAGCTGGATACACGACAGGGATCTGCGGCAAGTGGCAATTGGGGCAAGAGGTCGACGCGCCGCAGCATTTTGGATTTGACGAAGCTTGTTTATGGCAGCACACTCGACGTCCGCCACGCTATGCAAATCCGGGCTTGGAGTACAACGGGAAAGAAAAGGATTTTTCCAATGGTGAGTATGGCCCCGATCTCGTTCAACAATTTGCCCTCGACTTCATCAGCCGCCATAAAGAAAAACCCTTCTTTCTTTACTATCCCATGATGCTCACACATTCCCCCTACCAACCAACTCCGGATAGCGCCAACTGGGATCCGACAACGGTCGGGGAGAAAGTGAAAGACAACAAAAAGCATTTTGGTGATATGGTGCAGTACATGGATAAGCTGATTGGAAAATTAATGGCCCATCTTGAGTCGCAACAACTCCGCGATAATACGCTCATATTGTTCGTAGGCGATAACGGCACCGGTCGAGGCTTGGAGAGTCGCTTTGAAGGTCGCAACTACCCTGGAGGAAAAGGGACCACAACTCTGCGAGGTACTCATGTTCCATTGATCGCGAACTGGCCCGCTGTTATCACGTCCCCTTCAGTGAACAACGACCTTATCAGTAGCGTTGACTTCCTTCCCACGCTGTGTGAAGTCGCACAGACGAATTCACCTCAAGGGATCGACGGGATCAGCTTTTATCCTCAACTTACCGGCAAACCATCGTCGCCTCGAGAATGGATTTATTCCTGGTACTCACCCCGCCAAGGAAATGATAAGACGATTCGCGAGTTCGCCTTCGATCATCGATTCAAACTTTATCAAAACGGTAATTTTTTTGATCTGGAAAAGGATATCGAAGAAAAGCAACCGCTGAGTGGAAGCGAACTGACAGGGGATGCCAAGCAAGCGAAGGAGCGATTGCAAAAAGCCTTAGATCAATACGTCAATGCCAGACCTAAAGAGCTTGAGCAAGGAGAGGCAAGCAAGCAGAAGTAAGCTCTTCTACAAAGAGGCCATCTCTGCTTCGATGGCTCGCACTTCTTGCATAAAGGCGATGGTTGAGGGAGCAAGTGTGCGATGGCGAAGGTAAATGAATCCATACTGAAGGCAGAGCCAGGGTGGGTTAAACACCAGTTCTCGTAAAATTCCTTTCGCAATTTCCTCTTCGATCAATCGCAGTGGTGCTGCGCCAATTCCATCGCATCGCGAGACGATGATTTTCGAAGAGGAATGATCCTTGACCAAGACCGCAGGCACGAAGTCTCCAGTCATTGGGTCGATCGAACCACAAGGACCTAACGATTTGGGTAATAGGCTTACAATGCGTTTAGGGGCTCGCGTGGTTACCCACGGGTATGCAGCGATATGATCTATTTGAAGATTTTTTTGACGCAGGATTGGATGTCCCTTCCGACAAAAGAATACCAAACGATGCTTGGCAACCGGTTCGACTTGGAAGTACTCGTTGGATTCCACTTCGCTGGTTTCAGCAACTGCGATGTCAGCTTCCCGCTTATGCACATCTTCGGTCGCCGTACGCCAATCTCGAATACTTATCTCACACTTCATTTTCGGATAGCGTTGTATGTAGTTTCCGACCGCCTTAGCCACTGATAATTCGGTAGGGTAAAGGCCGCTGGAAATTCTCAACTCACCGATTTCAAGCCCTTTCGTGAGGTCGATTTCACGCAAAAGCTCGTCGCTGTGCAAAACGATCGAGCGCCCTTTATCGAGCAGCAGTTTGCCAAAAACGGTTGGCTCAATTCCTTCGCGTCCCTGCCGCTCGAAGAGCAAGACACCTAGTTCTGCTTCCAGCGATTGGATGCTGCGCGTTAGCGCAGGCTGTGAAATTCCAAGCGCCTCGGCGGCACGGCCGAAATGGCGATGTTCGGAGAGTGCGAGCACGTATCTGAGGTTTCGAAAGGTAACTTCCATGCAAAAATGTTATCAGAAACATAACCGGAATGCATTAGACTTATTAATCAAAAAAGCTAAAACTATCTTCCACAGGCAGGTAGAGCCTTGTTGTCGGCGAAACTTGGGATCGATCCCAGCGTCTTTGTTGGTCGATTTGGCAGAGTTTGAACGACTGCTATTTGTGGACTTTCTTTGCGAGGTAAACAGAACGTGAGAATCTTTACAGTTCGTGGATTGCTAACCTTGGTCGCTTGGTCGACCACATTGCTGCTGGGAGCGGGGCAAATCAACGCTCAGCAGAAGCCGCCGAATATCCTGGTCATCTGGGGTGATGACATCGGCCAATTCAACGTCAGCGCTTACAACCTCGGGATGATGGGATACAAGACCCCCAATATCGATCGCATCGCTCGCGAAGGCGCACTGTTTACCGATTGGTATGGACAGCAAAGCTGCACCGCCGGTCGCGCCGCTTTTATCACCGGCCAGTCGCCGATCCGAACCGGATTGACCAAGGTCGGTTTGCCTGGTGCCCCAGAAGGGATGAAAAAGGAAGATCCGACTATCGCGACTCTTCTTCGTGCTCGTGGCTACATGACTGGTCAGTTCGGCAAGAACCATCTTGGCGACCGCGATGACATGCTTCCAACCGCGCACGGTTTCGACGAATTCTATGGCAATCTTTACCATCTCAATGCGGAAGAAGAACCAGAGAATCCAGACTACCCTAAGAATCCAGAGTTCAAAAAGAAGTTTGGACCACGCGGTGTTATTCACAGTTTTGCTAACGGCAAGACCGTCGACACCGGACCACTTACCAAGAAGCGTATGGAAACCTTCGATGAAGAAGTCAATGCAAAAGCTGTCGACTTTATGGAACGAGCCAAGAAAGCCGACAAACCTTTCTTCATGTGGTGGAACTCTACCAAGATGCACATCTTCACGCATCTGAAAGAAGGCGTAGCGGGTAAGACCGGATTAGGAATCTACGCGGACGGAATGGTCGAACACGATCGTCAGATCGGCGAACTCCTCGCCAAGCTCAAGGAACTCGGCTTGGAAGAAAACACCATCGTGATGTACTCGACCGATAATGGTGCCGAAGCCTTCACTTGGCCTGACGGCGGTACCACGATGTTCCGCGGCGAAAAGAACACGCAGTGGGAAGGTGGCTATCGAGTTCCTTGCGCGATCAAGTGGCCAGGCGTGATCAAGCCCGGCACCGTGATCAATGAAATCGGTGCTCACGAAGATATGCTTCCAACTTTCCTTGCGGCCGCTGGTGACACCAATGTCAAAGAGGATTTGCTCAAGGGTCGCAAAGTTGGCGACATGACCTACAAAGTTCACCTCGATGGCTACAACTTGATCCCAACCTTGCAGGCCGACGGTAAAGATTGGCCTCGCAAGGAGTTCATTTATTGGACCGACGATGGCAGCGTAGCGGCTTTGCGTTACGGCAACTGGAAGGCAACCTTCCTCAAGCAAAACGCTCACGGTATGCACGTTTGGCAGGAACCGTTTGAAGAACTACGTGCCCCAACGCTGGTCAACTTGCGTATGGACCCCTTCGAACTCGCTCAAGACATCGGCATGGACTACCAACGCTGGTACCTTGAGCACATGTTTATGATCGCACCGGCTGGTGCTTACGTGGCTCAGTGGCTCCAAAGCTTCAAGGAGTTCCCACCGCGTCAAAAGCCAGGTAGCTTTAACCTCGATCGCGTCATGGAGTCGATTACCCAGCAACAAGGTAGCGGAAAGTAAAACGTTCCACTGTCCATCAGATCACTATCTGAATCATTCAACGAGGCAGCATTCCCATCGGAAGGCTGCCTTTTTGATTTCCATTCTCGCCCCCCTTACGATGCGTGCGACACTATGACGCACAACTGGAAGTGGTGGTACCGAAACAAACTATCGCTCAGGTCTAAAGAGTCGTAATAGTACTAATAACTCCAAAAACCTGCAGGTTTCTGCATTTTCTAGCAATAGAAACGCTTTCGACGACGATTTGGATTACCTTACCCCCATTTTAGAAATTAGACTTGTTGGTAATTCTCTACGCACGAAACAGTTGACGACTGCCGACAACTATGTGTACCTTGTGGCGTAAATAGTTCCCTCGAACTATAGTTAATGGCGTACGAAAGCTTTTTGACACGGAACGGTCAAGTAGGCCGTCGAAATCTACCTCCCATTAAGACTCCGCTCTAAAGAGGAACAAGAATGAATCTGGTGAAGTCCCCGGTCCTCAAGTCATTAGGACTGTTGTTGACATTTTCTTTGCTTGCTATTTCAAACTCCAACCTTTGGGGCTATCAGGCACCTGAAGTGGTTTCTGGAGCGGTTGCAGAAGCAGCACCTCATCAACATGGGGGTGAAGCATCGCTGGTACTTCCCGATTTTGGTTCTACTGAAATGATGGGGATCTCGGCTCGCAACCTTCTATTGGGGGGACTTGTTGTTAGTGCCCTCGGTTTCGTTTTTGGTTTGGTAATTTTCTACCAACTCAAAAATCTGCCCGTGCACAAATCGATGCGCGACATATCCGAGTTGATCTACGAAACCTGTAAAACTTACTTGTTGACTCAAGGCAAGTTCTTGCTGATCTTGTGGGTCTTTATAGCGCTGGTAGTCGGCCTGTACTTCGGCAAACTCGTTCCATTTAACGGTGGAAATGGTATGCCACTAGCCCGAGTCTTAATCATTTTGTTCTTCTCGCTAGTTGGGATCGCAGGCAGTTACTTTGTGGCTTGGTTCGGAATTCGTATTAACACTTTCGCTAACTCGCGAACCGCTTTCGCCAGTCTCAGCGGCAAGCCATTTCCTTGCTACGACATTCCACTGAAGGCTGGTATGAGCATCGGGATGTTGCTGATATCGGTCGAACTCTTTTTGATGCTCTGCATCTTATTGTTTGTTCCTCGCGAGTATGCTGGTGCATGCTTCATCGGTTTTGCGATCGGTGAATCACTCGGTGCAGCGGCTTTGCGTATCGCTGGTGGTATCTTTACCAAGATCGCCGACATCGGTTCGGACTTGATGAAGATCGTTTTCAAGATCAAAGAAGACGACGCTCGTAACCCAGGCGTTATCGCTGACTGCACCGGAGACAACGCCGGTGACTCGGTCGGCCCAAGTGCCGACGGCTTTGAAACCTATGGTGTGACGGGCGTTGCCTTGATCACGTTTATTTTGCTGGCAGCTAAACCTGAAGTTCAGGTTCCATTGCTGGTTTGGATCTTCTTGATGCGAGTGATGATGGTCGTCGCATCCGCGGGTTCCTATTTGGTCAATGCAAAGATTGCCGAGAATAAGTACAAGAATGCCGACAAGATGAATTTCGAAGCACCTCTTACAGTGCTTGTTTGGCTAACTTCGATCGTCTCGGTCGTGTTAACCTTTGTCGCTTCCTACTTGCTCATTCCGCAACTCGGTGACGGAACCCTATGGTGGAAACTCTCGGCCGTGATCACGTGCGGTACTCTGGCCGGCGCCATCATTCCAGAATTGGTGAAAATCTTTACCTCGACCGAATCGAAGCATGTTCGCGAAGTGGTTACTTCGTCGCGTGAAGGTGGAGCGTCCTTGAATATTCTTTCGGGCTTGGTCGCTGGTAACTTCAGCGGTTATTGGCTCGGCTTGGTCATCATGGGACTGATGGCACTAGCATGCTGGATCAGCACCTACGGCTTCGGCGACATCATGCAAGCTCCAAGCGTTTTCGCTTTTGGACTTGTCGCTTTCGGTTTCTTGGGCATGGGACCGGTAACCATCGCCGTCGACTCCTACGGACCTGTGACCGACAATGCTCAGTCTGTTTTTGAACTCTCGACCATTGAAACAATTCCTGGAATTGATGGTGAACTTAAGAAAGATTTTGGTATTGCTGCTGACTTTGACAAAGCGAAGCATCATTTGGAAGAAAATGATGGTGCAGGCAATACGTTCAAAGCAACGGCTAAACCTGTATTGATAGGCACAGCGGTGGTCGGTGCGACAACGATGATTTTCTCCATCATCATGGGACTCACCGAAGGCTTGAAGCCAGAACTGCTACAGAACCTCTCTTTGATGCATCCACCATTCTTGCTCGGTCTTGTGACTGGTGGTGCCGTGATCTACTGGTTCACAGGTGCTTCGATGCAAGCGGTGACAACAGGTGCCTATCGCGCCGTTGAGTTCATCAAGCAAAATATCAAACTTGATGGCAATACCAAGGCTTCCGTAGAAGACTCCAAGAAAGTGGTTGAGATCTGCACGATCTATGCTCAGAAAGGTATGTTCAATATCTTCCTAGCGGTCTTCTTCTCAACCCTCGCGTTCGCTTTCGTCGAACCATTCTTCTTCATCGGCTACTTGGTATCGATCGCGATCTTCGGCCTTTACCAAGCAATCTTTATGGCGAACGCCGGTGGTGCTTGGGACAATGCGAAGAAATTGGTTGAAACCGAGTTACGAGCGAAGGGAACCGACCTACATGACGCAACCGTTGTGGGTGACACCGTAGGCGATCCGTTCAAAGATACCTCTTCGGTTGCCATGAACCCGATCATCAAGTTCACCACGCTGTTCGGATTGCTCGCTGTAGAACTAGCCGTATCGATGAATCGACAAATCGGCTCGACTCAAACGCTTGCCGTAGCCGCAGTGTTCTTCGTGATTGCTCAGTACTTCGTATGGCGTTCTTTCTACGGCATGCGAATTGAATCTGGCAATACGAAGACGGCTTAGTGAGCTAACTCGATTTTTCTCGAATTGAAATTCACCCAACGCCAAGGTAGCCCCAAGCGACCTTGGCGTTCTTCATTGCATCAACTGGAAAGTCATTTCGAAAATCACCGAGGCGCCGTGCGACATATAAACGTCACGGCTACTTCCCTTCCCTAGCCCACTGTTTCATCAGCGCAATATTCTCTTCCACCTGAGGGTTTCCTTTACCAACGTAGACTTTCATGTCGCTATCGTACATCGATTCCGCTTCCGCGCCGCGATCTCCAGAAGTTGCGATCCAATCATCGAGCCTTTGGCGATGACTTTCAAGAACCTCTCGATACTCCGGATCTGCTGCTAAATTTTTAAGCTGCCATCGATCACTGGTCCATTGATAAAGCTCCTCAGGGGATCTCTCTGGACTAAACAAAAGTCGCTCACTAAGTTCATCCAGTGCCTTCGACGCATGAAGTTCTCGCAAACGAATCAGAATGCTTTTCTTATCTTTGTAGTCGTTGGGCTGGAGATGAGGTCGGCGAGGATAGTAATTACGAATGTAAAGAAACTTTTCTGTTCGAACACTTCGAATTTGCTCAACCGTTTCATCGCATCGATCGCGAGCTGCGAAGACCGCATTGCGAGGTTGATATTCCTGTGAGAGAATATCTTTAGCTTGCATCGCGGTGGGGATTGGGATGCCTGCGTAAGCGAGTGAGAAAGCGGCCAGATCGATATGCTGCACGAGATCCTGCCGTACCTGTCCACCTTTAATCCCTGGACCTCGCACGATCATCGGAATGTGTGTACCCTCGTTATAGAGAAACTGCTTCCCGCGAGCATGACTGATGCCATGATCGGTGATAAAGACTACCAGCGTATTCTCATAAAGCCCTTCTTTTTTCAATCGGTCAATTACTTTCCCCACGTGCTGATCGGTAAAGCGTACTGCGTCGAGATATGCAGCCCAGTCGCGAAGAAGCACTGGATCGCGTGGGTAATAGGGGGGTAATGTCACTTCATTAGGTTGAACACTCTTTCCGAATTCGGTAACCGCCCGTTGTGATAATTTTTTGGCGCTCTCATCGGTACCACCACGTAGTTTCCCTCCTTCCAATTGGACTTGCATGAAAAACGGTTGATTCGCTTGCCTTCCTGCCCAATCGGCGCTGTCGTAAATCTTTTGATCCCATTCAAAGTTGTAATCCGTCTTGCCCAAGGCGTTATTGGCATTTCTTCGCTTGGGGGCAGCTTCCCCTGTTGGCAATCCAGAACCGATGCAAGTGTAGTAGCCCGCTTCTTTAAAAAGCTGCGGAACTGGTACGACACCAGCTGGTAGGAATATTTTCTCCGAACCTCTTCCGCTTCGATGCTGATGCGAACCGATGGTTGTCTGATACATCCCGGTGATTAATGCAGATCGGCAGGGAGAGCAAACAGGTGCCGTTACAAAGGCGTTGGAGAATCTTATTCCTTCGCGTGCCAGTGCATCGACGCTAGGGGTCTGAACCGTCGATTCGCCATAACAGGAAAAATTCGCCGACATATCATCGACCACAAACCACAAAATGTTGGGTCGCTTCGCTCGTTCATCGGCCCTGATTGACCTAGTCATAAGTAGATTGAACGAAAAAACTGTGAACATCCAAAATAGAACAAAGGCAACCTTAGCACGCTTCAATCCATTCAGAACTTCCATCGTGAATACCTTACAACTTTCAATTTAGCTAATGATTTTTACCTCGGATTACTTGGCATTTAAATCCAAAGTTTCTAAGCCATGCCAACTCACAAAAGTATCCGCTCGATCCCAGAATGACATGACGCACCGTCGTTCGACAGAATAGAGATTTTACGATAGCACTTCGGTCACTTGCTACTGACAACTTACAATTACGGTAAAACTTGCCAGGAGCATACAGCCGACTCCGCGCAACCGGCCGCCCAATGACAATTCCATCCTGCCTCTGTTACCATCCAAGGCAGTCAGCTAAGCTTATTTGGGCATACGCTCGTCTGCCAAATACCCACTCCTCTTCGCACGGAAAGTTTTATGGACACCAAAGCCTTTTTTGATTCTTTGATTTCTGCTGGAAAACAGGTTGGGACACAAGCTAGCGACTTCGCGCAGAAGCAACTCGGTATTCCTGCCGATGGTCCGGAGCGCAGTGAGAGCTTGAAAAAACTCGGAACCGGTGCTTTGCTTGGAGGCGTCGCGGCGTTGCTTTTGGGAACGAAATCTGGACGACGTGTTTCCGGCGGTATTCTTAAAATTGGATCGCTCGCCGCCCTTGGAACCATCGGCTACAAAGCGTATCAGAGTTGGCAAGCGAGTCGTGGTACGTCCGCTTCTTCAAGTAACGTTGATTCCTTCAACACATTGACCGAAGTTGCTGCGGAAACACGGAGTCTCAATCTGCTGCGAGCCATGATTGCTGCTGCCCAAGCCGACGGTCAGATCGACTCGACCGAGCGATCGTTGATCGAAGATCGAATGAATTCTTTACAGTTGCCTGATGATGCACAGCAATGGCTCAAGGGGGAAATATCAAACCAGCGAAGTGCCTCTTCGGTAGCTAGCCTAGCCGATTCGACTGGCGCTGCGATTGAAATGTACTTAGCTTCGGCGCTTGTCATCGATGAAGCCAATGCGGCGGAGCAACGCTACCTTGAAGATCTTCGCACTTCGCTGAATCTGGAACCTGGTTTGATTAACGAACTGCGCAATCAAGTCGGTGGAAATACCTCACAAGCGTAAGTTAGCCGCTGCTTTCCCACCTAATCTACCCGTCTATCCTCCGCTGCACGTTAACAGGAAATTGCCCACGATGTCACTCAACCGCCGACTCTTTCTTTCGTCTTCACTTGCAGCGTGCACCATTGCGAATTCGCGATGGTTACGAGCTGCGGATACGGATATGCAATGGGGTGATGTGCGCGACTGGGGAGTCGAAGGTAAAGCTTTCCAAGATACGGATAGCTGGTACGACCGACTCCCTGGACGTGCCAAGGGAGTTGTCACCGATTCCGTGTGGAATCTGAGTCGTCATTCGGCAGGTATGATGGTGCGATTCCAAACCGATTCCTCCGAGATCCATGTCGACTACAAGGTAACCTCATCCAATCTCAGCATGCCCCATATGCCAGCGACGGGAGTCTCGGGGTTGGACCTTTACGGCCAGGATTCCGATGGTCATTGGAAATGGATCGCCGTATGTGCTCCCTCTGCTCAAGCGACTAACAAGTCGCTTGTTTCGGGACTCGAGCCAAACCTTCGGAATTATGCGATCTACCTGCCGCTCTACAATGGCACGGAATACCTAAAGATCGGTGCACCCAAAAGCAACTCTTTACGTCCGATCGAGCCTCGCAAAGAAAAGCCGCTGGTTTTCTACGGTACCTCGATCACACATGGGGCCTGCGCCTCGCGGCCCGGAATGCCACATCCATCGATCTTAGGAAGACGCCTCGACTCTCCCGTCATCAATCTCGGTTTCAGCGGAAACGGTCGAATGGACATCGAGGTGGGCAAACTTCTAACCGAGATCGATGCCGCTGTTTATGTCATTGATTGCCTTCCCAACATGGAAGCCGCCGAGGTCACAGCCAAGACGCAGCCGCTGGTCAAGCTACTGCGAACCGCTCGTCCTGAAGTACCGATTGTTCTTGTAGAAGACCGAAGCTATTCAGGCTCTTGGGCGATCACCTCTCAACGCAAACGTAACGCATCGAGCCGAATCGCCTTACGAGAGCAATACCAACAGTTGCAAAACGGTGGAATCGCAAATCTTTACTACATTGATGGAGAAGCATTACTCGGACAGGATCGAGAAGATACGACCGATGGTTCGCATCCATCCGATCTCGGATTCTTTCGACATGCAGATGCTTTCGAACCCGTGCTGCGAAAAGCTTTGAAACGATAAAGTCAAGAAAGTGTATCGATCATGGCCTATGTTCAAATCAGTCTCGACAGCCCAAAATGCGAAGATGCCCTCCGGCTGGCTCGGTTAGGTGTAAAGGCAGGAGTGCATTGGCTAGAAGCTGGTACCGGTTTGCTGCTTGGTTCGGGCCTCGAAGGGATCCGCGTCTTGCGAAAAGAATTTCCAAGCATGCCGATCATTGCAGATACCAAAACGATGGATGGTGGCTATCCATTGAGTAAGTGGTGTGGCCAAGCAGGCGCGGACTATGCCGTTGTTATGTCAGCAGCCGGAGAACATGTGATCAAAGCGGCCGTGCGATGCCGAGAAGAATTCGGAACGAAGGTCATGGTCGATACGATGTACGGCGAAGATCAGGTAGCGATCTGCCGCTGGTGTGAAGACTTGGGCATCGACTATATAGTTCTACATCTCGGTTTTGAAGAACGAGCCGCTGAACCTTCGCGTAGCCCGCTGGATCATCTCGAAGCAGTTCGACGCGCAGTTAAGCTACCGATCCAAGTAGTAGGTGGACTTTCGGTCGCCGATGCGATTCAAGCATTTGATATGGGGGCTAATAGCGTTGCGATTGGTGGCCCTATCGTTCCAGGCGACAGCGGTCCCAAAATGATTGACGACCTACGACGCATTGTCGAAGCGGCCGAAAAAGCAGGCTAAATCGCTGACTTTTGGGAATAGCGAACCGATGGGCCATGGTTTGCCAATACACCTACAGTTGCTGCCCAACTGGAAAATAGCGTAATCTTCAGCTACAAATAAAGCCTCCTGTCCCCTTTTTTGAAGTCCCACCTCGGAGATTTGTATGACTCGCTTATTTGCATTTTCGTTTCTTCTAGCTGCTCTATCGAGCTTCGCAATCGCTGAAGAGAATCTTAAAGCTCCACCCGAATCGGCCGACCTAAAGCCTATCTTTAATGGCAAAGATCTTACCGGCTGGGATGGCGATCCGAGATTGTGGAGTGTTCGCGATGGCGTCATTCATGGCGAGACGACGGCAGAGAATGTCGCTAAAGGAAATACGTTTATCATTTGGAAAGAGGGACGTACTAAGAATTTCGAATTACGTCTTTCTTTCCGCTGCAACGATTCTAACAATTCCGGAATTCAATATCGCTCGCGGCATATCACCGATGCTGGCATCAGCAACCCTTGGGTTGTGCGCGGCTACCAACATGAAATCCGCAATGAACACAAGTTCCCGAATATCGCAGGCTTCATCTATGATGAAGGTGGAAAGCGTGGACGACTGACAGGCGTTGGCGAGAAGGTCGTTTGGAATGCAGAAGGTAAACCAACTGTTACCTCAACCGGTGTTGATGAAGCAGCTTTTCAAAAACTATTCAAACTCGACGACTGGAACGATGTCGTCATCATCGCCGAAGGTAACCACATTCGCCACTATCTCAACGGTACTCAGATCGTAGACTTTACCGACAACGATCCCAAACTGGCACTGCTTGATGGTATCCTCGCGTTGCAACTTCATGCTGGAAAGCCAATGTGGGTAGAATACAAAAACATTCGCTTCCGAGAAATCAAGTAACCCTGTGGTTTGAATTGATTTTTTTCCGACGTAATCGAAAAAGCCGCGAGATACACTCTCGCGGCTTTTTGTCTTTCGGATATGCAAGTGACGGAATAGGTCAATTCCAAAGGCTCATTAAAAATCATCTGCGGAAATGATTTCGCCATCTGCTCGATTCGCTAATCGCTTCAAGACAGCTGGATTGATGCTGTAGGCGAGATATCGCACGGATCCATCACCAAAAGTAAAATTAGCCCCTCCTGTGTGATACGAACCAAAGCCACCTACCTCCAAGCTTCCCTGTGCATCTTCGTCGCTTGCAACTACGGGTTCCTGCCGCGTACGATAATCGTATCCACTAAACTTTGAAACATTTCGAAGTGTTGCCCTGGTCCCAGATGCCCATCCCAGATCAAGTGGCAAGTTCAGCTTTTCGCCAACGAATAGAGTATTAGTCGTACCATCAAGAATATCACTGAACTTGGTTCGACTATTAAGATAAAACGTACCATTGTTGTCAACATCGATCGGCGATTCCGCATCGTGATGAATAGCTGCATAAGTTGATAACCCAAATCCAGTTTCTGCATCGCCACTGGATCGATAATCAGGCGAACTTGGGCATTGAAAAGTTGCGATAGAAACCTTTCTTACAACAGCATTACTTGGCGCATAAATCCCAACGGATTGATCTAATTCTTTGTAAAGTGCACTTTGCTCAAGATAGGGCAAAATCTGTACGGTCCAACTAATGTGCTTACCTACCGGCTCATTTCGAATCGGGCCTTTGTCATCGATGACTCCCGCTGGTAGATGCTCGGCCGCGAACTCAAAGTTGTGAATCGCAAGCCCCATCTGCGCGAGATTGTTAGCACAGGTGCAGCGCCGCGCTGCCTCGCGTGCTGCTTGCACAGCGGGCAACAACAAGCCTACGAGGATCCCGATGATTGCAATAACCACCAGTAGTTCCACCAAAGTGAAACCATATTTCTCAACTCCGATCCTTCCAACACCTAACCTCAGCTGAATACGCTTCATAACTCACCCTTTATCTCTTATAGCTTTGATAACACTTCTGAAATATTACGCGTGCGCTGCATTCTCGGCGGTTGATAAGCCCTTCCCTCGATCACAGCTTTTACTTCAATCTGAACCAAGCCTTCTGCCTCATCTTTTTTACCTTCGCCGGTAGCGGCAGAAGTATCTGTGGCTGTTTTGTCAGCGGAAACCTTGATCTCAACGATCATTTCCCCGTCGCCGTTGGGTGAATCGATCCTAAGCCAGGATTCACCCCGGTATTCTTTAACCATTGCTAACTGCTCTCTGGCCCGCCTTATCCCTGCGTCGCAAAGCAAATCGAGTTGCACAAGATCTCTTTCGGTCTTCCTCGCTTGACGGCTACGCAATGACACAGCAATGGCAGCGGTGCAAATAGTCGTGGTGACAACCACGACCACCAAGGCTGCGATCATAACAGCCCCTCGCCGAGAACGGATTTGCTTGACTCGTCTAATCACCGCTTTGCTCCTTGCATCATCCACTTTGAAAGCACACTTTCGACAACCAGATCAAAGCGATCCTCATTAGTGCCAGCAGGTTGATGGCTTATTGCAATCTTCACTCGACTAGGCATGTCGAGTTTCTCAAACGTTACTTTCCCCATTTCCAAGTGAAACTCTTCGCGACTTTTACGCGTTCCATTCGTCAAATCATCGCTCTTTCCTTCCTCGCGAATCAGCGAATCTTGAGCCTTCTTATAAACCACCTTCTTGGCATCTCGAAAATTAAAAGTAACCCCTTCGTCTCCATTCAATTCGACGCTGTCAGCTGCATGGGCATCAAGCCTCCACTGCGAGGCAAGATGCTCCAGCGTTCTGACTTGATCGCTTCGTGATTTGTTGACCTTCGACCACGACATTGTTTGATGAAGGAGTGTAATTGCCGTGAGAATCATGGCGCAACTCATCGCCACACCAATAATCGTTTCTATAAGAAGCGAACCTTTTCGCGAGCGAGTCATAGTGCCTCCCTAGCGTTGTCAGATAGAAGGTTATTCGTTGGCGCATCTCCGCCTCCCTCCCCTGCAGCGTTCAAGGAGGTCTTCTCTTCTACAGAGGATTGCTTACCACTGAGACATCCTACGAGCACCAGCGGTTTGCGATCGGACCAGGACTTACAAGTGAATGACAACTCAATACGCCTCCCCGCTTCATCCTCCACCAGCTTGGAATCCAACTTGGCTCCCTCCAATCTCATCACCAATTCCTCTGAGGGTTTTAAGCCTCGAAGATATTCTTCCATAGCATCCGGTTCCAAGGTCGTCGCTACATCTAAACAATTAGCTATTTCATGTAGGGCAAATTGATAATTACGCGTTTCCTTATCAATCAACTGCAATCGATGATTGATGCTGTAAACCAAGCTGGTCGCAGCGAGAATTAACCCTGCAGCAACAACGACTTCCATCTGCAAGATACCACGTCGCATTCCGCCGACGCGATTCGTTTGAACAGTATATCTCGTATCCATAAACGCTCTCACGTTAGAGACTGTATCAACTGGACCAAAACACCGAACCCGACGTATGCCACTATAAAAACGACACACCCTACCAGTAGCGTTGCCAGGGGATGAACCAAGGCAATCCATCGACTCTCACGACAAGATATGGTACGGTCAATCTCGTCCGCACTTCGCGCCATGATCCAAGCACGAGATTGTGGATCCTTACACCCAACGATGGCCTTCGCCTGATTGACGCTGAGCAGCCCAGATCCCCTCAAACTTTCCCATTGCTCTGTTCCATGATCCAGTTCATTTCTGGCAACGAGAAGCTTATGTCTCGCCTTGCGGTTGTAATGATATTTGGCCAGCGTCGACAAAATGCCGCTCATCGGCTTTCCTTGCTCGACGTTCACAGCAACCATCCGCAATAGGCTCGACGAAATTTTAAGACCTTCGTTAGGGCGAAGGATGGGCAGAAATCGCGAGAACAAGCGGCGTAGAGTACCATTCCACAATGCAGCGACCAAAAGCAACAGCAGGAAAAACAACAGCCCGCCACCGCTCGCTAAAAAGCTATTAAAGCGTTTAACCATCAATAATCGTGCATCAAGATCGATCCCAAACTCTTCCCACATCTTATAAAAAGTAGGAAGGATCTTTGAGTTGATAAAAATCAGCACCAGCAGGGTGATTAATCCCGAGATTACCGCGTAGGCAGTCCAGCCTCTCGATTCTCTTGATTGAGATGCTTCTTTTTGTTGATAGGTCACGATCAACATCTCTAAACTTTCGCGCAAAGTCCCCATCTGAGAACCAAGACGGATAGCGAGTACCGCATCATCCGGCAGTACATCCGGGGTCTGTTCAAGTGCCTCGATCAACGAACTTTGCTGCACTCGTCCAGCGAATCTTCGCATTCGGAATCTTGCGAATCCCCGCTGTTCCTCCGCATAGGCAGCAAGCAATGAAGCGAGATCTGCCTTCGCAAATAGAGAGCTTTGAATTAACTGCAACAGTCCAACATAATTCAATTCACGTGGCACCTTTCGAAACAATCGATCGCTTCGCCAGCGTGGTCCGTGGAAGCTGAGAGGATCGGTTTGCAGCCAGCGTATAATCGCAGACTTCTCAGCCACCTTAGTGAAGTATGCTTCTGTCGACTCTTTGTTGTTAAACAATGCCATGGTCAACTCTACTCAGCTTAAGGACGTAATCATTTTCAGCAAAGGGAGGAAGATCGCAATGACCACAAATCCCACGGCACCACCGATCAAGAAAATTGCCAACACATTAAACCAACTCCAACTATTTTCCTTTCGATAATCGGAACGTGCCCAGTAAACGTCAGCTAATTGCCGCAGCACAGGAACGCTCGGTCTACCTTCACTGGCATACAATGCAGCAATAGCAGTAGGAGAAAATCCACGCGCAACGCGATGCCCAACCAGAGATTGATTTGTCTCGTCGATCACCTGCGACATCTCGGCCGCTTGCGTGTGATAGAAATAGTGCCCGGTTGATATACCCGCTATTGCGATAGCTTTAGGGAGAGGTGTTCCAATATCGAGCAACTCTGCAAGCGTTGCGGTCCAGCGTCCCATCGCTTCCAAATGCCTTCGATTGCCGACAAACCAATATCCGAAAAGACTCGATTGATGAAAAAATTGCAAAACGTATTTCGCCACCTCTAGGGCACCAAACCAGAGTATGCCGAGAACAGCGAGGAAGCCGAGGATTCCTAACGGACTTGTGCGGATCGTCCTGCCCACTTGAAAGACAGCCTGAGAGGCAAACGGAAGTGACAGACCAAATTCCTCGAACAGCCTTTCGAAAATAGGCAGTGTGTTGAAAGCAATAAAAGCGATGATCGCTAAAACAAAAATAGTAAGCACTATCGGGTAGGCGCGAGTTTTAAGAAACTCAATCCACGTCAAATTGTTAGAAAGCAAGTAATGGTGCAGTACTTTCCATTTCTGACCATCAGTCCCAGAACGTTCCTTCGAGAACACCAGCACGACTGGTAGTAGTGCAGCCAACTCCGGCTTGTGAGTCCAGACGGTTGCTGACTTCTCCTCTTGTAGAGCCTTCAAGAATTGCCCTAACTTCGATCGTTCTGCCGTCGTTGCGTCATCTTCCATCGCGGCCTCAATAAACTTCTGTAACTCACCACTCTTTTCGAGCGTTGCTGAGATCTTATCCAGATAGTCCGTTGAAACGGGTGTTGCTTGATTCACCATACCATCTCACCCTTTAACTCAACGAAAGGCATCGCCGCAAATTGTGATCAACAGTTCAACCAACGGCATAAAGAGCATCAGCGCGACCGCAAGTACCACCGTTGCCCCGATCGGAAGATAGATCAATTGCGATGCCAGCGACTTGCTGACCTTGCTACTTTTAAGCGAGCGATCGCGGTAATAATCCGAGACGAATCGCAATGCCTGTACCGCCCCTCCCTTGGAGTCTTGGTAATGGCATGCCCAGCGAGCAAGAGGCATCGCGGTTAAATCATTTTTCAATCCATCAGGCATCTCTGCCGAGTGATGAATATAGCTAGACGCCAATTCGGCTGTCTCTGCATTACGCAGAAACTTAAAGACTTGCTTTCGCAGTGGAATCCAAGAAAACAAAGATTTCCGCAGTCGAAAATAATCAAAAACGCCTATTAAAGTGATGATTGCAAACACTCCACCGATCCACCAGCGATAGAGGTAGACCATTTCGAGCCAGTGAAAAGCTGGGCCGGGAGTTAAGCCGGAAACATCATATACCCCTCTGATCTTAGGCTCGAGATTCCATACCATCGTCAGAAGCGTAATCGAAGCCAACCCCCAAACGATCCCTATTCGCAAAAGCGTCAGACGCATTTGGTCGGTCATCTGATTACGCCAGGTTCCTTTGCGATAGAGCAAGTCAGCCGCGTTCAGAGAACCGCCGTTCATAACCCATTCCGATAGAGCCAAACGATAATCGTCGTTCGCCGTTGGCTCAGCATTCAACGCATCCTGAATGTTTTCACCACGACTGACTGCCAGCGCAAGCGATTTGTCCATTTTCTCAAGCGTTTCAGGAACAAGCTCGGGTGAGCAGCTGAGAAAAATAGGAATCCCCGAGGCAGCAACCGATGATAACTGTTCATTGAAACGCAAAATATCATTCAGAGTAACCGGCGTTGGTCCGGAAGTACTTGAATCGCTTGCAACCATACAAGGTACCTATCCAGTGGCATTTAAGATGGTCGTTACCTACGGCTAAAACAGATACTCGTAGGATGCGGCTGATGAAGCAATTTATTCAAGTACTAGAAATTTTTATGCGAGCGTAGAGAAAAAGATTAACGAGCTGAGTTCGTCATTTTCAGCGCGATGCGTTCTTTCCATTGCTTCATCGCTTCAGCGAGGTACTCGTCGACTCCACCGCGGCCATTCCTAAAATCCTCGAGAGCTTCGCTTGAAAACTGCGCTGATCGACTCACGATTCCCCGATCGACATGCTCAGCAATCGCCACACTGCTGGAGACCAAGACAAAAGAAACGACTGCTACCGACAACAGTCTTCTTACCAACTTGCCATAAGAAACTTCCACGTCCTGATTAGCTCGCGCTTCGACAAGGATCGCTGATCGCAATTCATCCGATGGACGAATACAGGAGCCTGCTTCTAGCAATAATCTCTCTAGATCTGCAGCGCGACCTAACGAACCATCATCGAAATCGCTTCCATAAGGATACTCTCTACTCATGAATGGCCTCCTCGGGAGTTCACTTCCTCGGGGCATTCTTTGAGCAGCGAAGATAATTTAGCAAGACCATAGCGATATCGACTCGCTGCCGTGGGTGCAGGAATTCCTAGCACGTCACTGATCTGCTGAAAAGTGAATCCTTCCCAGACTTTCAGAACAACCACTTCGGATTGCTCGGTAGGTAACTCCCGCAGCGCTTTCCAGACCGCTCGGATCGACTCCTCGCGTTCCAGTTCATCGACTTTCGACCAAGTTAGCAGATCCAATAATCCTTGGGTCACGGACCACTTCTGCTTGCGACGCAACAGTTGCAATGATTCATTGCGAACCATTTGAAGCAGATAGGGCCAGGGACACGCCGAGTCAATTAAAAGACTCGGTCGACCAGCAACCTTTAGAAGCGCAGTTGAAACGGCATCTTCAGCGTCATGCTGATTACGCGTAATGGCCGCAGCAAAACGAACCAACCGCATCGAGGTAAGGTCATAAAGCCCCCCCAGAGCAGCGGCGCCGCTTTCCTGAATGCGCTGTGCACATTGGCGAACAGAATTAGTAAACGCTTCTTGTGAATCCATATCAGAAGGAAGATGCACGAACGCCTGTAAATTATCTACCGTCTGAAAACAATTTTCACTTTCCGCACCTCGATCGACTCATTTTAACAAAACCAGCCACCACATTCCCCACCTATTCAATGATTTATGGGCCCAACTTTCGAAAGAAACCCGAAAAGGACTCACCTATGGAAGAGAAAGCTGATGAAGCCTAAAGCCAAGAGAATTCGCCAAATTACCAAAAGCCGTGAAGGCGATTAAAGACCGGCGTAACCCCTTCACAGACCAGCAATAGGGGTTCCCGTAGACACCGCATCCGCCACATTCCGCGGCAAGCCTCGCATCAGTCGCACCTGATCCAAGTGCATCAGCGTCTGCATGATCGTTGCTGTCAGGTCTGCGATATAAATCGGATCTGAACCGGGTGAGCCGCCATCGGCAGCCGATTTCCCAATAACTTGCCCTGACTTTAATCCTCCTCCGTAGAGCAGCAATGGGGCCAAATTACCCCAGTGATCCCTTCCCCCTTTATCGTTGAGTTTGGGAGAGCGTCCCATCTCACCGCAGCAAACCAAGAGAATCTTATCCTTCAATCCTCTCGCTTCGACATCGTCAATGAAAGCGGAGACGGCATGATCAAACGGTTTACCTACATACCCCATCCCCTCAACCATTGGCGCATTGTTGATATCGGCATGCATGTCCCAAACGAAACTAGTCGTCAGCGTCACAAAGCCGCAACCTTTTTCGCATAACCGGCGCGCAAGCAGCAATTGTTTGCCGAGCGAAGAGCCATGATCCGCATAGTGCTTGTGGTTGTTCCATTTCTTGTCGATTCGATCGGGATTCGCGAGCGGAAGCGTGTCGTACTGCGCGATTACTTTCGGATCTTCGTTCGACAAATCGAAGGCAGCAGCCACGCCGCTGACCAAAGTATCGAAAGCTTGACGCTGCAGCGCATCAGTACCTGCTATCGCCGGCGATGCATCCGCTAAACGTTTTAAACGATCGAGGTTACTCAGCAGTAGTTTTCGATCTTCCAATCGTGTTGATGGAATATTCAAGCGCAAATCTTGTTGCAAGGACGCTCCAGCGCCTGGAACAAAAGGTGCATAAGCAGCCCCCAACGGGCCAGCTGATTCAAAATCTCCAAAGTCCTTAAGTGGAGCACCAGCATCTGCTGTTACCGAACGAGGAAATAACGTCACGTTCGTAGGCATCGCAGATTCAACACGCGTAGCTCCTGCGATTCGCGAATAGAGCGATCCCATATTGGCTCGCAATGTTGCATTGCTCATCACTGGCTTAATATCGTGATTGCCATCCCCGGTAACAAACGAGCGGACGATATTAAACAGATGGGCTCTTTTGGCAAGCTTTTCAAAGGTGCTTCCAAACGTGATTCCAGGGATACTGGTGGGAATCTCGCCCGTCGCACTACGAATACTCGACGGCGCCTCCATTTTCGGATCGAAGGTCTCGTACTGCGATGGTCCACCATGCATGAAAAGAAATATCACGGACTTATCACGCAGCATTCCCTTTCCGCCGGCCCCCAACGCTTGAGCTTCTAGCAAATGACTTAGACCAAGCCCACCAAGCCCCAAGCTTCCGACTCGCAAGAATTCACGGCGAGAACCACCACGAGTACTCGGATTCCAGAAACTAAACATGGGATCATTCCTTGATTTGCAAAGCGGCGATCCGACGATAGATCGACGTGCGGGACAAATGCGAGAAGAAAATCTAAAGGAGGGAAAGTATTACGTAGAGGCCGAGGGGGGCATATTAATGTGCCTTTAAGTATGAAGGATAGTGCCATGAAATGCAACGATTTCCTCGCGATCTATCGTTTTAATCCAACTGCGGATCCATGATTAATCGATTCACCGAATCGGTCAATCCTCACCGCTAGCACCCAAGCTTCTACTTGTCACAATTTCAAACGCGTTACCTAGCGATGGCTTCCGCAGCGGACAATTGCTTTTCTTAATCGAAAAGATTCACGATGAAGAAGCGAACTAACAATGCCAAACCAGAACAATCTACTCACTCCATCCCGTTTTCTCGTAGCCCTTGCTCTCCATCGACAACTACTCAACTACATCGCTTCTTGGACAGCGTCCGGAGAATACCATCGCTTTTTCAATGCGTTGGTTTGCCGATGTCAATATTCAATCCCTTGATCGAATCCTTAACCTCACGCTCCAACCGTTGTGCTCGTTCCATTTCTTGAATCGCACGTCGCCGCTTCTCCCAACGCATCGCTCCCAGAATCCCAATCACCAAAATTCCAACGACCGCAAACCACTTCGAATACCAAATTCGTTTGAGAGTTTTCATACTGATCCTCCTCAGGGTTGCCCTCCCGCATCAAATTGCCATCGTCGATAGGAGTTTACCTAGGCTGGCCAAGTTCATCGCATCGCTATGAATTTACCTCTTGTGGTAAAGAAGGAAAAGCGAAACGTCCTACGCAAGAAGTTTTGATCGATGTGACGATCAATCCGCTTCAGCAAGTCCTTAAGAACACGAATCACTTAAAATTCTGGGTATTACCAGCAAAGTTTTGCTCCATGAGGAGCATTTCTCCCAGAAGCTTGTTGATAAGATAGTGATTGAACATAGCACACTGACTTCGGCAGCAAAAACTTGTCCGAATCACTCCGGCCAACATCCCCTCGATCAGATACCTATTTCCGTTTCCATCGACTAGAATATCATCTCCCCCAAATCATTTGCTTGATCCCTCCAAAATTCGACCATTTCGGGTTCCCGCAATGTGCCACGCAGTATTCACAACAAAACGTGCCGTTCTCAACTCGCTGGTGGTGACCGCGGTTGCAATCTACGTTTGCCTTGGCCTGCAATCAGCGTCTTTTGCCGCTCCTCAATCGCCCCCGGTCGCGAAGTGGGACTTTTCTCCCGAAGAGACGACTACGCTTAAGGCACATGGTGATATCCAGCGCGACCAGCCAGGCCCACGGCCACCCCAATTTCCTGACTTCGATGCCAACAACACAGCAGTCAAACTCGATGGCAATGGAGATTATTACTCTCTCTCCGATGAAGGAGCTTCGAGTCGCTACGACTTTACGAACGGGGATGCAATCACCGTCGAAGCGTGGATCAAGATTACAGACTTAGCGACCAACGAATATCACTGCATCATCGGAAAAGGTCGAACGGGGAATGAAGGCTTCTCGCGCGACAACCAAAACTGGGCCTTTCGAGTTAGGCACAGCAAAGGAAAAGGTTGTCTCAATTTTCTTTTCGCGACCGAGCCCGACTACCCCGATGAATCCAAGCGTACCCCGATTACTTCATCGCAGTGGCATCGCTGGACTTCCGACACAGGTTTTGAGCCTGGAACTGGCTGGCACCATGTATCAATCGCCTATCGATACGGCACTCCAGACTCGATTCGCGGCTGGATCGATGGCCAACCCGTCAAAGGAACTTGGGACATGGGAGGCCCTACTGAAAAACCTCCCATTGTCGATGATGATGAAATTTGGATCGGATCTTCTCAAGGAGGAATCGCTTCCAACAGTTTCAATGGATTGATCGACTCGATCACTCTGCATCGCGAATGCCTCGACGATAACACGATGAAAAGTCGTTTCAATCGCGTTGGTCCTGCAGTGATAGCTCAAAAAGAAATCATGCCAGAGCTAGGCCCTCTGATTCCAGATAAAGTGAATGTGACGTTCCATGAAGCATTTCCATCGCACACACGTTGGTTGCTGGAAGATGAGGCCTGGCCAGCCGAAACGCTACGCTTCACAGAAATCGACTCCTTCCTTCTCCCCCGAATCCCGGCGCGATTTGAAGCGTGGGGTATTCGCGATCGCTGGAAAACGCCACTCTTAGTTCGCTTAGCTGCCGACATCGACTTACCAGTTGGCAAACACACGCTTTTGCTTCGCACTCGTGGGCTCAGTCGACTTTGGATTGATGGTGCACTGATTGCTCGCACCGGACCACTCACTGGCTCTCCTAGTGGTGAAGAACCGATCACTCCACTTCCAGTTGCAATACGATCCGGTATCCGTCTGCCAAGCTATAGGCAGCAAGAGGTTACCGGAAGCGTTGCTGTCACAACCGCTGGAAAAAAGCGAATCATCCTAGAAACAATTTTAGGAGGTAAGGACTTTCGGCCTGAACCGGGTGAGCTGGTTGTGGCAATCGAACCTGAGGGAGCTTCTCAATTCAACGTGCTCTGTGCCGCGTCTTCTTCAACTCAGCCATCAACCTCGAATCCTTCCGCAATAAATGGCTCTCTCCTCCTCGTCGACTCGAACATCGAACCGAAGCTAAGCGAAATTCGAAAGTCGATTGCACTCTTCGATGATACTCAGCGACGGGCCGCTGCCGCATCACAAAATGAACATTGGCAGCGAAGGCATCACGAAGCCAAGACATGGGCCGAAACGCAGCGTAATCAGTTACCCTTGCCCACCCCGGATCCCTCGGAGCCGAATTGGATCGATCGCTTTTTAAGCGTAAAACGAGAAGCTTTTCTGACAACAACATCGCCGGAAGATGCAACCGAGGCGGAGACGTTTAACAAGACAATTCTACCTATCTTGCGCGACAATTGTTTTCGATGTCATGGCGAAAGAGCCTTAGGTGGGCTTGAGCTAGATTCACGCGAAGCGATGTTGCAAGGTGGCGACTCTGGAGAACCCGCAATCCAATCAGGCGAGCCGCTGAAGAGCGAATTGATTAGGCGAATCTCTGCCGACAAACCTGAGGAGAGAATGCCGCCGACGGGAGCAGGCCTAACGGCGGAACAAAAACAAACATTGACCGACTGGATTAGTCATGGTGCGAAATGGCCGAAGCCAAAAATTGCTTTGGATCGACTCACACCGAGACCGGTGCTGGACGACGAAGCTTTCCTGCGCCGCGTCACTCTCGATACGATTGGCTTGGTCCCCTCGGATTCCGACGTCAAGCGATTTCTTGCGGACTCATCGCCTAACAAACGCGAAAAAGAAATCGATCGACTTCTCGATGATCCGCGACACGTTGACCACTGGATGAGCTACTGGCTCGATTTGCTCGCCGAAAACCCAACCTTGATTAATGCATCGCTAAATAGCACCGGGCCTTTTCGTTGGTTCTTGCAAGATGCTTTACGAGACGGCAAATCGATCGATCGCATCGTAACCGAACTGATGATGATGCGAGGAGATCCGCATACCGGTGGCTCAGCAGGCTTTGGCTTAGCGGCCGAAAATGATTCTCCGCTTGCGACTAAAGGGCAGATTCTGGCAACGGCCTTTCTAGGTATCGAACTTCAATGCGCTCGCTGCCACGACTCTCCCTATCACAGCACGACGCAAAAAGATCTATTCGCCCTCGCTTCGATGCTCGATCGCAAGCCGATGGTGGTACCTAAAACGAGCCGAGTACCTGCCGCTTTTTTTGAACGTCAAGGTCGTGTCTCCTTGATCCGCGCCACACTAAAACCCGATGAATCAGTGACACCACAGTGGCCATTTGCCAAAGTCACTGAATGTATTGATGGCCCAGCGATCGACTCGCGCATGCTCAATTCCAAAGATTCACGAGAACGATTGGCAACTCTAATCACATCGCCCGAGAATCGACGCTTTGCCCAAGTTTTTGTCAATCGTATTTGGCAACGCTTCATGGGGATCGGAATCGTCGAACCTTGTAACGATTGGGAGGGAAGCACCCCGAGTCATCCACAATTGCTGGAGTGGCTGGCAACTGAATTCGTCGCTTCGGGCTATCAAACTCGTCCGATCGAACGCTTGATTCTCACGTCAAAAGCCTACCAGCGACAATCGATCTTAGACGAAACGGAACTCGATCCGGCTCAACGATTGTTCAGCGGTCCGAGACAACGCCGCATGACGGCCGAACAAGTACTTGATTCACTCTTCTTCGCCGCAGGTGTTTCCATGGATTTGGAGGAACTCACGTTCGATCCCGATGGGCGAAGGGGGGCCGATAATCGTCTCAGCTTAGGATACGCCTCGCGGGCCTGGATGCTGCCCGGATTAACCAACGAAAGGGACCGTCCCAGTTTGAACCTTCCCAAGGTACAAGCGGTCGCTGCGATGCTAGAAGCGTTCGGCTGGAGCGGCACGAGGCAAACCGCAGTCCATCAACGAGAAACGCAGCCCAATGTTTTACAGCCCGGGATCATGGCTAACGGAGCCATCAACACTTGGATTACCAGGGCATCGCATCAAAGCCCGCTGGCCGATCTCGCTGTGGCAACCGCTTCACCCAAGGCACTCGTGGATGAGATTTATTTAAAATTCCTTTCGCGTTTGCCGACTCCTGAAGAAGCGAAACCACTGGTCGAAGAGTTGGAGGTTGGGTTTGAAAATCGGTTGATTCCCGAGGAACAAGTCCTCCCCCCTGCCCCACTTCCACCAATTCGTCGCGTCACTTGGTCGAATCACTTGATGCCTGAGGCTACGCCGATTCAACTGGAGATGGAGAAACGAGCTAGAATGGGGCCCCCTGCCGATCCGCGAATCGATCCGCAATGGCGTGAAATTTACGAAGATATCGTTTGGAGTTTGATCAATAGTAGCGAATTTGTGTATATCCCTTAAGACTGTGTATGTCCGTTACAATAATCGGCGATGTATCTTGAGGCATCCTTAAAGGCAGACACTGGAGTCGAATCATGACGATGAACCGACCTTCAATTCATCGTAGAAAATGGATGGCAAGTGCGGCAGCAATATTTGCCGGTGGTCGCTTGGCGCTGCCTGGCTTGGCCGCTAGCCCGAACTTCCCTGCATTCGAAGAGCCGAGTGCTTCTACATCTTCCGCGAATCTACTCAAAGGTCGAGCGGAACATGTCATCTCAATTTGGCTCGGTGGTGGGATGGGGCAGATCGATACGTTTGATCCCAAACGGCGCGGCGATGCTAAAGCAAAGAAGCCAGGATCCTATTACGACTCGATCGATACTTCGGTACCTGGCGTACAGCTCTGCGAACATCTGAAAAACATCGCTCCCCTGATGGAGCATGTGACAGTAGTTAGAACCGTACATCATGATGTGATCGACGAACACGCTGCTGCAACGAATCGAATGCACACCGGCCGGCCGATCGGCGGCACCGTCATTTATCCATCCTTTGGCTCAATCATTTCCCATGAACTTGGAGCGGCTTCCGATCAAGCGCCTCCTTATGTTTTGATCGGTTATCCGAATGTTTCTCGCGGGCCAGGATTCCTCGGTTCCAAAGCGGGTTATCTTTATTTAACCGATACCTCACAAGGTCCCGCCGGACTTACTCGACCTGATGGTATCACTCTGGAACGCCAATCGAGGCGAGAACGATTATTAAAAACGATTCAATCCAATCGCAAACAACCAAGCGATGCTGATGCACCGGACAGAGATCTTCGTCGACAATATGAAGAATCGATCGAACAGAGCCTCCGACTAACGGGTCCCGAATTTGCGAGCAGTTTTCAGCTGAGCCAAGAGAATGATGATCTTCGCAATCGATATGGTGGCGAATTCGGACAGCGCTGCTTGCTGGCTCGCCGCTTAGTAGAACGTGGCGTTCGGTTTCTCGAAGTCTCCCATAATCTCAATTTTCTTAATGGAGCTGGTTGGGATGTGCACAATCAAGGGATTGAAAAACAACACGATTTAGTGCGTGAACTCGATCAGGCGGTCGCCACGCTGATTTTGGATCTTAAAGAGAAGCGATTGCTAGACAAAACTCTTATCGTGATCACAACAGAGTTCGGACGACCAGCCGAGTTCGATAGCGGTGGAGGTCGAGGGCATCAAGGTAATGCGTTTAGTTGTGTCTTAGCTGGCGGTGGCTTGAAACATCGCGGTGCATTCGGGGAAACAGATGAACTCGCGAAGAAAACTGTCTCCAATCCCGTAAGCGTTCCCGACTTTTTAGCCACCATCCACGCCAGCCTTGGCATCGATTACACCAAAAACCTCTACGATGGCGATCGACCAGTGCCTATTACCGACAATGGTAAGCCGATCTCGGAGCTGTTTGCATGATGCGATTCCTCGAATTCAACAAGCGATTTCTATTTCTAACGCTGTTACTAAGCGTTGACGCATTGCTTGTTGGCAGCCACGCCTTGCGAGCCGACGATACCGATCATGCTCAGATGGTATTCTTCGAAAACAAGGTTCGCCCGTTGCTCGCAGAGCGCTGCCTGAAGTGCCATGACCAAGATAAACAAAAAGGGGATTTGCAGCTTGATTCCCTCAGCGGAATGCTGACGGGAGGATCGTCGGGCCCCGCTTTAGTGCCTGGTAATCCGGCCGATAGTTTGCTGATTCAAGCGGTGAAGTATCAAGGACTTGAAATGCCTCCCGACTCGCGTCTGTCGGATGCAGAAATAGAGATCCTCGAACAATGGGTAGCAACCGGAGCGAAGTGGCCTAACAGTAGCGCAATGACGAGTCGGGCGGGTAGGCCCAATAAAATTTCAGACGAAGATCGAAAGTGGTGGGCTTTTCAGCCACTGAGCCAACCAGCGATTCCTACAACAAAATCTTTAGACGATTCTGACCTACAGGCGATTTGGAGCCGACAAGAGATCGATCAATTTATCCTCGCTAAGATGCAGAGCAAAGGATTGACACCTGCACCGCCAGCAGACCGAGTCAGTTTGATGCGACGACTCTCGTTTGACCTTACGGGGCTACCACCGACTCCCCAGGAAACCGAGCGATTCCTTAATGATTCTTCATCAAATGCATACGAATCGTTGGTCGACCGTTTACTGAGCAGCCCACACTACGGCGAACGTTGGGCACGGCATTGGCTAGACCTAGTGCGCTATGCCGATTCGGATGGTTACCGAATCGATCACTATCGCCCCGATGCATGGCGATATCGCGATTACGTTATCAACTCATTTAACCAAGACAAACCTTACGATCGATTTGTGCAGGAACAAATCGCCGGCGATGAAATGTTCCCCGAGGATCCACAAGCGGCCGTTGCCACTGGTTTTTTACGGCACTGGATCTATGAATACAACAGTCGCGACGCGCGGACTCAGTGGTCGACGATTCTTAATGACATCACCGATACAACAGGCGATGTCTTTTTGGGGCTCGGTTTTCAATGCGCGAAATGCCATGACCATAAGTTCGATCCCATATTGCAAAAGGATTACTACCGCCTGCAAGCCTTCTTCGCTCCGATGATCCCGACCGATCGCGTTATCGCTTCACCCGAGGAAATTAAAAAATATCAACAACAGCTCAAACAGTGGGAAGAAGCCACTGAAAAGATCCGATCTGAAATCGCAGCGATCGAGAAGCCTTATCGCGAGAAGGCGGCGGAAGAGGCGATCGCCAGATTCCCACCCGATGTCGAGTCTTACGCGAGAAAAAGTCCCAGCGAAAGAAATTGCTTGGAGCAACAACTCGCTTATCTGGTCTACCGGCAAGTCGATTTTGAATACGATCGCCTCGACGACAAAATCAAAGGAGAAGAAAAAGAAAAGCGATTAGCACTTCGCAAAGAACTCAACAAGTTTCAGGACTTGAAACCTAAACCTCTACCGACGGCATTGACGGTTAAGGACATTGCTGGGGTACCTGCCGAGACCACAATTCCCAAGCGATCTGACAATCCGATCGCGCCTGGCTATCTAACACTGCTAGATCCAACGGACGCAGCGATCGAAGCGTTACCTCAGGGTGACTCATCAGGTCGGCGAACATCGCTGGCCCGCTGGCTTACTCGCCCCGATCATCCGCTGACCACTCGCGTCATTGTCAATCGCCTCTGGCAACATCACTTCGGCAAGGGATTGACTCCAAACGCGAGCGATTTTGGGCACTTAGGAGGTTCTCCTAACTATCCCGAACTGCTCGACTGGTTGACGGGCCAGTTTATCCGAGATGGCTGGAGTCTCAAGAAATTGCATCGTCGCATTGTGTTATCAGAAACTTATCGCCAGAGCACACAGCATCCTGAATGGGAACAACTTCAGAAGCTCGATCCGCTCAATCAATTCCACTGGCGAGCCGACACCAGGCGACTCGATGCGGAGCAAATTCGTGATGCGATTCTCTCCTCCAGCGGTTTGCTTCAGCATGCACCAATCGCTGCAATAAAAACCGATGGTAGCACTTCCAGCGGTACGCCGGAAAGCGAAAGCGATCAACAAACGGTTTCGGTTTTAGGTGGCGAAGGTGTTCAGCCTGACGTTCCTCGCCGTTCGATCTATTTGCGTGTGATGCGCAACGCGCGCGATCCTCTGCTCGACGCATTCGACTTACCTCTATTTTTCTCCAGCGAATCATCACGCAATACGACAACGACCCCTGTCCAGTCTCTGATGCTCATCAACAGCCCGCTCATGCTTTCTTATGCAACCGCATTAACAGAACGGGTTTTTCGCGACGCCCCTACTTCGTCGCTGAAAGATCGCATCAATCAGCTTTGGTTGAATAGCTATCTGCGGCTTCCTAGTGAGGAGGAACTCGCTCAGGCCACTGCTTTTGTTACGTCCCAAAGTCGAATCATCAAGGAAAATCAAGAGCAACAAAATCAAGTAGAACTCGCTCAAAGCAAACTACCATTTCGCGATGGACTGGCGGTTGCGATAGCTCCCGATCAACCACAAGCTCGCCTAATGATTCAACATGATGCTCGACTGAATACCGGGAACTTTACCCTCGAAGCTTTCTTTCAGGTACGGTCGATTTACGAGTCGGGCGAGGTACGCACGATTGCTTCGAAAGGCCACGGCGGCGGAGGGAAAACGGGGTGGGGATTCGGAGTGACGGGGAAAGGTTCGCGCCGTAAACCGCAAACTCTGGTCATGCAGATGTGGGGTAAGAAACGCGATGGAAGCATTGGTGAAGCAGCTATTTTTTCGGATCAAAATATCAACTTGAACATACCCTACTTTGTCGGCGCGGCGGTTGAATTGGCCAGCGATTCAAAACCGGGAACTGTGACTTTCTACTTAAAGGATCTATCGAATGATGATGATCCTTTGCAAATTGCCAAAATTGAACATGATATCGTCGGCGGCCTGGAGAATACCGAGCCGGTTACATTGGGTGGAAGGTCGATGAACGAATCAGGTTTATTCGATGGCTTGCTTGATGATGTTCGAATCAGTCATGGAGCGCTCAAGGATAATGAGATCTTGTATGCTTCGGAAAATATCACCGAATCGACACGCGGCTTTTGGCGATTCGAATCGCAACCAGGGGTTTTGGCCGATAGCAGTGGAAGCGGACTGCAGATCACACCTGCGAAGAAGTCGACTCCGATTTCGGATCCCGACTTCTCAGCGTTTCGCGACCTGAGCCATGCGATTTTGAATTCCAACGAATTCTTATATGTCGATTGATACGATGTGGATGGGATTGCAAGAGCGAGAACCAAAGATGCAGTGCAACAACTATGAAACGTATCATCATCGCAGAGGCTTCTTGTTGCGCAGTGGCGGTGGCTTCGGTGCAATCGCTTTAGCCGGCTTGCTTTCTCAGCAACGTTTGCTGGCAGAGGGTACTACTCAGCCTAAAGCGACGGCCAAACGAGCGATCTTTTTGTTCATGGAAGGTGGCCCAAGTCATATTGATTTGTTCGACCCTAAACCGCTGGTTAATAAACTTGCGGGACAATCGCTGCCTGAGAGTTTTGGTGATGTGATCACATCGATGGGTGAATCGCGTTCGCCGATTTTGGAATGCAAACGGAAGTGGAAGCAGCATGGCGAGGCGGGCACCTGGATGTCGGATTGGATCCCGCATATTGCCGAGCACGCCGATGATATAGCGGTGGTTCGTTCATGCTGGGGTGATGGCATTAATCATTCGGCCGGTGTTTGCCAAATGAACACTTGCTCGATTCTCGGAGGTCGACCTTCGCTGGGAAGTTGGGTTAGTTATGGCCTAGGCACTGAGAATGAGAATCTTCCAGCTTTTGTGGTGATGCAAGACAATAAAACATCGGTCGTTAACGGCTCGCGGAATTGGAGTGCAGGCTTTATGCCGGCGGCTTATCAGGGAATTCGCTTTCAAGAAGGAAATGATCCGATTCCCAACATCAATCCTCCCGAGGGCGTTTCTCGAAGCCAACAACTGTCGAAGCTTTCGTTTTTGAATCAGCTCAACGGCCAATTTGCGAAGGAACATGCCGAGCAATCGGAGCTGGAGGCTCGCATTGCCAGTTACGAATTGGGATTTCGAATGCAGGCCGAGGCACCCGCTGTTATTGATCTAACCAAGGAGACGGCTTCGACAACACAGCTTTATGGGTTGGATCGTAAGGAGACAGCGGAATTCGGAAAACTTTGCTTGATGGCTCGGCGATTATCTGAGAGTGGGGTGCGATTCGTGCAGCTGTACCATGGCACGGGGAGCAAGTGGGACGCTCATTCGGGCATCGAGGCAAATCATTCGCAGATGTGCAAGCAAATGGATTTGCCGGTTGCCGGCTTGCTGAAGGATCTGAAGCAGAGAGGTCTTTTAGACGAAACCTTAGTCATTTGGGGAGGCGAGTTTGGTCGTACTCCGATGTCGGAGCAGGGGAACGGCAGGGACCATAATCCCACTGGTTTTACGATGTGGTTCGCTGGGGGTGGGGTTCGTGGTGGCCAGACGATTGGTACGACGGATGATCTTGGCCTGCGTGCGGTGGAGCGTAGGGTCCATGTGCACGATCTCCACGCATCGATTTTGAATTTGCTGGGCATTGACCACATGGCGCTTACCTACCTTCACAAAGGCCGACCAGAAAGGGCGACAGTGAACGAAGGGGATTTTATTGCCGAGCTGCGAGGACCATCGATTGCTTAACGGACGAAGTGAGCGGTTTAGTCGTTTACCAGGCTCAATCGTCGACCTTTGATCTCAGTGGGTCACTGTGAAATTCGAAGTTGCTAAAGGAGTCTCTGCATCGTTTCCGGAAAGTGCCACCCCCAAAAGTGAGTAGACTGCGGATTTGGCAGGGCAATTCAGGAGCGACAAAGTCAGCTGAGACAATTTGTGGAGTTGGCCCGCTAGGATGAGAAACCAAAATGGGAATTCGACAAGGTCAACTACTATGCCGGGCTGTTTTTGGATGTGGCCTGGAAAACGTGACTTAGCAGTTACCCCCCCCTTGCCGATAGATTTACGGAACTATTTGCGCCGATAATTCATCCAAGACTTCAATTGTGGCGCATTTTTGTTCGACCAGGCCGGTTTACTAGCGACTTGAGTTTTTGGCAAAAATAGGACTTTTCTGACCAATTGGAAATCATTGCGATGAATCGGCCTGAGCCACCCCCCTATAGGAAATTTTCCACCATAAAGTGGTGCATTTTTCGACAATCAAGATTGGAATTTTAGGAAAAATTAATACAATCGAGAATATTTGACGGAAGGAAAGTCGCCACTAGCGGTTCTTTTGTGGGGCCGTGAGTGACATGGCAAATATTGAGGCAAACTTATCTAGCTCTTGTCTTAAGCAACTTGCTCTTCGAGGGTAGCGGATTGGAGAGTTGGTTTAGTCGGTTGATTTCTAGGGATTTTTTATTTTTTCATTTTTTTCGGAGTTCTTTATCTATGAGACGACGTTCTCCCGCTGGTTTTACTCTCGTCGAACTGCTGGTGGTTATCGCCATCATCGGTGTCCTCGTAGGGTTGTTGCTCCCGGCCGTTCAGGCGGCACGTGAAGCTGCTCGTCGTATGAGCTGCAGCAACAACTTGAAGCAGTTAGGTTTGTCCTATCACATGTACCACGACACTTTTAAGAAGTTGCCTGTTGGTGCTAGTTCGATTCAGTGTTCGGCTGTCGGTACCCAGAACAACAACTGGCACGGCTATTCTCCGTTGACCATGATTCTGCCTTACATCGAGCAGCAGAACTTGTTCAACCAGCTCAAATTTAACGAGCGTCATTATGATGGCGGGATCATTTTCCCTGCCACGGTATCACCTGTTAGTGTAAGCCGTAACCGCATCGGTACTTTCCGTTGTCCATCTGACGCGAAGGATGGTATCTTTGGTGGCGATGCTGGTAACACCAACTATGGCGTTTGCTTTGGTACCAACATCGGCTACGGGCTTGGCATGCAAGCTGACGGCTTGCCAGGTATGTTCAATCGTGTGAACTACACCTCCTTCTCGCTCGTCACCGACGGTCTATCTAACACCATCATGCTGGGCGAATGGAACATGGGCGACAACTCGGGCGCCGTCTTTGATCCGACAGCGGACTGGGCGCTTGGTATCGCCGTTGCCCAGCTTCGTCCAACCACAACCCAACGGTTCCCAACTGCAGCTCAGCTAGACGCTGTAGGCCAGGCAGCCCTTTCAGCTGGACCATCGGCTCACCGTAGCGTGGCTGGTTACCGCTGGATTGCTCCCGGTCAGTACAACTCGGCCTTCAACACCCTGGCAACACCAAACTGGCGCTGGCCATCTTTGATGGATTGCACTGGTTGCGGACAGGGTGACTCCAACGGTGTGTTCCCAGCTCGTAGCCGCCACACTGGTGGTGCTCAGCATGCTATGGGTGACGGTTCGGTTCGCTTCATTGCTGACTCCGTAGACTTGCTACTGTATCAGTCGCAAGGTACGGCTCAAGGTCGTGAAGCGGTCAATGATCCTGATAACTAATCGAATTGCGGGTCATTGCTGGCAGCGAATTCTTCGGAATTTGCTGCCTGTGCAACGATTCAAGTTGTGTTAGAATCTGAAGATCGGTCCTGGTTAACAGGGCCGATCTTTTTTTAAGAACGTTCCAAGTAGGTATCGCGTGGATGTGAGTACTTTATCACGTCGCTCACGTACCTGTGAACGAATCAGGATTTCTCTTCGTAAAGACTCAGGAGAAGATGTACATGAAGGTGAAAAATTTTTTTGCGACTGCTGCCTTGGCAGTTGTGGTTAGCTCTTCGCTCGTGGGTTGCGGTGGTCCAAAAACCATTCCAGCTAACGTGGCACCAGCGGTTGAACAAAGCAAGAAGCTGCTTCAAGATATCGCAAGTAGTGGAGCCTCACCGGGCAGTGGCGGAATGATTCTTAACGAAGCGTTGACCGAAATCGGCAAAACCGATGCCGGCAAAGCCAAGTCGCTGCAGGCTGATGTAGATGCAATCATGTCGGCCACCAAGCCAGAAGACCTGAAAGCTAAGGCCAAGGCACTGCTTGAAAAACTGTAATCAGACATCTCTAAATTGATCGCGACCGCAGGAGCATTACCCGTATGCGGGTGAAGCGACATCGCAGTAATAGCACAGACAAAATAGCCGATCCCGTGGCGGGATCGGCTGTTTCTATTTCCAAATCCATGGCAATTCGTTCGCCGAGCAACTTTCTAAAACTGCTCTCAATACTCACTGCACTTGTTGTAGCGGGTTACTTCTTGGATGTTCCTGCTCACATCTTGAACCTTCTTGCTCGCAGATCACTAAACGAGTTCGACTATGCCAATGCTCAAATATGGATTAAACGTGCCTCACGATTCAATGCCAATAATGCACAGTCGGAAATGATTGCAGCGAGAATCGCGCGACACGGAGGGATGCTGGACGAGATGTCCGAGCACCTTGCTCGAGCTTCGCGGTTTGGAGCTAACGAGCTTGATGTAAAAATGGAAGAAGCCATGGCTTTGGCTCAAACCGGAAAACTCGATCGCGTCGAAGCCGATCTTTTTCAATGGATCAGCAATGGACTTGGCGATGCAGATGAAATCAGCGACGCATACGCTAATGGCTTGGCCGCTAATTCTAGATTTGACAACGCGATCGAAATTTTGACAGCTTGGCGTCGCGACTTTCCCGAGGACCCACGGCCTGACTATCGATTGGGCCGAATCAAAGAGCATTTCCAAGTATGGGAAGAAGCAATTGCAGCTTACCTTACGTCACTACAGCGACGTAGCGATTACTATCCTTCAAGGTATCGGCTGGGTCGAGTTTACTTTGTCGGCCGAAGAATTGATGATGCGAAGAAGGCCTTTGAGAATTGCCTGCAGATGCCTCTGCCAGAAGCTGCGAAAATTCAACTTGCGCTCTGCTATCGCTCATTAGGTGAAGCGGATCAGGCTCGCAAAATCCTCAATGAGGTTTTGCAGCAAGATTACCAAACCATACTTTTGTCTTATAAATCTGTTGAAGAAGCACCTGAGCATTTCGAAGCTGCAGCGACTTTGGGAGATTTGGAATCCGAAGCTGGAGATTACGAGGAGGCTTACAAGTGGCTGAAGCTCGCAGTCGACAAGAATCCCAGGGACCTTTCCGCTAAATACTCGCTGGCACTGACTCTTCGGCGACTCGGGAAAACCGAGGAATCCGATAAGATGGTTTTGGAAGTTCAAGAAGCTAAAACCGCGCTTGAGCGAGCCAATCCTCTTCGCGATCGAATTGCGGCCAAGCCCGATGATCTCGAGGCGAGACTAGAACTCGGAAAGCTACTGTTAAAAAACGAATCGATGCGCATGGGGCGTTTTTGGCTTCAGAGTATCTTCAAATTCGATCCGCACTATCGAGAGGCTCATCGGGTACTCGCGGAACATTATCGCCAACTCGCAGAATTGTCACCCGAGTATCGCCCTATGGCGGAATTCCACGCTAGGGCCGCTAGTTTATCGAGTCCATAAATGCATCATTCACTTTGGCTATGGGAGCCTTATGCTTAGCCCACTGAGTTGCCACGCATGCTTTTCCCTGGGGTTATTTCTTTCTTGCCTCAAATACCTTCGGTTTGTTGCGTTGGCTTTACTTCTGCTTTCCGGTTGTACAAAACAGCCGAGCGGACCAATTTCACCAGACACAGTTGGGCAAAAATCAACAACTGTCGTCGACAACCAAACACCCCCCAAGCTCGCCTTTGAGGACATTACAGCCGCAAGTGGAATTAACAGCACATATCGAAACGGCGAAGAGACGAACCTGTTTTCAATCGCTGAATCGATTGGTGGAGGGGTAGGCGTTTTGGATTACGATTTATCGGGAACTCTCGATCTACTCTTTCCAACTGGCGGCAGCATTACCAAAGACCAACCATTGTCGGGCTTACCTATGACGCTGTGGCGATCCGATTCCGAGATGCGATTCACTGAGTCCAGTGTCGCTGCGCGAGTCGACAAGTCAAATCTTTATACTCACGGTGTAGCGATTGCAGATATCGACAATGATGGATTTCCTGACGTCTTAGTCACTGGCTATCGCGGGTTGCAGCTTTTTTACAACATGGGGGATGGTACCTTCCAGGAATGCGCTGCGGAGAAAGGTGCCGCGTCAAATCTATGGAACACCAGCGCTGCGTTTGGCGATTTCGATAACGATGGCTTGGTCGACATCTACATAGCGTCCTACGTCGATTGGTCATGGCAGAAAAATCCGAGCTGCCTTGGTAACTCGCCAAAAGGTATCGATGTTTGTACGCCTCAGCAATTTACCGGAGAAAATGATTTAATCTTTTGGAACCAAGGAGATGGAACTTTTACGGCTACCGATAGCAGCAATGGACTGGTACCGGAAGGTAAAGGACTTGGCGTGATTGCAGCCGATTTCGACCAAGACTCCAAACTCGATATCTATGTTGCCAACGACACCACCAATAACTTTCTCTACATGAATCAGGGAGGGAGAAAACTTCGTGAATCAGGCGTCATTGCTGGCTGCGCGATGGATCATTTGGGAGTTCCTAATGGCAGTATGGGTGTTGCGATCTTCGATTACGACTCCGATCGAAAGCCGGACATTTTTGTGACCAACTACGAACGCGAAACTTTTGCGGTCTACCGCAATGAAGGTTTAGGTAATTTTCGCTGCATCTCTGAACGGACGGGTATCACAGCTTTAGGCTTACTTTATGTTGGCTTTGGAACTGTGTCCGGAGATTTCATGTGCAAGGGGCGGGAAGACCTCGTCGTGTCTAACGGCCACGTCATGCGATATCCCGGTTCAGGAACGCGCGAACAAGAAGCGATGTACATTGAAGGCACTAGCAAGGGGAAATTAGTCCTGCATTCTTTTGGGCCGGAGAGTTATTTCTCCGAAGGCCATACGGGCCGAGGTGTGGTAGCACCTGATCTGAATCGAGATGGGCTTCTGGATCTGGTGTTTTCACATGTCAATCAACCTGCCACCCTACTCCGCAACGTTTCCAAAACTAAAGGGACGTGGCTAAAAATACAACTGATCGGTACCAAAGTGAACCGAGATGCCATAGGTGCACAGGTCGTAGTAAAAACCAATCGAGGACAGCATTTTCGATCCATTATTGGGGGAGGTAGTTATCTCTCTCAAGGAGACTACGTGCTTCACTGGGGCTTCGGGGAAGGTGAACTTCCGCTGGAGGCATCGATCTCCTGGGGAGACGGTACAACAGAGAATATTCCCTCCCTAAACCCGAACACACAATTGACCATCGTGCAACCATGGCGAAACTAATACGTCGCTGATTAGCTACATCGTCGCTTTGGGTAGCGTATTTGACTGGGAAGTTTCCTCAGCTTGGAACTGGAAATAGTTGTAGAGCGACTAAGATAATAAGTGATCATCCAGATCGATCCGCCATGGCATTGTTTGCGATGGCCCGAGCTTAGATTAACTGTTAACCATCACCGATATTTTTGTTTTGATTTGTATCGATAAACGTGTTGTCGATTGCCGGTTTGACAATTCAGCCCAGTACCAAATATGACTTCAACAAAGCCAGCCCCTCGAAACCGATTGCGATTATGGTGGTTGATCGCCCTGCTCCTCTTCTGCATGAACCTTATGATTCTGCAGCGGCGCCCCATCGCGCAAGGAATTGCCAAACAGGCATTAACTTTGGCAAGTCAGGACGAGACAGATCGGGCCTGGAATTACATTCATACTGCTGATTGGATTTGGCCTGGGACTGCCGAGTCGGCAATCGCTTCGGCTCGCATCCATCGTCGCAGCGGTGAAATGGGGGAGTTTGGCCGCAGCCTTCGCCTAGCCCGATTTGAGGGCATCGAGAAAGAGCGGGCAGATCGGGAAGAAACTCTAGCTGAAGCGCAAATGGGGCAGATGAAAACGGCTGGCCCTAAAATGGTCGAATTACTGGAGAAGGGGGGGAATGAGGCTGGGGAGATTTGCGAAGCTTACGCCAAAGGCTACATGCGCATTCGCGACTTTAATTCCGCGATCTCACTTTTGGAAGGTTGGGCAAACGAAATCCCTAATGATGCTCGCCCCTACGCTTGGATAGGACAAATCCAAGCGGAACTGCAAGCTTCTGAGCCGGCAGAAACGGCGTTTCGCAAAGCATTGACCATTGATCCCTCCAATGCTCAAGCAGCCCTTGGACTCGGTCAACTGATGGTCGATCTTAAGAAACCCGCCGAATCCATACCATTCTTCAAAATCGCACTCGCAAGCAATTCACTCGGGCCCGCCGCTGCGGTTGGCTTGGCGGGAAGCTTGCAGGCCGAGAGTCGTACCGAGGAAGCCGAGGAAGTTCTTCATCAAGCTAGCGATAGGTTTCCCAATGATTATCGCTTGTTAGTTGAAAAAGCGAACCTGGCCATTGAACAAGGACGCTATGCCGAAGCCGAGGAATTGCTTCGCGAGGATGTTAAATCGGGGAGCAAGAGACGGGAAATTCGTTATGCATACGCGTTAGCGCTGCGCGGGCTAGGAAAAGTAGAAGAGTCCGTGCCCCACTTTGAATATGCGGCAGAGGCAGCCAAGGAAACCTCGACGGCGAACCGCAAAGTTAGGGACGTCGCCGATCAGCCGGACAATCTTCAACTGCGTTACGAAATCGGAGCAGCCCACCTTCGCTACGGCAACACAGAAGATGGCATGATGTGGTTGCAAAGCGTCCTTAATATCGACCCGAAACACCAGCCAACCCACTTGGCACTTGCCGAGTATTACGAAACTCAAGTTTCCCAAAATACTAAAGCAATCGGCCTTGCTCAACAGCACCGGATTTGGGGAGGTCCATCCCCAAAAGCAGAAGCGGCGAGTACAAACCCTAAGCCTGCTACCTCCACAACTGATGCACCAAAATCAGAGCCCCAAGCTGAATCTCCTAAGCCTCCTCAACCGCCAAAGTAGCTGGCTCATTTACACAGTTTGTTGCTTTCAATGGAACCATCGAGAAAGCACTGTCCTCTAACAGAGGATTTTGTTGTCGCAGAAGTGCAACAACGAGATTCAGTCAGACGGTTTTTCGCCATGGAACGAGAACAGGTTTTGACGAACGATTTGAGCGGTTTTGGGCTCGTTAAAAAACGCATCGGCCCCTATGAGCGATTAGAGATGGCGGGTGTACCTACGAAATGCAGTTTTGGGAAGATTTTTTCATTATTTTTCTGGGAAAAATACTTTTTTATTGACTGTAATGCCGACGGCTAGTAGAACAGGGTGTTGCGGAGCGCAATAAAGCGATCTTGTGGCGTTTTATTCCCCGTAGAGAAAACTTGGGATCAAGGCTAGTTTTCGTCATGGCGGTGAAAGGAGTTGGAGAAGAGGGTTTGCACAAGGCTTTTCGTGGTCGTCAAATCTAGTTACGACCTGGATCAGAGACAGAGTTCGGTAGAGTCATTTTTCTTTTCATTGGTTGTCTCTTTTAGGATTTATTAGTGATGGTGAAACGAACGTGGATGAGTCCTAGACGGGCTTTTACGCTCGTCGAACTCCTAGTGGTCATTGCGATCATAGGTGTTCTCGTTGGTCTCTTGCTGCCCGCGGTTCAAGCAGCTCGCGAAGCAGCGCGGAGAATGTCTTGCAGCAACAACCTGAAGCAACTCGGGTTGGCACTGCACAATTATCATGATACGTACAAGCGATTCCCTTCAGCCGGTTTCCAGATCAACGGAACCAACCGGGAACCGCGAACTTGGACGGACAGTAGCAAAGGTAGCCAGTTGGCGAAATTGCTCCCGTTCATGGAACAAACGAACCTCTACAACGGAATTCCTTTCGGTGTAGCTCGTTTGCCATTGCTCGATCCAGGTGCACCTGGTGGAGCATCCAATGCTGAATGGCAGGCTTATGTTCAGTCGACAGCAACTGGTTCTTTCGGCTTCAACGGTATCTCCGTTGAACGCGTTTGGCACGTTGTTGTTCCGACCTTCATCTGCCCAAGCTACAACGGTATGGATCGTTGGCAGTGGGGTAACCCAGCTGACCAGAACGCTCGCGCGTTCTCCAACTACGGTTACTCGATCGGTGCGCAGGATATGCCATCGCTCAACGGCAGCTGCAACTTGTTCCCAGGTAACTTCTTCGGTGACGGTTGGGCTGGTCACGGTAACGCGATCAGCGGCGTAGGTGTATCGGGTATGTGGGCTCGTGGCGAATGGTTCCCACGTCTAGCTGACATCCGAGACGGAACCTCCAACACCATTGCTTGGGGTGAAATTCTGCCTCACAAATCTGACCACCACTGGAACGGTTGGATGCACTTCAACACCTTGTGGACTGCAACCACCGCTCCGATCAACTACCCAATCGTTGGTATCGGTGAACCAGGTTGGAACTCAAACACCAACCCACAGAACCTTCAAAACGATAACGGTTTGGGCTGCAATGGTTGGAGAAACTGGCAGACAACCCAAGGCTTCAAGTCACAGCACACCTCGGGAGCACAATTCGTGTTCGCAGACGGTAGCGTGAACTTCCTGTCCGAAGGTATCGATTACCGAACCTATCAGGCTCTCGGTGGACGATCTGACGGCACTCCTGTAACCATCCCATAATCACACGGTTGGCTTACTTGATCGATGAACTGACTAGGGGAGGCAATCTTTGGATTTCCAAAGGTTGCCACCCCTTTTGTTATTAAACACCACTCTCTCGCTTTCCTGATTCAACTCAACTCATTAAAGGATTTTAGGACGTATGGTTAATCGCTTTTTCTTGCTTGCTTCGCTATCGGTTTTGACGATGTTGGTTGTCGGCTGCGGCGGTGGTGTCAGCATGCCTAAAACAGTTCCAGTCACAGGTACCGTGACCCTCGATGGCAAGCCAGTCGACGGAGCAACGGTCAGCCTTATCAGTGAAGAAGGTAGCATTACCTCTTCTGGCAAGTCAGACTCCAGTGGAAAATTCACGCTTACCACCATCATCGGATCGAAAACGGCTCCAGGTGCTGTAGTCGGTAAGCATAAAGTCGTTGTCGCCAAAACAACTTCCAACGGCGCCGCTGCAACTTCAGACCCCAAGGAAATGATGGCGAAAATGCTCACCAACCCAGCGAACACCAGCGAAGTGAAAGAAACTTCTTTGGTACCCAAGAAATACTCTTCGCCTGCTTCGTCAAATATCGAAGTAGAAGTTACTCAGGCTGGTCCGAACGACTTGAAAGTTGACCTTTCAAGTAAATAATAGATTAGACAGAAGTCGCTTGATACAACTTAAGCGGCGGCAACTCTGCAAAGTGTTGCCGCCCTTTTTTTTGCCTTTTGTTTCCTCGTCACCATGACACTTCGCTACTAGGTTCAGCAACCCTATGCCCACGCATCGATTTTTCTGGACCATTCTGCCATTACTACTTTGCTTTGTCGCTGTGGGCTGTCGCGAGAAGCCGACTAAAGAGCAAATGCTAAGCTCACTTTCACCCGACCTTCGAAGAAAAATCGAAGTTGGTGATAGCACTCCTTTGGTGACCAATGGAGTAACCGTTCCAAATATGGTCACGGCCGAAAAGGCTGAAGTCGCAGATGAACAAGAAGTCATAGGCATCATCATTGAAGGTTCGCCCCGAGCCTATCCGCTCCGACAACTATCCAATTTGCTCGAACACGTTGTGAATGACCATGTTCTGGATTCGTCGGGAAGCCCCAAAGCTTTTGCAGTTACCTATTGCAACCTTACAGGCTGTATCCGCGTACTGGAATCACCGGTTGAACTTGGTGGCAAAAATCTGGGCGTCGGAACGATTGGAATGATCGATGGCGGACTTGTTCTTTCACATCGCAAACGCCAGTTCAAACAAGAAGAGCAAATCTCTACGCTTCGCGACCTGCCCTACGAAGTAATGACCTGGAAGGATTGGAAACAGAAGAATCCTTCAACCTTGATTTATGCCGGTCCTGCAAAGTCAATTCGCAAATAATTACCACCCCAATCATAAAGCTGAACGAACTGTGCAAGGATTTCTTTCTAGTATCTTCGATCATATAAATTGCCACCATCGTTCGCACAGACGACTCGGATCGGCTAAAGCACAACGCGTGATGCTGGTCTCCCTACTTGTTGTGTTCGCACTACAGGCTGGTTGCAATCCAGACAAGGACAACAAAGGCTCTCAAACTAAATCGCCAGACCTCACCAACTCAACGCCGTCACCCGTCAACGATTCGGCGAAACCAACTTCTCCCACTACTCCTCGAATTGATTTCGCAAACATCACCAAGGAACTAGGAGTAGATTTCACTTATCGCAATGGCGAGCCCAGGCAGCAATACACCATCCTAGAGTCTCTCGGTGGAGGCATCGGCATTATCGACTTCGACCGCGATGGTAGACCCGACTTTTTCTGTACCGGTGGAGGTGACTTCATCGATCAGACAGTGGTAGGTCTCCCTTGTGAACTTTTTCGAAACGTCGGCAACTCCCCCTCCCAACCGAGCATGAAGGCTGTTGGGAAAAATGCTGCAAGCGGCTTCCCGGCAGATCATTACAACCACGGTGCCATCGTGGCTGATGCAGACCAAGATGGGTTTCAGGATATTCTTATTACTGGTTACGGTGGCCTGCAATTGTGGCACAACCAAGGAGATGGAACTTTCATTGAAATCCATCAAGACGTCGGAATTACCGATACACAATGGAGCTCAGGAGCCGCTTGGGCAGACTTCAATAACGATGGAATTCTCGATCTCTATGTCGTTCATTACACCGATTGGTCCTTCAAGAATCATCCCTTCTGTCGGGGCCGCACCGCAGAAGAACGAGACATCTGTCCGCCAGCGCGATTCACGGGGCTTCCAGACACACTTTATATTGGCACCCCTGAAGGAACTTATCGCGATGAATCAGAAGGTTGGAAACTAAAGAAAGATGGCAAGGGCTTGGGAGCTGTCGTCGCAGATTTTGATGGCAACGGCTTCGTTGATGTCTATGTTGCCAATGATACGGTCAACAATTTTCTCTATAACAATTCGGGAAACTCTACCTTCGAAGAAGTCGGCTTGCTGGCTGGTGTCGCGGCAGATAAAGCGGGTGTTCCCAACGGTAGCATGGGCCTGGATGTCTGCGATTTTGACCAAACAGGACGCCCTGACATCTGGGTTACCAATTACGAACGCGAAGACTTTGCTTTGTATCGCAACGAGGCAGCCAATGCCTTCCTTCACGTCAGCGATATTGCAGGACTCAATGTGCTCGGTGGTCTCTTCGTTGGATTTGGTACGGCAAGCGCCGATTTCGATCTCGATAGTCGTGAAGATATCATGGTCAATAACGGCCACGTGATCCTATTTCCAACCGCGTCACCCCGAAAGCAAGTACCAGTATTTATGCTGGCCGAGAAAAATCGCTTTCGCCGTGTCATGTTTTCTCAGGATAGTTATTTTTCAGAAGGCCATGATGGTCGTGGCTTGGCATTAGTCGACATCGATTCCGATGGCGATCTCGATCCGATCTTCTCCAATATCAACGCTCCTTTGGCAGTCCTTCGCAACGATTCCAACAAGGCGAACCATTGGTTTCAATTGAAACTTATCGGCACCAAATCAAATAGAGATGCAATTGGCGCAGCGGTCACTGCAGTCGTTCCGCAAGGTAAGTTAGTGAGAATTCGCAAAGGTGGCGGTAGCTATCTTTCTACGAGCCAAGAGGCTCTCTCGTGGGGCTTAGGCGAAACGGATAAGATTCAACAGCTAACCGTACGATGGCCCAGCGGTAAGGAAACCGTCGTGGAAAATATTCCCGCAAATCAACTGCTAACCTTGGTGGAACCAGATCATGAGTGATGCTGCTGCACCCAAGTCGAACACCCGATCGCTGCGTTGGATCACTGATCCTAGAACGTGGACGATTATTCTTACCATAACTTTCGCTGGGTTGCTGGTATACCAGCAGTCATTCACCCCACGCCGTTATTTCGATGCGGGCATGAAGGCGCTTGAGCGCAATCGCCTCGAGGACGTGAAGAAGGCAGTTACATCGTTAGAACACATTCCATCTTTCCGGGCTCATCACGATTACCTTAAAGGATGGGTTGAATTGCAATCAGGCAATCCAAAACAGGCCTTGGAGCTTGCTTTAACTGCGAAAGATCATCCCGATATCGAAGTCGACGCTAGGATCCTAGCAGGCCAAGCTTCTTACAGTATGGGGGCTGCCGGTAACGCCAAGCTTCACTGGGAAGATGCACTAGCCCTACAACCTGATTCACTCACCGCGCATCGCTGGCTTGGAGCTTTATACTTCGACATCGGTGCTATGGATAATGCCCTGATTCACCTAACCACGGTATCGCGACTGGCTCCTTCAGACTATCGACCTGATCGTTTCATGGGCCTGATTAATAAGGACTACGAACGTCCTGAAATGGCCATACCACATTACATCGAATCACTCCGCCGCGCACCAAATCAGCCCGAAGCAGACAAAGTGTGGATGGAATTGGCAGAGTGTCAGATCAAACAACACGAATACGATGCAGCGTTAAAAAGTCTCAGCAACTGCCCTCCTTCGGTTCGCTACAGTCGTTTGATGGCACGATGCTACATGAATACGGGCAAACTAGAGGAAGCGCGACAGTTTGCAAAGAATGCTCTCGCAGAACAAAAAACCGATCTGGACACACTGCAACTAAACGCAGAAATCGCGTTGATCGATGGAGACACCAACACTGCTGTAGAACTGCTTCGCCAAGGCGTAGCACTCAATCCTTTCAATTACGGAGTTCGAACCCAGTACGCTCAGGTATTGGGGCGTCTAGGCAATAAGACTGCCTACGAAGAACAAAATAAAATCGTTGAAGATCTCAAAGTCCGTTGGCAGAAATTCTCGGACCTACAAATCGATGCAATCAATCGCCCCACCGACGCTATGATCCGATATGAAATCGGTATTCTCGCTCAGCAACTGGGAATGCCGAAACTAGCCGCCACTTGGTACAAAGCAGCCCTGTCAATTAATCCAGGAATGGGAATCGCATCACAAGCCCTTAACTCGCTCGATGTTGCTCAACGAGAACCAGATGGTAAGCGTGTTGACGGTACGAACTAAATCAACACACGCAAACATCTTTGGGGTGTCGCTACTGCATTCTAAGTAGCATCATCACGGCCTAGAGTACCATATCGTCAATGCAGCACCTGGGTGCTCAGTATCGCAAAAATTCCCGATGATCAAATCATCCTTGCCATCGCCGTTGATATCTTGCAACTCTATAGCGGCATGAATGCAGTCTCCTTTGCTGAGGACATGCTTCTTGTATTTTCCTTCGCTGGTTGGCTTAAAGACTACGATCGACTCCGCCCCCTGCTCTGCTAACTGAGGTAACAATTGCTGCGGGACAAACGAACCTCCTACCATCTCCAAATCGCCATCGCCATCGAGATCGCCAGGCAAGGCACGATGCACTCCGGGCAAGTATCCTACCTGATGCTCAACAAACTTCTCATCTCCAACATTCTCAAACCATTTCACTCCATGGAACGGCTTTAAAACAAAACTGTCAAATGAGTCGCCATTGGAATAAACGATATCCATTCTTCCATCGCGATTGACATCTCTTAACTTGATTCCGCTCGACCCGTACGAAGGGCATGGCGCTTCGAAGATAGACACTCTTCTGAACGCACCCTTCCCGTCGTTGAGCATCAAGTCAAGTTTCTCATGATGCTGGCTGATTAAAGAGACATAGTCTGGGAAGCCATCTTGGTTGAAATCGAAAACAGGCAAATGGATCGATCCTTGTCTTGGATCGATGATCTCTTTCTTCCAAGAACCAAGGTCGGAATCTCCTTTTTCACGTCGTAAAATAAAGACAGATCCGGTCGTTCTCCAGCCAAATTCGGCAACTAATAAATCGGTTAAGCCATCTCGATTGAAGTCAGCCGACTCCACCGAAGCGACCCGTCCGATACCTTCGACCAGAACATGCTGCTGAAATAAGCCAGGCTTCTCTTTGGATTGGATCAGTGCGATCACCTTTCCACGCTGGTGGTCCTCAGGCAAGAACGACCCCAGTTCAGAGACTACTAAATCCTGAAGCCCATCCTCGTTCAAATCAACAACCTGAATTCCTGCTGGGTTGGAGAATTGCCCTAACTTGATCAGTTTATCGGAGGCTCGTTGCTGCGTTGTTATCGAGGAAAAGTAAACTCCACCAGCAGCCATATCTGAAAAAAGAATTCCCTTTCCCAGGGGCAGGCCCAAGTCAACTACCGCCACATGAGAAGTGGCAGGCGCACGAACGTCGGGTATTGAAATTTCCTGCTTTTCATATTTAGAAATCCACTCATTATCTAGAGGCTCAACCTCTCTAACGTCAAACTTCTCCGGAGCCCTGCTGACGAAATACTGCGTCACATCAGATTGCTTGGGTATCTTCAGATCGGTTCGCCCTGAAGTGTAATAGAACTCAAATCCCCGCCGTACTTCATCGCGCCAAGCTGATTTCGGGAAGCTGGCTGGATTGGGCATAAGATGGCAGTCACCACAAAATGACTTAATTTCATGCTCCACTGCGGCAGAGAGTCCAGCATCATTAGCTTTTATGTCTTCTGTGCGGGGAGTCGATCCGTTCGAAGTTTCAGTAGATGGCTTGCACGCAGCACAAGACAAAGCAACGGCAACGAGAATAACATGGCGGAAAGTGAGACCGCACCGCTCGTCGCGAAACCATTGCCTAAGCAGATTCCTAAAACAACCTGCAACCATAAGTATCCTAATTCTGAACGGAAGTCCTTTGCTCGAATCTTTTCTATTTTACCCTAACAGCGAATCACAAGCCGGATCCTAGGATTTAATCCTTCCAAGTTTAACCGCAAAAACAACACCCAAATCACACCCCCAACACCACTCCCTCGACTTCATCGCATAGAGTACTTTTCGTTGGTAAATACGATCAGACTCTTTCCTCCATCGATACTCCATCAACTGTTCTTTTTCCTAACATGTTAATTCGCCAGGAATTCTTGTTACACTGTAAGCAGTTTGTAATACAACAGTTACGCCGTGCTTCGTGACTTTGCCAAAATCAATTTTTAGCGGTGCGGCGTCACCGGCAATTAGATGTTTGATTATCTCAAAACGTTTGAAAACGCACAACTTCAGCGGGCCTATACTGGTTATTGACTCCATGAACCATCCAATTCTACTTGGTATCATTTCTTCACTTTCGATCCTGCTTGCTTCCCCGTACACCTTCGCCGAAGATTGGTCGATAACCACTATCGCTGGCACTGGTAAACAAGGTCATACCGGTGACGGTGGTAAAGCAATCGAAGCACAAATCGACAATCCCTTTGGTGTTATTCGTGGCCCGGATAATGCTATCTGGTTCTGCGAATACACCGGCCAAACAATTCGTCGCATCTCTCCGGAGGGAACTATTTCTACGATTGCCGGCAACGGTAAAAAAGGATTCACGGGGGACCACGGCCCTGCTCTCGAAGCGACCTTCAATCTACCGCATGAAATTCGCTTCGATAAAAACGGGGACCTATTCATCGTCGACATGTCCAATCACGCCGTTCGAAAAGTCGACATGAAATCGCGAATCATCACAACGATCGCTGGAACTGGCACTCCAGGATACAGCGGTGACGGAGGACCAGCCGCTAAAGCGCAACTAAAGAACCCTCACAGTATTCAGTTCAACGCAGAAGGCGATCTCTTTATTTGCGATATAGGTAATCATGTTATTCGCTTGGTCGACATCGCGACTGGAAACATTTCCACCTTCGCGGGTACTGGAAAACCGGGACCAACTCCTGATGGTTCACCCATTCAAGGAACGCCCATCAATGGTCCACGATCTCTTGATTTTGATAGTCACGGCGATCTCTGGTTGGCAACTCGAGAAGGCAACCAAGTATTTCAATTCGACTTAAAAAAGGGAATCATCCACCATCGTGCAGGTACGGGTGCAAGCGGTTTTACTGGAAACGGTGGTCCAGCTAAACTGGCAACACTCAAGGGACCAAAGGGAATCGCTATCGATCGCGAAGGAAATGTTTGGCTCGCTGACACCGAAAGCCACTCTGTTCGTTGCATTAATGCAAAAACTGGCAACCTAGAATGCATCGCGGGAACAGGTGAAGCAGGAGATGGCCCTGATGGCAATCCTCTTGAATGCAAAATGAATCGCCTCCATGGCATCTTTGTCGATACCGACGGCTCGATTCTTATCGGAGATAGCCAGGCTCATCGGATAAGAGTTCTACGCAAAAAATAATTCAATAAACATCTTTTAAAACGATCTTATGAAACCGACCTCCTCTCTCACTGCACTCGCACTTCTTTTCTCAACGTTTGCATTACCCCTGCACGCCGAAAGAATTCTCCTGGTAGCTGGAGGCGATCAAGAAGCGACGGAGATCCCAGCCCAGGAAGCAAAACTCTACGAACCCTTTGGCGCAGAATATTCTCAGGATGGTTCCCTTTGGATTATCGAAATGGCAGCGGGTAATCGCCTTCTGAAGGTCGATCGTCAAGGGACACTGCGCCACGTTACAGGCCAACGCAAATCAGGCTTTGCCGGTGACGGTGAAGCTTTCGACAAAGTCCAATTTTCAGGCCCTCACAATCTTGCCCTCGGTGATCCCACCACGGTCTACATCGCCGATACCTGGAACGGACGAATCAGAAAGGTCGACCTTGCTACTAACACCACAACAACTCTCCCCGGTTTCGAAGTCCCTTTGGATAAAGGAAAACAGGCTGGGCCTTATTGCATCACGCTCGACTTCGCAGGCAAATTCCTATACGTCGCCGATTTACGACAAATATGGCAAGTGGAAA
>Ga0315904_10000518_pt1 | contig 61468 bp, 44 predicted proteins | sample LakEriMetagenome_6_FD_203529 | JGI IMG/M metagenome (GOLD analysis project Ga0315904, IMG submission 203529) | Freshwater fungal communities from buoy surface, Lake Erie, Ohio, United States - Buoy 12 MA120 | ecosystem: Environmental > Aquatic > Freshwater > Lake | place: USA: Lake Erie, Ohio...
CCTGAGGTATTAAAGAAGAATCATGATTACGACGCCCTGATATCCATTGCCGATCCTCATCAGATCCATTGGGGAATGGCACGTTATCGAAAGAAATACCCGAATAAGTTTCCTAAGGTTTGGATCGCAGACTGCGGGGACCCCTTCATGTTGAATGGTGCAGTAAAAGGGCGGCTCAAGCTGTTCGAACGAATGGAAAGGCTTTTCTGCGAGTTATGTGATGCTATAACAGTTCCTGTTGAAGAGGCAAAACAAGGTTATTATCGGGAATACAGGAGTAAGATCGAAGTGATTCCGCAGGGCTTTGCCTTTAATCTACACACTAAGTCAAAAACTCCAACTAACCCTATTCCAACTTTCGCCTACGCAGGAACTTTTTACAAGGATATCCGAAACCCGGAGCAGTTCATGAAATACCTGGCATCATTAAACACTGATTTCCGATTCATCGTTTTCACTTCCCATTCGGCGCTGATCGCCCAATACAAGCTTTTACTCGGAGAGAAATTGGAGATCCGTAAACCCATTCCAAGAACCGAACTGATCGAGGAACTCCGGGAAATGGACTTTCTGGTCAACATCGAAAACGTCAATAGTCCTGCCCAGATCCCCAGCAAACTGATAGACTATGCCATCACAGGTAGGCCCATTCTTTCTGTTAATCCTGTCAAACTTGATACAAAGGTTGTTGATGAATTCCTGCGGAAGGATTACAACCATAAACTCATCATTCCGAATTTGGAACAGTATCATATCGAGAATGTAGCAAAAAAGTTTGTTGAGTTGATAAAACAACTGGGGGTGTAAAGAATTTCTCCCGTGTAATATCCGGGCCTTTGGTCGGTATTTTTTGTCGCTGACCGAGTAGTTTTTTGTAACGCAGTAGAACAAAATTGTTTCGAGCGGTGCACCGCTCGTACTCAGTTTATCGAAGTGAGCTTGTCGAGGTGTGCAGCATCGTCAAATTCAGAATATCCAATAACTTAACTAAACTTTTGAAGTGTCATATGTATATTATCCTATGCTGAGATGGCAGCTACTATACCGGTAGCACCTGTAATTTGGAGGGCCGGCTTAGTCAACATCAAATTGGAGAGGGCGCAATTCACACCCAAATGCACCAGCCTGTCTAATTGGTATATGCAGAGAAGTTCTCCAGAATCGATAACGCCTTCTACCGAAAAAAAGAATTTCAAAGACAGAGTCGTTGTAAAAATAAGGCTCTGATAGAAGGCAAATTTGATCTATTTGAAGCGAGCAAAGAAAAAGTTCATACGCTGCTGTCGCCATATCCAGACAGCACTCTCTTACATATCGGAACAATCGATCAGTACACGAAGAATAGCCGAACGAGTGTTCGGATCAAATCGTATAACGTACAGAGGCGGGCATGTGGTGACCGGGTTGATAACACTTTCATCCGAATAAAAATTGGACCTGACGACTCACTAAGTAAAAGTACTTAGTCTCGTTTAGAGGTGATCACTGAATCTAATCATATATCAAAAGATTCATACGGCTGGGTCGGTAATGAGGCTCATCTTTGTCTCAACTAACACACGAAAGAAAAGAAAACATGAAAACAACATTTTACACGTTATCAATGATCGCCCTGATAAACACAACCTTTCTCAGTGCACAAACAAACATCTCAGACAAGATCGCTTCAGAAGATATCCAGCTATCTGTGAACCTTCTGAACGACAATGAAAAAGGTAATGATGACAGAGTTGCTTATCCCATTGGAACTCCGGAATTGAAAACCAACAATAGCCGCGTAGAGCACCCTTTGACGTCAAACACGTATTTGGCAACGGAGGTGAACTCTAAGGTAATAGCAAAGGTTTCCATTAATGAACTTTACGATGGTATCTACTGGATTGAAGTAATAGATAGAGAGTCGAACGTTTTGGCATCGACCAATGTGCTTGAACCGCTCTATCTGAAGAAAATGGATTCAAATGAAAGCATTACGATCGTAAGAAGAGACATGCTAACAGACAACCTATTGGTTTACACAGAAACAGAGCACGCTTCAACAACAATCATCAACACAGAGAGCGGTGAGATCAAAGAATACCAAACCGTTTCAGGAATAACTCCAATCAATGACCTTAGCAGAGGTATTTACATTTTCTTTACAAAGACTTCAACAGGTGAATCCGAAACACATCTCATTCGAATAAACTGATATTATATAATTTCAAGGGGGGCTGTCTCAAAAGGATAGTCCCTTTTCCTTTTGGTGTTCCTGAGACAACAACTTTTCTGTCACGAACAACTCCGTTGTTCTTTTCAATTGATCTTTTGCCAGATATGTTATCCAATGACACGAATCTGCCTTATCTATACTCATTAAGTTGGGGTTGCGTTCTGGTACTTGTATACCAAAACTTTTAACACGTACCTTTACCCCCATGATCCTCATCATCGACTACGGCATGGGAAACATCCACTCGGTTCGGCGGAAGCTGGAGCGCTTAAAGGTCGATTGTCTGGTTTCTTGTGATCCTTCGGATATTAAAAAGGCTGAGAAGATCATCCTACCTGGAGTCGGACACTTCGGCAAAGCGATGCAGAACCTGAAGGAACATGGATTGATTGAACCTTTGAATGAAGCAGTGCTGGCTGATAAAAAACCGATCCTGGGGATCTGTCTGGGTATGCAGTTGATGACCAGAGGAAGTGAAGAGGGGCTTGAAAAAAGAAGCGAGACTACAGAAAAAGTGGAGGGTTTGGGTTGGTTTGATGCAGAGGTAGTTCGGATGCAACCCAAAGACTCCTTGCGTTACAAGATCCCGCATACGGGTTGGAATAGCCTCGAATACACGAAGGATGATCCTATCCTGAAAGATGTTCCCTCAGGTAGTGAAATGTATTTCGTGCACGGCTACGGAGTGCTAACGGCCCCGGAAGCAGAGATCCTGACGCGGACAACGTATGAAAAAACGTTCGTCTCGACACTGAAAAAGGATCACATAGTTGGGATGCAGTTTCATCCGGAGAAGAGCCATGAGGCGGGACTTACTTTGCTTAAGAACTTTGTTTTCTTAAATGAAAGAATGCAAAAATGAAGAAATTAAGAAATGAAGGAATTAAAAAATGTAAGAATGAAAGAATGCGTGCCCTGAGCCTAGTTTAAGGGAAGGAAATGGAGCGCAGCAGAATTCGGCGAAGTCAAACTATAGTTCGACGCAGTCAATGAAGAATTTATTTCAATAGAACGGTTCCCCCTTTGGAGGGGGACTAAGGGGGAGGACTTATCAAATTAATGCATATTCCTTACCCTGATCATTCGCTCAATTATTCGTATTCCTTGTGTCGATAATCATTCGCAAGATACATATCCTCCCCCCTGCCCCCTCCAAAGGGGGAGTAGAATCAACCTTCAAGATGCGAAACACCCGACAGTTCTTTGCGAAGAAATCATTCGTATATTAATAGCCATCATTAAAACCTCTGAAAAAAGAAACTCCTATTCGTACTTAATAAATTCTCATGTATCGTCCGCGAATTATACCAGTCCTATTACTCAAGAACCGAGGTCTTGTAAAGACGGTTGCGTTCGATAAACCAAATTACATAGGCGACCCGATCAATGCAGTGCATATCTTCAATGATCTTCATGCAGACGAGCTGGTCTTTCTTGACACGGAAGCGACTAGAGAAAAACGACTGATCTCCCTCGAGTTCGTCAAAGACGTCGGTGAAGAGGCTAATATGCCGTTTGCCGTAGGAGGCGGAATAAGCACCATAGAGGACATCCGAAAAGTCATTGCAGCCGGTGCCGAAAAAGTCGTGATCTGTTCTGCAGCTGCGAACCATCCTGAGTTTATTCGCGAAGCCGCTGACGAATTCGGTTCATCCACAATAACAGTGTGCATCGATGTGAAGAAGAAATTCCTTGGCGGAACGAAGATCTGGACCCACTCCGGTTCGAAAGCCACTTCTTACACTCCTGTTGAATTCGCCCGATTGATGGAAGAAAAAGGTGCGGGTGAGATCATCATCCAATCCATCGAGCGCGACGGAAGCATGAACGGCTACGACATCGATCTGATCCGATCGATCGCTGAAGCGGTTAAAATTCCCGTGATCGCACTCGGAGGAGCAGGTTCAACAGAAGATCTCAAAAAAGCCTATCACGAAGCGTATGCGAATGGTCTGGCCGCAGGAAGTTTATTCGTCTACAATGACAAGCACAAAGGCGTTCTCATCAATTATCCGGAGAGTTTATTTTAGGAGATTGGGCTTCCCCCTTTGGAGGGGGACTAAGGGGGAGGACTTATCAAATTAATGAATATTCCAAACCCGGATTTTTCGCTCTAGTATTCGTATTCCATGTGTAGATAAGCATACGCAGGATACATTTCCTCCCCACTGCCCCCATCCAAAGGGGGGATAGGATCGCAACTACTGATTTAAATTCTCGAGGAAATATAGTAGCTGATGTGAGGATAGTTTATCCTCCCCCCTGCCCCCCTCCAAAGGGGGAATAGGTTCAACTCCTTAATTAAAAAGAAGCCAGCTTCTCCTTTTTAAAGAGCTTTCTGTAGGAATTGTAGATGAACGAAAGGCGCTTTTCGTCGTTCGGATAATCGCTGTACCAGTGAGAAGGTAAGTTCAGGATGCGCTCAAATTCTTCGAGTGAAATGGCCAGTTTCTTGGCAATGTATTTCTTTTCCTCTTCTACTTTAACAGGATCGAACGGAAGTTTATTCAGCACCTCGAGTGCTTCTTCTCTTTTCACTTCACCGGTGCAGATCTGCGACGAGAACGTGGCGCGACGGTAGTCGATCCCGAATTTGGTGTAGAGGTAATACGACTGAATGAAACCGGTGTACTTCGATTCATAATGCTTTCCACCGTAGTATTTCCAGTCGAGCTCTTTCTGCAGGAAGTCGATCGTCTTGTCCTTTTCGTAGGGAACGTAGTTTAACAGATAGACCATCCGGATCCCCTTTACCAGCTTGTAGTACATTTCCGTCTGAAAACCGAACGTAGGAAAGGTCTTCATTCTTCCTTTTCCGAACTTGCGAAAGATATGCTTGAAGTAGCGCAGATCCTTTGCATTATAGTGCCAGTGCTTTGGCAGGATCCCTTCCGTTGCGAAATTTCCCCCGCTGATGATGTGTTTGATCCCATGTTTGGCAGCAACCTTATGCAGGGCTGAAAGGATCGCTATGTCGGTTGGTGTATCAGCCTCTGGAACAGATGCTTTCAGAAAGGCCAGCTGGATCTCGCGGAATTCCTCCCAGTCCAGGACATAACTTTCGTAACCCACCTGAAGCTTCTGTGCGATCTTCCGGATGTTTTGTACCGCCTCTTCTGAGTTCCAGCCGTTGTCCATGTGAACAGCCAGTACCCTTAAGCCATGCTGTCTGGCAATATAAGCCGCGTAACAGCTATCGATCCCACCGCTCAACCCTACCACACAGTCGTACTGTTTTCCTTTGCCTGCAGCTTTCATCTCTGCAACAAGCCGTTCCAGTTCACGATCACTCGATGCGCCCTGATACTTGTGTTGTGCCCGCTTTTCAATGAATTCAGTACAGTGATTGCATTCCCTTGCCTCATTGAAGCGGATCTCCGGGTCGGTAGTATCCATAACGCAGCGGGTACACTGCTGATAGCGGGGTTGATGCATGTTGCAAATGTAGTGGTGAAAAGGTTCGCTTGTTCAGTCGATTGAAAAAATAAAATCAAGCCACAGCAGGTAAAGTATAATTCGCGACGCTAATTTGAAAATTCCGCACTTCGAAACGTACACTTTTTTAAATTTAGTAGCGTAATGTTCAGGTTGAAAAGTGACAAGGAGGCGTTAAAACTATCAGAATAGTTATCAATAGATACTGATCCTTAACCTTTTTAGTTAAAAGCCCGGTCTTGATTCATTCAGGATCGGGCTTTTTGCTTCATGCTACCGTTTGACTTTAATTCTTCTATGTCAACACATGGTAAACACTCCTGTACGGGATCATCATGCTCAGGACCTTACAAGATATTTTTCAACGAAATACACCCTTTTATTCACACATGATTTTTATCATGTTATTAATGGATCAATTAACTTACCTTCGCACGATTAAAAACTATTTTACTTATGAAAAGAACGATTACAAGACTCGGCATGCTCATGTCGTTATTGGCGATCAGTTCCGCGGTATTCGCGCAATCACCTACCCAGACTAAGCCGATAGGAAATTCTGTGAAAGGTGGAGTAGCGCCCATTCCTTCGGAATCAATAAAGCCCGTAACAACAGTTCCAGCCGAACTGAACGTTCCGGAGACTTCTGTGAACGCACCGGGATTTCCGGTTTATCAGAACACAGGCAATCCTGAACAGGATCAGTTGAATTATGCAAAGGCTAAGGATGCATGGATCAATGCCAATCCAAAAGCGTATGCTCAGGAAATTGATGAACTGGAAACTCAAAGTACACCTGCAACGGGATCTGGAGAATCGGTTGAAATGGTATCTACTCCAATCAACGGTTTTCAGCCTTCAGGCAACCCTTCAACCTATGAGGCTGAAAAGAAAGAGTGGATCAGTGCCAATCCTGCTGCTTACAGCAATTCGATTGAGAAAGCTGACAATTACAGCAAAGTAGATCTACCTGGATTCCCTGTGTTTGTGAATACTGGAAATCCTGAGCTGGATAACGCAAATTATAAGCGTGCTAAGCAGGAGTGGATCTCTAATAATCAAGAACTGTACAACAGTCAGTTCACGAGATCAACTGAGACAAAAGAACAGAGTGAGAACAACTAATTAAATGACGAAAATTATGAAAAGAATAATTTCTTTGGTTGTCCTGATCCTGACTGTTTTTGCTTCTGCAAATGCACAGTGTCCTTATGACAATGTCCAATATTTAACCAGTGCTGCTCCAACTACTATTGGAGTTCCTCTAACTGCTTCTACCTGTTTGTATGGTGGAGAATATAGAACGGTTACCGGTTTGGTTCAAGGAGCCGTTTACCGATTTGAAACTTGTGGTGACACAGACTTTGACACCGAAATGACGATCTATCCTGCGGGTGGTGGTGCAGCATTGGCATTCAATGATGACTTCTGCGGTTTGCAGAGTTCGATCGACTTCACGGTGCCAACTGCAGGTAGCTACGATATCCTTATCGATGGAGCGGGTTGTACCGATGTCAATACATGTATGACCTTGAAGATCACTTTATTGTCGCTCCCTCCGGCAGACAACTGTGCTAACGCGCAGACGATCACTTGTGGCTCTACGGTTACGGGTTCAACTGTCGGAATGACCTTGGATGGACCTGCAACGAGTTGTACAGGTGGTTCTGTGGCTGCTGACGTGTGGTATGTGTTCACGGGTCTTGGCTCGAATGTAGCAGCTACTCTGTGTGGCGCCACTAACTATGACAGTAAGATCGATATCTACACTGGTACATGTGGAGCTTTCACAAGCGTTGTATGTAATGACGATTTCTGTGGTCTGGGATCAGGAGTAAACTGGTTCGCAACAGCAGGTACGACTTATTACATCCGAGTACATGGATATAATGGTGGTGTTGGTGACTTTGAACTGGCTCTTACAAACACTCAAACCAATGATGTTTGTGCGAATGCTACTGCAATTACTGCTGGAACCTATGCGGGAACAACAGTTTGTATGGGTGCCGATGTGGCTCCAACATGTACAACTACTGATGGTACAGGAGGTGGCGTTTGGTACGCTTACACTGCAGCTACTACATGTAATGTGATCACTGCTTCACTTTGTGGAGGTGGAACGTCATATGACTCCAAGATCCGAGTATACGAAGGAACATGTGGTGCTTTAACCTGTGTGGTTGGAAATGACGATTTCTGTGGTTTACAATCTCAGGTCAGCTGGAACGCTACTGCCGGTACAACTTATTATATTTTGGTGCACGGTTATGGTACATCTTCGGGTGCATACTCTCTGACTGTCTCTGAAGGGCCGGATGCAACAGCACCTGTTGCTAATGTTACTACCCTTCCGGATGTAACGGCAGAATGTGAGGTAACATCTCTTGTTGCACCTACGGCAACTGACTGTCAGGGTACAATTACAGGTGTACACAATGCAACGTTGCCTATCACTACACAGGGTACGACAGTAGTTACATGGACATACACCGATGGAAGTGGAAACGCTTCAACGCAGACCCAAAATGTTGTGATCGATGATGTTACTGCACCTACGATCACTTGTCAGTCTGACATTACTGTTTCCAATGATCCTGGAATTTGTGGAGCTGTAATCACTTTCGACGCTCCTGGATGTGGTGCACCTGCTGAGGTTTATGTTAACCAACTCTCTGTTGACCATATTGGTGGTAACGCATCGAATACGTTGTTCCCAAACACGGTAGCAGATGATTTCGTTATCCCGGTTGGAGATTGCTGGAACATTGACAAGATCACAGCGAATTTCTGGATGCAGGGAGTAGATAATGACGCTACGGCATTCAATATTTTCGTTTACAACAACAACGGTGGTATACCGGGAACCCTGAATACATCAGTAGTGGTTCCAGCGGCAAACATCACCCCAACATTCATTACAAACGCATCCGGTTTCAATGTGTACAACCTCTCCATGAACCTTCCTTCAGCAATCAACTTGTGTGAGGGTACATACTGGTTGGGTGTTCAGGCTGTGAATACGGAATCGGGCTATGATTATTACTGGGAAGTACTTTCTCCAGGAAGTTCAGGTCTATTCTCACATGAGAACTACACCGGACCATGGCAAAATACAGGTAGCGATCGTTCATTCACTATTGAGTCTCAAGGTTCAACCGGTGGAGAAGTTTCTGATAACTGTAGCGGTTGCCCAACTGTAACTCAGACTGCAGGACCTGTTTCAGGATCAACTTTCCCTGTAGGAACAACGGTTGTAACGTTCCAGGCAACAGATGCTGCCGGAAATAGCTCTACATGTTCATTCAACGTGATCGTTGAAGATACTGAAGGCCCTGCTCCGGATGTTGTTGCTCAAAACCAGTTCACAGTGAATATCTACGCCGGAGCCAGTTACATGGATGAAGCTTCATGGACACTTCAGGATGAAGGCGGTATGACCGTTGCATCAGGAGGTCCTTACGGTAGCTCAACTCCCGGACAGTTGATCGCAACAGCCAACGTACCGGTAATGGATGAACCTTACATCTTCTTTGGTGAAACACAGGGATCATTCAATGATAACATCATGAACTATGAGATCCTTTGTGATGGAGCTATCATCGCAAATGGTATCATTAACGGTGGTTCATCAGGTACTGCAACCGGACTTGTAGGTTGTGCTATCCCTGGTGGTCTTCCAACCGTAACTGCTTCCTGTGAGGTTGCTTCACTTACTGCACCAACTGCCACGGACGTTTGTGGAGGTGCTATTACCGGAACAACCACAACCACGTTCCCGATCACCGCAACTACAACGGTGACCTGGACTTATGACGATGGAAATGGTAACACTACCACACAACAGCAGCAGGTGAATATTCAGGACGCTGTCGCTCCTGTAGTAGACAATGTAACGCTTGCTGACATCACTGCTGAATGTGAGGTGACTTCGTTGACTGCTCCTACTGCAACTGACAACTGTTCAGGTGCTCTTACAGGAACACACAACGCTACCCTTCCGATCAACTCTCAGGGACTTACAGTTGTAACTTGGACTTACACTGACGGTGCCGGAAACACAACAACACAGACTCAGAATGTGATCCTTACCGATGTTACTGCACCGGTTGCGGATCTCGCTACTCTGGCAGATGTCACAGCTGAATGTGAAGTAGCTGCGCTGACAGCTCCAACTGCAACAGACAACTGTGGTGGTGCGGTAACAGTAACGCATGATGCAACGCTTCCGATCACTACTCAGGGAACTACACTGGTTACCTGGACTTATTTCGACGGAAACGGTAACACTTCAACTCAGTCTCAGAACGTGGTGATCGAAGATGTAACAGGTCCTGCACCGGACGCTGCTACTCTGGCCGATATCAGCGAAACATGTGAAGTTACTGCTCTTACAGAACCAACAGCTACAGACAACTGTGGTGGTGCTGTGACAGTTTCACATGATGCTACCTTACCGATCACTGCTCAGGGAACAACTGTTGTAACCTGGACGTATACTGACCAGTATGGCAACACAACTACACAGGAACAGAACGTGATCATCACGGATAACGAAGCTCCGGTACCAACGGCTGCATCACTTCCTGATATCGTTGCTGAATGTGAAGTTGGAATGCTTATCGAACCAGCAGCAACTGACAACTGTACATTGGCTTCTACAACTTATGATGTAACGCTGCCGATCACTGCTCAGGGAACTACTGTGATCACATGGACATTCACGGATGCTGCCGGAAACTCTTCTACACAGACTCAGAACGTGGTGATCGAAGACGTTTCAGGTCCTGCTCCTGATCTGTCAGATCTTCCAAACGTTGAGGCAACTTGTCAGGTAGATGCATTGACTGCACCAACTGCAACGGATAACTGTGGTGGCGTGGTAACCGTAGCGCACGATGCAACTTTGCCAATCGTGGCAGATGAGATCGTAACATGGACTTTCACTGATGAAAATGGTAACACTACCACTCAGACTCAGCAAGTGCTGATCTCACCGGTAGATGCTACAGTAACCGTGAACGGTACTACGATCACAGCGAACAACACGAACACAGGAGTAACATACCAGTGGATCGATTGTGACAACGCTAATCAGCCTATCGCTGGTGAAACAGGTGTTTCTTACACACCGACTGTAACGGGTAACTATGCAGTTGAAGTGACAGAAGGAAGCTGTACGGAAGTGAGCGAGTGTACACTGATCGACTTCTCAGGTATCACACAACTTAATTCTGAATTCATCCACGTGTATCCAAACCCTGCGAGCACAACGTTGAACATCACAACTTCAGTTGAAGGAATGATCGACTTCTACGATGTGAGCGGAAAGCTGATCCTTTCTCAGAAAGTGAAGAGCGGAAACAATGAATTGAATGTAAGTGAACTGGCAACAGGAACATACAACGTTCGTTTGACAACTGACAGCGGTGTTAATACCGTTCGTGTAGTGATCAACAGACAGTAATTCAATTTACACGCAGTTTACCGGAAGCCCGGTCCCGATTGTCGGGACCGGGCTTCTTTGTTTTTAATACTCAAATAATTGGACCAACGTTCCTCCGTTTCATTCCGTTTTTCTTACATTCGTTCAGTTAACTACGCTTATGAAAAAAATCTTAGCAACAGCTCTGCTGTTAGCGGTGGCCGTTTCAGCCAGATCGCAATGTCAGAACTCAGGCTTTTCCGGGTTAAATGCGGAATACTCCTGCCCTACTTCAACCTTCCTTACAGGTAGTCCTGCAGGGGGAGTCTTTGGAGGTCCCGGTGTGTCAAATGATGAATTCGATCCTCTTATGGCAGGATTGGGTACCCACGTTATCACGTACACTGTTCCTGCGTCATCTCCAACCGCAGGGTATGGCGTTGAAGAAGGACTGACAAACAACCCTTATGCGGGCACATTTACTTCCGTAACACTTAGTGATGACCAGACGACCGCTGGATTACCTATCGGATTTACTTTTAATTTCTTTGGAACAGACTACACGCAATTTGTGATCTCCTCTAACGGTTTCATTTCATTTGATCCCTTGGCAGGGAATGGTTGTTGTTCAGGACAAACCTTGCCGGAGGCTTTAGACCCGAATAATCTGATCGCCCTTGCCTGGAACGACCTGAACCCGGGTGGTGGCGGAACGATCGGATACACAACCATCGGTTCAGCACCAAACCGGATCCTGATCGTGAATTACAGCAATGTGCCTCACTTCGGAGGATCAGGAACACCGGTGACCGTTCAGGCAAAATTGTACGAGAGCACTAATGTGATCGAGATCCATTCTACTTCTAATGTTACAGATGGAACAGAACAAACACTGGGAGTAGAAAACGCACCGGGAACCTGTGGTGTTACCGCAATGGGAACGAATGCCAATACCACCTTCTCTGTGAACAATGAAATGATCCGCTTTACCCCACAGGCAGCTCAGTACTACAGCCACATGACGGGGCTGACAAATGCTCCTTACAGTGGGTCAATGACTTCAGTATCTTTAACTAATGATGCTCTTTCAGGCGTACTCCCGATCGGTTTCAGTTTTGATTTTTACGGAACGAATTATACCGATTTCCGCATTTCTTCTAACGGGTATATCACCTTCGATCAGGCAACCTCCAACTCAGGATGCTGTGCCGGAGCTTCGATACCTGCAGCTGCCGCGCCAAATGGTCTTATCGCTTTCGCATGGAACGATCTGAACCCAGCAGCCGGAGGAACGGTGAGTTACACCACCATCGGAACAGCGCCGAACAGGATCCTGATCGTTGATTTCAATGGTGTTCCACAGGTAAGTGGCGGTACTCCTGTCACCGCACAGGTGAAGATCTACGAAACTTCCAACGTTATTGAAGTACACAGTACACAAAATACTGCTAACGGAACTGCTCAGACCATGGGACTTGAAAATGCAACAGGTTCCGAAGGTATTTCTCCTTTCGGCCGCAATGCCAGCACAACCTTCTCAGTCAACAATGAGATGACTGTTTTTCATCCCTACTATACAAGTATACAGACAACGAATGTCATCAGTTTGACAGACGTAGAACCTCCCGTTCCATTCAACCTTGTGCTGCCGGACATCACTTCGGAATGTAGTGTGGATTTCATCGAGGACCAATTCGCTGAAGATAACTGCTCCGGATTCATTCAGGCGACACACGATGCTGTTTTGCCGATCACGTCGAATTCAGTGGTGACCTTCACTTATGATGATGGCAATGGAAACGTACTCACGCAAACGCAGAACGTTTTGATACAGGATGTCACTGCTCCGGTTGTGGCTGCCTTTGAAATTCACATCATCGTTGGTGCCGCATGGATGGATGAAGTGTCATGGACCTTCACTGATAATGGTGGAAATGTTGTTGCTTCAGGCGGACCTTACGGAAGCGGCATGACGGGTGAAGTAATCGCTACCGTTCAGGCGGACGGGATCAATGGCCCTTATACTTTCAGCGGAGAAAGTCAGGGACCTATCGGTGATAATGTCCTCAACTACGAGATCTTCTGTTCCGGAACGCTCGTAGCAAGCGGAACAACAGGTGTGAACTCCACTGCAAGCTCCATCGGGATTGCCACATGTAATCCACTTCAGGACGTTGTTTCAGAATGCGGACCTGTATTCTCACTTGACCCGGTAACTGCCGATGATAACTGCAGCGGCACGATCAACGGTGTCAGCGACGCAGTCTTCCCGATCACATCTGATGCTGTTGTTACCTGGACTTTCGACGATGGCAACGGAAATATCTCGACCTATACACAGAATGTTGTTTTCCCAGGCGATCTCACGGCTCCGACACCTGACGCTGCTCAACTTCCGGATGTTGTATCCTACTGTACACCGGTCAACAATCTGACGGTTCCAACCGCTACGGACAACTGTGGCGCCACGGTAATGGGCTTTACAACAACGATTTTACCGATCACTACAACGACCGTAGTGACATGGTCATACAACGACGGACAAGGAAATATTTCGACACAGACGCAGAATGTGGTGATCGAAGCACCTGTACCTACCATCAGCTTGAACGGAACAACTCTTTCAGTCGATAACCCAATCGCGAATAGTGCGTATCAGTGGCTGGATTGTGACAATGGCAACACTCCGATTACGGGAGCTACCGCCTCTTCATATACACCTACCGTTACAGGAAGCTACGCTGTTCAAGTTACCGTTGGAGGTTGCGTAAACACCAGCGACTGCGAGTTGGTTGACTTTACAGGTATCAACGAATGGGAGATCGTACTGTTCAGTGTGTATCCAAACCCAACAGCAGGTGAAGTCAAGATCTTTGCGTCAGCAGCAGGAACCATTGAGCTGATCGATCTGTTTGGTAAGATCATTTCTGTAACACCTGTCCATGGAGGAGAGAACGAACTGAACTGCACAGGTCTTGCGAACGGAACGTACACACTTCGTTTTATCTCTGAGAAGGGAGCAAGAACGTCGCGCCTTGTCATCAACAGGCAATAATCACATTTTGTAAAACATAAAAAAAGCCCGATCCTTATGGTTTCGGGCTTTTTTATTGATGTGGATCTTCGATCATCTTCAATAGTGTGAACAAGGTCCAGAGTTCTATATCACTTCTGAAAGGGATCAACGAAGGATCTTTCCCCTGAAGCCAATTTGGCAAATGCTCTCTCTTCAATTCATGTTGAAGTACGTTCTGTTTCAGGAATTCGTCCCACGACTTTAGTTGTTTTTTCTCGATCAAGGAAAGTATAGCCTGAGGGATCTTCATCTTCAGTCGCTGTCGGTTCATCAAGCGTTTCACTGCTGTGGTATCCATTGGTGCCAACATCCAGTTCGGATTAAGGATCTGTTCGGTATGTCCGGGTAAGCGTGTTAAAAGAGCCGTGAAAAGCTTCCCATATTTCTTGTCATCATTGTTCACATGAAGCGCACGATAAAAGAAATCAGGAGCATAATATGGCGTTACTGTCCACGAGTAATATCGGTTGCGATCCTCTCCTTCGAACAGCCAGTTCATTGCCCTTTCACGAATAATGAAAATCCGATAGCGTTCCTCCTGTGTAAATCCTTCTTCAGATGGAAGAGAATTCCTGAGGTGTTCTTTTATGGCTTTTACTGAAACTCCTACCAGTTGTGCTGCGATAGACGGGGAAATGATCTGATGTTTTCGGATCAACACGTCGATCAGTTCCTCTTCAGAACGGATCGAATTCAACGGATCGATAGATTCCAGTGTCTTGTCTCCTCCATCACCGGTGATCTGTGTTAAACCTTCCTGAACAAAACTCCTGAGAAATGGTAAACAATAGGCCATCGCCAGGAAATTCTGACCGCGCTTAACTTTCCAAAGCTCTTCTACATCGCTTGAATCGACACCTGCGAGGTTTAAGACCTTGTGATCCTGTTCACGGTGGAGTTGTTGTGCCACCTTTTTGGCCGAGAGCACATCCGGTTCCGCATCATTCGCACTTCTTGAATAGGTCAGCATCGGTAACTCGATCCTCAGCTCTTTTAAAAGGGCGGCAAGAATGCGCGAATCAAGTCCACCACTCAATGCCAGCGATGATGAACCGCACGTCCTTATCCGGTTACTCAAGGCGGTCTTCAGCAGTTCTTTCAGTTCATCAGGATTTGACTTCGAAACGGCATTCACAAGGTCCTTGTTGTTAAAGTAAGACCTGATCAAAGGTTGTTCTCCCGCTGTAATGTGGACTACACTATGCGGAGGGAGTTTTTGAACACCCTCATAGAGCAGTTGATCTCCCGGTACAAAGCCGAATACCAGGTAAGCCGCCGCTCTGACCTTATTCACCGCTGGCTTAATCAGATCCAATAATACTCCGATCTCTCTACTGAAGATCATTCTCTCGGGTGAAGAGTGGAAGTAAAGCGGAAGCCGCCCAAAATGGTCATTAGACAGAACAAGTTCTCCGGTTGGTTTATGAATGAGCAGGAGGAAATCGCCGTCGCGCTCTGCCACCCATTGTGCCAACTCATCGGAAATAGTTTGACTTCCCGCGATCGAGATCAACGAAGTTCTCACTTCCTCCTCGGACAGATCATAGATACGTCCTTCAATGACAAATCGAACTCCATCATGTTCAAAGGTCTGATACGGATAAGCGGAATAGCCTGACATCAGGATCTGGAATCCATCATCGGTCGACAGGACTTCACTTGAATAGCCCGGCAGGACCTTCAACAGATCCTGTGCAATGAATTGATTGCTGATCGTGAGTCCGGGCACAGTACTTCAAATATAAGTTTATCTCCCGAATCCGGAACAGGAGTGACATGAAAGCACTACTGATACTCCAATCCCAGTTTACCGCTCATCTTGTAGATCTCGAGGAATGCATCCATTTTATTGAACTGGTTCTCAAAATGCTGCATCAGTGTATTCTGATAGTTATTTCGGAAGGTTTCCAGTTCAATGGAAGTCAGTGTACCCATATCGAAACGCGCCTTGGCCAGGTCATATGCCTTGGTGGCATAGTTCAGATTCTCCTGAGAAATATCAACCAGTTTTGTTCTTATCTGATACATCGCGAGCAAGTTCCTCAGCGTTGTTTCCAGTGTTTCCGCCACTTGCTGTGTGTTGATCGCCGCAATTTCTTCCTGGATCCTGGCTACATCATAGGCTCGTTTGGTCTTCCAGTTATTGAACAGATTATAGCGCAAGTTAAAATTCCCGTAATACTGCACCGACTGCGTTTCGATCTCCATCGGGTTATCTACGTTGAGTTGACGGAACCATCCCCAGGAAGGATTCACTCCGGCCTGAAAATTCAGCGTGGGATAGAGAAAGGACTTCTGATACTGAGTAGCCGTTTTCTGAAGTTCAAGAGCGATATACTGGTTCTTGAGGTTCTGGTTGTTGTTCTTCAGGTCAACGAGCGACTGTTCAGGGTCGATAAGTGGAAAGGCTATCTCGAGTTTGTCTGTCAACTCCGGAAATGCAGTTGGATCCGCTTCCTGATCGTTGTTCATCAGGAGCAAGAGGTTGCGCATGGCATTCTGCCAAGAGATCTCCTGCATCAGAAAGTTCGTACTGTCTGTCAGATACTGATTCCTGAACTGAAGCAATTCAAGTGAGCTGGTCTTGGCGTATTTCTCCTTCAGTTCGTAATATTCCATACGTTTTCTGGAATAGTCCTTCAGCGTTGAGAACAATTGCATACGCTCTTTCTGCAGACTCGCAGTATAATAGGCTTTCAATACATCCTGGATGGTCGTTTCAATAACCGCAACCGCATTTCCTTTACTTTGCTCTTCAAGCTGTTCAAGACGATCTTTTGTGATATGCACCGCTAACCCACTAAAAAGATTCACATTGGCCACCAGACTTGGTGTCAGTCCCTGATTCAGAATTACTCCCGGCGTAAAGGTGAAAGGGTTGTTCGTGTTATCAATAATAGTGCTGTTAAACGTAGCGTTGAGGGTTACGGTAGGAAACATACCTGCCTCCATCCAGTTGTTGTTCATCTCTGCGATCTGCTGCTGTTTTTCAGCGATCTGAACCTTGAAATTCTTCTCGAGAGCGATCACCACCGCCTCTTTCGCTGACAGGGTATTCTGCTGGCCCCAGGCAGAACCTGAGAGGACCAGAAGGATCAGGATCTTAATAGGAATAATCGCTTTCATTGTCCTTCTTGTGTAATTTAAGTACAGGTTCCACTTCTAATTCATCCACCTTCTCCCAGCGCCAGAGTCGTTTGAAGAATCGTCCCCCATCATTCCAGAACAGAATGGCCGAAGGATAGAAGAAAAGGATGAAGATCGTACCGAACAGTACTCCGAATGCGATCGATGTTGCCATTGGGATCAGGAACTGAGCTTGCATACTCTTTTCAGCGATCATAGGCATCAAACCCGCAACAGTCGTAAGTGACGTAAGCAAGATCGGTCGGAAACGAGATGTAGCTGCTTCCAGTGCGGCAGCCCTAGGTCGATACCCTTCTACCAGCAAGTCATTGTAACGGTCCAGGTAAACGATCGCGTCGTTCACCAATACTCCAAGCAGGGCAATCATTCCCAAAGCAGAAAGCATGGATACAGGTATACCCACGAGTCCGTGTCCGAAGATCGCTCCGGCAATACCGGCGGGAATGACAAGCATGATCAGGAAGGCCTGAGAAAGACTATTGAAATGAAGCATGATAATAATGAACATTAAGGCAATGACAACCAGCGTTACATACATCATTGAATTACCGGTTTTCTGACTACGCTCAAACTGCCCCAGCTTTACCGACTTTACATCCGGATAAAGCGAAGTCACCTTCGGGATAAGTGAATCAAAAATATTTCGGTTGATCGTTGCAACTGCATTTCGATCCATTGATTCCGCATCGATCTTGATGATTCGCTGACCATTTCTTCGCTTAAGGCTTTCCGGAGCGCGTCCGTAATCAAAGTCACAGATCTCATTCAGTGGAATAGCTGCCCCTGTTGCATTCTTGATCCTCATGTTTTCCAGATCCATGAGTGAGTTACGGTCTTCTTTCGGATAACGCACCCAGATCTTCACCTCATCCGTACCGATGATGATGCGCTGAGCTTCCTGTCCAAAAAATCCCTGACGGATCTGAGAAAGTACTTCGCCTTTGGTCACACCGAACATTTCAGCCTGTGGCTTCATGCTAATGTTCACCTCCATTCTTCCCGGCGGCATGTTGTCCTTCACATTGATCACACCGGCCATATCAGATAATTCCTTCTTAAACTGCTTATGAGCACTGGCCAGATCCGTTTCGTTAGAAGAGGTAAGTCCTACTTCGATCTCCTTACCAAAACGATTGAATCCACCTACATAGGTTTCCTGTGCAAGTTGTCCCTCCGATGAGTTCTTCATCCTGCGGATGATCCTGTTCATTAACGTGTCCAGAGGTGTTTTCGAACGTTCCGCATCTACGAACACACTGACCGAACCCGTGTGATTCCCTACCTGCCCAAGGTTCTGTGAGAACCCAATGTTGCTGGTGTAGAAAGTCATTAGACTGTCTCCATTCTCCTTAATGATCCTGTCATTCTCCTCAAGGAGGATCTGAGTGGCTTTTTCAACAAAACGCTGTGTTTGAGCCTTGTTGTCACCCGGACGGTATGCGGCTTCAATGCTGAAGAAGTCGGGCTGAATATTCGGGAAGAAGGTTCCTCGAATCAAACCGGAAGCAAACATCATGATCGTAATGATGGTAAAAAACAAAGGCATGAAGAAGGTAAAACGGAACCACTTCCTTTTCTCACCAATAAGCATGGATACACTTTCCCTGAACCAGATATCCCGAAACCATTTGATCCCTCTGTCAGCAGTTCCTCGAACCGTTTTTTCCATAGGCGACTTGGTAAAACCTCTCAAAGCGAGGATAGCTCCAAGGATCCAAAGAACGAAAGGGAAGAGTAAGGTGCCAAAGCTAAGATTTTCCCATGGCACAATTCGAGAACCTATTATTACAACTAAAATCCCCAAACCAAGCAGGATAAATCCTTTCACATAACCATAAGGCGGATTTTCGTTCTCCGTTAGCATATCCTTGTGCGCGAGGTGAGCGGGCAACATGAAAAAGGCTTCATAAAGAGAGAATGAAAGACAGGCGATCGCCACGAAAGCCATTTCCCGCATCATTTCCATTCCTTCCACAAAGAAGAGAAGAGAGAACGCTATGATGGTCGTAATAACCGACGAGAAGACAGACGGGAGAACCTCTAATGTTCCATCCAGAGCAGCTTGTTTTGGCGACTTACCTTGTTCAAAATGCGTGTAGATGTTCTCGGCGATCACGATCCCGTCATCGACCAGGATACCTACAACCACGATCATTCCGAAAAGGGAGATCATATTGATCGTTATCCCATAGGCTGCGCCAATAATGAACATACCTAGAAATGAAAAGGGAATTCCAAAGGCTACCCAGGCGGACAATTTGATGTTCAGAAAGAGCCCCAGAAAAATGAGCACCAATATAAGACCACTGATCCCGTTCGATGTAAGAAGGTCGATCCTCTCATTCAGCATTGTGTTGAACTCGTAATAGATATCAAATTGAAAATCGGGATTCTCTTCATTGAACTTTTTCTGATATTCATGCAGCGTATTGCTGATCTTGCCGAGATCTTGTTCGAGCGTCTTTTCGATCCTGAAAGAAACAGCCGGCTTCCCGTTGAATTTCGATTCCTGTGAATCTTCTGAATATCCCAGCACCACATCGGCCACATCTCCCACAGTGATCTTCTCCCCCTTGGCTGAGGATCGAAGAGGAATAGCTGAGATCTCCGCTTCCGTTGTTCCGCGGTCATTCGCCCGAATACTCATTTCCTGCACTCCGCCTCGAATGAGTCCAGCCGTGAGGTCAATGTTCTTCGAACTGATCGCTGCAGAAACTTCTCCGAGAGTCAACCCGTAACGGAGTAGATCATTCTCCCTGACATTCACGGAAAATTCCTTTGTTGGAAACCCATTCTTCTCGATCTGAGTGATCTCCTTAGTATTCAAAAGGTCCTGCTCCACCCGTGTTGCCATGTCTGTGATCTCAATGTCACTCACACGGTCACTCTTGGCTGATATCCCAACAAAAGCCACCACACTGCCCATTCCGCTCGACTTAAGTCGCCGGATGATCGGTTGTTCTGCTCCTTGAGGGAAGGAATTGATGGAATTGATAGAGTTCTCGACATCGCTCAGCAACTGTTCCATATCCGTATCCGCATAAGCCTTGATGGTCACCATGGCCATGTTCTCGGAAGAGTTGGAGTTGATCTCTTCGATCTCTGAGATCCCTTTAACTGCCTGTTCGATCTTGATGGTCACTCCCTCTTCCATCTCGGCCGGGGAAGCACCTGGATAAAAAACTGAAACAGTGATCGTATATGGATCCATTTCAGGGAAGAACGAACGTTTCATCGAGAAGATCGAAAACAGTCCGAACATGATCACCAGGGCAACGATCGCATTTCCCCAGATCGGTCTTTTCAGGAAAAAATGAATGAGGGCCTTCATCTTCTTAACGCTTTATCCCTTTGTAAACTTTGACTTCGGCGGAACGCTCCTGCTGCTCAAGCACCAGCATCTCTCCATTCTTCAGTCCGCTTACGAATAAGGTATCCGGTTTATTGCCCACAACCACTACCTCGCGCTGCACGAGTTTTCCGCCCATCAACAAACTAACCTTGTTATCCTTGACGGCTGCTCGTGGGATGGCATAACTTTCCTGAGCCGCCTTTTCGTCGATAGCTACATTCACATACATTCCGTTGAACACTGTTGCCTCTTTTTCTGCCGAAACAGAATAATACACATCAACTGACTGTGTTTTCTGATTGATCACATCGGAAATCCTTATGATCTTTCCGTGCCCGATAACTTCTCCGGTTGCATCCGTGAACTCAGCAGTTCCCTGTTCCCTGAACTTCTTAACAGCGGCAAGAGAAATAGGAACCTTTACCTCCATCTCACCGGTTCGGGCAATTCTGGCGATCCTTCCTCCGGGATTCACGATAGAACCAGGCTCGGAATAAACGTCAAGCACAGTACCATTGAATGGCGCGAGGTAATAATACTTTTCCATACGCGCTTCCTGGCTACGTATCGTGTAATACTCTGAAAGAATTCCCTTAGAGTTAATGAACATCTTTTCACGATTGTTTCGGATTACCGGAAGTTCCGGCAATCGGCGTTCCGGACCAAGTTGATCAAGAAAACCAAGCCATTTCGTCTTTTCTGAAGGAAAATCCATTTCAATATCAGGCATGGCGCCGATGATCAAATTCGATAACTGGGTCTTTCTTGAACTCAGTGTATAGAATGCTTCCTCTTCATTGACCTTATACAGCATCTGGTTCATCTTGAACTTTACCCCCGGCTTCAACTGCAAATCGCCCTTTTCGAGTTTTCCCTGTACTTCGAAGGAAATGTCGAGCTCAGTATTGGGAGTGATCTGTCCGTAAGAGATAAGCTGCATGGATCTCATTCGGTTCTTTACTTCTGAAACAGGCACATACTGGATCGTTTGGGCTTCTTTTTTCTCCGCTACCGGTTTGGTCGCTTTGGAAGTGATCCTGAAGAACATGAGCGCTGAGATCAGCACGAACAAACCGATCAGCACCAGTTGATTTCTTTTCATCGTCAATGAGATTTTCAGTAAAAGTACTGTTTACCATGGTATGTACCTCCGAAATGTGATGAACGCTCTAAATTTCATGTGAGCGCCGTGACGGATTACGATAATCCTATCTTTTCAGCAAGTGCTTGTCTTATCCTTCGGAGGTCATTAACATCCTGACGGTTCCCTTTAAGCTGTATGAGAAACTTCATCCTTTTTGAAAAGGCAGAGGCAAGATGCAGATAGTAATAAGCATACATTCCTGATATTGGCATTGCTGCAAAATACAAGCACTTCAACCCTAAACTCAATCCGAACAATTCCGACGCCTGATCGAGCAAAAAAGTATAGTTCAGGGGATATAGAATCAATCCCAGAAGGATGGAAAGTGGTGCATAATACTCGATATAGGGTGTAAGTCTGGGTACAATCAGACTTGTCAACCTGAATGGCAGCACATTATGAAGGAATCCGAAAAGAAAGAAAGGCAGACCAATGATCAGAAAAAGGACAGACAAGGATGATTCCCTAAGAAAGTGCCTCTTTCGATTCCCCTTCACCAGCAGGTCCTCGCGGATGGCAAGCTGTTCCTTTTCATACACAAAGCTCCCTGCCAAGCGCTGGATCTCTTCCATTTTCAAAGGGTCAAGTACCTGGATCTCTGCAAGCCTATTTCCCAGATCCTTCATTCGCTTGGCATGGTATTCAACACCATCCGGAGCATCGGGTTCCTTGAGGATCTCATGAAGCTCTTCAAGCAGCCTTTCCTGTTCTGCACTTTGAGACATGACCAACAGCTGTTCAAGTCCAGTCCGGAATTTTTCGGTCAACTGTTTTGCATGGGCATAGAGATCATATTGCGGATCTTCGGAAACACCGGATAGTGGTATTGGTTCGCCAACATGCATCATCACAGCGCTCCTGAAACGATGTGCTTCAGTGTAGAAAAGTCCGACCGGTACAATGATCAGGTCCAGTTTTCCCTGATTTCTTCGCTGCACTTCAAGGGCGATCCGGGCAGTACCTGTCTTTAAGGTTCTCAACGAATGTTCCTGAAAACTGTTGCCCTCGGGGAACACTACGAGCGTTTGTCCTTTTTCAAGGATCCTGTAACAGGCTTCAAAGGAATCAGTGTTCTCCACCCCCTTTGTATTTCCATCTGTTTGACGATTTATTGGAATCATGCCCAGTGACATGAGCAAACGCTTCTTCCATGGGCTATTGAAAAAGGTTCCCTTGGTCATGTAATTGATCTGCCGCTTACAAGCTCTTCCGATCATCCAGGCATCAATGAGTGTATTCGGATGATTGGCAATTATGATCATGGGTCCGGAATGAGCATTCAGGACATGGGCATTCTTTACCTTTATCTCCCGGTAATACAGGAACATTCCAAATCTGATGATAACCTTCAGGAGCTTGTACAACATAACGCCACACGAAAATACGATTAAATATGAGCGGCCATCCGATTAAATCCACCGGCTTTCTTCATAGTCTGCTGCTTTCCTTTACCTTTGCTTTATGCAGCAAAAGATCATTTATCTCAACAACAACGACGGGACCGGCATCCTCGCCTTTGGGGAAGGCCCTTCGTGCTGTTTGAGCGGACCGGATGCTCTTGATAAACTTCAGAAATTCATTTCTGAACACACCGAAAAATACATCTTTGGCTACCTCACCTATGATCTGAAGAACGGGATCTATGATCTGGAATCTGAAAATCAGGACGGACTAAATTTCCCCGATCTGCATTTCTGGGTGCCTGCTCATGTTGTAAAGCTCTTTAAAGAGCATGTCGACTTCGTTCAGGGAACGAAAGATGAGGAAACATATGACTTTGTGAGCAGCTTCCTCGAAGAAGAAACTGATCAGAACTTTCACCACTATCCTTTTCAATTTACACCACGTATCGACAAGGATACCTATCTCAGAAAAGTAGAAACCCTGAAAGGTCATATACAAAGAGGAGATATTTATGAGATCAATTTCTGTCAGGAATTTTATGCAGAAAAGGTGTCTCTGGATTTCGAACTGGATACCTATTTCAAACTGAATAAACTTACCAGAGCTCCTTTCAGCGCCTATCTGCATCTCGGAGACCATATTGCCTTTTGCGGTAGTCCGGAACGCTTTCTGAAAAAGGAAGGTTCCAGACTGTTATCCCAGCCGATCAAAGGCACTGCCCCAAGAGGGAGGAACGAAGAAGAAGACAACGCGTTAAAAGAATCGCTCCGATCAGATGAAAAGGAACGTTCTGAAAATATTATGATCGTGGATCTGGTGCGTAACGATCTCTCCAAAGTGGCTGAAATGGACAGTGTAGAGGTAGATGAATTATGTGGGATCTATAGTTTTGAGACCGTTCATCAGATGATTTCAACGGTATCCTGCACGGTAAATGAAAAGACCACTTTTACGGAAATGATCAAAGCTACTTTTCCCATGGGATCGATGACAGGCGCACCCAAGCTCAGGGCAATGCAACTCATTGAAGAACATGAAAGTTTCCAGCGGGGACTTTACTCCGGTTCGATAGGCTACATTGATCCTAAGGGAGATTTTGACTTCAATGTGGTGATCCGATCCCTGCTTTACAATCATTCAACAGGATACCTTTCGTGTGCCGTCGGTAGCGCGATTACGATCAAATCTGTTCCCGAAAAGGAATATGACGAATGCATGGTAAAGGTTCAGCGCATTCTGCAGGGAATGAATGAATAAGATCCTTGAACATACGGTACGCTCTCTGGAAAACGACCCTTCCATTACTTATTTCGTTGCCTGCAGCGGAGGGATAGATTCCATGGTGTTACTGGACGTATTGGTAAAACTTGGAAGAAAGGTTGAAACAATACACGTTAACTACCAATTGCGCGGAGAAGACTCAGAGAAGGATCAGCAATTTGTGGAGCAGGTTTGTGAAAAGTACGGTGTTCCGTGCCACGTCGAGCGGATAGATCTTCAAAAGGTACTTGATGCTCATGGTGGAAATTTACAGGAAACTGCACGCACGGTGAGATACCGATACTTTGAAAAATTCAAGGTTAAAAAGAACAACAGGATCGCGCTCGCACATCATGCCGATGACCAGATCGAAACGTTTTTCCTGAATCTGGCCAGAGGTGGTGGAGTTCTTGGACTGGCAGGAATGCTTGCGAAACATGAACAGTATGTCCGACCACTTCTTGCATTTTCGAAGAGGGAGATCAAAAGCTATGCTCTTGAAAACGGAGTCGAGTGGCGTGAAGACCGCTCCAATGCCGAGAACAAATATAACCGGAACAAACTCCGCAATCTTTTCATTCCGGAAATGGAGCAAGAAGTCCCATCGCTCAGGAAGAGTGTACTATCACTGGTTCACGCTTTCCAGGAAACACAGCAGCAGCTCGAATCAAGGGTTGAACCAATGCGAAAAGTCACGCTTGAGACACGACTTCTGTCATTTACGGATTTCGATGGGCTGACTGATCCGGAACTGAATGAATTGCTCAGGCAACTTGACCTTCCTTCAGGAATTGGCGGCGAACTGATCAAACTGCGCACTTCACAGGTCGGGAAGGTCATTGAACTTCCGAACTCCCTGTTTATCCGTATCGTTCACGAGAAAGAAGGATTTTATTTCATGGAACAGACGGAACTGCCTGCGCTTCCTGAAATTCAGATGGAGATAGTTGAAGAACTACCGAGCACGTTCGACAAACAAGTGCTTTACCTCGATCCTGAAAAGATAGCCGGGAAACTTATCCTGCGTTACTGGAACATCGGCGACCGCATCAAACCGGTTGGACTGAAAGGTTCGAAGCTCATCTCAGATGTACTGACCGATGCCGGTATCCCCTCCCATGAACGGCATAATCAATTGGTGCTTTGCGATGATGAAAAGATCCTTTGGTGCATTGGGTATTCTGTTTCCCGTGAAGCCGTGGCTGCCCATGACTCGGTCAAAATGATGATCACGCTTGCTGTACGATGACGCTTATCCTTACTTTTGTTCCATGAATTTTCCAACGGCATTTGAACACAGGGTAAAGCTTGATCCTTTTTTGGGAGAAGACCTGCTGGTGGCGCTCAATTCGGAATCACCTGTTTCTGTGAGGATCAACCCTCCCAAAATGAAGGGGACTGAAATGCGTAATGTCCTTGAACAAGTTAGTTGGTGTAACCACGCATTTTACCTAAAAGAACGACCGTCCTATACCCTTGACCCGCTTTTCCATGCCGGATGTTACTATCCGCAGGAAGCAGGTTCGATGGTACTCGACCAGGTCCTACGATCCATCGATCTTCCTCAATCGCCTGTCATACTCGATCTGTGCGCAGCTCCCGGAGGAAAAAGTACGCTTATTACTTCTTTTCTCGATGGAAAGGGTTTACTGATCAGCAACGAGGTAATCCAGGCAAGGTCAAGGATCCTTCGCGAAAACATGACCAAATGGGGAAAAAGCAACGTGGTGGTGACCAACAACGACCCGAAGGATTTTCAGCGCCTGTCTCATTTCTTTGATGCAGTGGTGATCGATGCACCTTGTTCGGGTGAAGGTATGTTTCGGAAAGACCCTGATAGCAGGAACGAATGGACCGAGGATAATGTGCAACTGTGTGCTGCACGACAAAAACGGATCGTTGCCGATGTATGGGACACCCTTAAACCCGGAGGCTACCTCATCTATTCCACCTGCACATTCAATCGCGACGAGAACGAAGATAATATTGAATTCATCCGTCGGGAACTTGAAGCTGAGCTATATGAGTTTGAACAGGAACTGCCAATACTCCGCGGAAGGGAACGAATTGGGTATTATTGTATTCCGGCCAAGACCGAATCAGAAGGTTTCTACATCGCGGTGCTGAAAAAGCCTGAGGGAGTTCAAACTAAAACCAAGCTCTCTGTAAAAAAAGAGATCCGCCCGCTGTCGGGGAAAGAAATTCAGACACTGGCTGATTTTGTAGCAACCGATGGACATCGATTCTTCCAATGGAATGAAAACGTGCTTGCTTTCCCGGAGGAACAGTCTGACCTCATGCAACACGTCATCGCGAATATGCGGATCGTTAAAGCCGGTACGGTGGTTGGTGAGATCAGCCGAAAAGGACTCATACCTCATGAAGAACTGGCGCTAAGTGCTGACCTGTGCATTTACGACACGCGTATTGAAGTTGACCGAGAACAGGCACTCCATTACCTTCACGGCGATACCTATACACTCAAGGGTCAGCAGGGATTCAACCTGATCACCTACAAAGCGATTCCCTTAGGCTGGATCAAACACCTCGGAAACCGTTTCAACAACCTCTACCCCAAAGATTGGCGGATCCGCATGTCGATCACTTCCAAGAATACTTAACTTAGTCCCATGTGTGGTATCACAGGCTATATTGATCATCGTTCTTCAACAGCACATGACGTCATCCGATCCATGACGGAAACGCTGCACCACAGAGGTCCGGACGGAGGATCAACTGAACTCCTGCAGATTGGTGATCACCAGATCGGACTGGGTCACCGCCGATTGGCGATAATCGATCTGACCGATACCGGTAAACAACCGATGGCCTATCAACATTACTGGATCACCTTCAACGGCGAGATATACAATTTCAAAGAAGTCCGCAAAGAGCTGGAAGAACTCGGCCATGAATTCATCGGACATTCAGATACGGAAATGATCTTGCATGCCTTTGCTGAGTGGGGGAAGGATTGTATGGAGAAATTCATCGGCATGTTCGCCTTCGTGATCATTGACACACAGAAACAAACTTTGTTTGTGGCAAGGGACCGTGCCGGGGTAAAACCATTGTTCATCTACCAGTCTGATGACCTGATCCTTTATGCGTCGGAGTTGAAGGCTTTTCACTCGCATCCCGGCTTCAAAAAGGAGATCGATCCTAATGCCGTGGCGGCTTTCATGCAATTCGGGAATGTACCTACGCCACACTGCATCTTCAGGAATTGTTTTAAACTGAAGCCCGGTCATTATTTGACATACGATCTCAACTCAAAGACTATAGCAATAGAACAGTATTGGAACGTATATGAAGCATACAACCGTCCTAAGCTGACCATGCCGTTCAATGAAGCTGTGACTTCAACTGAAACAGTGCTTAAAAAAGCCTTTGAATACCGCATGGTAGCGGATGTTCCTGTCGGAGTGTTTCTCAGCGGCGGATATGATAGCGTTTCCGTTACCTCGATCCTGCAAGGAAACCGAACTGACAGACTGAAGACCTTTACCATCTCAGTGCCTGATATTGGCCTGAATGAAGCACCTTTCGCCAAGGAGATCGCCACGCATCTTGGAACGGATCACACAGAGATCGCCTGCACCCAAAAGGAAGCGACCGATCTTATTCCGGGTCTGCCCCATTTTTATGACGAACCCTTTGGTGACAGCAGCGCCATCCCCACAACTCTTGTCAGCCTGATGGCCAGAAAACACGTGACCGTTGCGCTGAGTGCCGATGGGGGAGACGAGGTTTTTGCGGGATATAACCGCTACGATTACCTGATGCGTCATGGTAAAAAGATCGCCGGTATTCCTGCGCCTTTAAGAATGGCTGCCGCTGCTGCCATGGAAGCAATTCCATCAGAATACATCCCGGTTTTCAGGAACAAATACAACTTCCACAACCGCTATGAAAAACTGAAGGGGATCCTGCGTGACCCTTCTCCGGAAAAGATCATGGAAAGCCTCAGTATGCAGTATACAGACAAGAAACTGGAGGCACTGATGCTCAAGAAGTTCAGCAAACTGGATACCGCTTACCATTCCAAGGAACTAATAAAGGAACATTACACACCGCTCTCTTACATGATGGCGATCGACTATACCACCTATATGGTAGACGACATCCTGCAGAAAGTCGACCGTGCCACCATGACGGCCAGTCTTGAAGGCAGGGAACCCTTTATGGATCAGCATGTGATCGAATGGGCAGCGCAGTTGCCGGATGATTACAAATACCATAACGGGATCAAGAAGTATATCCTGAGAGAGATCGTTCACCGCTATGTTCCGAAAGGAATGATGGATCGCCCCAAAATGGGCTTTGCCATACCTATCGCCGATTGGTTGAGAACCGAACTTAGAGACCTGCTTGAGGAATACCTGAGTGAAGACAGGATCAGGCGTGAAGGCCTTTTCCGCTGGGAATATGTTTCAGCTTTGAAGAACTCTTTTCTCGAGGGCAAAAAGGAATTCGACCTGAAGATCTGGTATTTGTTGATGTTCGAAATGTGGATGGAGAAGTGGGGATGAGATTGAAAATGAAGGAATGAAGGAATGAAGGAATGAAAGAATGAAAGAATTGGAGAATTGGAGAATTGGAGAGTAGGTCTTTTTTCCTTGTTCATTGTTCAAAAGAATAAACTGTGACTCAAAATACGAACATACTTTACCTCTCCTACGATGGAATGACCGATCCGCTGGGTCAGTCGCAGGTATTGCCTTACCTGATCGGATTGTCGAAGGAAGGCTACAGCTTTCACCTCATCTCATTTGAAAAAGAGGAGCGCTTCGCTAAATTCAGGGATACGATCCAAAAGATCTGCGATGATGCAGGCATTATCTGGCATCCGTTGAGCTATACTAAAAAACCTCCCCTTTTTTCGACAATGTACGATGTGCAGCGCATGAAGAAACTTGCGCACGGGCTCAACAAACGCTACAACTTCAGCATCGTTCATTGCCGGAGTTACATTTCTGCCCTGGTTGGGTTGGGTATGAAGAAACGTTTTGGAACAAAATTCCTTTTTGACATGCGCGGATTTTGGGCCGATGAGCGAATTGACGGTGGTATCTGGAACATCTCAAACCCTGTATTTAAGTCGGTTTACAACTACTTCAAGAAAAAAGAGCTCGAATTCTTCACCGAAGCAGATCATACCATCTCCCTGACGCATTGTGGAAAAGAAGAAATCCTGAGCTGGGAGCAGTTCAAGAGCACGCAACCCGAGATTACTGTGATCCCGTGTTGTGTTGATCTGGACCTATTCGATCCAAAAAAGATCGATCCCGCTCAACAGGAGCTTTTAAGAGATGAACTGGGAATTGGTGAATCGGATAGAATCCTGGGATACGTGGGCTCTATCGGAACATGGTACATGCTCCCGGAAATGCTGGACTTCTACAAAGAACTTTCCCGAAAGGATCCAACACTAAAATTCCTCTTCGTAACAGGAGAATCTGCTGATCACATCCGGTCACATGCCTTGAAAAAAGGGATCCCGGCAGAAAAGATTCTGGTTTATTCCTGTCTTCATAAGGATGTTCCTCTGTACATTAGTTTGTTCGATCTTTCCGTTTTCTTTATACGTCCAACCTTTTCAAAGAAAGCATCCTCTCCTACAAAACAGGGTGAACTGATGGCGATGGGCATTCCGCTGTTCTGCAATGCAGGGGTCGGAGACACAGATAAGATTGTAAATGAATACCGGGCTGGCTATGTGATTCAACAGCTCGATGAACGACATTACAAGGAGATACCTGAACTGGACAGCTGCTTCGACCGTTCCGAAACAATAAAAGGAGCAAGAGAATTTTACGGGCTTGAGGAGGGTGTCAGGAATTATGAACGGATTTACGCGACAATGCTTGAGGATTCAAAGATTTAGTAATTTGAAGATCGGAAAATTGGGTTCTGACAGGGTTCGATTTTTTTTGTCTTGGAAATGAATCTTTTTAATCTTCGAATTTTCAAATCTTTGAATATAGATCCCTTTAATTAACTTCGCTGCAATGCCGAAAACGATCTTCTTTCTGGTCCCCTATCCACAAGGAGAAGCGCCTTCACAGCGTTTTCGTTTCGAGCAATATATTCCTTTTCTTACCGAGCAAGGTTATTCCATTGAAGTTCATCCTTACTACGATTACACTACCTGGCAGACCCTTTATAGCGAAGGCCAGGTCTTGAAAAAATCCTGGGGAGTGTTCTTCAGTTTTCTCAAGCGATTCGGGCTCCTTTTCAGAATCCACAAAGCAGATCATATTTTTATTCACCGGGAGATCGCACATGTAGGACCGCCGGTATTTGAATGGTTTCTCGCGAAGATCCTTCGCCGCAGGTATATTTATGACTTTGACGACGCCATCTGGTTACCGAATTACAGTGAGGCAAATGCCCGTTTTCATTGGATAAAAGCCTATTGGAAGGTGAACTATTGCATGAAATGGGCTTACAGAATAACAGCCGGGAACGACTATCTGGCAGATTATGCGCGAAGATTCAATAAAAACGTCTACGTGATCCCCACAACGATCGATACAGAGGGACATCATAATCTAGAGTGCGATCATTCCGCCGAGCCGGTGACCATCGGTTGGACCGGTACCCATACCACCATGCGTTACCTTGAATTTCTGATCCCAATTCTTCAGGAATTGGAAGAGGATCATACATTCCGGTTTCTGATCATTTCAAATGAAAAACCCGATTTTAAACTGAAGTACCTGGAATACCTTAAATGGAGTAAGGAAACAGAGATCGAGGATCTTTCGCAGATCCAGATCGGTGTAATGCCCCTTGAGCAGGACATCTGGTCGGAAGGTAAATGCGGTTTCAAAGGATTGCAATATATGTCGCTCGGCATGGCGACGGTAATGTCTCCTGTAGGCGTCAATAATACGATTGTTAGAGACGGGGTAAATGGTTTTCTCTGTGACACCCCGGAGGAATGGAAGGCTTCCATCAAGATGCTACTAGAGGATTCCGCACTGCGCAGAAGATTAGGGAGCGAAGGAAGAAAAACCGTTATCGACCTCTACTCCGTTAAGGCAAACAAGGAGAAATATCTCGCCTTGTTCAACTAAAAAGTTCAAGCCTCATCTCTCTGCATCTCTCCTCCTTACTCTTTGCTCCTTGTTCTTTGTTCATCGCTTTGTTCCTATCTGAACCATAACTATCTTCGCAAAAAATCTCCATGGATCTAAGACTCGTATTTGCAACGCACAACACGAATAAAGCAAGGGAGATCCAGGAGATCATGCCACAAGGAGTGTTGATCCTTTCACTGGATGACATCGGTTGCGAGGAAGATATTCCGGAAACAGGTCAAACCCTTGAGGAGAATGCCTTGATCAAAGCTCGCTATGTCTATAAAACGTATGGCATGAACTGTTTTGCGGATGATACCGGACTGGAAATTGATGCGCTAAATGGAGAACCCGGCGTTTACTCGGCACGCTATGCAGGTGAGGAGAAAAACCCTGATGCCAATATGGAGAAGGTATTGCATAAACTGGGTGCTTCACCTGACAGGGATGCTCGCTTCATAACGGTCATAGCACTCTGTCTTCATGGAGAAGAGCATCTTTTCGAGGGAACGGTTCAAGGCCACATAACCTATGAAAAACGAGGGCATCAGGGATTCGGATACGATCCGATCTTCGAACCGGAACACCACGGAAGAACATTTGCCGAAATGCCACTCGAAGAAAAAAACACACTGAGTCACAGGGCACGTGCACTTGAAAAGATGATCCATTTTATTATCAGGGATAATTACACACATCGTCTGTGAAAATTGTTGAGAATTTGGCTCGTATTTCCTGAAAAATCAGCGTTCAAAACTGCCGAAATTCGATAGTTTTGTTTCCATAAAATCAATTTAAGATCAAAATAAATAAACATGAGCTTATCGAATTCCAAGATCATTTACACGCTTACAGATGAGGCGCCAATGCTTGCGACCTATTCGTTCCTTCCTATCGTTAAGGCATTTACGAAAACAGCGGGAATAGCGATCGAAACGAGGGACATTTCCCTTGCAGCAAGGATCCTCTCCGTTTTCTCTGAATACCTCAAAGAAGACCAGCGTATCAATGATGACCTGAAGGAACTCGGTCAACTCTGTTCTACACCTGAGGCCAACATCATCAAACTTCCCAATATCAGTGCCTCTATTCCTCAATTAAAGGCAGCGATCAAAGAACTTCAGTCTCAGGGCTTTGCCCTTCCGGACTATCCCGAGGAGCCTGCAAACGATCAGGAGAAAGAGGCAAAGGCGAAATATGATAAGATCAAAGGAAGCGCGGTCAATCCCGTTCTTCGCGAAGGTAATTCTGACCGAAGAGCTCCGTTGTCAGTGAAGAACTATGCCCGCAAACACCCACATTCAATGGGTAAATGGACGGCTGACTCGAGGTCGCATGTTTCCTATATGAACGAGGGAGACTTCTTCCACAATGAGAAATCAGTCACTGTCAAGGGTGCAGGTACGTACCGCATTGAATTCACCGATTCGTCAGGTAACAAAAAAGTGCTGAAGGGAGATTCCCCACTTAAGGCCGGAGAAGTGATCGACGGCACCTACATGAGTAAAAAGAAACTGGTAGCGTTTCTCGAGGCTCAAGTTGCGGATGCAAAAGCAAAAGATGTACTATTCTCACTGCATATGAAAGCCACAATGATGAAGGTTTCTGATCCAATCATCTTTGCTCATGCGGTTAGAGCTTTCTTTAAGCCAGTCTTCGAAAAACATGCCGCTGTATTGAATGAATTGGGAGTAGATGTCAAGAATGGTTTCGGTGACCTCCTGACCAAGATCACTGCGCTTCCAACTGACAAGAAAACAGCGATAGAAGCGGATATTGAGGCCTGCTATTCGAATGGCCCTTCAATCGCAATGGTGAATTCAGAAAAAGGGATCACTAACCTTCACGTTCCAAGTGATGTGATCGTTGACGCATCAATGCCGGCAATGATCCGCAATTCAGGAAGGATGTGGGATGCGGAAGGTAAGGCAAGAGAAACGAAAGCGGTGCTTCCGGACAGTAGCTATGCGACCATATACCAGGTCATGATCGACTTCTGTAAGAAGAACGGGGCATTCGATCCCGTAACCATGGGAACTGTTCCTAATGTTGGACTCATGGCTCAAGCTGCAGAAGAGTATGGTTCTCACGATAAAACCTTTGAGATCTCGGGTAATGGCACTGTAAGTGTGGTTGATCAGAACGGTAATGTACTGCTTCAGCATGAAGTAGAGGCAGGTGATATCTGGAGAATGTGTCAGGTGAAGGACGATCCGATCCGAGACTGGGTAAAACTGGCAGTGACACGTTCAAGGCTGTCAAATACACCTGCTGTATTCTGGCTGGATGAAAAAAGAGCTCATGATGCTCAGCTGATCCTCAAAGTGACGGAATACCTTAAAGACCACGATACCAGCGGACTTGACATAAGAATCCTCTCTCCTGATGATGCCATTCAGTTCACCATGGAGAGGATCGTTAAGGGACTGGACACGATCTCTGTTACAGGAAACGTGCTTCGGGACTACCTGACCGACCTCTTCCCTATTCTGGAAGTGGGGACTAGTGCGAAAATGCTTTCTATCGTTCCACTAATGAATGGCGGAGGATTGTTCGAAACAGGGGCCGGAGGTTCTGCGCCGAAGCATGTCGAGCAATTCGTGGAAGAAGGTCACCTTCGCTGGGATTCTCTTGGAGAATTCCTTGCGTTGGCAGCCTCTCTCGAACATTTATGTGTAACAACAGGCAATACGCGTGCTCAGGTCCTCGCGGATACCTTGGATTCCGCTACAGGTAAATTCCTCGATAACGATAAATCACCACAACGAGATGCCGGTCAACTTGATAATCGCGGCAGTCACTTCTATCTCACGCTATACTGGGCAGAGGCGCTTGCGAATCAAGACAAGGATGCAGAGTTGAAGGTCATTTTCACGCGACTCGCGAGTGAGCTTGGTGCCAATGAAAAGACGATCGTCAACGAACTCAATGCTGCTCAGGGATCCAAAGTGGATATTGGAGGCTATTATCATCCTAATCCATCCAAGACCGCAGCTGCAATGCGTCCGAGTGTCTCATTCAACAAGGCACTTGAACAACTAGCCGTGAATGCTTAATTTTTGAAAGTCTTTTTATTTCCCAAAGAACTAAAAAAAATTATTTTAGCTATAATTGTATTTTTCAAACGATGTTGACATGTCCGAAACAAATAAATACGAAAAAGTCAAATTGCGGTCTTTTGGTTACGAGACCTCAGGAAAAGCTGGAGGGGATCCTGCCGTTTTTTTAGCAGAACTCAATTCTATTTACCAGGGAAAGATTATTGACGATTCCATCGCAGAAATACTGACGGAGGAAGAAAGGAAAAAACTGAGGAGCGAAGTATCAGACCTTAAAAACGAAATTGAAGGTCATCGGGGACAGATCCAGCAAGCTCAGGAACGGATTGAGAAAAAAACCTCTGATAAGGAGAAGATTCAGCAAGAAATAAATGATATACGCTTAGGTAAAGATGTCAACAATAAACCCCAAGAAAGCTTTAGCTGGATGAAACTCCTTGTTAATCTTTTCTTTTTAATTCCATTATCAATTTATTTGTTCCTTTTTTATGTAGCTACCATTTACAAAGTGTTTTATTTTGATGCCATACAAATTGCTGAGTCAAGTAACGGAACTATTTCTGCATTGCCTGCACCAGGTGAATTGAGTGATGCTCTTTCCTTTAACTATTTGCTTTTATTTGCACCTTTCCTTTTTTTTGCGTTTGGCTTCGCGTTACACGTATTACTTGAACTAAGGTCCAAATTGAAATATCTTTACGTGGCACTGGTATTAGCAGTAACTTTTTGCCTGGATTTTTTAATGGCATATAAGATTCATAAAAACACTTCGGATGCTCAACAATTGATATCAGATGTGGAACCAATTCCTCTCTCTCAGGACTCTAACTTCTACATAATACTTTTTATGGGCTTCGTTGTATATCTTATTTGGAGTATCCTTCTAAATGCTTCAATTAACGAGTGGAAAAAAAGGGACATTATTGGTAGAAGGGTAGATTTAATGAGTCAAATTGATGATGAAATTGACTCGGAACGATCGAAAATTGACGATCTGAAGAATGAAATAAAATTGAAAGAGGGCAAAATAAAAATTAAGCAGGAACAGATAGACGGTTTAGTATTGCCAATTGATAAATTAAAGTTTTGCTTAAGTGAATTCAATGCCGGATGGCTTTCATTTCTTACGGGATTACCTGAATTTTCCGAGAGACTGAAAACATGTGAATCTGTTTATGACAAATTTTTAGCCGATAATAGCCTGACCGTTTAAGTAATGTATAAAGCATTTTATAATCCCCTAATATTAGCTCTTCTCAGTGCTGTCTTTTTAAATTCATGCGGTTTAAATTCATGCGGTAGAAAATCTGAAAAAGGTGAAAAAGATGAAAATGCTGATAAGCACAACTTTATTATTCTTTTGGATCTATCTGATAGAATTATTTTGGGCACTGACCAGATAAATACAGATAAGAGGATAATTAATTCTGTTTGGAAGCAGTTTAGGGATATTTCAAAAAGTAACTATTTAAAGTCCAGAGACAAGTTTCAGATTGTTGTTGCACACCAAGACAGTTCTACTCTCAGTTTGAATCAAAAATTAGCTTTTCAGGACAGCATGACACTGGATTTATCAGAAGTAAAAATACATGCAACTAATAGAACAGTCATGGACAAGTTTGGTTCAGGCCTCCAAGTATCAACTGATAAACTTTACCAACTGGCATCAGTGAGTAAGAATCCGGATGATTATTACGGCGCCGATATCTGGAAATTTTTCGATGAGGAAATACAGTACAGACTTAAGAAGGGGTATAAAAATCATGTATTTATTCTTACCGATGGATACCTTTTTGTTAAAGAAAAAAGAGATGAACTGGCTCCTGACTTTCCACCGGTACGATTCAAAACCGGTGATTTTTTTGTCGACGTGTGTATGTTGGGAATAACCCCGAAAAATACGCTAGATGATGAATTTTACCGCCTGAAAAACCTATGGTCTGACTGGTTTGCCCATATGGATATCAAGGAGATGCAATTCTTACAACTGAATAATCTTTCATTAATTGAAAATCAGATTAATGATTTCCTAAATTCGGAAGACAGGTCCGCATACATGACAAGGAAGATGACACAACCACTTTCCGTAAAAAAGCCTGTTGCAAAAGAAACTGAGCAACGCCGCCCTGAACTAGTAGCAAAACCAATTGAAAGGAAAAAAACAAAGAATTCAGATACTACCTCTGCACTCTCAGACAGTGAATTTCTTTACAATTTTGTCAGTGACTATATCTACAATCCGGGGAGCGCATATTTTAAGAGTCGTCTTGTGCGCGTAAGCACTATCCTTGAAAAATCTTTCCCTGGCAAACGCAGTGATGCTTTTGTCCTGACATGCAGTTGCAAAAGCCAACTTAAAGAGGAGCTCAATTCAAGGGGACTGATGTCATCAACACTCGAATCAAATTTTAAGAAATACTGTCCATAATTTTAGAAAACACGGAATGAGAATCTTGATTTATACTTCAATCTTAACTTCACTTTTCCTTCTTTTTTCTTGCGCAACTGCCAAAGTATCTACTGTTCCGATCGGTAACAGAAATAGCAACAATAAATTTGTAAAGTCATCAGAACTCTACACCCCAATATATGCCCCTAATGGAGGGTCAAAGAGGGAGACCATTTTTAACCGAAGTAAAGTTGTCAGGGAAAAGGAAGTAATTGCGCTTATTAATTCTATACCGAAACCACGTGAAGCCGGGGATATTTCTAACACATCTTCAGAGGCTGACATTGCATTGAAAAATGCCATTGAGACCTACAACAAGAAAATATATGAATTAGAGAAAAAGCTTTCTCAAATCGACATGAACAGCAAAGGATATGAGGAAGATTATACGAATCTGTCAATAGAACTCAATAATCTGATTTGTAATTATCAAGAGGGCTTGGATCTCATGGAAAAAAAGGTACAGAAACTCTTTGGAGATATCTCATTTCAAACAGGTAGTTCAGAAATTTCAGGAAAGGGTAAATTGTCCATTAAGGAAATCGCAAATAATGTGACCAAAGAAGTCGAAAAATGGCGGAAATACGTAAATACCTGCAATAAAAAGATTTTTGAAGATGATCTTTTTGTTGTTGTTATTAACATCGATGGCTACGCAGATCAACGGGGAAGTGAACCATCTAATCTGACACTTTCGAAGAAAAGATCTCAATCCGTTGAGAAACTAATCAGAGGTGAGCTTGTTGATCTCGTAAAAAAGCAGAATATCAAAATCGTCTTTGATAAAATCTACGCTGAGGGATATGGAGAAAAGCTCCCTCCAGGAGTTCAGCAAGGACCTGAAGATGACCCAAACAGAAGAGTTTGCGTGATAAGTTATCTAGTTTGTCCTGCAAGATATTTGGGCGAATGATTAAAATAAATGTTAATTTAACAAGAAGTCGAGAAGAATTCAGGTGTCCCCAATTGGGCATACTATTCATACAGATTACTCATGAATCTTCTGATTTGTGCAACTAACATAATGTATTTATGGTAATTGAGTATTTTTTAGGTCTTTGTGTTGAGGTTCATTGATGGAAGATAATACCCATACAATGATCAGATTGAGCAAAGTGAGCGATACATTGAAATGCACGCAGTAAATGAATCATCAACTTTGGTTGTTACGAAGAGTTTTTTATTACACTACCTAATTAGCTTTAGCTTGGTGTATTTTAAGCAAGCTTACCAGAAGATTAATATTTGAAAAAGATCAACCGAGCAATTTAGATAATATTTTGAGAAACTAAGTTTACGCTCTATCGATTTCATTCACTATTATGAAACGGTAAATGACACAACTGACTGTTTAGTAATAAACATGAACGACGACAACCTTCTTAGAACAATCTTTACAGCAGAGCCTTTTTAATCAAACATGTAAATCTTTTTTATGTTGAAGTAGAATTTTTTCATGCTTTTTAATGAAATGGTCACCCTTGTATTTATTTTTAACCCTGAAACCTTGCAAGTGTTTTTTATCAATGTGAGTATATCGATATCCTGAAATTATAGAATTCTATGAAGTCCGTTTTTCTTTTTAAAGCGACATGAAGCTCTTTATCGCATCGCTATTCCTCTTCTTTGTCCAGGCCTACGGACAATTTCCAGATGAATGGCTAGGACATTATGCTGGAACAATGAAGTTATCCAACGCCGACACACCAGATGATTCCCTTGAGGTAAGTCTGGATATCATGGAAGTAAAAAAAGATTCGGTCTGGACCTATTCAATGCATTACCACAGTGCGAAGTATGGAACCATGGAGAAAAACTACCACATCGTCAGAACAGCGGACGGTAAAGGATTTGTTATGGACGAACTCAATGGGATCAAGATCCAGATGTCGTATATGAACGATTGTTTTTACGAATACTTCGAAGTGGACGGAATGCTCTATTCGACTTCTATACGAAGGATCGCAGGAGGCATCCTGTTCGACCTCTTCGGAGCCTCAACACAACCCACACTCGAAACCGATTCGGAACCGGATCAAAATAACACGGTCTTTAAGGTTCTGAGTATGAAGCCATCCTTTGCACAATCTGTACTATTGATACCAGTCGAATGAAAACTATCCTAATCTCAATGCTGTCGGCTTTGTTGTTGCTGACCTCCTGTAAATCGATCGAACCGGCTCTTCCTGATTCGGAACTCAAGGAACTTCCTCCTCCTCAACAGAAAACCTCCAGTCTGGCGCTCCCCATAGAAATAGATCTTACACCCTATTTAAAGGATGTGGAGACTTCACTGGACAAAACATTCAGAGGAAAAGAGGAAAATTGTTCCGGTGTAAGCTATTCCTATCGTTTTGAGCGCAATCCCATAAAGTTTGATGGGAAAGGTCAACAACTTACTTATGAAGTCACGGGGAAATACGCCTTGAACCTGAACTACTGTCCGGAATGCACCTACCTTTTCGACAGCAAAGGAAGTTGTGTGGTCCCAAGGATATATGCAAGCTGCGGCGTCGGAGAGGCCATGCGAAGAGTGAAAGTTGCCTATGCAACGAAGGTAGGAGTTTCATCAGATTTCAAACTGAACGCGAATACGGAACTCACCAAGTTTGAGACGATAGACCCTTGTGAGATCACGGTGTTCAGTTATGACGCAACGGACAAACTCAGAAAAGAAGTGACCGGAGTTTTAAAAGATCTCGAAAAAGAGATCGATAATTCGATTGGTGAAGTGGATATCCGATCACAGATCAAGGAAGTCTGGGAAATGGTAGCCACACCTCAGGCGATCGGCAGTTATGGGTTCCTGAATATTCAACCTAAAGAGGTTTCACTCAGTTCAATCTCCTTTGACGAGAAAAAAGCTAAACTTCAGATGAGCTTACTGTTTCAACCCGTTGTCACGACTTCAGACCCCGGGAAAAAGATACCTCCTCTGCCTAAACTTTCTGAATTCAAGGCAGGAAATGGTTTTGAGGTAAATCTGGACATTCGTGCCGGATATGATTCACTCACTTCCATTCTGACGCGAGAGATCTCGGGAAAAAGTATCGAGCTGAAGAAGAACCTGATCATTTTCGATTCGGTGGGCATTCAAAGTTCTGCCGGCAATAAACTCAATATTCGTGTTAAATTCAGCGGGAAGAAAAAAGGAACCCTTTATCTCGTGGGCACACCGACATTTGACGAACAGAACCAAACTATTTCTTTCCCTGACCTTGAATTCGATGTGAAAACAAAAAATGCCCTCATCAAATCAGCAGAGTGGCTCTTTTCACCGAAGATTACGGAAATGATGCGAGCTCAGGCGCATTTCGATCTGAAGCCGCATTTGGAAAGCATGCAGAAAGAACTCAACAAACAAATAAATGGAGAGATCACTGATGGAGTATTTCTGAAAGGTGCGATCGACAAAGTATCAATCGACGGGATCTACCCTCTCTCCGGGGAATTGATCATCCGTTCTTCGGCAAAAGGAAGGCTGAGCTTAAAAATGTGATCAGCTATTGACCATGTGCCGGGAAAGTTGAGGAAAGCAATTATACAATTCTTCTTTCAGTTGCTGATCAACCTCCAATGTTCCTATTGCCTCTTTCATACATCTGAGCCATTCTTCCCGAGCCTCCTGGGTGATCTGATGGGGTAAGTGTCTCGCGCGCATGCGCGGATGTCCATACTCTGTACTGTAAAGCGCCGGTCCTCCAAGAAACTGAGTCAAAAAAAGGAGCTGCTTTCTTCTGATCTCATCAGGATCAGTTTGAAAAAGTGGCCTGATTTTTTCTGAAGCAAAAACCCGGTCATAGAATTCATGGACAAGTTCAACCAATCGTTCATCACCAAGCTGTTCATAAATGGTCTTCATGTCCTGAATAATAGGATTCTATGATAAGTTTACTTAAATTTGACTTGCTTGCCGATGGTAAAGTTAATACTAACCATACTGACTATTTTCACAACCACTCTTCTTTTTGCGCAAGGGAAGAAAGCCGGTGGCGAGTCCATTGCCGACTGCCAAGGGGCCATGAACCTTTTCAAGTCGGGTAAGTACTCGATTCAGTTTACGGGAACCGGCGGTACAAATAGGGAATTTGCAAATTATCCTTCCCTGTCAGATTTTTCAGACGAAAACACAGCTTGGGTATCGTTCATTCCGGAATATGATGGTACTCTCAGTCTGAATGCTTCGGTCAGCCAGGGCTATGTTCAAATGGTGATCTTCGAGGAAGATAAAAGGGACATTTGTTTAGACCTATCGGACGGTGCTGCAGAAATAAAACGTCTCATAAAGGATAAAACGCTTAAAAATGTCGGCCTCAATGAATCCATCGGTACAGGTGTTCTCTACCCGATCGAAATCAAAGCGGGAAAGAAGATCCTTATCGGCTTCTCGACTGTTGAAAAGAGCAAAGCTATACTTACACTGGATTTCGTGTTCAAGGAGGATAATTCAGCATTGAAAGCAGCCAACGAAACGAAGATCATGGATATGCGTGAGGATGAATTCGCTCCTTCTCTGTCGATCACTGTTCGCGACAAGGAGACAAAGCAGCCTGTGATCGCAAGTCTGACCATTGAAGGCTTCAAGGAATTAAGTGCAACATTCACCGGAAGCGACTTTTTCTTCAACATTTCCCGATCAGGTAAAGGATTCATCAAATGCGATGCGGAAGGTTATTTCTTCTTCGATCAGGAACAGAGTTTTGTTCCGAATCAAGACCAGGAGATAGTGATCTACCTGGACCGTTTGGGCAAGGGTAAATCGATGCAGATCGAAGAGATCGAATTCCAGGCCGGAACGAGTGAATTCATGCCAGGTGCAGAACCTAAACTACGGAGGTTAAGGGACTTTATGGCTCTCAATGCCGATGTTTTGATCGAGATTCAGGGGCACGTTTTCGAGATCGGCGATAACAGTGTTGCTGGACAGAAACTATCTGAGGCAAGGGCAAAGAAAGTAATGGCTTACCTTGTAACAAATGGGATTGACAAAGCCCGCATGACTGCGGTTGGATACGGAAACACCAAGCCGATCTATCCAAAGCCTAAGTTCGCCTCTGAAGAGCAAGCCAACAGACGGGTCGAAATCCTCATCAAATAACAAAAAAAACCTCGCTGATGATTCAGGAGGCCTTTCCGGTTATTCCAGTATTTATGTATCGATCAGATCGTCATGATGTCCTTTTCTTTTAACTCAACAAGATCATCCACCTTTTTAATAAAAGAATTGGTAATGTTCTGGATCTGTTCTTCAGCATCTTTCTGCATATCTTCCGATAAACCTTCGTTCTTTAGATCCTTTACCATGTCAAGGGCATCCTTGCGGTGATTCCTTACACCAACTTTAGCATGCTCACCTTCAGCCTTTGCCTTCTTGACCAACTCGCGTCTTCTTTCCTCTGTCAATGGGGGCACAGCTATAATCAATACCTCTCCGTTATTCTGTGGATTAAGCCCCAGATTAGCATTGAGTATCCCTTTGGCAATATCATTGAGCATATTCTTTTCCCATGGCTGAACTGTAATCGTGCGTGCATCCATGGTTGAAACATTTGCAACTTGCTGAAGCGGTGTGGGAGCTCCATAATACTCCACCATCACTCCATTGAGCATAGACGGCGATGCTTTTCCTGCCCTTACTTTTGTCAATTCATTCTCTAGATGCCCAAGCGTTTTCTGATTTGATGATCTGAACTCATCGTAGATCATCTGAAGTTCTTCTGTCATAGCGTTCGGTTACTGTTTAATTTCTCACAATTGTTCCCACTTGTTCTCCCTCCATAAGTCGCTTCAGGGTTCCGGGAGTATCCATGTCAAATACGATAATCGGAAGATCATTCTCTTTGCAAAGTGTGAATGCAGTCATATCCATCACCTTCAATCCTTTTCCATAAGCATCATCGAAGGAAAGAACGTCATACTTTACTGCATCAGGATATTTTTCCGGATCGGCAGTGTAGATACCATCTACTCTTGTTCCTTTAAGGATGACATCGGCATTGATCTCTATAGCACGGAGTGATGCTGCTGAATCAGTAGTAAAGAAAGGATTTCCTGTACCGGCACCAAAAATTACGATCCGACCTTTTTCGAGGTGTCTAACGGCTCTTCTGCGCACATAAGGCTCAGCGATCTCTTTCATTTCAATAGCGGACTGCAGACGGGTCTTCAAACCTGCTGATTCCAGTGCAGCCTGGAGGGCCATTGAGTTGATCATGGTTGCAAGCATTCCCATGTAATCCCCATGTGTTCGGTCCATACCTCCTTCTTCTGCCTGGACTCCACGAAAAATGTTCCCGCCTCCGATCACGATCGCGATCTCAATACCCATTTCGTGTATCTCTCTGATCTGCTCGGCATATATTGAGAGTCGTTGGTTGTCTATACCAAACTGCTTATCCCCCATGAGTGACTCCCCGCTGAGTTTTAAAAGGATTCTATTGTATTTCATGTTTCTTGCCTATTTAGGCCGGACCAAAGATACAAATTCACCTTGCATCATGATTGGTCTAACCCGCGCACTATTCAAAAAAAAGGCTATCGAAACCGATAGCCTTTAAAAAAATTGAGCATTATTAGCTCAATGAGAATCGTTTAAAATCGATAACTGTGAGTCCCTTTTCAGAGGAAACAAGGAACTGTTCAACAGTCAATTTATTATCACGGATGAACGCCTGACTAAGAAGAGTGTTTTCCTGGAAGAACTTATTCAGACGACCCATAGCGATCTTCTCCGCCATATCAGCCGGCTTTCCTTCCTGGATAGCCAATTCTTTTCCGATCTCGATCTCGCGCTCGATCGTGCGTGCATCAACACCGTCCTTGTTAAGAGCGATTGGATTCATCGCTGCAACCTGCATTGCAACCTGACGTCCTGCATCTTCGGCAGTTTCAGAAGAGCTATTCAATCCAACAAGTGTAGCAAGCTGGTTACCAGGGTGGTTGTAAGCAACAACCTTATCTGCCTGGATCGTTGCATATCCTGAAAGGTCAAGTTTTTCACCGATCACACCAATCTGTTCAGTGATCTTTTCATCAACAGAAAGCTTGCTGTCATATGGAAGAGCCTTGAACGCTTCGATAGATTCCGGACGGTGCTTTACCGCGATATCAACCAATGATTGAACAAGCGCACGGTATCCGTCATTCTTAGCAACGAAATCCGTTTCACAATTCAATGTAACGATTACACCAAACTTTGCGTCTTCAGAAGCCTGAGCGATGATCAGTCCTTCTTTCGCTTCGTTCTCACCACGCTTAGCGGCGATCTTCTGACCTTTCTTGCGAAGGATGTCAACAGCCGCTTCGAAGTCACCATTAGCTTCAACGAGGGCGTTCTTACAATCCATCATACCTGCACCAGTCTGCTGGCGCAACTTGTTTACATCTGCAGCTGTAATTGCCATAGAAATGAATATTTGAAATAAAATTAATCGTTGTTTTCTTCAGCAGCAGCCTCTTCAGCAACCTCTGCCTTCTTGGTTTTCTTCTCCGCTACAACCTCAGCCTCATCTTCCTTATCACCTCCTTTAGCCTTGCGCTCCTCAAGACCTTCCTTGATAGAGCCACAGATAGCGTCGAGGATGATCGAAATCGACTTAGTTGCATCATCGTTCGCAGGGATAGGGAAATCAACCAACTTAGGGTTGGAGTTTGTATCTACCATTGCGAAAGTAGGGATGTTCAAACGGCGAGCTTCGCTCAACGCAATGTGCTCCTTCAGGATGTCAACGAGGAAGATCGCAGCTGGCTGACGAGTCATGTCCGCGATAGAACCGAAGTTCTTCTCCAGCTTCTCACGCTGACGAGTCTTGAACAAACGCTCACGCTTGTTAAGTGTATCCCAGGTACCGTCAGTCTTCATCTTATCGATGGTTGTCATCTTGCGGATAGACTTACGGGTAGTCTGGAAGTTAGTAAGCATACCACCGGTCCAACGCTCGGTAACGAATGGCATGTTGATCTCAGCTACTTTAGTGGCTACGATGTCTTTAGCCTGCTTCTTTGTTGCAACGAAAAGGATCTTTTTACCCGACTTTGCGATCTGCTTCATCGCCGCACATGCCTGATCAAGGTGTGCAATTGTCTTATTAAGGTCGATTATGTGGATACCTTTCTTCTCCTCGAAGATGTACGGCGCCATTGCCGGGTTCCATTTTCTTTTCAGGTGACCGAAGTGAACACCTGCTTCCAACAAATTTTCGAAATTTACTTTTGACATTTTTTCTTTTTTTAATTGTTTACGTTCCTTAGTAATTCATCAACAAGCAGAGGGTTCGAACGAGCGAAGGGTACTCTGAAGTTTGGATACTAAACAACCGCCAAATTCTATTAACGCTTAGAGAACTGGAATTTCTTACGTGCCTTAGGCTGTCCTGGCTTTTTACGCTCTACCATTCTTGGGTCACGTGTCATAAGCCCTTCTGCCTTAAGCAACGGCTTGTTCTCTTCTGAAGCTTCAACAAGAGCACGTGCAATACCCAAACGGATTGCTTCCGCCTGACCATTGATACCTCCCCCCATAACGTTCGCTTTCACATCATACTTTCCAACAGTGTTAGTCAGTTGAAATGCCTGCTCGATCTTCGACTGAAGAACAGCAATAGGAAACGCTACCTTATAGTCTTTGGAGTTCACGATAACCTTACCAGTACCTTTTGTAAGATAAACACGGGCAACTGAAGTTTTTCTTCTTCCTACTTTTACAATTGTATCCATGATACTTATTTGAATGAATCAAGGTTAATTACTTCAGGCGTCTGAGCATCGTGCTTGTGCTCAGTACCGGTGTAAACCTTAAGGTTTGTAAATAATCTTCTTCCAAGTTTGTTCTTCGGTAGCATACCACGAACTGCCTTTTCGATCAGGCGCTCAGGGTGCTTCTTTAGCATTTCCTGTGCTGTCGTGATGCGCTGTCCACCCGGATAACCCGTGTAACGAACATACTCTTTGTTCTCAAGCTTAGTTCCTGAGAACGATACCTTCTCCGCATTAATAACGATGACGTTATCTCCGCAGTCGGCATGTGGCGTGAAATTCGGCTTGTGCTTGCCGCGTATCAGCTTCGCCACCTTACTTGCCAAGCGACCTACAGTCTGGCCCTCAGCATCCACAACAAGCCACTTCTTATCAGCGGTCTCCTTGTTGCCGGAAACGGTTTTGTAACTTAGTGTATCCACAATAATACCTTTAAATAATAAGACAATATCCCTAATTTGGGGGTGCAAAGATATGATTTCTGTTTTTATTAACAAATCAAATTGCAAAAAAAGAACGGGTGGTTTCGACAATGTCTTACCACCCGTTCAGAAATCGTATAACCAGCCCTACTTCTTCTTGAAGGCGTTGATCGCATTCACTGTAAAATCACTCAAGACCAGTTTGCCGCTCATTCCGGCGCGTTCATCCAGCAATTGATCCCAATGTTCAGTCCCCTTCCAGAAAACCGCTTTGAGCATTGCCATGGCTTCAGGATTGGAACGGGAGAGCTGTTTTACCAGGCGTGATAGCCCGGCATCCATCTCTTCAACTGTGTCATAGACATCCGTGTACAACCCTTTTCGCTTCGCCCATTCTGCACTTCTCCATTCAGTGGCATTGATGGCAAGTTCACTCATTGCAGAAAGACCGATCTTGCGTTCCACAGCAGGACCAACTACAAAAGGTCCGATCCCAACGGCAAGTTCAGAAAGTTTTACATCCGCATGGCGGGTAGCTAAACAATAATCAACAGCTGAAGCCAAACCAACACCGCCTCCAACTGCTTTACCCTGAACACGCCCTATGACAAACTTTGGGGCCTTTCTGCAGGCATTGATCACATTTGCAAAGCCCGAGAAAAAGATCTTTCCGGTTTCGAAATCCTGGATCGAAATAAGCTCATCAAAACTTGCACCGGCACAGAAAGCCTTTTCACCGGAAGATCGCAATACGATAACCTTGACTTCCGGATCATTCCCCAGTTGAGTTACCGTTTCAGCCAGCTTTCTCAGCACCTTTCCGGGCAACGAATTACTCAATGGGTGCCCGAACTCGATAGTTCCAACCCCTGCTTCATTTATAGCGTACGTAACATACCCTTGATCTACTGCTTCTGACATTATTAATCCCTGTTCGGTTTATCAAATGATCCTCCTCCCTGCGATCCACCGCGAAACTGACCTCCGGTCTTTCCTCCTTCAGAACGGCCATGACCATGCTGTGGCCTTCTTCTTGCATCCTTGGAAAAAGGCTTTTTAAAATCCGGCGATTTCTTGCCAGGAATCTGTTCCTTCTTTGGTGGACGATTTCCTTTTGGTGACGCAACCTTTACATCGAGTTTGCGACCGTTCACCTCCAGTCCATTCAAGGCCTCGATGGCATTAATAGCCTGCTCAGCGCTCTCCATTTCAACATATCCGTACCCCTTAGACTTCTTGGTCTCCTTGTCATATACGACATGCGCATAATGAACCGGACCAAATGCCGAAAAAGTTGTTTTAAGATCCTCTGAGGTGATCCCCCAGTCAAGATTTGCTATAAAAATATTTACCATTTCCTAGTTGTTGACAGCTCCGCGCCGTGCTTATTTCAGTGTAAAGCTGTCCGTTCCAATCAAAGTGCCATCACAGTAGATCTTCACCTTGTAATTCCCTTTTACTGCAGTCTCACCTTTCAGATCGTAATAGATGGTCACATCAATTCGCTGATTATTATAATTGATCTCTTTCGCATCGGAGTAAGGAATGCTTCCCTGATCGGTCTGGATCACATTGCTTGATCTGGCCTGCATTGTCTTACCATCAGGACTGACCACCTGCAAGTACACATTTTTATTTCCTGCTTTTGCTATAGGGTTCTCACTGATCGTGAAGCTTGACTTGAACTGAACGGCATTTCGCGCACGGTTGGTTTCTTCGGTCGTGTTGTTCAATCTCATCTTCAACGCTCCGGAAGAGAAGTTATAAGCTTGAAGTTTAGAACCTTTCCTTACCTGCTCTGCATTTTCTTCAGCCTCCTGTTTGTACTGATCGCGCTCCGTCTTTGTCGAAGTTAGTTCCGCACTCGTTTTATCCAGGTCTGAAGTCAGCTTCAGGTTAAGCGTATTCAACGAGTCAATCTGACGCACATAACCCTTCATGATGTTACGGAGTGTTTCATTCTCCTTTTTCATCTTGTAAAGCTGCTGCGCAGACATTTTCTTGTTGCTATCAAGTTCATCGATCAAGGACTGGATCTTCTCCTTCTGTGCATTCAAACTATCTGCCTTACTCTTGTCCTTTTCGATCAGCGCATCGTAAGTCTTCAACATGTTCTGAAAATCGGTCTTCAAGTCATTTGACATGTTACCCACATAACCTTCCAGCATCTTGTTCATACCTTCCATATCCGCCAAAAGCGTCATGTTCTCGTTCGAACAGTCGTCCAATGCACTCTTTTCCTTCGCCAACATAACGGCCATCACAGCCATTCCAATCAGCAAGATCACGATGATCACTACGAAAGGAAGGTTCGACTTTTTTGGTGACTCTGTGTATTCAGACATACTTAACGGATTAAGATTATCGGGCAAAGTTATGAATTGATAACGAGTTGATGATCACCGTACCCTTCTTTTTAATTGGTGTTTTATCAAAGATTATCAACAGAGAACTGTCCATTAATCCTTCGCCTGATCCCAAGCGTATTTGCATCCCTTAGCGCCGGAGGCAAATGTTCATCAGGAAAGTTCTGATAGGTTATCGGGCGTAGAAAACGTCTTATTGCATCTATACCCACAGCGGTGAAGCGCACATCAGTGGTAGCAGGAAAAGGGCCGCCATGCGTCATTGAGGGGCACACTGTCACACCTGTTGGGACCCCGTTAAAGATCAGCCTGCCGGCACGTTCTTCAAACATCCTGATCATATCGGCAACAACACGCCGTTTCAGCTCATTTGTAAAAATACTGCAGGTCAATTGCCCCTTGAGGCACATTAAACAGTCTCTGATCTCCTGTTCTGTATCACAAATTACCGCCACTGAAAATGGACCAAACACCTCTTCAATGAATTCCGGATTTCCTTTAAAATCTTGCGCCTTCAGGACCAAAAGCGTGTTTGTTCCCATGTTTTCTGTACACGGTGGAACTGACGAGAAACATATAGCGTCCGAACTACTTGCCAATAGCTTTGACCGGTTCGTATGAAACCGTGAATGGATCCCGTTGTGCAGCATTACTGAATGTTCGGAAGAGGCAATCTTAGTACCTAGCAATTTACCGAACGCACTGGCCGAGTCTCCCTCCAGGAATATCAGGCCCGGTTTTGTGCAGAACTGACCAGCACCATAGGTCACCGACTGCGCAATCAGATCCAGAACCCTTTCTCCATGGTCGCTGACCACATCACTGAGGACAACGATTGGATTAAGGCTTCCCATCTCTGCAAATACAGGAATAGGCTCTTTGCGTGCTGCAGCCAGATCGAACAAAGCTTTTCCTCCGGAATAACTTCCGGTGAAACCGACTGCCTTGACCCGTTGATGTTTTACTAAAAACTGTCCTATTGAAAAACCTGAATCGTTCAAGCTTGAAAAAACTCCGTCAGGCATCCCGGTCTTTTGAGCTGCAGAGATCACAGCACCGGCAACGAGTTCATTGGTGCCGGCGTGATAAGGATGAGCTTTAACGATCACCGGGCAACCGGCAGCAAGTGCTGAAGCAGTATCTCCACCTGCGGTGGAATAGGCAAGGGGGAAATTACTGGCTCCAAAAACCACCACCGGTCCGATCCCCTTCATCACCCGTCTTAAGTCTATGGTTCCATTGGGCGTCTTCACTATGTCGATAGACGCTTCCAACCAGTCGCCCCGTCGCAGTGATTCAGACATCATTCTGAGCTGAACCAGGGTCCGTGCACGTTCAGTAAGTGCCCTTGACCTATCAAGACCAGACTCCAGACAATAACGCTCCAGTAAGGTTTCTCCAAGGGAATCGATCTCATTCGCTACTTCCTCCAGAAAAGAAGCTCTTTGTATTAAGGATGTTGCAGAAAACAGATCAAAGGCATCAGTCGCAAGTTTTACTGCCCGATCTACCTCATCTTCATTAGCACAATAAAAATCAGTTGGTAAAAAAACACCTTCGGAAGGGTCAACTGTTTGAAAGATAATGGAACCCTCAGCGGAACGTGTGTATCCGATGAAGTTCTCTCCTGTCATTGCTGAATTTATGCTTCCGTTACAGAGAAAGAGTAGCTCTCCATGATCTGGTTCGCCAAAAGCTTTTTACACGCTTCTTCAACCTTTTGCTCCGCGACTTCTCGTGACGGCGCATCAACAAACAGGCGTACATGACGACCAATACGAACACCCTCGATCTCAGGAAGACCAATATTCTTCATACTGTTAGAAACAGCTTTTCCCTGAGGATCTAACAAAGCTTCCAAAGGCATAACATCGATCTCGGCTCTAAATTTCATGGTGTTTACGTTTAATTTTCCTGTTGTCAATAAGGGATAAAATCAGGTACAAAAATACAATTAAAGGAATTGACCACACCAGTAATGTCACAATAAAAAATATGCACATTGCCAGGAAAATGAATCTGATCTCATTCCCTTTGAAGGAAAAATGTTTGAATTTCAAAGCGAAAAGCGGTATCTCCGAGATCATGAGGGTCGACATGAGCAAGATCACTACCAAAAGGAAGTACGGATTGAAGATTAACTTATCGAAAAAGGGACTATGATTGACCGACCAATAATTGAATTCTGTCCACATCAGCAAAGGAAAAAACATAAAGAAAAGGGTATTCATAGGTGTTGGAACTCCGATGAATGAATCCGACTGACGGGTGTCGATATTGAATTTTGCCAGACGAAACATCGACATCAGCGGGATGTATAGAGCTGTCAATGGCAAGAACTTGATCGAAGCATCCATATCGTTCGGAACACCATAACACAGCGCGTTGATCCAGGCATTCAACTCAAAGTGCACATACGATTGGAAGGTTTGCTCATGAATCGGCGAATCCATGTAAACAGAAGACACCATTACGACCATCATGATAATACCGGGAGCCACACCAAACGTTACTACATCTGCCAAAGAATCCAGCTGTTTACCCAATTGACCACTCACTCCAAGTTTCCTGGCCACGAATCCATCGAGAAAATCGCACAATAACCCGAAAAATATAGCGAAAGGAGCGAGATCTATCCTTCCTGCCATAGCGAGCACGACAGCAACAATGCCACTCAACAGATTACATGCTGTCAACAAATTGGGGAGATTAAACATCTTTCTTGCCATTTTATTCATTGTTCAAACAATGAATTCTACTTTTCACTACTTTTACATCACTGGGAGGCCGAGTGCAGCGCAAAGAACACAATTTTTTGGACAAAATGCAGTTAAAGCACTGTAAAAATAGTACTTCAATGATTAGGAAACTCACCGTTTACCTGAGTATTACCGCATTTTTCTGCACTAGTTATCTGACAGCACAGGACGGGACTGTAGCTCCGAAATATTCAAATGAATTCCTCTCGATCGGTGTAGGAGCGGATGCATTGGGACTCGCTAATTCCGTTGTAGCTCAAACGTCGAGTGTAACTTCCGGTTATTGGAATCCTGCTGGGTTGACCAATGTTGACAAGTGGCTGGAAGTCGGACTCATGCACTCCGAATATTTTGCCGGGATCTCTAAATATGACTATTTGGGCCTAGCTCATGCCATTGATGACAAAAGTGTAATAGGCTTTTCCGCGATAAGATTTGCTGTGGACGACATTCCGAACACCACACAGTTGATCGACAACAATGGAAACATAAATTACGACAACATTACCACGTTCACCGCGGCTGATTACGGTTTCCTTTTTTCTTATGCGAGGGAATTGAATGTTCCCGGCCTGTCTGTGGGAGGTAATTTTAAAGTGATCCACCGTAGAGTCGGAGACTTCGCCAAGTCCTGGGGATTCGGTCTTGATGCCGGAGCACAATACAAGTATCGCGACAACTGGAAATTCGGAGTCATGGCGCGTGATGTCACATCTACCTTCAATGCCTGGGTCTTTGACCTAAGTGATGAAATGCAGGAAGTCTTTGTTGCCACAGGAAATGAATTACCAAGAAATGGACTTGAGCTAACGTTGCCTCGCATCATCCTTGCCGGACACGGGAAATTCCCTCTTGGAAAAAAGGGCATTTACGCAGCTTCCGAACTTGACCTGGATATCACAACAGATGGGCGCAGGAATACACTGATCAAAACCGGCCTGATCTCAGTGGACCCTCACTTAGGAGTGGAATTCGGCTTCAAAAAGATCGTTGCTGTTCGCGGAGGGGTATATAATTTTCAGTTCATCAAGAATTCCGACGGAGGCGAGTCGCTGAATATGCAGCCAAACATCGGAATCGGACTAAACATTAAGAATTTTCACATTGATTATGCATTTTCTGATATTGGTGATGCATCCGTTGCCCTGTATTCTCACGTCATATCGATCAGATTACTGCTTGACCGTCCAAACAATATGCAATAAGAACGTATGAAAGAACGGCTACTCCTATTTCCTTTGATCATTCTACTGGCACTATCCAACTCAGTGTTGTCGCAGACTTATGGAAATGAGTGGATCGATTTCAGTCAGCGTTATTATTCCTTCAAAATCAGTTCAACGGGGATCCATAAGATCGACTACAATGCGCTCATCAATTCAGGAATTCCGGTCAGCACGATCAGTCATGAAAACATTCAGATCTTTGGAAGGGAACAGGAAATCCCCGTGTATGTCGAACTTGGACTGGACGGAACCTTTGGGCCGGGAGATTACATCGCGTTTTACGCAGAAAAGAACGATGGATGGCTGGATTCAACGCTCTATGCCGATCCATCTTCGCAAGGCAACCCGAAATACAGTCTGTATAACGATACGATCAATTATTTCTTTACGTGGAATGGTTCTACTTCAAATCTTCGATTCCAGGTTGAGACCGATACTGATTTCAATAGTTACACTCCTTCAACACATATCCTTTTTGAATCCAGCAATTTCTATTCAGACGCATACAACGAAGGAGAAAAGACCTCCGACGCCTCCAGTTCATTTTACACTCCGGGAGAAGGTTGGGGAATGCCTATGGTGAATGGTGCAGCAGGATATTCCTTGACAATAAATGCCCCAACTCCATCCGTTTATAGCGGTGCAGATGCAAGTCCATGCAGATTCAAAGCCGTATCGGTTTCTAATTCAAATGCCGCTTTCACTGGATTGGGTAACCATCACCTCCAGTTCACTGTAGGCTCTTCAAATTTTGTAATTGTTGACACAATCTTCACCGGCTACAAGGCAATCCGGATGGACAAACTGTTCAGTCCTTCTACACTGAGCACCGGCACTACTCCTTTAAAATGGAATATAATCGGTGACCAGGGAGCATTAACTGATTATCAGTCTCTGAACTATTGGTCGATCACCTACCCGAGGTCTCCAAATCTGGGCAACCTCAACAAAATTGGATTCAACGTTCTGAACAATATTTCTCAGTCAAAGATCCGTTTAGATCTTACCAACGTGACGTTTGCGAACCCGATCATTCTTTCCCTTGGAAGCACCCCACGCCGAATACCAATGGTTGCAAATTCAGGTGTATACCAGTTACTTATTCCAAATGATACGGAAAGCAACGAGCAATTCGTGATCTATCAGGATCTTTCAACACTTACCACGGTAAATGCCATGACTCCTGTGAACGGGACGGGCTTTTTCAATGACTTTTCACAAGTCGACCCTGAGTCTGCCCTATTGATGGTCTATCATCCTTCGTTACAGGTAGCCAGTGAAAACTACATTACTTACCGGCAAAGCCCGGATGGCGGTTCATACAATACCGTTCCTGCTAATGTCAATGAATTATACCTTCAGTTTGGAGGCGGTATTGATAAACACATCAATGGGATCCGCCGCTTTGGTCAGTTCATGTACGATCGTTCTACCTCAAAACCGATTGGTCTGTTCCTATTGGGCAAGGGGATCCGCGAAGCCAATATTGGCGGTGTGATGGCAGTTGGTGCGGGTTCAAGAAAGAATGCAGCCAATTATGCAGCCAACCTCATCCCTTCATTCGGGCAGCCTTCCAGTGATGTATTCATCACCTCTCGCCTGCCCGGAACCACAGTCTGGCAACCTTTGATCCCAACCGGACGAATTGCCGCCATAAACAATCAGGAACTACAGGAATATCTTGAGAAGGTAAAACTCTATGAAGCCGAGCAAAAACCTGATCTTGTATACAATACTGAGACCAAGGACTGGCAGAAGCAGGTGATCCATTTTGTGGGAGGCGGAGACCTCTCGCAGATCATCACGTTCGGGAGCTATATGAATTCAATGGAGAACGTGATCGAGAATCAGTTCTTCGGGGGAAATGTCACCACCCTGGCCAAACAGGGCAGTGACCCGTTGAGTCCGACCCAGTTGCAATCTGTGATGGACCGAATTGAAGAGGGTGTTTCACTGGTCACCTACTTTGGACATGCTTCTTCCACAGAGTCCGGCTTCGAGATCAACATCGACAACCCCGGTAACTGGAACAACATGGGGAAATATCCTGTAATGTTGACCAATTCATGCTATAATGGGAATATCTTTCAGAGCAACCGATCCAAATCAGAAGAATTTGTAAACATCCCTGATTACGGTGCCATTGCCTACATCGGCAATGTTAATCTTGGTTTTTCCAATACTCTTTTTAACTATTCCTACGAACTGTACCGTCAGTTCTCTCTCGCGAATTATGGCACCACGCTCGGACAGCAGATGAAGAACACGGTGGGGTATATTGAGGGATTCGGAGGCAATCTTTACTATGAGAGTACGGCTGCACAGATGGTCTTGAACGGCGACCCGATGATCCGATTGAACTGGCACCAGAGCCCTGAAATAGAGCTCAGAAGTCAGAACGTAAGTTTTTCTCCGGAGAATCTTGATCTCACGACCGACTCGATTGAAATGAGCATAGAACTCAAGAATCTTGGGCGATCTATTCTGGACACCTTCTCGCTTGAGATCACCCGCGATTTCCCCGGATCTGAAAATGATTCGGTTTACCAATTCTACATTCCTTCCTTACATTATACCAAGGTCCACACGTTCAAAATGCCGGTGCAACCTAACATTGGTGTGGGTATTAATTCCTTCCAGATCAAAGCTGACCTTCCCACCTTCATTGATGAACAGTACGATGAAGTTAATAACAACCAGCTTACCCGAACACTCTTTATAAATGTAGCCGGTATCGAGCCGGTGATCCCTTACGACTATGCCGTAGTGCCTATCGACAGTGTTACTGTTAAAGCTTCGACGATCGATCCTGTCGCACCATACACAACTTACCGATTCGAATTAGATACAACGGATCTATTCAACAGTCCTTTTCTCAGATATGCATCAGTAAGTGGCCTCGGTGGGGTTAAAGAAGTTCATCCGTCACAGTGGATCTCATCTACCACAGGTTTGGGATCTACGTTGGTCTGTACAGACAGCACGGTTTACTTCTGGAGGGTAGCGATCGATGAACCGAATCCAACCTGGAGGGAACGATCCTTCCAGTATATACCGGGTAAGGAGGGATGGGGACAGGATCACTTCTTCCAGTTCAAGAATAACAACTTTAATTTCATCGACTATAATCGCGATGTCCGTGAGAGAGACTTTTTCCCGGAGACACACCTACTGACTTGTACGGTAAAAGCATCAGGTGCCGTTCCGGATATCTACGAGAATGCCTTCTACATTGATGGGCAGCAGATCGATTACGGGATCTGTTTTACCAATCCTTCCTTCCACGTCGCAGTGATCGATCCATTGACATTCCAGACCTGGCGAACGAATTACAACAATACGAACCCGAATAACTCTTTCGGTAATGTGAATGATGGTGCTGCTTGTGGCCCATGGGCCTGGGATGCGTTCATATTCAGACAGGATAATGCTTCTCAGATCGCCAACTTCTCCAATATGGTGCTCAATGAGGTCCCTGATGGACATTTCCTTCTGATTTATACTCCCGGAACAGCGCGCTATGACCTTTGGGATGCCCTCGATCCATCCGTGTATGCTACCTTTGCAGCATTAGGCTCTGACAGTATTTACTCAGGAAGACCAAACCGTCCTTTTGCGTTCTTCATCCGAAAGGGATTCCCATCAACCAAAGTAGAAGAAGTCGCACAATTGCCCGGAGAAGATGTGAATCTTACAGCGGACATGGTCGGTGCGGACTACATAGGACAGGAAACATCAACTCTGATCGGACCGGCATCTGAATGGAATTCGATCTTCTGGAAGCAGGATCCGCAGGAATTGAATACGGCTGATTCTACTGTGTTGATCCTGGAAGGCGTAACCTATGACGGCGCCACCCAACCAATCACACAGTGGCAATTCTCTCCTAACGACTCATTGTTGGACCTCAACACACTTATAGACGCCAATCAGTTCCCATACATTAAACTCAGGGCCTACTACAAGGACTCGGTAACGTTTACACCTGCTCAGATGGACTACTGGCACGTCCTCTATCAACCGCTACCTGAAGCGGCGATCGACGGCTCTAACGGTTACACCTGGCTACCGGCAACTGATACACTTGTTGAAGGAGAGGATGTTTCCTTTGCGATCGATGTAAAGAACATATTCACCCTGCCAATGGATTCGATCCTGATCTCGTATTGGGTGACGGATCAAAATCAAGATATTCACTACATTTCTTATCCACGCCAGGATCCGTTGCTTGTTGGAGAAACATTCCGGGATACCGTGACCTTCTCTACGGTTGGAATGGCGGGGATCAATTCATTCTGGATGGAGGTAAATCCATACGAAAGTGGCAGTATTTACATCACTGATCAACCGGAACAACAGCACTTCAACAACCTTTTACAAATCCCGTTCTATGTCAACCGAGACACAAAAAACCCATTGCTGGATGTGACCTTCGATGGCAGACATATACTAAATGGCGATATAGTTTCTCCTGAAAGCGAGATCCTCATTACGCTCAAAGATGAGAATGAGTATCTGATCATGAACAGTGATGCTGACACCTCGCAGTTCGGAATCTATGTGACAGACCCTGATGGGGTTCAGACCCGTATCCCGTTCCTTGATGCAACGGGAAACCCTGTAATGCACTGGATTCCCGCAGAAGCGCAGTACAAGCGCTTCAAGATCATTTATCCTGCGCTTTTTGAAAAGAGCGGTAAATACACCCTTTTTGTGCAGGGTTCTGATAAGAGCGGCAACCTTTCGGGTGATCTTGAATACAGGGTAAGTTTTGAGGTGATCCATGAATCGATGATCACTCACCTGATGAATTATCCTAATCCGTTCAGTACAAGTACTCGTTTTGTCTTTACACTCACGGGCTCTGAAGTACCGGATGAATTGACGATACAGATCCTGAACGTGAGCGGACGGGTAGTTCGGGAGATCACGGCCGATCAGCTCGGACCTATCCACATCGGTAGAAATATCACAGAGTACGCATGGGATGGAAAAGATGAGTTTGGTGATCCACTGGCGAACGGTGTATATCTGTACCGAGTGAAGGCTTCCATCAACGGTGAGGAAATAAAGCATCTGGAATCAGGAGCTGATGAGCATTTCAGAAAAGGATTCGGGAAGATGTACCTGATGCGTTAAGATGCTATTCAACAGTTTTGATTTTCTCCTTTTCTTCTTAATTGTACTTGCAGTCTATTGGTCGGTACCGAACAAGTACAAATGGATCGTATTGCTGTTGTCCAGCTACTTCTTTTACGCTTACTGGATCCCGCTTTATACGCTTATTCTGATCGCCGCCACCGTGATCGATTACCTGCTGAATGTTTACCTGATCAGTTCACCTGACAGAAAACGTGCAAGGAATGGAGTGGTCATCAGTCTGGTGATGAATTTATCACTGCTCTTCAGCTTCAAGTATTTCGACTTTTTCAACCATTTGACGGCTGACCTTCTCGGCCTTTTTCAGATCCACTACGATGCACCGGAGTTTAACATTGTCCTTCCTTTGGGTATTAGTTTCTATACCTTTCAGATCATCAGCTACTCAGTTGATGTATACCGCAAAACGATCGAGCCGGAAAAAAATCTCGGGAAATTCGCACTATATGTATGCTTTTTCCCTCAATTGATAGCCGGTCCCATTGAACGCGCCGGTCATCTCCTTCCACAGTTGAACAAGACGCAATTCGGTTTGAATGCCGATAAGGTCAGCCGAGGATTGTTTCTTATCTTTTGGGGGCTATTCCTGAAAGTGGTAATTGCAGATAACATTGCACCGGTTGTGGACCATATCTATGAAACCGCTGCTCAACAAACAGGTGGAGGAATACTCTACGGGGCCATTTTATTTACCTTCCAGATTTATACTGATTTTTCCGGTTATTCCTGTATAGCACTCGGAACAGCTGCCTTACTCGATTTCGAACTGACTGCCAATTTCCATGCACCTTTCTATGCGAGATCCCTATCGGAATTCTGGCAACGCTGGCATATCACACTTTCGCGATGGTTCAGGGATTATATTTATATCCCCTTAGGAGGAAACCGTGGCTCCCTCTTGAAAGCTTCAGGCCTTATCTTTTTAACGATGTCTATCAGTGGACTTTGGCACGGTGCCTCCTACAACCATCTCATCTGGGGCTGTGGTCACGGAGTTATAATGGTGATTGAGCGATTAAGCGGTATGTATAAATCACGTCTGCACCCCTTCTTTGATTACCTCAGGATGCTCTGGGTATTTGTCATAGTGGCGCTTCTATTTATACCGTTTCGGGCGGAGAGCACAGAACAATTGATGATCCTGATGGATAAACTACTTTCGTTGAAGTGGTCTGATCTGTATTTCTGGATAGCCGATAACAGGTATAAAAATTACGTTTTCGGGATCATCCTTCTCTTGATCTATGACTTCGTTCATCGGAGGAAGCGTTCTGAAGATCCGGTCCCTGCTACGATTGCTGCAAGGTCCTATTCCATCACCTTTCTCATCCTATTGATCATTCTGCTAGGAACACCGGGGGGTGAACAATTCATATACTTCCAATTCTGATGAACGCAGTCCTTCGATATATCATGATACCCCTTTGTTTGTTGATACTTGCAGACAGAGGACTTGGACTCTGCCTTGATCACCTGTATCGGAGGAACTGCTGCAATTACAACGAAGGAGGCTTGAACGAATACCTTTCAGGAACTGCACCAGGCACACTGATCATCGGCTCATCCAGGGCTATTCACATGATCATACCGGATTCACTGGGCAAAAGCAGCAGGATCCTTGGACAACAACAGAAGAATCTGTATTACCACCATGCCGTTCTCTCCATCTTAAATGATGAGAATAAACTCCCTGAAAAGCAATTGATCCTGAACATTGAGCTGACCGATCTTTTCATGGAAAGAAAACAGCGTTTACTGCAACAGGTCCAATCTCTCTCCTTCTTTTATCACCGCAATCAAACCGTCCAACAGTACATTGACCAAATTGACCGGTATGAGCACTTCAAGCACCTCTCCTATCTCTATCGGCACAATAGCAACGGACTACTGTTGTTGACGAATCCGCTTCAGGAAATTTGTCCGGGATCCGGCGAAAAGGGATATATGCCCCTCTATCCGGGACCACTCGACAGTTTGCGTATTTACAGCGGTCTTGCCCAAGATTCACTAACTTATAACTTCAGAGAAATAAATCCGGGATTCTTGAAATGCATACGGGAGATCCGGAATATTTGTCTGAAGAACAATATCGAATTGGTCCTCTTGAACGGACCCTACTTACAACCCTACGCGCAGATGAAAATACATGCAAAAACCATGTCATCACTCCTCAAAAAGGCTGGAATTAATTACATAGATTTCGTTGGTGAACCAGATCCATCTCTTATGAAAAGGGAACTGTGGTACGATCATGTACACCTCAATCATGAAGGAGCGAAATTATACAGCCAAAAGCTTCGTGATCGTTTAAAAAAATCGGCAGCCAAAAACCGCGGTATCGTCAACCAACGGTAGTTCACCCTTCCATTCGTCCAATTTAGAAAAAATAAGACTATTCAAGTCTTCCATTTTCAACGGGTAGTAACTGTGTAACATTTTCACCAGTCGGTCGGTACCGAAATGTTCTCCTTCACTATTTTCCAATTCCACAACACCATCCGTATACAGCAACAGAGTAGTGTTAGGCTTCAGGTGGATCCTCCCTACATCGATGAATGGAAGTTCATCCAACATCCCAAGCCCGATGCATCCCTTATCGAGCATTTCAACTTTGCGGCCATTGGTAAGAATCGGATGGTTATGACCAGCGTTGACGTAGGTAAGATCGCGTGTGTGCGCATTATAATGTGCAATGAAGAACGTTATGAACTTCTCTCCTTTCGCACTGCGCATTACCTTCTTATTGAGTTCTTCCAATAGGAACTCCATATCGAACCGCTGGTAATTGAAGAGTGTCCGGATCGTAGCCTGAAAATTGGCCATCAGCATGGCTGCACTTATTCCTTTTCCGGAGACATCAGCAATGCAGATGATATACTCTTCATCACCCAGAGGTATAAAATCATAGTAATCTCCGCCAACTTCGTGCCGGGGAGTGTATTTAGCTGAAATATCCATGCGTCGATTAGACGGCAACTCGGAGGGGAAAAGCAATTTCTGCATTTCAGAGGCAACTTCAAGTTCCTTTCGGATCCTTGCCTGAATCAGACTCTGTCGCGTCATACGTTTATTCTCGATCGCCACCACGATGATGTTCGTCAGGGTCTGCACGAATGACATATAGGTCATTCTGTCTGACAGTTTCGTGGAACCCGATTGTAAACCTGCAAGAAGCAGATACGCGAGAGGATTATTTTTATGAAAAACGGGCACTATAACATCGAATTCACTCAGAAGCGGACTATGTGATGATTCAATCATCGTGATATCTCTGAAACGTGCGAGATCACGGGCGACATCAATATCCTTCACTCTTCCCTTGATCCCAACCCTTGAGAGAAGATTCCAGTCCTCCTGAAGATTGAAAAGCACGAAGCGGTCATATCCCAATTGTTCCTTCAGGATGAACTCATAAATACGCATGAGTTGCTCTACCTCCTGATTCAGGTTGATCGCATTGGTGATCTCCAGCAAAGAGTTAAGCTTGAAATCCTTCAGCTTCAGCTGACTTTCCAGGTCACGGATCAGCTTCTCATTCATCACAGTTTATCTAAAAGACCGGGCAATCTGCGCAAGGCGGCCATTTCCCTGAACTTTTCCCTGACCTCGGAACAAGGACTGCCGAAATATGTTTTCCCGCCCTCGAGATCCTTCGAGATTCCGGACTGAGCAAGGACGATCGCACCTTCACCTAGCGTAACATCGCTGGCGCAACCGACCTGTCCCCAGAGAACAA
>Ga0315904_10000519_pt1 | contig 61458 bp, 57 predicted proteins | sample LakEriMetagenome_6_FD_203529 | JGI IMG/M metagenome (GOLD analysis project Ga0315904, IMG submission 203529) | Freshwater fungal communities from buoy surface, Lake Erie, Ohio, United States - Buoy 12 MA120 | ecosystem: Environmental > Aquatic > Freshwater > Lake | place: USA: Lake Erie, Ohio...
ATGACCTCCAGCGGGGCGATGCTGCCCGGTTCGGGCGGCACGGTGAAGGCGGCGGGATGCATGCGGGGTGCGCCCCGGAGAAGGCGGGTCGCGCGACCGGTCAGACCAGAAATCCGGGCGGCGGCGGCAGGCCCAGGACCTCCTGGCCAAACATCGGCGCCTGCACGTCCCAGGTCAGGGCGATGTGCGAGGCGCCGGCGTTGAGGTCGCGGAACTGGCGCTGCAGGTGGCCCTCGGCATTTAGGCCGCCGGCGCCGCTCATGGCCATCACGTTGTCCATCGCCTGCTTGGCCAGGCGGGTGCCCCAGGCGAGATTGCGTTTCCAGCGCAACTTGTCGCCGCGCGGCGACCCGGCACCCGCCTCGGTCTGCGCGACCATCTGCGCTAAGTCGGCACGGAACTGGGTCTCGAAGAAATCCACCGCGGCCAGCGTCTCGGCAAGCCGCAGTTGCAGGGGGGCCATCTCGGCCAAGCGGGCGCCGGTGTAGGTGCCGGCGCGCTTCCTGAGGGTGTCCGCCATCTCGGCGGCGGCCGCGCGGGCCAGGCCCAGCGGCACCATGCCCAGCGCGAAGCCGAACATCGCGAAGGTAGGCAGGCGATACAGCGGCGAGGCGTGGACGCGGCCGCCGGGCACGTTGGACCCCTCGGCGAACACCTCGGCGGCCAGGGTGCGGTGTTCAGGCACGAACGCGTCTTCCACTTCTACCGTGTGGCTGCCGGAGCCGGCCAGCCCGTAGGCGCGCCAGTCGTCCAGGCTCCTGAACTGCGGCTGCGGCACCAGGAAAAAGCGTCGTTCCGGAGGCCCGCTGCGCTCCACCAGCGCCCCCACCAGCATCCAGGAGGCGGCATCCACGCCGCTGCCGAAGGGCCACTTGCCGCTCACTCGGTAGCCGCCGGCGACCGGGATCGCCTTGCCGCAGGGAAAGGCCAGGCCGGTGGCGGCGACCGCGCCGGGTTCGCTGTCCCACACGTCATGCTGCGCCTGCAGTTCAAACTGGCCGATGTTCCACGAGTGGGTGGCCAGGTTGAGCCATACCCAGGCGGTGGAGGCGCAGGCCTTGCACATCTCGAGCACGACCTCAAGCAGCACGTCGGCGCCGAGTTCCGAGCCGCCGAACATGCGCGGCTGCATCATGCGCATCAGCCCGCTCGAATACAACTCGGCGATGGTCTCGCCGGGGCAGCGCCGCGCGGCTTCGCAGGCCGCGGCGCGTTGCGCGAGCTTCGGTGTCAGGCGGCGCGCGGCCTCGATGGCCTCGGCCGCGCTGATGATCGGGGATGGGGGGTGGTTCATCGGGTCTGGCGGGGGTGCGCGTGGCGCGCACCCCCGGCTCCGCGCTTAGTCGATCTTGTATTCCGAAGGGAAGTTGTAGCCGAGTTTCTTCAGCTGGGCGATGTAGGCGCGGAAAACCTGGGTGCCCGGCTCGCCGCGCTTGTTGGCATCCTTGGCCATGTCGCCGGGCAGGGTGGCGATGGCCTTGGCCCACTTGGCGCGTTCGGCCAGCGGCAGGTCGACCACCGTCACGCCGGCGGCCTTGAGCTTGTCCAGGGCCTCGACGTCGGCTTTCTGTTGCATCTGCGCGTTGACCACGTCGTATTCCCGACCCACGGCGACGAACACGTCCTGCACCGGCTTGGGCAGTTTCTTCCAGGTGTCCATGTTGATGGTCAGGCCGATGGCCGCGGGGGCGCCGAGTCCGGCGTTGAGGTAGTACTTGCCCACCTCATGCAGCTTGAAGCCGAAGTAGGGGCCGGGGAAGATCACGAATCCCTGGTACACGCCGGTCTGCATGGCGTTGTAGCCTTCGTTCAGGCTGCTTTGCACCCCCACCACGCCGGTATTGCGGAACCAGTTCAGGTTCGGGCCGGCCGCGCCCACCTTCTTGCCCTTGAGGTCGTCGAAGGTCTTGATCTCGAAGCGTGCGCCGATACCGTAGTCGCCGTTCTGGCCGATGCCCAGGTGCTTCTGGTTGTACTTCTTCTCGAAAACCTCGTACAGCCACGGCACCTGGTCGTAGGTGGCGCGCACCGCCTTGACCGCCAGCACATGGTCGGAGGACTGGAACGGAAAGTAGAACGGGAAGTTGTTGGTGAACAGCGTCGCGCTGTGGAACGGGAAATTGATCACGCCCACGTCCAAGAGGCCGGTCTTGGTGGCCTCCAGGGTTTCCGGCAGCTTGGCGACCGAGCCGCCCCAGGCGGCGGTCCATTCCACCTTGTGGCCGAGCGGTTCGAGGCGCTTGTTCACCTCTGGCATGAAGAAATCCTGCACCGCCGTGACATGCGCGATGCCGGTCACCGGATGCCCGGCGCCGATGCGCAGCTTGAAGGTCTCGGCCGTGGCGGAACCCGCGACGGCCAGCGCGACAGCCGCCAGCGTCGCGCGCATCGGCGCGCGCGTGTGCAAAAGCATGGAACGTTTCATTTTCGTCTCCTCATGGAAAGCCGCGCGCTAGAAGCGTGTCGGCAAAAGCGTTGCAATGACGGGGAAATAGTAAATCATGAATACCTCGCCTACCAGAAACACCCAGTACGGCGTCGAGCCGCTGAAGATCTGCCGCAGCGTCACGTCGCGATCCGGCACGCACGCCTTGACCGTGTAGACGGCCAGGCCGAACGGCGGGGTCAGGATGCCCGCCTCGATGGCGAGAATGCCCATGATGGCGAATGCGATCGGGTCGATGCCCAGCTTGGCCGCCACCGGCGCGAAGATCGGTACGGTCAGGAGGATGATCGACACCGAGTCGATGAACATGCCGAGGATGAACCACACCACCACCATGCAGGTGACGATAAGAAGCGGCGACAACCCGAGCCCCAGGATCAGGTCCTGCATGCTGTTGACCACGCCGCCCATGGCGAGCAGGCGCGAATACATCTGCGCGCAGATGAGCAGGAACAGCAGCGGCGCGGAGGTGCGGCCGGTCTCGGAGATCGCCTCGACCACGTCCTTCCACTTCAGGCCCTTGGCCAGCGCCAGCGCCAGCGCGATCAGCGCGCCGATGCCGGAGGCCTCGGTGGGCGTGAAGATGCCGGTCCAGATGCCGCCCAGGACCACGAGGATCAGGAGCGCCGTGCCGGTGGTGCCGATGACGACGTCGCGGTCTATCGGGGTTTCGTCCAGGCCCGCTTTCCCGACCGCCCGGTCGATGGCGCGCTTGCCTTCGCCGAACAGTTCGGGCTTGATCAGCGCCAGCACCACGCAGTAGGCGGCATACAAGAAGGCCAGCAGCATGCCGGGCAGGAACCCGGCCAGGAAGAGCTTGCCGATGGAGAGTTCGGTGAGCACGCCCCAGACGATCATCAGCACCGAGGGCGGGATCAGCATGCCCAGCGAGGAGCTGCCGGCGATGCAGCCGAGCGCGACCGTCTTGTCGTACCTGAGCGCCACCATCTGCGGATAGGCGACGCGCGAGAAGGTCGCCGCCGAGGCGATCGACACGCCCACCACCGCGGCGAACACCGCGTTGCCGAGCACGGTGGCCACCGCGAGCCTGCCGGGCACCCGCTTGAGCAGGCGGTTGAGGACGACGAACATGTCCTTGGCGGCGCCGCTCCGGGCGATGAGCTCCCCCATCAGGATGAACATCGGGATGACTGCGAAGACGTAGTCGCGCAGCACCTCGTAGGACGTGGTCGATAGGATGGACAGGGCCACGCTGGCCTTGCCGGCCAGGATGCCCACGCCCACCACGCTGGCGGCCGCCAGGGCGACGTTGATGTGGAAGCCGGCGGCGATCATGAGGATCAGGATGACGATCATCATCCCGGCGAATGCGGTCGAGCCCATCAGTGGCCTCCCGCGCTCTGGCTCGCGCCGGCGTCCGGCGCGGCCTCGTGGTCGCCGCGCAGGCCGCGGGCGAACAGGGAGGCGTAGGACAGCGCCGAGAGCACGCTCATGGCCACGATGATGATGCGCACCGGCCAGGTCGGCACCCGCAGCGCCCCGTCGCCCTGGTATTCGCCGATCTCCACCGCGTTGAGCATGGGCTCCCAGGAGGCGTAGGCGATGGCGAGGAAAAGCACGATCGCCACGAGGTAGCCGAGCATGGAGAATCCGCGCATCAGCCAGGCCGGCAGGTAGGCGTCGAGGAACTCCGCGCGCAGCATGCCGCGCATGCGGATGGAGTGCGAGAGCTGCAGGAAGCCGATGGCGACGATCGAATTGGCCACCAGCTCGGCGGTGCCCTGGATGGGCTGGTTGAAGATGCCGCGACCGATCACGTCGGCCAGGATCAGGAAGGCCAGCGAGAACAGCCATATCGCGGCCAGCATGTGCAGGCTGCGGGCGAGCTGCCCCAGCCATCGGTCGAACAATCCCATTGCCTCCTCCGTTGTATTTGGCGCTGCGCGGATTGCGTTGTTGGTCGTTGTTGTAGTATCGACCCCGTTTTCCGGGGGCGAATCCGCTTCAAGCGAGTGTAGCGCACCGTGGAAGAATAGACCATCGCGCGGCCGCGCGACCGACATCGGGGGCAGTGATCATGCACTACGGAGAAATCGAAGGCAGCGGGTTCGAGGTGGTCGAACCCGAATTCGCGCGCTGTTTTGTCGGGCATGCGCGGGTGGAGCGCCTGTGGACCGGATGCCGCTGGGCCGAGGGCCCGGCCTGGTTCGGCGGCGGCCGCTACCTGCTGTGGTCGGACTTGCCCAACAACCGCATCATGCGCTACGACGACACCGACGGCTCGGTGTCGGTGTTCCGCGAGCCGTCCAACTACACCAACGGCAATACCAACGACCGTGAAGGCCGGCTCGTGAGCTGCGAGCACCAGGGGCGCCGAGTCACCCGCACCGAGCACGACGGCAGCGTCACGGTGCTGGCCGACCGCTACGAAGGCAAGCGCCTGAATTCGCCCAATGACGTGGTGGTCAAGTCCGATGGCTCGATCTGGTTCACCGACCCGGATTACGGCATCATCGCCGACTACGAGGGGGCGCGCGCCCCGCAGGAGCAGGACGGCGGCCATGTCTACCGCATCGATCCTGGCAGCGGCTCGGTCACCCGGGTGGCGGACGACTTCCACCATCCCAACGGCCTGGCCTTCTCGCGCGACGAGAAATGGCTGTACGTTGCCGACAGCGGCGGCACCGAGGACCCCGACGGCCCGCGCCACATCCGCCGCCTGGCGGTCAATGCGGACGGCCGCACCCTGGGCGCCTCCAGCGTGTTCGCGGTCTGCAACGCGGGTTTCTTCGACGGCTTTCGCATCGACGGCGACGGCCGACTGTGGACCAGCTGCGCCGAAGGGGTGCAGTGCTACCGCGCGGACGGCACGCTGATCGGCCGGGTGCGGATCCCGGAATTCGCCGGCAACCTCGCCTTCGGCGGCGCGCGGCGCAACCGCCTGTTCATCTGCGGCACCACCTCCCTCTACGCGGTGTACCTCAAGATCAACGGCTGAATCCACGCCACGGCCCTCTTCAGGCCGGCGGGCGTCCCGAGACCTCGGCGCCGGCATGCGTGTGCAGCCGCAGGTTGAACCAGAAGGACGAGGCCGAAATCAGCGCCACCACGGCGAAGGCGATGCCGAAGTCGCCGGCCGCCACCTCGGTGCGGCCGTGCGCGGCGGCGGCATGTTCGAGGATGAAGGCGCCGATGGTCACGCCCAGGCTCAGGGAAAGCTGCTGCGTCACATTCGCCAGGCTCGAGGCGGCGCTCATGCGCTCGCGCTCGATGTCCGCATAGGCCAGCGCGTTGAGCGAGGTGAACTGCAGGGAGCGGAAGAAGCCGCCGGCCAGCAGCACTCCCACCATCAGCATGTAGGGCGTGGCCGGCGTGAACAGCCCGTAGCAGCCGATGGTGGCGGCGGCGATCAGCGCATTCCAGGTGAGCACGGTGCGGAAGCCGAAGCGGCGCAGGATGGCGACCGCCTGGGTCTTCATGAACATCGCCGCGAGCGCCGACGTGCAGGTCAGCAATCCGGATTGCACCGCCGAAAAGCCGAAGCCCAGCTGCAGCATCAGCGGCAGGAGGAAGGGCATGGCGCCCACGCCGATGCGAAACAGCCCGCCGCCGATCACGCCGGTGCGGTAGGTGGCCACGCGCAGGAAGCGGAAGTCCAGCAGCGGATGGGCGGCGCGCAGCGCGTGGCGCACATAGAACGCCAGCGCCAGCGCGCCGGCGGCGATGCAGGCGGCCGACGCCTGCGCCGGCAGCAGGTGTTCGCCCGCGGTGGCCAGCCCCAGGGTCATGGCCGACAGGCCGAATGCCGTCATCATGAAGCCGGCGAGGTCGGGCGGCGCGACGCCGGGTTCGCGTATTTGCGGCACATGGCGGGTGGCGAGGTAGATGCCCACCAGCCCGATGGGCACGTTGATGAGGAAGATCCAGCGCCAGTGGAAGTAGGTGCTGATGGCGCCGCCCAGCGGCGGGCCGATCACCGGGCCCAGCAGGGCCGGAATGGTGAGGTAGCTCATGGCCTGCACCAGCTGGTTCTTCTGCACGCTCTTGAGCAGCACCAGCCTGCCCACCGGCACCATCATCGCGCCGCCCATGCCCTGCATGAAGCGTGCCACCACGAAACCGCCCAGGGTGGAGGAGAACGCGCAGGCGAGCGAACCGAGCATGAACACGCCGATGGCCAGGCGGAACACGGTTTTCGAGCCGAAGCGGTCGGCCATCCAGCCGGAAATCGGGATGAACACCGCCAGGCTCACCAGGTAGGCGGTGAGCGCCAGCTTGAGCGAGATCGGGTTGACATGCAGGTCCGCGGCGATCACCGGCAGCGAAGTCGCGATCACGGTGGAGTCCATGTTCTCCATGAACAGGGCGCAGGCGATGATGAGCGGCAGCAGGACCTCGCGGCGCATGTCGCCCCCGGCGATCAGTCGAGCGCGGCGCGCACGCCGACGGCGAGAAGGCGTTCCAGGTGGCGCTGCACCGGGCCCGCGAAGCGCGGGTCGGCGGGCAGGTCGCGGCCGAATACCGGTTCGATGGCGAGCAGGCCCGCGCACAGGTCGCGCGCGCGCCCGCCGGTTGCCGCGGCGACGGCGGCGAAGCGCGCCGATAGCGGGTCGCGCACCTCGACGGCGTGGCCGTGCTCGTCGCGGCCGCTCGCATAGCGCATCCAAGCCGCCACCGCCAGGGCGATGGCGTCGATCGATTGCCGCGCCGCGAGGCGTTCGCGCGCCGGTGCCAGCAGGCGCTGCGGCAGCTTTTGCGAACCGTCCATGGCGATCTGCCGGGTGCGGTGCGGCAGGGCGGTGTTGCGGAAGCGCCGCATCAGGTCCCGCCGGTAGGCGGCGATGTCGATGCCGGGCGTCGCGGGCAGGGTCGGCTCGAGTTCGTTCCAGAGCCGCTCGACCATGCGGGCTAGGCCGGGATCGCTGCTGGCCTGGTAGATGAATTCGTGGCCCGCCAGGCAGCCCAGATAGGCCATGGCCGAATGCGCGCCGTTGAGCAGGCGCAGCTTCATCAGCTCGAACGGCGCCACGTCGGCGACGAACTGCGCGCCGGCCGCCTCCCATGCCGGCCGGCCGCCGGCGAAGCGCTCCTCGATGACCCACTGGCTGAACGGTTCGGTGGAAACCGGCGCGGCGTCATCGAGCCCGAGCTCGCGCGCCGTCGCGATGTCCGCCGGCGTGGTCGCCGGAACGATGCGATCGACCATGCTGGCGGGGAACGCGACGCAAGTCTCGATCCAGCGCGCCAGCGCCGGATCGCGCAGTTCGGCCAGTTCAAGCAGGAGTCCGCGCACCAGCGCGCCGTTGCGCGGCAGGTTGTCGCAGCAGAGCACCGTGACGGGCCGGCCGGACGGCATGCGCGCCGCCAGGCCCGCCAGCAGCACACCGGGCGCGCTGCGCGGTGCGCCGGGGTGGGCCAGGTCGTGCACGATATCCGGATGCGCGCGGTCCAGGCTGCCGCTGGCGGGGAGATGGCAGTAGCCCTTTTCCGTGACGGTGAGCGAGACGATGCGGGTCGCCGGCGCGGCGATGCGGCGGATCGCCTGCGCCGCCCCGTCGACCCCCGCGAGCGCTTCGCGCAGGCTGCCGATCACGCGTGCCTGCGTGCCGTCCGGGCCGCGTTCGAGAACCGTGTAGCGGCAGTCCTGCGCAGCCAGCGCATCGACGACGCCGCGCGTGCGCAGGCTCACGCCGCAGATGCCCCAGGCCGCATCGTCCGCCAGCACGGCATCGGTGTAGACGGCCTGATGGGCGCGATGGAAGTTGCCCAGGCCAAGGTGGACGATGCCCACGCCAACCGCGCGCGGGTTATAGCCGGGCGTGCGCACACCGGCCGGCGGCACGTGCGGTGCTCCGGCGGACGGGTTCAACCTTGCGCCCGCATCACGGCAGCGTGACGATCTCGACCCAGTTCGGATTCTTGCCCATGGCGTACTTGCGCAGTTCGCGCAGTGAACCGTCGGCGCGGTCGATCGCGTAGCAGGTGAGCGAATGCGAGGCCTGGCCGGCCGCCAGCAGGTAGTTGCCCGACGGGTCGATGGCGAAGCCGCGCGGTTCTGATTCGGTCGCGCAATGCCCCCGCGGTGACAGGCGTCCGTCGGCGGCGATGGCGAAAACGGCCAGGGTGCTGGAACGGCGTTCCGAGGTGTAGAGGAAACGTCCGTCCGGCGAGACATGGATGTCCGCCGCCCACGGCCGCTCCGGGTGGCCCGGTGGCATCGCGACTTCGGTTTGCACCAGATCGAGCGTGCCGGTGTCCTGGTCGAAGGCGAACACGCACACCGTGCCGTCGAGCTCGTTCATCAGGTAGGCGTGGAAGCCGTCCGGATGGAACACGAAATGGCGCGGCCCGGCGCCGTGGCGGACCGCCACGCGCGGCGGATCGTTGGGCAGCAGCGTGCCGTCGGTCTCGTCGAAGCGGTATTGCATGATCGTGTGCGCGCCCAGGCAGGGCACGAACACGAAGCGGTTCGACGGGTCGGGCACGATGGCGTGCGCGTTGGGCCCGGTGGAGCTGACCTGGTGCGGCGCATCCGGCACCCCGTTTTCCCCCAGGCGGCTGACCGCCACCATATGGCCGCCGTAGGAGGCCGAAAGCAGGTGGTTGCCGGTGCGGTCGGTGGCCAGGTACGGCATGCTGTCCGGCAGGGGGCCGTAGCCCAGGATCGCGAGATGCCCGCTGTGCGCATCGATGGCGTAGCCGGCCGCCCGATAGGGCGCCGAGCGCAGGCCGGCATAGAGCCGGCGCCGGTCGGGGCTGACCGCCAGCGGCATGACCGCGCCGCCCGCCGGCACGCGCTGCACCAGGGCCAGGTCGCCGTTGGCCGGGTTGAGTTCGAGCGCCAGGATTTCGCGGCTGTCGGCACACGAAACATAGGCGAAGGTGCGGGCTTGGGTTTGGCTCATCGGCGGCGCGGCTGCGGGGTTGGGCGGTGTCCGTACGGGCCGCGGCACACCGCGGACCATACCTGCCGGCAGCGCCGGCGCAGGCGATGCCTAGCCGCAGTATAGTGTCTGCGGTTCGGCGGCCGGGCGTTCTAGCCGGTGATGCCGATCTGCCACGGCACGAACTCGTGGTCGCCCAGGCCCAGCAGTTCGCTCTTGCTCTTCGCGCCGGGTTGGCGGTGAGGCCGGAAAAGCCGTCGGAGCCGCCGCATTGCAGGCCGATGCAGAGATGGCTCGCCGGCACCCGGGTGCGGGTGGCCAGGTTGGCCGCCGGCAGCAGTTCGCGCACCGCGGCCACGCCGGCTTCCACCGTCTTGCGGGTGCCGCCGGTGTCCTGCATGACGAAGGTCTTCAGGCGCGGACCCTCGCGCAGGCCCTGCGCCTGCAGCAGGCCGGCGATCTGGTTGCGTTCGCAGCCCAGGCCGATCACCAGCACGGCGGCCAGGTTGGCATGGCTCACAGAGCCGGCCAGCGTGCGGCGCAGCAGGTCCATGGGCTCGCCGGTCATTTCCATGCCGCAACCCAGGCCATGGGCGAAGGCGGCCACGCCGTCGATGTTGGGGAAACTCCGCCAGACGCTCCGGCGTGAACCACTCGGCGATGCGGTGCACCACCGTGGCCGAGCAGTTGACCGTGGAGATGATGCCCACGTAGTTGCGCGTGGCCACCTCGGTGCGGGCGATGACGATGTTGTCGCCGTCATGCAGGCGGATGGTGGGGCCGGCGGCCAGCCGGTCCTGGAGTTCGATCATTCCTGGCGCCCGCGAACAGTGAAAATGGGGTCTGACCCCATTTTCATTTCATCACCGAGGGCAGCCACAGGGAAATGGCCGGCACATAGGTGACCAGCAGCAGGGCCATGCACATGGCGCCGTAGAACGGCCACAGCTCCCTGGACACCTGTTCCATGGTGACCTTGCCGATTGCGCATCCGACGAACAGCGTGGGCCCGACCGGCGGGGTGATCAGGCCGATGCCGAGGTTGAGGATCATGATCATGCCGAAGTGCACCGGGTCGATGCCGAACTTGGCGATCACCGGCATGAAGATCGGCGTGCAGATGAGCAGCATCGGCGCCAAGTCCATGAACGTGCCCAGCAGCAGGAGCAGGATGTTCACCAGCAGCAGGAACACGTACTTGTTGTCGGAGATCGAGAGGAAGAACTGGGTCACCTTGGCGGGAATCTGCATGATCGCCATCATGTAGCCGAAGGCCACCGAGAAGCCGATCAGCATCATCACCATGGCCACGGTCTTGACCACCCGGTGCACCAGGTGCGGCAGGTCGCGCCACTTGTAGTCCCGGTAGACCAGGAAGGTGACCAGGAAGGCGTACACGCAGGCCACCGCCGCCGACTCCGTGGGGGTGAACACGCCGGAGAGGATGCCGCCCATGATGATGAACACCGTCACCAGGCCCCACAGGGCGTCGGTGATGATCTTCGGCACGTCCTTCAGCGCCACCGGCTCGCCCTTGGGATAGCCGCGCCGGTGCGACGTCCACAGGACCAGCCCGATCAGGCACAGGCCGAACAGCAGGCCCGGAAAGATGCCTGCCAGGAACAGTTGCGCCACCGAGATGGTGCCGCCGGCGGCCAGCGAATAGATCACCGCGTTGTGCGAAGGCGGGATGAGCAGGGCCTGCACCGAGCCGCAGATGGTGACATTGGTGGCGAACACGCGCGGAAAGCCGGCCTTGACCATCTGCGGGATCATCACCGAGCCGATCGCCGAGGTGTCGGCCACCGAGGAGCCGGAGATGCAGCCGAACAGCGTCGAGGCCATGATGTTGACCAGGGCCAGCCCGCCGCGGATGAAGCCGACGAAAATGCGCGCCATGTTGATCAGGCGCGCGGCCATGCCGCCCTCGGCCATGATGGCGCCGGCCAGCACGAAGAAAGGGATCGCCAGCAGGGCGAAATCGTCGGTGCCGTCCGAGATCTTGAGCATCACCGCCTCGAGCGGGATGTCGACCCACAGCGCGGCACAGATGGTGGCCAGGCCGAGGGCATAGGCGACCGGCACCCCGAGCGCGCACAGCAGCGCGAACGAACCCAGCAGGATCAGGACGTCCATGGACTCACTCCAGGTCGCTCGCGGCGTCGCTGTACATGACCGAGGTAGGCGGCGGCTGCCCCACCCAGACCCGCTCGATCAGGAACAGCAGGGTGAGCAGGCCCGCCACCGGGATCGGCATGTAGACCACGCCCACCGGCAGGCCGGGAAACTCGGCGACCGACTGGTTCCAGGTGATCTGGCACAGGTGCGCGCCGTAGCCCGTCATGAACAGGGCCGTGGCGGCCATGCACAAGTCCACGCCCCACAGCATCAGTGTCTTGACGCCCGCCGGCACCGCATTGAGCAACGCCTCCACGGCCACATGAACATTGGCACGGTACACCGCGGCGCCGCCGATGAAGGAAAACATCACCATCATCACCACGGCGGCCGGCTCGGGCCAGGACTGCGGGCTGTTCATCGCGTAGCGCATGAACACGCCGAACGGGATGATCAGCGTGATCACCACGATGGCGAGGCCGGACAGGACGATGCAGGCCAGGTACAGCGACTCCATCGCCTGGGCGTAGCGTTGCTTGAGACTCATGGCGGATTCCCGGGGTCGGACGGCGAGGCGGGACCGCGCGGCCGGTCCGGGCCGCGCCGGCGTGGCGGGCAGGGGGGCTATTTGGTTTCCTCGATGCGCTTGATCAGCGCGGCGTACTTGGCGCCGTACTTGTCGCGCACCGGCTGGGTGGCCTTGTAGAACGCCGCCTTGTCGGCCGGCACGAATTGCACCCCGGCCGCCTTGAGCTTGGTTTCGGCCTCGCCGGAGTAGGCGTCCCACAGCGTGCGCTGTTCCATCTGCGCCTCGCGCGAGAGTTTCCTGAGCAGGGCCTGGTCCTCCTTGGACAATCCGTCCCAGGTGCGCTTGGAGAAGACGAAGATCTCGGGGATGATCAGGTGGCCGGTCAGGCTGTACACCTTGCTGACGGTGTAGTGGTTCTGCGCCAGCAGCGTGGGCGGATTGTTCTCCGCGCCGTCGACCACGCCTGTCTGCAGGGCCGAATAGAGCTCGTTGAAGCCCATCGCCACGCCGTTGCCGCCCATCGCGTTCATGGTGTCGACGAACAGCGGGTTGCCCATCATGCGGATCTTCATGCCCTTGAGGTCGGCGGGAGCGGTCACCGCCTTCTTGGCGTAGATGTTGCGCGTGCCGGAGTCCATCCAGCCCAGCGCGATCAGGCGCGAGCCGGGCGCGTTGGACATGCGTTCGAGGAACTCGTTGCCGATCGGCCCGTCGATCACCTTGCGCATGTGCGCCTCGTCGCGGAACACGAAGGGCATGTTGAAGACGTTGAGGTCGTCGACCACCGGACCCATGGCGCCGACCGAGATGCGCGCGATCTGCAGGGCACCCACCTGGGCCTGCTCGATCATCTCCTTCTCGCCGCCCAGCTGCATGGCGGGGAACATCTGGATGGAGATGCGGCCGTTGGTGGCGGCCTCGAGTTTCTTGCCCATGCGCACGATGGCTTCGACGGTCGGATACCCGAGCGGATGGACGTCGGAGGCCTTCCAGACCACCTTCTGCTGGGCAAGCGCGCCGCCCGCGGGCAGGCCGCTCAATGAAGCCAGCGCGGTGGCGGCGCCGGCGCGGATCAGGTCACGTCTTTTCATGCTTTGTCTCCTCTGGGTTGGCGAAGCGATGGGTCCCTGCATGGCCCTCCCGGGGCCTGGGTTTTGTGGGGGCCGCTCATGGTGCAGGCGGGGGCTGCATGGCGACTGCGCCGCTTGTGCGTGCCGTGGCTTGTAGATGGCTTGTACGGGCTTATACGGGCTTATCCGCGGCTTGTACGCCGCTTGTACGTCGCTTGTGCATGGCTTGGTCGTATGTCATCATACAACTTTCGAAGGATTATCCGGGCCGCATCATCGATATGTCAAGCATCGCTGCACCGGGTCAAGCCAAGACGGCGCCGCTGCCGCGCTCAGCGCCGCGCGCGCGCCGCAGCGTGTCGCTGGCCGAGCAGCTCGTGGAGCGGCTGACCCTGCAGATCCGTGCCGGCGAACTCGCGCCAGGCGCCAAATTGCCCACCGAGGCCGAGATCATCGCCAGCCACGGTGTATCGCGCACGGTGGTGCGGGAAGCCTTGTCGCGGCTGTCCGCGGCCGGGCTCACCGAAACACACCACGGCATCGGCACTTTCGTCCGCGAAGCGGCGCCGGCATCCGGCTTCGGCATCGATACCACCCAGATGGCGACCATGGTCGAGGTGCTTGCACTGCTCGAGGTGCGCATCAGCATGGAAACAGAGGCCTCAGCGCTGGCAGCGTTACGACGAAGTGAGCACCAACTTGAGACGATCCGCCAGGTGCAGGCGTCGTTCGGCAAGGCGATTGCCGACGAGGCCGGCACGGTCGATCATGATTTCCAGTTTCATCTGCAGATCGCGCGGGCGACGGGCAACCGCTACTTCGCCGAACTCATGACGCACCTGGGCACGATGGTCATCCCGCGTACCCGCCTGAACACCGCCGAACTGGCCAATCTAGACCGCAAGGAATATCTCGTCCGTGTCCATCGCGAGCATCAGGATATCGTCGATGCCATCGCGCGCCAGGACCCGGAAGCGGCCCGTGCTGCCATGCGTACCCATCTTGCCAACAGTCGGGAGCGCCTGCGCCGTGCCCAGGAAGCGGCGCGTTCCGGCGCCTGAGGCAGATGCGGGGCATTGATGTTTGGGATGCAAGTGATATGACAACGTATGAGTCATGCCAGGCAGGGCGGTTTGCGCGCTCCCTGGTCCGGCCCGCCTTTCCGGACTTGTCATGACCCGCCGCCATCGCATGGCCCTGATCGGGCTCGGCATGGGCGCCACGCCCCATGCGCAAAGTCTCATCGACCTGCATGCGCGTGTCGAGGTGGCGGCGGCCTGCACCCGCACGGCAGAGCGCGCCGCCGCGTTCGGCGCGCGTTTCCCCTTTCCCTTGCGTACCGACATCGACGCCGTGATCGCCGACCCCGCGGTGACATGCGTGCTGATCGCCACGCCGCCCGCATCCCACCTCGATCTCGCCGAGCGCTGTGCGGCCGCCGGCAAGCATGTGCTTCTTGAAAAGCCGGTCGAACTGACCCTCGCGCGCGCCTCCGCCCTGGTGGCGGCCTGCGAGCGCGCGGGCGTCTGCCTCGGCGTGGTGTTCCAGCATCGTTTCCGGCCCGGCGCCATGCGGCTGGCGGCGCTGCTGGCCGAGGGCGCACTGGGCGGCATCGTCGCCGCCAATGTGTATGTGCCCTGGTGGCGGCCGCAGAGCTACTACGACGCGCCCGGACGGGGTACCCTGGCGCGCGACGGCGGCGGCGTTCTCATCACCCAGGCCATCCACCAACTCGACCTGTTCCTTTCGCTTACCGATCCGGTCAGCGCCGTCGCCGCCTTCGCCGCGACCACACCCGTGCACAGGATGGAAACCGAGGACATGGTCGCCGCGGCGCTGCGCTTCGCGAGCGGGGCGATCGGCGCGCTGATGGCCACCACCGCGGCCTATCCCGGATACGGCGAGCGCATCGAACTCATCTGCACGCGCGGCACCGCCGCGCTCACCGACGGCGCGCTGGAAGTGCAGTGGCACGACAGTCGCGTCGAGCGGGCCGGCAGCGGCGGCGGCGGGGGCGGCGGCGCCGACCCGATGGCATTTTCCAACGATGCGCATCGGGCGGTGCTGGCGGAATTCCTCGACGCCATCGAGGCGGGCCGCCAGCCGGTCAATAGCGGGCGCGCCGCCCTGCGGGTGCATCGCCTGATCGAGGCGCTCCTGGCGTCAGCGCGCGAGGGGTGCAGCATGCCGGTCGCGGCGGGCTAGGCCGGCGCGACCGCGTGGTAGTGCCAATATAATTGTCCGCTTATATGCTGATGATTGCCATGCCGTGAAGCACGTCACCCCCCGCGAGGCCTACGCCTACATGGCAGGGCATCCCGAAGCCCTGCTCATCGATTGCCGCAGCGAAATCGAATTCTTCTATGTGGGCCATCCGGTGGGCGCCGTGCATGTGGCATGGCAGGAGGCGCCCGACTGGGCGGTCAATCCGTATTTCGCTCGCGAAGTGCTGGCCGAGGCGAAGTCCCGTGAACGGCCGATCTTCCTGATCTGCCGCTCCGGTCGGCGCACCCTGGACGCAGGGCGCGCGCTCGAAACCGATGGTTTTTCGGATGTCACCAATGTCCTGCACGGGTTCGAGGGCGACCTCGATGAAAGGTCGCAGCGCGGCAATCGCAATGGCTGGCGCCACGACGGACTGCCGTGGGAGCAAATGTAGCCTGCCGCGCCCGCGAGGCCGGCGATCAGCGGGCCGCGCCACGCGCGCCGAATCCGGGCGTAGCGCCCGCCCCCTTGGCCGTGCTCGCAGGATATGGCGTGCAGCCGATGCGCCCAGAGCGCAAATGAAAAACGCCCGGGCGTCCGGGCGTCTTCGGGTTATACGATGATGCGGCGGCGAGCGTCCCGGGGGGGGCGCCGCGCGTCCGGGCGAGTCAGTGGAACACCACGCGCTGCATCAACAGGGCGTCGTAGCCGCTGATGAACTCGTCGACCTGGTCGGGCGTGACGTCGCCTTCATGTTCAGCCACCATGGCCCGGAAGGAATCGCGCATCTTGGCCGCCACGGCGCCGTCGATGAAGGCGCCGCGTCCGGTGAACTTGTCGACCACCTCGAAACCCTGCAGGGCGCGCCCCTGGCAAACCTCGGCGACATAGTAGTTCGGGCTGTTGAACAGCACGTTGGTAAGGATCGCGGGCGCACTGGATTGCAACTGGATGGTCATGTAAGGCTCCAAGGTGGGAGTCTCGGCGGCAGGGGCCGGGGCTCCGTTTCAATGCTTTGCGGCTGTCGTGCCTGTTCAACCCTGCCCAACATCTTCAACATCCGGCCTGAAACGCTGAATTCAAGGGCTTTTCAGGGCCACATCGGGTTTCCGGCAGGCCGGCGCCGTCGCGGCGGCGCGGTGGATCTGGCGGGCATTCGGGATTTCCCAAGGATATCGGCCGCGCGCGCGCCAACTTGATGGCTGTTTTCGGTCCGGCTGCCGCCGGTGCAGCCTATCCGCCGGCAAGGGGCGGCGCGGCGCGGCCGGTGTCTTCCTGCAGACGGATCAAGGATGCGAACTGCGCCCCTTCCAGCGTGGCGCGCATTTGTTCGGCATGCCGCGACGGGCCTGCGTCGACCAGTATCTTTGCGGGGGGGGCGGCCGCCATGCTGCGCAGCAGACGAACGAGGCCGACCCGAAACGGCAACAGGCCGGTGCAACACAGGCAGCCCGGGGCGATGAATGCGGCTTTCACGCCAGGCGCGGCCGAAAGTGCGGCGAGCGCGGACAGGTCCGGGGTGATCACCGCCCAGGTGTGGTGCGGCGGCCGCGTGCCCAACAGGGCCTGCAGGTCGCGGGCGCGTTGATCCGCATCGAGGCCCGTGACGAGCACTGCCGGTATCGGGGTCGGCAGATTCGCGGGATCGTCGTCAGGCGCCGTCGGCGGGTTCATCGGCTTTCCTTCCGCCGACCGGCAGTCCAAGTGCCTTGAGCTTGCGGTACAGATGGGTGCGCTCGAGTCCGGTCTTCTCGGCGATGCGCGTCATGCTGCCTTTTTCGCGCGCCAGGTGATAAGCGAAGTAGGCACGCTCGAAGGCGTCGCGCGCCTCGCGCAGCGGCAACTCGAGATCGAGCCCCGAGATGGTGGGAGGGGGCAGTGCCTCGGCCGCTGCCGCGGGCGCGGCCGGAGGCGAAGGCGCCCCGGTGGTGCGCGGGATGCTGCGCAGCGAAAGCGCGCGCTTGACGGCCGCAAGCAGCTTCGCAAGCGCGATCGGCTTTTCGAGGAAATCGATCGCGCCTATGCGAGTGGCCTCGACGGCGGTGTCGATGGTGGCATGGCCGCTCATCATCAGCACCGGCATGGTCAGAAGGCCGCCGGCCGACCATTCCTTGAGCAGCGAGACGCCATCGGTATCTGGCATCCAGATGTCGAGCAGCACCAGGTCGTGCGACCCGGCCAACCGTGCGGCGCGCGCCTGCGCGGCGTTCTCTGCCAGGGTGATGCTGTGCCCCTCGTCGCCCAGGATCTCCGAGAGCAGTTCGCGGATGCCGATTTCGTCGTCTACCACCAGTATGTTGGCCATGCCCTAAGCCTTTGCCATGAGGAAACCGTCAAGCCGGGATGGCTCGATGCGCCGCGCGCGCGTGGACCGGCATGTCGACGGCTGCGGCCCGGTTTGCTGCCCCCGCGCGAATTCTATGCCAAGCTTGCATGCCGTCCCTCAGGCCGCCGCGCGCAGCAGGATGCTCACACGGGCGCCGCCCCCTTCCCGATTGCCGATCTCGATGGTGCCGTGATGGTCGTCGACGATGCGCTTGACGATCGCCAGGCCCAATCCGGTGCCGCGCGCCTTGGTGGTGACGTAGGGCTCGAAGGCGCGTGCGATGATCTTTTGCGAGAAGCCCGGGCCGCTGTCGGCCACCGTGAGGCGCGCGCCGCCCGGCGCGCGCGCGGTCTCGAGTTCGATATCGGTGCGTGCGCCGCCGGCCACGGCATCCTGGGCGTTCTGCAGCAGGTTATGGATCACCTGGCGCAATTGCGCCGAGTCGCCCTGGATGGCCGGCAAGGCCGGATCCAGGTGCAGCGCCACCGGGGTTGCCGCGGTCTCATAGAGTCCCAGCACCTCGCGCACCAGCGCGTTGAGATCGAGGCTCGCCAGGGCCGCCGGCGGCGTGCGCGCGTACTCGCGGAAGTCGTCGACCATGTTCTTCATGGCGGTGACCTGCGAGACGATCATGCCGGTGCCGCGCGCGAGGATCTCGGCGTCGGGGCCGGCGAGCTTCTCGGCGAGCTTCATCTGCAGGCGCTCGGCGGAGAGCTGGATCGGCGTGAGCGGATTCTTGATCTCGTGCGCGAGGCGCTGCGCGACCTCGCCCCAGGCCGCGCTGCGTTGCGCCGATACCAGCTCGCTGATGTCGTCGCAGACCACGATGTAGCCCTGGCCGCCCGCGACCTCGAGGCGCGAGCCGCGCACCAGCAGCGTCAGGCTGCGCTCGTCAGCCTCGCGCGGGCCCCGGCGCGTGAGCTCGATCTGCTGCTGCCAGACGCGGTCGCCCTGCTGCTTGAAGGCGTCGGTGACGCGTGCGGCGAAATCGGCCAGGCCGGGCAACTCGGACAGCGGCTTCCATTGCGCCTGCGACGCATCAAAAGCAAGGATCGTCTCGGCGCCCTGGTTGGCGGTAGCCAGGCGCATGTCGGGATCGAACACCATCACGCCCGCAGTCAGGTTGGCGAGGATGCTCTCCAGGTAACCCTTGGCGGATTCGAGCTGGGCCTCGCGCTGGCGCACGCTGGCGCGCGCCTCGTCGAGCTGCCGGGTCATGCGGTTGAAGGACTGCGTGAGCATGCCCAGTTCGTCACGGCCGGCAATTTCCGCGCGCGGGGTGAAATCGCCCTGGGCGACCGCCTCGGTGCCCTGGGCGAGCAGGGACAGCGGCGCCGACAGCCGGTTGGAAAGATAGAACGCGGTGGCGATCGCGCCGAACAGCGCGAGCAGCAGGGTCAGGGTCAGCGTGACCGCGTAGATTTCGCGCAGATTCTTGCGCGACAGCGAAAGCTCCTGGTAGTCGCGGTAGCCGGCCTGCACCGATTCGGCGCTGGCGGTGAGCTGTTCGGGCACGTTCTGCAGTACTTGCAGGACGCGCGGTTCCGCGCCCAGCAGGCGCAGGGTGATTGGCGCCACCACACGCATGCGCAAGGCCGGCTTGTCGGCCGACTGCGCGACGTTTTCCACGCCTGCGTAGCCGCGCCCGCGCGCGGCGTCCGCCAGGATCTGCGCCGAGGGCATGTCGAGCGCGAAGCGCACGCTGACGGTGCCGCCGGTGGCGATCAGCCTTCCCGAGGTCGTGAACACGGCGGCTTCCTGCAGGCCGGTCTGATCGATCATGCGGCCGAGGAGCGCGCCGATGGAGGCATCCGGCACGTTGGTCAGCTCCTGGGCCATCAGGCGGCTGCGACCGGCCACATCCTGCAGCATGGCGTCGAGCGTCGTGCGGGCCAGGGTCAGGCCGGACTCCAGACTGGCGTCGACCCTCACGTTGAACCAGGACTCGATGGAGCGGGACAGGAATTGCACCGAGACGGTGTAGACCAGGGTTCCGGGGATGATGGCCATGAGCGCGAACATGAGCGTCAGGCGCGCCATCAGCTGGGTGCCGAACTGCTTGGCGCGATAGCGCCGCCACAGGCTGGCCAGCAGGTAGGCGATCACCAGCAGCATGACCACCGCGATGGCCGCGTTGAGCTTGAGCAGGAGCGCGTAGTGCCGGGTGAAGCCGCCGGTGTTGGCGCTGGCGGTGGCCAGCAGGTACAGCAGCACGCCGGAGAGCGCGAAGGTGGCGAAGAGGATGTAGCGCAGGCGGCCGCTCATTTGCGCTCGCCGCCGCTGTTGACGATGGGGGCTTCCGGCCTGAACGGAAAGCGTTTCCAGTCGGAGTCGAGCGTCCACTCGCGGTTGGTGAGCGAGGACAGCTGGAACGGCTTGGGAAGCTGATTGACATCCAGGCGCATGCGCACCGAGGCGATGTAGGTTTCCCCATTCCTGATGCGCGCGCGCTCGATGGGCAGGGGGCGCGGCCGAGCCAGCAGGCGCAATGCCTCCCCGAGCGAATTGAAGCTCTGGTAGAGCGTACCGGCCGACAGGCGGTACTGGCGGGTCAGGGCATGGTAGGAAAGCCGGTAGGTTTGCGAGATCTCGACCGGCTTTTCGTCGAACCAGTACCAGCGCGGGCGCGCCAGCTCGAGTTCGAAATTGAAGAACAGCGCCACGCCCTTGTTGATCGCCTCCTCAAGGCGCGGCGACAATTCAATGTTGTATTCGACCACCACGGCGAAGGCGTCGTCCTGGGCTTCCAGGCGCGCCTCGCGCAGTTCGATGAATTCAGCCTGCGCGTGGAATGCGGTGGCCAGGAACAGCGCCGCCAGCCAGAAACGGCTAGGCCTTGGCGATGAGCGCGTAGAAAAAACCGTCGTGAAGAGCGCACGGCAGAAGCTGGCCGTCCGCATGAACAGGGCGGACGGCATCGCTGCCTGCGAACCCGAGGTCGATCGGAGGTGACGAAGCATCCGGGTGCAGTGTCAGAAAACGGGCGATCTGCCGTTGATTTTCTTCCGGAAAGACCGAGCAGGTGGCATATAGCAATTTACCACCCGGCCGCAAGACGTGCCACAACGCATCGAGCAGACGTGCCTGTTCGCGGGCCAGCGCGGCGATGTCGCGTTCGCGCTTGAGCCACTTGCCGTCAGGATGGCGGCGGATGACGCCCGAAGCGGTGCAGGGCGCATCGAGCAGGATGCGGTCGAACGCCCCTCCGTCCCACCATTGGCCGAGTTGGCCGGCGTCGGCGCTGCGCGTCGCGGCGGCCAAGCCCAGCCGGGCGAGGTTGGCATCGACCGTGGCCAGGCGACGCGTATCGCGGTCGAGCGCCAGCAGGCTGCAATCGGCCAGTTCAAGCATGTGGGCGGTCTTGCCGCCCGGCGCGGCGCAGGCGTCGAGCACGCGCATGCCGGGCGCGATATCGGCCAGCGGGGCGGCCAGTTGTGCGCCCAGGTCCTGCACCGACACCAGGCCCTCTGCGAATCCGGGCAAGCTGCGTGCGGGTTGCGGCCTGGCCAGGCGCAGGGCGGCAGCGCCGGCGGGTTGCGCCTCGATGCTGGCCTGGCGCAGCAGGGCGCCGTATTCCGCGACGCTCGAGCGCCTGCGGTTCACGCGCAGGGTCATCGGTGCGCGCGTATTGCCCTGCGCCAGCACTTCGTCCGCCCTGTGTTCCCAGGCCGTGCGGATGCGTCTGATCCACCAGGCGGGATAGCCGAGCCGGTTGGGCTCGCTCGCCATCGCGGTTGCGAGCAGGTTCGCGCGCTCGCGCGCGAACCTGCGCAACACCGCATTGAGGGTGCCCTTGAAGGCGCCGCCGCTGACGGATGCGATGCATTGCACGGCCTGGTCGACGATGACGTGGGCGCGTTCGGGATGGTCGATGAGTTCCGAGAGTGCGGCGCGCGCCAGCGGGTCGATGGCCGGATTGGGCTTGCGCAGCATCGCCTGCGCCAGGCTGTCGAGGAGGTTGAGGCGCCGGCAGGCGCGGTAGGCGATGTCGCGCGCGGCCGCCGCGTCCGCGGGCGCCGCGCCTGCTGCCGCTTGCGCGAGTGCGTCGTCCAAGGCATGGCCGCGCGCCACCTCGGCCAGCCCCCGCGCGGCGATCGCGAAAGCGCTGGCAAGCGTGCCGGTGGTCCCCATGCTGCAGGTCGCCCCTGCCCTCAGGCGCGCGCCGGGGCCGGCGGGCAGGCGTGCGGCGCGCCGGTCCGCGGATGCGGCGAGAACAGGCCGGACACGCCGCCGCAGTGGGCGCCGATCACGCCGAACGGCGCGGTGATGCCGGGCATGAGCATGAAGGTCTTGATCCGGTTGAACATTCGGGTCTCCGCGGGCGCAGTCAGGTGCGCCGCTCGCAGCCGGGCGTGCGGGTCAAGAGACATCCGGTGGGGTCAGCTTGCAACCTCGAACCGGTCGCCCGGCATGAGGGGAAAACCTTGCAGGAACGCCCGTGCCGGGAGGCGCCGGGCGCCGGCGCGCTGCAACTCCGTCACCATCAGGCCGGTGCCGCCGCCGCAGGCCACCATCACGCCGCGTTCGTCCGCGCTGATCACGGTACCTGGCGCGCGCGGGCCGGTCGCCACGGTTGCCGCGCGCCAGAACTTGATGGCCTGGCCGGCATAGGCAGCGGCGGCGCCCGGGAACGGGTCGTATGCGCGGATCTTGCGCGCCAGTACGCGCGCGTCCTGGCGCAGGTCCAGCGCCGCCTCGGCCTTTTCGATCTTGGCGGCATAGGTGGCGCCGGCCGGGTCTTGCTCCACTGCGGGAAGCAAGGCGATATCGCGCAGCGCCTCGACGATCAGGTCCGCACCGAGGGCCGCCAGTGCGGCCGTCAGGCTGCCGGCGGTGTCGTCCTCGGCGATCGGCAAGGCGCGGCGCAGCAGCACCGGACCGGTGTCTAGGCCGGCCTCCATGCGCATGATGCAGACCCCGGTTTCGCGGTCGCCGGCTTCGATTGCGCGCTGCACCGGCGCGGCGCCGCGCCAGCGCGGCAGCAGCGAGGCGTGGATGTTCAGGCATCCGAGGGGAGGGATGTCCAGCACCGCTTGCGGCAGGATCAGGCCATAGGCCGCCACCACCATCGCCTCGTGCGGCGTCGCACGCAGTTTTTCGACCGCGTGGGCATCGCGCTTGAGCGATTGCGGCTGGCACACCTCGCTGCCGGCCTCGACGGCTGCCTGCTTGACCGCGCTTTCGACCAGGCGCATGCCGCGCCCGGCCGGCCGGTCGGGCTGCGTGAGCACCAGCGGCACACGAAAGCCCGCATCGAGGAGGCGCCTCAAGGCGACGGCAGCAAATTCCGGCGTTCCGGCGAAGACGATGTTCATGGGATTGTGGCGGAACCGGCCGGCATGGCTGGCGGTCCGCGTCCGCCGCAGGCGCGAAGTTACGCGGCCTTGCGGCGCGACTCCTTTTCCAGCTTGCTGCGGATGCGCGACTGTTTCAGGCGCGACAGGCGCTCGAAGAACACGCGGCCGCGCAGGTGATCCATCTCGTGCTGGATGCATACCGCGAAAAGGCCTTCGGCCTCGATGGTGCGCACCGCACCGGCTGCGTCGCGGGCCTCGACCACAATGCGTTCGGCGCGCCGCACATCCTCGAAGATGCCGGGCACCGACAGGCAGCCTTCCTCGCATACTTGGCTGCCGCTCTCGGAAAGGATGCGCGGGTTGATCAGCACCTGCAGCTGGTCATGGTTTTCCGAGGTATCGATGACGATGACCTGCCGGTGCACATCCACCTGGGTGGCTGCGAGGCCGACGCCAGGGGCGGCGTACATGGTTTCAGCCATGTCGCGCACGAGATCCTGCAACGCCTGATCGAATTCGGTCACCGGCTGGGCTACGTTGTGGAGCCGCGGGTCGGGATAGCGGAGGATCGAAAGAAGGGCCATGAACTTTGCCGGGTCAGGTTTCGACGTTGCTTCGATGCCACAAACGCACTGTCTTGAAACCTGAAAAAGTGTTGCTAATCAAGCTAATTAGATTCAGAATTTAATCCGACTTTGTAAAAAAAACCAGTCACATGATAAAGTTGTGTGGGAACAAGGTTATACATCAACCTTGTCCCTGTGACTGTCGCGTCATGCATCGAGAAGGTTTGGGCACCTGACGCGCACCGGTTCGGAACCAATGAGTCGCGGGTTTAGGTCGTGGTTCGCCAGTCCGACCTCGTTGGCGGCAGATGGGGTCTGCCGGGTGCGGTTTCAATACAAGGTTTAAAGGAGAGGATCCATGCGCATCCCGTTAGTCTCGGTTTTTCTGGCAGTCGTGCTGGCTGCTGCCACGCCTGCTGCCGCGCAGACTTCCACTCCCAGGCTGGCCGACAACGCGCCCGACCAGCATATCGTGGTGCCGGGCGACACGCTCTGGGGGATCGCCGCGAAGTTCCTGAAGGACCCGTATCGCTGGCCCGATGTGTGGGAGCCCAACCGCGACCGCATCAAGAATCCGCATCGCATCTACCCGGGCGACGTGATCGTCCTGGACCGTTCGGGTAGCATGCCCAAGCTGATGCTGTCGACGGTCAAGGTCGAGCCGCGCACCCGCATCCAGGCCACCGAGGCGGCCATTCCTTCGATTCCCGCCCGAATCATCGAGCCTTTCCTTTCGCAGCCGCTGGTCATCGACGAGGGCGGATTGGCGGGCGCCCCCAAGATCATCGCCACGCAGGAGGGCCGCGTGTATCTCGGCCGCGGCGACTTGGCCTATGCCACCGGCAACGTCGATGAAAAGGTGCCGATGTGGAGCGTCTACCGTCCGGGCAAGGCGCTGGTCGATCCGGTCACCAAGGAAACCCTGGGCTATGAGGCCCTGTTTCTCGGCACCGCGCGCCTAGAGCGCAAGACCGATCCGACCACGCTGATGATCGTCGATTCCAAGCAGGAAATCGGCACCGGCGACCGCCTCATGCCCGCCCCCCGGCCGGAGGTCATCGAGTATGCGCCACGCGCCCCCAAGGGGGAGGTCGACGGCCGGGTGCTTTCCATGTATGGCGGCGTACGCGAGACCGGCGGCAACCGCATCATTTCGATTTCCAAAGGCAAGCGCGACGGCTTAGAGAGCGGCCATGTGCTCGCGCTCTACAGCTACGGCGCCGAGGTGAAGGATCGTTCGAGCATCTACGACCGCAACGCCAAGGCGGTCAAGCTGCCCGACGAACGCAACGGCCTGGTTTTCCTGTTCCGCGTGTTCGACCGGGTGTCGTACGGCCTGGTCATGAGCGCGGTGCGGCCGGTCAAGGTCGGCGACGTGGCGCAAAAGCCCTGACGGCCGTCCGGCGCCGGGCCGGTAGAATCGGAAGGGCGCGCCGTGGGTGCGCCCTTTTCTTTTCCATCCGACCGTGCCCGCCCAGATGTCCCCCCTCGATAGCGGTCTTGCAGATTGGGTGCGCCTGTCGCTCGTGCCCGGGTTGGGCGACGCAACGCTGCGCAACCTGCTGCGAGCCCTTGGCCTGCCGGCACGCGTGTTCGGCGCCGCGCGCGCGGACCTGGCTGCGGTTGCCGGGGAAGCGCGCGCGCAGGCGATCCTCGGCGCCCGCAACGACAGCGCCATCGCGCAACGGGTCGACCTCGCCCTGCAGTGGGCGGCCAGCGGCGGCAACGCCATCGTCACGCTCGCCGACGACGACTACCCGCGCGGGCTCCTCGAGGCGGCCGATCCGCCGCCCCTGCTCTATCTCAAGGGCCGGCGTGAACTGCTGGGCCGGCCCGGGGTCGCCATCGTCGGCAGCCGTAACGCCACCGCCCAGGGCATGGCCAACGCGGAGGCCTTCGCCCGAACCCTCAGCGCCGCTGGGTACACCATTGTCAGCGGGCAGGCGCTAGGCATCGACGCGGCCGCCCATCGCGGCGGGTTGAGCGGATCCGGTTCGACCATCGCGGTCATCGGCACCGGGCCCGACATCGTCTACCCGGCGCGCAACCGCGACCTGGCGCATGCGATCGCTGCCGACGGACTCATCGTCAGCGAGTTCGCGATCGGCACGCCGGCGCTGTCGGCGAATTTCCCGCGCCGCAATCGCATCATCAGCGCCCTGTCGCGCGGTGTTCTGGTCGTCGAGGCCGCCCTGCGCAGCGGTTCGCTGATCACCGCACGCCTGGCCGGCGAACAGGGGCGCGATGTGTTCGCCATTCCCGGGTCCATCCACTCGCCCTTGTCCAAGGGCTGCCATCAACTCATCAAGCAGGGCGCCAAGCTGGTGGATTCCGCCGCCGACGTGCTGGAGGAACTCGGTTCGGCAGCCCGGCCGGCGCAGGCCGCGGGTGCCGGCGCTGCGCCGCAAGCCGCATCCGGCGCTGCCGCTGCGCTCCTGGCTGCGATGGGATACGATGCAGTCGGATTCGATGCGTTGGTCGAGCGCTCGGGTTCGGCGCCCGACACCCTGTCAGCGCTGTTGCTCGAACTCGAACTCGACGGCAGGATCGCGCAGTTGCCCGGCGGACGTTTTCAACGATTGGAGTCGTGAGTGTTCGAAATTCTGGTGTATCTGGTGGAAAACTATTTCGACGACCAGATGTGCCCCGATCCCGGGAGCCTGGAGCTCAAGCTCAAGGCGGCCGGTTTCGACGGCGAGGACATTACCGACGCCCTGGCTTGGCTGGCCGGCCTGTCGGACGCCACCGGCACTGAATTGCCGCCCGAATTCGCCGGGCGCCCCTCGTTTCGCAGTTTCGCCAGCTCCGAGGAAGCGCGCCTGACCCGCGAGACGCGCGGTTTTCTGGCATTCCTGGAATCGTCCCGCGTCATTGACGCGGTGCAGAGGGAGCAGATCATCGAGCGTTCGCTGGCATTGCCGGATGGCGAGGTCGATGTCGAGAAACTCAAAATCATCACCCTGGTGGTGCTGTGGAGCTCCGGCGTGGAGCCCGATGCCCTTGTTTTCGATGAACTGCTCCCTGACGGGGCGCCGCGCGAACTCCATTAGCGGACCGAAAGGCGAAGCAATTATCGTTTAATAACAGGGGGTTGCGTACTTTCTGAACGGTCGTTCGGGGAGCGGTTGCGGCAATTACGGCTTGCACGAACCGATTTGACGGGCTTAGACTTCGGGCCCTTGCGGCAGGTCGGTGCTTCGCGGCCCGGCTGCCGACCCCGAAAAGACGCATGTCAAAAACCCTGATCATCGCCGAAAAGCCGTCCGTTGCGCTGGATATTTCCAAGGCGCTGGGAGGCTTCACCAAGGCTGCCGACTATTTTGAGTCGGACAAGTACGTGCTGTCATCGGCCGTGGGTCACCTGCTCGAGATCGCCTGCCCGGAGGAATACGAGGTCAAGCGCGGCAAGTGGAGCTTCACGCACCTGCCTGTGGTGCCGCCGTATTTCGACCTGAAGCCGATCGCCAAGAGCGAGGATCGGCTTAAGACCCTGGTGCGCCTGATCAAGCGCAAGGACGTGACCGGGCTCATCAACGCCTGCGATGCGGGTCGCGAGGGCGAACTGATTTTCCGTCTCGTGGTTCAGCATGCCAAGGCCAAGCAGCCGATCAAGCGGCTGTGGCTGCAGTCGATGACGCCGGCGGCGATCAAGGAGGGATTCGCCTCCCTTCGCGACGACAGCGAATTGCTTCCCCTGGCGGACGCGGCGAAGAGCCGCAGCGAAGCCGACTGGCTGATCGGCATCAACGGCACGCGCGCCATGACCGCCTTCAATTCGAAGGAGGGCGGTTTCTATCTCACCACTGTCGGCCGGGTGCAGACGCCCACGCTGGCCGTGCTGGTCGAGCGCGAGGAACGCATCCGCGCCTTCAGGGCGCGCGACTACTGGGAGGTCCACGCCACTTTCAGGGCGGCTGCCGGCGAATACCCCGCACGCTGGTTCGACCCGAAGTTCCGCAAAGCCGAGGATGACGAGCATGCGCGCGCCGAGCGCATCTGGGCCAGGTCCGACGCCGAAGCCATCGTCGCCGCCTGTGCGGGCAAGCCCGGCGTCGTCAGCGAGGAATCCAAGCCGACCACGCAGTCCGCGCCCCTGCTTTTCGACCTGACCAGCCTTCAGCGCGAGGTCAACGGGCGATTCGGCCTGTCGGCCCGCAATACCCTGGCGGTGGCGCAGGCGCTCTACGAGCGCCACAAGGTCCTGACCTATCCGCGCACCGATTCGCGCGCGCTGCCCGAGGACTACATCCCCACGGTCAGGAAGACCATGGAGATGTTGAAGGAGTCCGATGCCTACGTGGTGCATGCGGGCAACGTGCTCAAGAACCAGTGGGTCAGGCCGAACAAGCGGATTTTCGACAACACCAAGATTTCCGACCACTTCGCGATCATTCCGACATTGCTCGCGCCCAAGGCGCTGAGCGAGATCGAGCAAAAGGTCTATGACCTGGTGGTCAAGCGCTTCCTGGCGGTGTTCCATCCGTCGGCCGAGTTCATGCAAACCACCCGCATCACCGTGGTGGAGGGGCATCAGTTCAAGACCGAGGGCAAGGTGCTGGTCGCGCCGGGCTGGCTGGCGGTTTACGGCCGCGAGATTGCCGGCGAGGATCAGAACCTGGTGGCGGTGGGCGCCGGCGAAAAGGTGAAAACCGAGACTGTCGAAGCCCGCGCCAACCAGACCAAGCCGCCGGCGCGCTACTCCGAAGCGACGCTACTGTCGGCCATGGAAGGCGCCGGCAAGCTCGTCGAGGACGAGGAACTGCGCGCGGCGATGGATCAGAAGGGCCTGGGCACGCCGGCCACCCGCGCGGCCATCATCGAGGGTCTGATCAAGGAAGAATACGTGCACCGCAACGGCCGCGAACTGGTGCCGACGCCCAAGGCTTTCTCGCTCATGTTCGCGCTGCGGCATTTCGGCGTCACCGAACTGGCTTCGCCGGAGCTCACCGGCGAGTGGGAGTACAAGCTCAAGGAGATGGAGAAGGGCAAGCTCTCGCGCGAAGCCTTCATGGCGCACATCACCGAGGCGACCAACGACCTGGTCGCCCGCATACGCGACGGCAACATCCCCGACACCGCCTTCGCCACGGTCGATGTGCCCTGCCCCAAATGCGGGGGGCTGGTGCAGGAAAACTATCGCAAGTTCCAGTGCCTGTCTTGCGACTTCAACATATGGAAGGTGATTTCCGGGCGCGAATGGGCCGCCGAGGAAGTCGCCGAACTCATCAGCAACAGGCAGGTCGGGCCGCTGACCGGCTTTCGTAGCAAGATGGGCCGGCCGTTCGCTGCCTCACTCAAGCTCAATGCCGAGTTCCGTGCCGAATTCGATTTCGGCCAGAGTCCGGAGGAAGACGGCGAGGCCGTCGACTTCTCCGGGCAGGAGCGGGTGGGGGCTTGCCCGAAATGCGCCTGCGGCGTGTTCGAGCACGGCTCGGGGTACATCTGCGAGAAGGCGACCGGCAGCGCGCGCTCCTGCGATTTTCGCTCCGGCCGCATCATCCTGCAGCAGGAAATCTCCCGCGAGCAGATGGCCAAATTGCTGTCCGGGGGACGCACCGATCTTCTGACCGGATTCGTGTCGAACCGTACCCGGCGTTCCTTCAAGGCCTTCCTAATCAAGCAGCCTGACGGCAAGATCGGGTTCGAGTTCATGCAGCGCGCGGCCAAGGCGCCCGCCAAGGGTGCCGCGGCGCTGGCTGCCGCCGAGGCGGCCGACGCATCCGCAACCCCGGCCAAGGCAGCCCGCGCCGGCGTAAAAAAGAATGCCGCCAACGATCCGCTGCCGCCGGCCAAATCGGTCGCGAAGAAGGCGCCTGCCAAAGCCGCCGCCAGGCCGGGCAAGGCGCCGGCGAAGAAGGCGGCCGCGAAGAAAACCGCCCGCAAGGCCGCCTAGCGGGTGCGGCCGCTGCTGCCCTCGCGCTTGGCGGCGCCCCAGGGGCTTGCATGGCCCGCAGCGGCGTGGTGATGGGGAGCAATGCTGCGACCGGGGGTGCCGGTCGCGTGACCGGCAAGACGGCAAACAGCGGTGCCAGTGCCGGGCCCGTTGCGGGTATATGCGGATGTCCGCGCCCGTATCGGAGCGCTACACTCAATGCTCCTTTTATCCTTTGCGCGCGGTCCAACGCATGGCGGGCGCAATCGATTCCGCGATCCAGGAGCCAGAGATGTCCCAGCGCAGAACCCTGTTGGCCGCCCTGCTGGCGGCCCTGCTAGCCCAGCCTGTCTTTGTCGCCGCGCAGGCCTATCCGGCCAAGCCGATCCGGCTGATCGTGCCGTTCGCGCCGGGCGGCACTACCGATATCGTCGCACGCGCGGTCGGCGACCGCCTCGGTCGCGAACTCGGCCAGCCGGTGATCATTGAAAACCGCGCCGGCGGCGGCGGCACCATAGGTGCGGATTTCGTGGCCAAGTCGGCTGCCGACGGGTACATCCTGGGCGTGGCGACGGTGTCGACCATGGCCACCAATCCGGCCACCAACCCCAAGATGCCCTACGACTCGGTCAAGGACCTCACACCCATCCTGAACCTGGTCAACGTGCCCAACGTGATGACGGTCAACCCGACCAAGATTCCGGTAAAGGACATCAAGGAAGCCATCGCCTTGTTCAAGAAGAATCCTGGCCGATATTCCTATGCCTCGTCGGGAACCGGCGGCATTTCGCATCTCGACGGCGAGGCCTTCAAGGTCATGACCGGCACGTTCATCGTGCACATCCCCTATCGCGGCTCGGGCCCGGCGCTCAACGACACCATCGCCGGCCAGGTGGACGCGCAGTTCGACAACCTGCCCTCCTCGCTGCCGCACATCAAGTCCGGCAAGTTGAAGGCGCTGGCGGTGATGTCGGAGAAGCGCGTCGAAGCCCTGCCCGAGGTGCCGACGTTCGCGGAAGTGGGCCTGAAAGCGATCAACAACATGGCCTGGTACGGCCTGGTCGGTCCGGCCGCGCTGCCGCGGGAAGTGGTGCAAAAGGTGCACGCGGCTGCAGTCAAGACCCTCAATGATCCGGAGATCCGCAAGCGCCTTGCCGACGGCGGCTCCTATATCGACGGCGGCACGCCCGAGCAGTTCGCGCAGCTGATCCAGAGCGAACTCGCGCAGCGCCGCGACATCGTCAAGAAGCAGAACATCAAGCTGGAGTGAGTGGCGCCGCGCGGTGCCGACCCGCGCACGTGGTGGCGTACTCAGGCTCTCCCGCAGTGCTCCGCCACCAGCGCGGCCAAGCGCGGCGCCAGCGGCGCAGGCAGGTCATGGCCCATGCCGTCGATGATCTCCAGCCGCGCCCCGCCAATCTTGCGCGCGAGATCGGCGCCGCAAGCCGCCGGCACCAGCGGGTCGGCGCGGCCGTGGACGACCAGCGTGGGCGCGCGGATCCGGCCAAGCAGGGCCGAGCGGTCGCCGGATGCAATCACGGCCGCCAGCTGGCGCGCCAGACCCTGCGGATAGTAGGCGCGCCGGATCGCCTGCTCCACGCGTGTGCGCAGGGCCTGGGGGTCGGGCGGATAAGCCGGGCTGCCGACGACGTTCCAGATGCCGATGGCATGCGCGACTTGCGCATCGAAGTCGCGGCCGCGCGGCCGTGACAGCATCGCGGCGCGCGCCTGCAGGGTGGGGCCGGGCAAGTGGCGGGCGCCGCTGGTGGTCATGATGAGGCCGAGCGATCGCACGCGTTCCGGCGCGCGGGCCGCCATCAGCTGGGCGATCATGCCGCCCATGGAAACGCCCAGCACATGCGCGCGATCGATGGCGAGCGCATCCATCACGCCGATGGCGTCGCGGGCCATGTCCTCCAGACTGTAGGCCACGCGCACCGGCAGGCGGAGCGAATACAGGAGGCCGGCGCGCATCAGGTTGGGGACGCCGGCGGACTCGAAGCGCGTGGACAGGCCCGCGTCGCGGTTGTCGAACATCACCGGCGCAAGGCCCCGTGCCGAAAGCTCGCGCACCAGCTCCGCGGGCCAGGCTACGAGCTGCATGCCCAGCCCCATGATCATCAGAAGCGGCGCGCCGCCCGGCACGTCGCGCATGTCGACTTCGATCCCCAGGCCGTTGGCTAAGACTTGCAAGATGCGATGGCCACGCGAGCGGCACGGCGTTCCGTCGGGGCCGGCCAGACGAGCCGGCTGCGCGCGTCGACCGCGGGCGCTGGCGGGCGCGCGCAGCGCGGTTCGCGGGGCTGGTCGTGGATCGATCGCATTCTCATCCTCTGCCGGATTATGCCGCGCCGCAGCGACTGCGCGGCCGGTTCGCGCATAATCCGTAGCATGCGTCCGGCACGTCGACTGTTTTCGTTCCTCCCTCTGATACTGCTTGCGGCTTGCAGCCCCGCGCTCGACTGGCGCGAGTACCGCATGCCCGACGCCGGCTTCACCATCTTGTTGCCGCAGAAGCCCGCGCAGGCCGAGCGGCGCCTGCAAACGCCCGCCGGCGAGGTGGCCATGCGCATGTATTCCGCGCGCACCGGCGAGCACGTATTTGCCGTCGGGTTTGCCGATTTTCCGGGCGCGGTCGACGCGGCGCTCCTCGAGGCCATGCGCGATGTCCTGGCGGCCAACATCGGCGCACGCATTGCCGCGGAGAGGTCGGTGGCGTCCGGCGCATTCACGGGGCGTGAATTCAGCGCGGTCGGTCAGGTCGGGCGCGCCGGCCAGGCCAAGGCGGCGACCATGCGCGCGCGCGTGCTTGCCAACGACAGGCGCTATGTGCAACTGGTGTCGGTGGGTCCCGACGAAGGCGCGCCGGCGGCGGCTGATGTCGACATGTTCATGACGTCGCTCAAGTCGGACTGACGGTCCGCGTAGCGCGCGCCGCCCTATTCGCCCTTGAGTCCCTTTTCCTTGACGATCTTCGCCCAGCGCTCGGTCTCGCGGCGCATCATGGCGGTGAGTTCCTGCGGGTTCATGTAGTTGACGGTGAGCCCCTGCTTGTTGAGGGTATCCGCCACATCCGGCTGGCGCACGATATCGCGCAGGGTCGCGGCCAGCTTGTTGACGATGTCCGGCGGCGTCTTGCCGGCGGTGAAGACGGCATACCACACGCTTGCGTTGACATCGCGCGGTCCGCCGGCTTCTTGGATGGTCGGCACGTCCGGTGCCGCGGCGACGCGCTTGTCATAGGCCAGCCCAAGCACCTTGAGCCGCCCCTGGCGGACCTGCGGCAGCGCGGTGTGCACCGGCATGAACATCGCCTCGACGGCGCCGCCGATCACATCGGTCACCGCGCCGGCCGAGCCCCGATACGGAACGTGCAGCATGAAGGTGCCGGTGGCGACCTTGAACAGTTCGCCGGTCAGGTGCTGCGGCGTACCCACGCCCGGGGACGAGTAGGAGAGCTTGCCCGGCCTGGCCTTGAGCAGGGCGACGAATTCCTTGACATTGGACGCCGGCACGCCGTTGCCCACCACCAGCGCGAGGTATCCATCGGTCAGGTTGGCGACCGGGGCAAGATCGCGGAACGGGTCCCAGGGCAGCCCCTGATAGATCAGGGGGTTGAACACCACCGGGCTGGCGGTGACCATGATGGTGTAGCCGTCCGGGGCGGCCTTGGCGACCGCTTCGGTGCCGATGTTGCCCGAAGCGCCGGGCCGGTTCTCGATGACGACCGGCTGCCCGAGGCGCTCGGTCAGTTTCGGACCGATGGTGCGGGCGATGATGTCCTGTCCGGTGCCTGGCGTGAAGGGAACGATGAAACGGATCGGCCGCGTCGGCCATTCCTGGGCGGCGCCCGGGGCGCAGGCAATGGCCAGAAGCAATCCGGCGATGAGTGGAATTCGCATGTCTTGGCAGTGAAAGAGGGTTGGGACACCCGGCCGGCATGCAACAGCCGCGCCAGCTTTGTAGTGGCTGTTGGCCGATGACGGCAGGGCTATTTCTTGTCGCGCAGCTCGCGTCGCAGGATCTTGCCGACCGGAGTCTTGGGCAGCTCGGTGCGGAACTCCACGAGCTTGGGCACCTTGTAGCCGGTGAGATGCTGCTTGCAGTGCTCGATGACCTGCTCCTTGGTGAGATTCGGATCCTTCTTGACCACCACCACCTTGACGGCCTCGCCGGACTTGTCGTCAGGCACGCCGACGCTGGCGCATTCGAGGACGCCGGGATGCATCTGCACGACCCCCTCGATCTCGTTCGGGTAGACGTTGAAGCCCGACACCAGGATCATGTCCTTCTTGCGGTCGGTGATGTAGGCATAGCCGTTCATGTCCATGTGGCCGACGTCGCCGGTGAGCAGCCAGCCGTCGCGGATCACCTTCGCGGTTTCCTCGGGGCGCTGCCAGTAGCCCTTCATCACCTGCGGGCCGCGGATGCAGATTTCCCCGGTGCAGGCTTCGATCGGCCCCTTGCCGTCCCACAGCGGCAGTTCCACGAAGTCGTCGTTGCGGATCGAAAATTCCGTGGACGGCAGGGGCAGGCCGATGGAGCCGTTCCATGGCGTGCCCATCGGGTTGATGGATGCGCCCGGCGAGGTTTCGGTCAGCCCGTAGGCCTCGGTGAGGAACTTGCCGGTCACCTGCTGCCATTTCTCGGCCACCGCTTTTTGCACCGCCGCGCCGCCGCCCAGGACCACCTTGACCTGCTTGAAGTCGAGCTCGGCGAATCCCGGCGTGTTGAGCAGCCCGTTGAACAGGGTGTTGACCCCGGTGAGGACGGTCCAGGGCCATTTCCGGAGTTCCTCGATGAACGCCGGCAGGTCGCGCGGATTGGTGATCAGCACGTTGAGGGCGCCCCATTTCATGAACGAGAGCGTCGCGGTGAGGCAGAAGATGTGGTACATCGGCAGCGGGGAGATCACAACCTCCTTGCCCTCGACGAAATCGGTCGATGTCCATGCGCCCGACTGGTGCAGGTTGGCCACGATGTTGCGATGGGTCAGCATCGCGCCCTTGGACAGGCCGGTGGTGCCGCCGGTGTACTGCAGGAACGCGAGATCGTCCAAGCCCGGCTCGAACGGCTTCATCTGCGCCGCGGCGCCGCGGTCGAGCGCGGCGCGCATGGTGATGGCGCCGTCGATGCGCCAGTCCGGCACCATTTTCTTCACGTTCTTGATGACGAAGTTGACGATCCAGCGCTTGGGCACCGGCAGCATGTCGCCGATCTGGGTGGTGATGACATGCTCCACCGGCGTGGCCTTCATCACCTGCTGCAGGGTCGTCGCGAAGTTCTCGACGATGACGATGGCCTTGGCGCCGGAGTCCTTGAGCTGATGCTCCAGTTCCCGCGGCGTGTACAGCGGATTGACATTGACCACGATCATGCCGGCCCGCAGGATGCCGAAGATCGCGATCGGGTATTGCAGCAGGTTGGGCATCATCACCGCCACGCGGTCGCCCGCGGCGAGGCCGGGAAGCGACTGCAGGTAGGCGGCGAAGTCGCGGGTCTTGCGGTCGAGTTCGGCGTAGGTCATCTGCACGCCGAAGTTGGCGTAGGCGGGCAAGTCGCGGAACTTCTCGCAGCAGCTCTCGAACAGGTGCTTGATCGAGCGATAGGCGCCGTAGTCGATTTCAGCCGGAACGCCCTCGGGATAGTGCTTCAGCCATACTTTGTCGACCATGATCGTCTCCACGGAATGAGGGATGTTGTTGTCTGGGAGGTTGCTGTCTACGACCCTCTAGTGTCGCCCCGGGCGCGCGCCAGGGAAAGCTAGGATATCCCCTGATCGGGATTTTCGCCGAACGGATCGGTCCGGGCCGCGAACAACGCGTCCATCAGCCGCGTTTCGCGCGACTGTATCGTGTCGAGAAAAGCGGCCGCCCCGTCCATGCGCTTGAAGGCGCCGAACCCGCGCTCAAGGAAACTCTGCAGGTGGGCGAAGCCGGCCGTTCTTGCCGGGCGGCGCATCAGGCGCAGCGTGCCCTCGATCAAGGGCACGCGCGTCAAGGTATCGAGGGCGTTGCCGACGTGGCGCATCAGGGCGATCTGGTGTTCGCGTGCCGGTCGGTTGGCGCAGGCGCGGTAGGCCCGTGCGTAGGCCTCCCCGGTCAGGGCGGCGCAGTCCTGCGCCGGCAGTTGCGCCGCGGTGGCCGTGTCAAGCTCCTCGGACAGCGCGTCGAGTTCAACCGCGTCGGCGATGGTGGACAGCGCCGCCGCCGGCAGCATGGTGGTCAGCTTGGGCAGGATGCGGGCGATGTCGGCATCGCGCCCGGAATAGTCCTTGGGGCCGTACAGGTCGGTCAGAAAAAACAGCGCGGCATCCCGGTAGCGCGGATGGTCGAGCAGGTCCGCATAGGTGCCGGCCAGCCGGTCGGCTTGCCAGCGCTTGAGCGCCAGTTGCCGGGCCGCGCGTTCCGGGTGGCCGAAAGCGTCGCTTCTGGCGGCCGTGAGACGCTCGAGTGAGCGGGCCAGGCGCGTTGCGGCTTCACGCTTGCTTTCGGCGCTCACCCGGCCATCGGAGTCACATCGTGCCCCCGTCGGAATTCGGGCTCCACTCCTCCATGTCGAAGCTTTCTCCGCCGGAGACCGCGCGCCCCGCCTTGTCGAAGTTGACCACGATCCTGATCTTGCGCATTTGTCCGCCCTCGGCATAGGCGGCGTAGTCCCAGGCCTCGCCGCCGTCCCGCAGCGGAAACACCTGTCCGGGCCGGCCGAGCAGGCGCGCGACGTCCTCGCGGCCGTCCTGCCCCATGCGGATGCGCGCCACCGTGGACACGGTCAAGACCTGGTCGAGCGCGACGAGTTTGCCATTGCGGTCGAAGCGGGCCATGTAGGTATGGCGGCCCAACGGCCCGCGCGGATACTCCCAGGACTCCACGAAGGATGCGCCGGCGGGCGCGGGATGCACGGCCGCGGGTGCGCCCATCACCGTACGCACATCGGCCTGGCTCGCGGTGCCGGGATTGAGGGACGATCCGCTGTAGGACGCGCAGCCGGAAAGCCCGAGCGCGACCGCGGCGGCAACCAGCCGCCTCGCGGGTTGGAGGGAGAAAATCATGTCGAAGCCCTTTCAAAAACATGATAACGCGATTCCTGCGCCCGACGCTCGCCCCAGGGGAGGCGGCAGTGTCCGCATGCATGACCTACACTCGTTCCCATGCTTGCCGCAGCGCTGGTGTTCATCATGGTGGTGGTGGCCGGAATCGCCGGTCCGCTCGGTATTCCCGCATTGATCGCGGGCATCGTGGCCGCGAGTTTCGTTCTGGCCGGCCTTGCGGCCCCGCCGCGCCCGTCGCCGGCGCGGGCCGGTGCGGCGTCCCGCATGCGGCTCTGGCTCGGGGAAATCCTCGTTGCCTGCGCGATCATGCTGCTGTTCATGCCTTTCGAGCGGTGGCTGATGCGGCGCGGCGTCAGGGGTTCGCCCGCCGGACCCGGTCCGGTATTGCTGGTCCATGGTTATGTGAACAACGCCGGCGCCCTTTTCATCCTTTGGCGCGCGATTAAAGCGGCCGGGCATGGCACCTACACGCTCAATCTGACGCCGGTGTATTCGGACATCGACGCCTATGCCGACCTGCTGGAACGCAGGCTGGCGGAGGTGCAGGCGTGCGAGAACGGCAGGCCGGTGGCGCTGGTCTGCCACAGCATGGGCGGGCTGGCGGCGCGCGCCTACCTGCGCAAGCATGGCGGCAAGCGGGTGGCGCGGCTCATCACCCTGGGCACGCCGCACGACGGAACAGCGCTGGCGCGCGCCGCCATGGGCGAGAACGGCCGCCAGATGCGCCCCGGCAGCGCCTGGCTGCGCGCACTCGCCGCGCATGAGCAGGGCGTGTGGCCGTGTCCGGTCACCTCGATCTATTCCCGCGACGACAATATCGTCGTGCCCCAGCTTTCGGCCCACCTGGAGGGCGCGCGCAACATCGCCCTGGACGGCATCGGCCATGTCAGCCTGCCGATGAGTGCCGCGGTGGCGCGCCTGGTGGTGACTGAATTGCCGGGCGGCAGGAGCGCGCCGGCGGCCTGACCCGGCGCCGCGCCGGGCCGGGCGAACCGCGCTTTCAGGCGGATTTGCCGAGCAGCGTGAAATGCTCCACCGCCGGCGCGCCGGCGAAGAACGGGCCGACGATGGCGCGCCAGTCCTGGAAGGCGGGCGAGGCGCGGAAATCCACGGTATGGTTTTCCAGCGTTTCCCAGAAGATCATGAGGACGTAGCGGTCCGGGCTCTCCACACCGCGGTTGACCTTGTAGCCGCGGAAGCCCTTGGCCTTCGCGATCACGGTTTCGACGCCGCGGATGATGGCTGCGTCGAATTCGGCGCCGCGGCCGGGGTGGATGCGGATGTCGGCCAGTTCGAGGATCATCAGAAATGGATTCCCTTGAGGAGTTGCTGGAAGGCGACCTGGTCGGCGGTCGGTTCGGCGGGCCGGGCGGCGCCGTCCTTGCCCTTGGCCGCGTCGGAATCGGGGAACATGCGGAACGAGGTGTTCATGGTGATCTGGGCGATACGCGGCAGGAGCGCATGCAGCACCTCGCCGAAGATTCCCAGGCGGGTGGCGATGCGCACCGGCTCATAGACGATGGCTTCGACGATCATGTCGGCCGCCTGCTCCGGGGTGAGGGTGGGCACGTTGTTGTAGATCTTGGTGGGCGCGATCATGGGCGTCTTCACCAGCGGCATGTTGATGGTGGTGAACTTCACGCCGGTGTCGGCATACTCCGAGGCCGCGCAGCGGGTGAAGGCATCGAGGGCCGCCTTGGAGGCCACATAGGCGGAAAAGCGCGGTGCGTTGGTGAGCACCCCGATGGAGGAGATGTTGATCACCTGCCCCTTGCGCTTCCTGGTCATGCCGGGCAGGAAGGCCAGCGTGACCCGGAGTGCGCCGAAGTAATTCACATGCATGGTGCGCTCGAAGTCGTGGAAGCGATCCGACGAGTTCTCGATCGCGCGGCGGATCGAGCGGCCGGCGTTGTTGACCAGGATGTCGACGCCGCCATGTTTCTCGTTGACCGTGGCCGCGAACTCGGCGCAGGCCTTCTCGTCCCCCACGTCGGCGGAGTAGGTGAAGACCTTCCCGCCGTTCCTGGCGCAGGCCTCGATTTCCGCATGCGCGGCCGCCAGTTTGTCGGGATCGCGCGCGACGATGACGACGGTGGCGCCGGCCTCGGCGATCTTCTTGGCCGCCGCCAGGCCGATCCCGGAGGAGCCGCCTGTGATCATCACGACCTTGCCGCGCACCTTGCCCTTGAGCGAGCGGTCGATGAGCAGGTCCGGGTCGAGGTGGCGCTCCCAGTAATCCCACAGCACCCAGGCATAGGTTTCCAGGTTCGGGCAGGCGATGCCGGTACCCTTCAACGCCTTGTCGGTTTCACGCGAGTCGAAGCGGGTCGGGTAGTTGACGAACTGCATCATGTCCTCGGGCAGGCCGAGATCCTTCATTACCGCATTGCGGATGCGCCGCGCCGGGGTGAGCGACATCAGGCTCTTCTTTACCCCGCGCGGGATGAAGCCGAACAGCGCGGCGTTGATGCGCATCTCCATGCGCGGCGCATGGGCGGCCTTGCAAAAAATGTTCAGGACGTCGCCGACCCGATGCGGGTTCGGGTCGGTCAGGTGGAAGGCCTTTCCATCGCCCTTCTCCAGGTGCATGATGTGGTCCATCGCATCGACCACGAAATCCACCGGCACGATGTTGATGCGCCCGCCCTCGATGCCGATCGCGGGCATCCATGGCGGCAGGATCCGGCGCATCTTCTGGATCAGCTTGAAGAAGTAGTAGGGGCCGTCGATCTTGTCCATCTCGCCGGTTTTCGAGTCGCCGACCACCAGCCCCGGGCGATAGACCCGCCACGGCATGGCGCATTCCCGGCGGGCGATGGCTTCGGATTCGTGCTTGGTGGCGAAATAGGGATGGTCGAGGTTCTCGGCTTCCTCGAACATGTCCTCGCGCCATACGCCTTCGTACAGGCCCGCCGCGGCGATGGAAGAGACATGGTGGAAGCGCGCCGCCTTGATCGCATTGGCGAACTGCACCGCGTTGCGGGTACCGTCGATGTTGCCGGCCTGCTGTTCCTCGGCGCTGGCTTTCAGGTCGTAGATCGCGGCGAGGTGGACGAAATGCGCCACCTTGCCGGCGAGCTTCTTCCTGTCGCCGGCGGACACGCCGAGTTCGGGCTGGGTCATGTCGCCCATGACCGCGACGGCACGCCGTTCATCCACACCCCAGTAGTCGAGCAAGGCGGCGCGTTGCTTGTCGCCGCGGCTGCCGGTGGCGCGCGAAAGAAAGTAGACGACCGTGTTCTCGCGGGAGAGGATCTTGCGGACCAGCCGCTTGCCGATGAATCCGGACGCGCCGGTGATGAAATATCCCGTACTCATGTCTGTCTCCAAAAAGGGTTGCCGCGCCCGATGCTATGATCGACCATGTTTTCCCGGGGCGGCAGGCACGGGGCGGCAGGCAGTGTGTGCCGTTTTTCAGGTGCCGCCTTTTAGGTGCCTCTTGGCAGTTGCCGATTGGCCGATGCCGCACTCGGCAACCCGATTGTAAATGCTGGGCCCGTTCGCGTTTCCGGGCCGCGCCCCCTTCACACGGCGCATGGTCGCCGTCCACCATCGAGCCAACCCGTCGCCATGAGCACAGCCCACGCCGCCTTGTCCGAACGCCAGCGCCGATCGATGCACGCGATCGGCCCGATATGGGGGCAAGACATCCAGAAGCACCGGGACGTGGTGGTCGCCGCCTACAGCCCGGTGCTGGCCGCCGCGCCCAAGGCGGGCGTGACGGTCGCGCGTGACCTGCCCTACGGGGCGCATGCGCGCCAGGTGCTCGACATCCTGGCGCCTGCGCTCGCCAAAGCCGCGCCGGTGGTGATGTTCGTGCACGGCGGCGCGTTCGTGCGCGGCGACAAGCGCATCAACGACGAGATCTACGACAACGTCCTGATCTGGTTTGCGCGGCACGGGTATGTCGGCGTCAATGTCGAGTTCCGGCTCGCGCCGGAAGCGCCATGGCCGGGTGGCGCCGACGACCTCGCGCGCGCGGTGGCCTGGGTCAAGGCCAACATCGGCGCGCATGGCGGTGATCCGGGTTCGATTTTCGTGATCGGCCATTCCGCCGGCGGCACCCATGTGGCCACCCATGCCTGGGACCCGGCGGCGGGGTATCTGGGCCGGGATCTCAAGGGCATCGTGCTGCTGTCGGCGCGTTTGCGCGCCGACGTTCTCGCCGAGAACCCCAACGCGGCCGGCGTGCGCGCCTATTTCGGCGACGAAGAATCCCGCTACGAGGCGCGCTCCCCGCTGATGTACGCGGGCGCAAGCGCCTTGCCGGTCATGCTGGCGATCGCCCAGTACGAAAACCCGCTGCTCGACCTGTACGGGCTTGAGGCCGCGCACCGCATCGCGGTCGCCCGGCGCAAGGCGCCGCGCTTCATGCGCCTGGCCGGCCACAACCACATCTCCATCGTGGCGCACTTCAACACGGTCGAGGAGACCCTCGGCCGGGAGATCCTCGACTTCTTCGCGCGCCTGGAATAGCGCGCAGGTCAGGCGAGCGCGCCGATCACCGCGCGCGCGACCGCGGCGGTGCCGTCGCTGCCGCCGACATCCGCCGGTCGCGCTTTCGCCTGCGCAAACGCAAGGTCCACGGCGCCCTCGATCGCGCGGGCCGCCTGCGCGAGGGCGGGTCGCGCGTGGCGCTCCGCCAGCCAGTCCAGCATCATCGCCGCCGAGAGGATGGCGGCGGTGGGGTTGGCGATGCCGCGGCCGGCGATGTCGGGCGCCGAGCCGTGCGAGGGCTGGAACACCGCGTGGTGGTCGCCCACGTCGGCCGACGGGGCGTATCCCATGCCGCAAATCAGGCCGGCGCCCAGGTCGGAGGTGATGTCGCCGAACTGGTTTTCCATCGGGCAGACGTCGTAGTCCCAGGGCTTGCGGATCAGGTTCAGGCAATAGGCGTCGATGTAGCAGTGGTCGGCCCGGATGTCCGGATTGCGGGCGGCGCGTTCATGGAAGATCCGGTTCATGAATGCCATGCCGAGAAAGACATTGGACTTGTCGACGCAGGTGACCCGGCCCTTGGCGGCATTGCGGGCCCGGCGCGCCCGCGCCAGGCGGAACGAAAAATCGAATAGCCGCTCGCAGCCCTTGCGGGTGATTTCGCCCGTGTCGTGCACGGCCTCGTCGCCGCCCGCGCTCGTGCCCATGGTGCTGCGCCCGCGCGCATGGAACCAGCCTTCGGTCGATTCGCGGACGATGACGAAATCGATGTCCTTGGCACGCTCGGCGGCCAGCGGCAGGGGCAGGCCCGGGATGGCGCGAATCGGCCGGACGCCGGCGTACAGGTCGAGTTCGAAGCGCAGGTCGAGTTGCGGCGCGATTTCTGTGCCGTCCGGGTAACGGATGTCCGGCCAGCCCATGGCGCCGAACAGGATCGCATCGGCCCGGCGGCTGGCCTGCATGGATGCGGCAGGGAAGGCGTCGCCGGTGTCCCTGTAGTGGTGCGCGCCGCCCGGCCGGTGGTCGAACTTCAGCCTGAACCCGTGGCGCGCCTGGACTGCTTCCAGCACGGCCAGCGCGGCATCGATGACCTCGATGCCGATGCCGTCCCCCGGAAGAACGACGATGTTGAAGTCTTGCGTCATGGCCAATCCTCGTCAGGCGAGCAGTGGTGCCCGCTTCAGTACCTGAGCCAGGCCAGTCCGTCGCTGGTCCGGCCCTGGGGACGGTATTCGCCGGCAACCCAGCCGTCGTAGCCAAGCTCGTCGATCAGGCGGAACAGGTAGGGGTAGTTGATCTCGCCGATCTGCGGTTCGTGGCGCTCGGGCACGCCGGCGATCTGGATGTGCCCCACGCCGGGCAGGTACTGGCGAAATTTCATTGCCAGGTCGCCCTCGACGATCTGGCAATGGTAAAAGTCCATCTGCACCTTGACGCGATCGCTGCCGGTCTCCTTGCAGATGGCGTGCGCCTCGTCCTGGCGGTTGAGGAAGAACCCCGGAATGTCGCGTGTGTTGATGGGTTCGATCACCAGCGTCAGGTCGCGCCCGGCCACCTGATGCGCCGCCCAGGCCAGGTTATTGACGTAGGTGGCGCGATGTTCCTCGCGGGTCCTGCCCGGTTGCATCAGCCCGGCCATCACATGCAGGCGCTGGTTGCCCAGCACGTCCACATAGGACATCGCCTTCTCGAAAGCGCGCTTGAAGTCATCCTCGCGTCCGGGCAGGGAGCCCATGCCGCGTTCGCCCCTGGACCAGTCGCCCGGCGGGCAGTTGAACAGCACCTGGGTGAGCCCGCGCGCGTCCAGGCGCGCCTTGATGTCGGCGGGCGCAAAGTCGTACGGGAACAGGAACTCCACGCACTTGAAGCCGTCATCGGCGGCGGCGGCGAAGCGGTCCAGGAAGTCATGCTCCTGGTACATCATGGAAAGGTTGGCGGCAAACTTGGGCATGGGGGTCTCGTTGAAGAAGGGGCGGGCGGACGGCGCCGCCCGGGTGGCCGATACTTAGAACAACTGCCAGGGAGCCGGGTCGAACACGAAGGCATCGCCATTCCTGCGTAGCCGCCCGATGCCCGGGAAGGGCAGGTGCACGGCGGCGATCGGAATGCCTTCCTTTGCCACGGTGTCGAAAATCGACTGGCGGGTGGCGCGCGCCTTGGACTGGTCCCAGTCGAAGGCGACGGTGATTTCGGGGCGCGGAAACTGCACCGGCGCCACGTGCATGGTGTCGCCGATGGCCAACAGGCGCGCCGTGCCCGACTGCACCATGTAGCAGCTGTGGCCCGGGGTGTGTCCGACGGCCTCGACCGAGCGGATGCCCGGGGTCAGTTGCTCGCCCAGCGCGAAGGGCCTGATGCGCTCGCCGTAGGCGGCCACCGCGCGCTTGGCGGGAATGAAGCGCGGTTTCTGGTTGTCCGGCGCCCTGGCCTCCTCGGCCGGGTTCGCCCAGTAGTCCATGTCGGCCTTGGCGATGCGCAGGATCGCATTGGGGAACATGCGTCCGCCTTCCGGGGTGACGGTGCCGTGCAGATGGTCGCCATGCATGTGCGTGATGTAAACCTCGTCGATCTGCCCGGGTTCGATCCCGGCCGCGGCCAGGCACTGCGGCAGCCGGCCGGCGGTGGGCCCGAGCATCTTCGCGCCGCCGGCATCGAGCAGCACCAGCTTCTCGCCGGTGTTGACCAGGAAGGTGTTGACCGGAAGGCGCATCGGCCCGGCGGGCCAGCCGCCGGCGGAAAGCAGCGCCTTCACCATATCCGGGTCGGCCTGCAGCACGGCCGGCGGAATGTCGATGAAACCGTCGAGCATCGCGGTGACCTCGAAGTCGCCGAGCTTCATGCGATGCACACTGATGACCTGGCTGCCCGCCAGCGGCGCCCTGGCGAAGGCGGCCGGCAGGGTCGCCGGCAGTATGGTGAGCGACGCGGCCGCGATCAAGCGGCGCCGTGCAGGATTGACGGGCTGGTTCATGAGTCCTCCGTGATTGATGTTGTGATTTCAGGTCGACGACTTGGCCCGCAGCGCCGCGACCTGCGCGGCATCCAGGGTACGAATGCGCCTTCCCTGCAGCAGCAGGAAAAGCCTGGCCGTTTCTTCCAGCTCCTCGGTCGCGTCGGCCGCGGCGGCCAGGGAAGAGCCGGACACGACCGGGCCATGGTTGGCGAGCAGCAGGGCATGGTGCCGGCCGGCGAAGCGGCGTACCGCGTCGGCCAGTTGCATGTCGCCGGGCGCGAAATACGGCACCAGCGGCAGGGTGCCCACCCGCATGACGTAATAGGCGGTGATGGGCGGCAGCACATCGGCTGGGTCGACGTCGGCGAGCACCGACACCGCCACCGAATGCGTGGAATGCAGGTGGATGACCGCGCCCGCCGCGGCATTCGCCCGGGCGCGCTCCTCATACATGCCCAGGTGCAGGAAGCTTTCCTTGGAGGGCTTGTCGCCTGCGATCAGGTTGCCCTGCCAGTCCAGCTTGGACAGGCGCGCCGGGTCGAGGGTGCCGAGGGACGCGCCGGTGGGGGTGAGCAGCCATCCGTCCTCGAGCCGGGCGCTGATGTTGCCGGTGGACCCGTGCGTGAGCCCGCGGTCGAACATCGAGCGCGCGACGCGGCAGATCTCCTCGCGCAGCCGGGTCTCGGCAGTCATCGGGTGATCCTGCGGTCAAGGCAAGGCAACCTGCGCGCGTACTGGGCGGCGCGCGCTCCGGGTGGCTGCGCGCGGGCATTCATACGAGCAGCGCCAGGGCCTTGGCGAAAAAGTCGGGTGTGCCGAAATTGCCCGACTTGAGCGCCAGCGCGATCGGCGCGGCCCCGTCGGCCAGCGTCCACGGCACACCCGGGTCGATCTGCGGGCCGATGCGCAGTGACCGCACCTTGAGAGCCTGCACCACCGCGCCCGAGGTTTCGCCGCCGGCGACCACCAGCTTGCGCACGCCCATGGCAACGAGTCCCGCGGCCACGCGGGACAAGGCGTCTTCCACAAGCTTTCCGGCCGCCTCGACGCCGAGGCGGGCCTGCACCGCCCGCACCTCCTCCGGCCTGGCGGTGGCGTAGACGAGTACGGGTTCCCGGGCAATCCGGTCGCGGGCCCAGGCCAAGGCCTCCTCGACCGCCGGCAGGCCGGCCGCCAGCCCGAGGGCGTCGATGCGGAAGGCCGGGCGGCTGCGCGCCCATTCGGCGACCTGCCCGTTGGTGGCCGGGGAGCAGGAGCCGGACACCACCGCGCCCGGACCTTCGATGCGCGGCAGGCTCGCCGCGGTCGCGGCATGTCCGAGCCGGCCGCGCGCGCGCGCGTTCTGGGCGAGCCCGAGGCCGATGCCCGAACCTGCCGTGACCAGCGGCATGTCTTCGCAGGCCGCGCCGATGGCGGCCAAGTCCGCGTCGGAGATCGCATCCACGACCGCCATGGCGATCCCTTCGGCCTTCAGGGCGGCCATGCGCGCGCGAATTGCCGCGGGGCCGCCGGCCACCGCATCGAAGCGCACCAGTCCCACCTTGCGCGCGGTCTGCGCCTGCAGCACGCGCACCAGGCTGGCGTCGGTCATGGGCGTGAGCGGATGGTCCTTCATGCCCGACTCGGAAAGCAGGACATCGCCCACGTACAGATAGCCGCGGAAAATCGTGCGTCCGTTCTCCGGAAAGGCCGGGCAGGCGATCGTGAAGTCGGTGCCCATGGCATCCATCAGGGCGTCGGTCACCGGACCGATGTTGCCTTGTGCGGTCGAGTCGAAGGTGGAGCAGTACTTGAAGTAGATCTGATCCGCGCCGGCGTCCCTGAGCCAGGCAAGCGCGGCGAGCGACTGCGCGACCGCCTCGCGGGCGGGAATGGTGCGCGATTTCAGCGCCACGACGACGGCGTCCGCGTCGGCGGGCGGCGGGCCGTCGGGGACGCCTATGGTCTGCAGGGTGCGCATGCCGCCGCGCACCAGCATGTTGGCCAGATCGGTGGCGCCGGTGAAGTCGTCGGCAATGCAGCCCAGCAGCATCATGCGCCCCCTGCGGCCTTGGGCAGTTCGATGCCCGGGAAGATCTTGATCACCGCGGCATCATCCTCGCGCGCGTAGCCGGCGGTCGAGGCCATCATGAACATCTGGTGCGCCGCCGCCGAGAGCGGCAGGGGGAACTTGCTGGCGCGCGCCGTGTCGAGCACCAGGCCCAGGTCCTTGACGAAGATGTCGACGGCCGAAAGCGGCGTGTAGTCGCCGGCGAGGACGTGCGCCATGCGGTTCTCGAACATCCAGGAATTGCCCGCGCTGTGGGTGATCACCTCGTAGAGGTCTTGCGCGGCGACGCCTTCGCGGATGCCCAGCGCCATGGCCTCGGCGGCGGCGGCGATGTGCACGCCCGCCAGCAGCTGGTTGATGATCTTGACCTTGGATCCGTTGCCCGCCGAGGCGCCGAGCTTGTAAACCCTGGCGGCCATGGCATGCAGCATCGGCTCGCACTTCTCGTAGACCGCCGGCCGGCCGGCGGTCATCATGGTCATTTCGCCCGACGCGGCGCGCGCGGCACCGCCCGAGATGGGGGCGTCCAGGAACATCAGGCCCAGTTTCTCCAGCCGTGCCTCCATGTCTACCGCGAAAGCCGGGGCCACCGTGCTGCACATCGCGAAAACGCCGCCCGGCCGCATGGCGCCGGCCGCGCCGTTCTCGCCGAACAGCACCGCCTCGGTCTGGGCCGCGTTGACCACGACCGAGAACACCACCTCGGCGGCGGCGGCGAGCTCGGCCGGCGAGGCGCATGCCCTGCCGCCCTCGGCGGCGAAGGCCTCCGCCGCCTCGCGCCTGATGTCGTACACATGCACGTCATAGCCGCCGCGCCGCAGTGACGTGGCCATGCCCATGCCCATGGCGCCGAGTCCGATCACGCCCACCGTTTTGCTCATGCTTGCATTCCTTGATTGCGCCCTCCGGCGCAGGTTTCGCGCGCGCTCGCGCCGCCCCGCGGTTCAGTCGAACTTAACAGCGTTGCCGGCGGCGTCGAAACCGGCGCCCAGTTCGCGCGCGCGCGCCGCGAGGCTCGCGTCCCACTTCACGCGTTCCGGCACCTTGCCGCCGAGGATCGAGATCAGCAGACCCTGGTCCCCGTCGAGGCTGCGGAAGGCACGATGAACGAACGGCGGCACGCTGATCGTGTCGCGCGGGTTGAGCGTGGCCGTGTGCACCGTCCCGGTCGCACCGTCGATCCAGTCGACTTCCCAGCGCCCCGCCTGGGCGATGAACACCTCCTCGGTCGAGTGCCAGTGCAGCGCCGCGCCGCAGCCCTCAGGCGCGATGATGAAGTCCACATGGAAGTTTTCGGCCGCGGCGATTTTCGGCTTGAAATCCGGATTGTCGGTCACGCCGGACCCGATGACCGACAGCAGGGTCCTTTCGTGGCCCGGTACCCAGGTGTCGACGAAAGCGCGCGTGCTGGCGGGAATCTCGCCGAAACGCGCGATGCGCCGGTTCATGGCCGCTTCGTCGCAGGGCGCCGAGGCGGCGACATGGTGTTTCCAGTTTTCAAGCGCCTCCTGCTTGCGCAGCGCGGAGGCCGCCTGTTCCTGGAGTTCGGGTGAAGCCGCGAGGGGCTCGGATGCGGGTTGAGATGCGCTCATGGCGCAGCCGGGACATGGTCAAGAAATAGCGCCGCATCATACAACGTCGCCGGGCGGGTCCGAGGAGTTTTCGTGCTGCATTGCACCGCCGGCGGCCGCGTTAGAGGCGGCGCTCTAACGAAAGGAGCGTTTCTAGTGTGTCTTCTCTAGACGGCTTGCCTATGATGCGGGAATTGCGGTTCAAGGCGGTTCGCGCGTGGCGCGGCCCGCGAACCGAACCATCTCCCGACCCGCACGGTCGGCATTCTTACCATCAAGGAGCGACGAAATGGCCAGGAAACTCAAGCAACTCGCGGAGAAATCGATGACGGATCCCAAGCTTCTTCAGGCGGTGCGCGAATCCGCCCAGGAGATCTGGCAAGCCGGCCTGGGCGCGTTCGCCAAGGCGCAGCAGGAAGGCACCAAGCTTTTCGAGGCGCTGGTCAAGGAAGGCGAGGGCCTGTCGAAAAAAACCCGCTCGGTGGCCGAAGGCAAGATCAACGAAGTGACCGGCAACGTCAGCAAGGCCGCGACGGAGATTTCGTCCAAGGCGCAGGCCCAGGCCACCGAAGCCTGGGACAAGCTCGAGCAGGTGTTCGAGGATCGCGTCGCGCGCGCCCTCAATCGCCTCGGGGTGCCGACCCAGCGCGATGTGCAAACCCTGGCCAAACGCGTCGAGGAACTGACCGCCAGCGTCCATGCGCTGTCGGGCGCGAAGACCGCGCCGGCACGCAAGGCGGCCAAACCGGCCGCCGCGAAAAGGCCGGCGGCCCGCAAGCCCGCCGCCAAGCGCGCCCGCGCGGCCTGATGGATGCCTCGCGGGGCGCAGCCGATCATGAGCGCCGCGCGGCCGGCCTAAGCGCACCGTACCCTTCATGCGTACCCGACATTCCGATACCGAGCCGCGCCGCGTGACCGGCGGCCGGCCCGGGGGCACGACCGACGCTCGAGCAGTCTCCCGATCGCGCGGGCGTGCCGCGCCCGCGGGCAAGCCGGCGCGGCCGCGCAGCCGATCCGGGCCGCCACCCACGCGCGTGGCGCTGGCGATGGCGGGCGGAGGCCCGCTCGGCGCGATCTATGAGGTCGGCGCGCTGGTGGCGATAGCCGAATCCCTCAAGGGACTCGATCTGAACCGGCTCGACATCTACGTGGGCGTGTCGGCGGGGGGCATCCTGGGCGCCGGGCTTGCCAACGGCATCGCGCCGCGCGACCTGTGCCGGCTGTTCATCGATCCGGCCGCCGGGGGTGCGCGGCCCGGCGCCGAAGCCGAGCCGTTCGATCCGGCCATCCTCATGCGCCCCGCCCTTGCGGAGTACTGGTCGCGCATGTGCATGCTGCCGCCCCTGGTGGTTCGGGCCCTCTGGCGCTACGCGACCGCCGGGCGGGGCAAGGGGCCGAGCGGCATGCTGGGAGCGGCCGAGCACCTGCTGCAGGCCATCCCCACCGGAATCTTCTCCAACGAGCCGCTGCGCGCCTACCTGGCGCACATGTTTTCTCAGCCCGGCCGCACGGATGATTTCCGGCGCCTCCAGGCACGCCTGTTCCTGGTGGCCACCGACCTCGATTCCGGCAAGGCCGTCGAGTTCGGTGCCGCGGGTCATGACGACGTGCCGATCTCGCTGGCGGCGACCGCGAGTTCCGCCCTGCCCGGCTTGTTCCCGCCGGTTGAAATCGGCGGCCGCCATTTCGTCGATGGCGCGCTCAAGCGCACGCTGCATGCGTCGGTGGCGCTCAAGGAAGGGGCGCGACTGGTGCTATGCCTCAACCCCCTCGTGCCCTACGACGACCGGGCCGTGGCCGCGTCGGGCGGCAAGTCGCGCCGCCTGGTCGACGGCGGTCTGCCGATCGTGGTGCTGCAGACCATCCGCGCGGTAATTCATTCGCGGATGGAAATCGGCATGCGCCAGTACGGCGACGACTATCCGGACGCCGATGTGCTGCTGTTCGAGCCCAACCGGGCCGATGCGGAAATGTTCTTCACCAACATGTTCAGCTATTCGAGCCGCCGGCGGCTGTGCGAACACGCCTACCAGAAGACCCGCGAGGAGATTCTCAAGCGCAGGCATGAACTGCAGCCCATGCTGGCCCGCCATGGCATCGAGCTGAACCTGGCCGCGCTGCGCGACAAGCGCAAGACGCTGGGCGGCGTGGACCGCAAGGCGGGGCGCGCGCCGCTCACGCCTTTTTCCGCCACGACGGCGCAACTTGCCGAAACTCTCGATGACCTCGCGCGCTTCGTCGCGCATGCGCAGGCGCACATGACTCAGAATCGGCCCGACGCCTTCGCGAACACGCGCAGGTAGAGATCCTCGAGGCTGTGCACATACGCCTCGAAGCGTGCCTGCGAGGCGGCTGGCGCGAAGGCCGCGAGCGTGCGGCGGCGCCACTGGCCGGCCCAGGCGAGGTCCTCGCATAACCGCGCCGCCCGTTCGACATAGTCGTCGACGTCGGTCGCCAGCGTATCTCCGAGCCCGGCGTGGACCAGCGCGCTGGCGCCGATGCGCGCCGAGAAGCGGTCGCCGCGCAGTGTCAGCAAGGGCACGCCGGCAGCCAGCGCCTGCAAGCCGGTGACATGCGCGCCATAGTGGAAGGTGTCGAGAAACAGGTCCGCCAGCCTAGCGCGCCGCAGATGCTCGGCGAATGGCAGGCGGGCGGCGAAGAACAGGCGCTCCGGCGCGATCCCCGCGTCGCGCGCCGCGCCCCCGAGGTTGTCCCGCATCGCGTCGCCGCCGTCGCGCAGCCAGAGTACCGCATCCGGGCAGCGTTTCAGGATGCGCATCCAGGCGCCGAACACCGTAGGTTCGATCTTGTAGCTGGTGTTGAAGCAGCACAGCACCGGCACGCCTTCCGGCAGGCCGTGATCGGCGCGCCGCGGCGCCTCGCCTTCAAGGGCTGTACGCGCCCAACGCGGATCGAGCGGCAGCAAGCAATGCGGCAGGCGTGCCCCGGGTTCGGCGGCATCGAGCACGACCGCATCGCCGATGGTCGTATCGATGCCCGGTAGCTTGAGCAGCGCGGGCGTCTCGAACAGCAACAGGTGCGCGCGCGCCGTGCGGTGTCGATGCGCCGCGGCACGGCCACCAATCAAGAGGCCCGAGAAATCGACGAGCAAGTCGATGTCGTCCACCGCGACCAAGCCCGCGAGTTCGGTTGCGCTCATGTGGGGGACGACGCGAAACACATCGGCCGCGGCGAGGGCTTCGGCGCGCCACGCGCTGCCGTCGTCGCCGCTCAGGGCATAGCAGTAGAGCTCGAAGCGCTCGCGGTTGTGGGCGAGGAGGATCGGGTTCAATGCCATGCCGGAGGGGTGCTCGCCGAAGCCGGTGCCGAGATAGCCCAGGCGTAGCTTGGTGCGTTGGCCGCGCGGCGCGCGCGGCCAGGCGAGCGCTCGTTCGGTCGCGTCGATATGGCGGATGTGGGCGGCGAAAAGGCCCGCACACTGCGGCGCTGCAAGCCCGGTTGCCAGTGCAAGGAATGCGATCTCGCTGCCGCCGAGACGCCCGGCAGGTTCTGCTGCAAGCGCCGCCGCCGCGTCAAGCCAGGCAGGAAGGTGGCGCCAGTCGCAATCGCGTACAGCGCGGGCGCCGCTGGAGAGCAGCGCCTGGCGCGCATCGAAGCCGACGCGCAACCCTTCGGGTACACGGGCTGCTTCCCGCGTGGCGTCTTCCAGCGCGCCGCTGATCGACAGCGCCATCGCCAGGCCGCGGCGCGCGAAGGGGTCTTGCGCATCGATATCGAGCAATGCTCGCGCCGCCGCTTCGGCCGTATCGGCATCGCCCGCCTTGAGAGCGCACTCAAGCAGCACATGCAGCACCAGCGGTTCTTGGGGTGCCATCGCATGCGCCGCGCGGGCATGGCGCAGTGCGTCCTGCGGCCGGTTCGCCCGCATGGCAAGCGCCGCGCTTTCGCGCCGCACCGAGGCGCGTTCGGGCGCTAGTGTGACCGCACGTTCCAGCGCGGCACCGGCCGCGTCGTTATCGCCGCAAGCCTCACAAGCCAGCGCAAGATTGCGCCAGCCCTGCAGATGCGCGGGCTGTTTGGTCAGCAGCGCCTCAAGTGTGGTGCGGGCGGCCTGCGGCAGCTTTAAGTCGTATTGGCAGGCGGCAAGACCGCAGGCAAACTCCGGGTCGGCGGGATCAAGCGCCATCGCCCTGCGAAACCACTGCATGCCGTCCTCCGGCCGGCCGAGCGTGTGGCAAGCCGCCGCGGCCAGCGCGTGCGCCCGCGCGTCGCTCGGGCGTTCCGCGACAACGGCCAGCGCCAGACGCAAGGCTTCTTCCGGACGGCCCTCGTCCAGATGTCGTGCCACCGCTTCGATCATGCTACCCATTCGGCACCGCGGCCCGATAATCGGCCCATGTCCACACAATTACACATTATCAGTGCGTTCGAGACCGCCATCCGCGGGTCGGAGCGCGCCGCGCTGGAGGCCGCGCGCCTGCTGCAGGCGGATTCTCCGGTTAAGGTCTGGTCAACCGTGCGGACAGCGCCCGCGGTGGAGGCGCTGGCGCGCGAGGTTGGCGTTGCGGTCGAAACCATTGCGCCATTTGCCGGCCGTTTCCCCAAGGGTGGCGTGCTCCTCATCTGGGGAACGCATTTCGTGCCGGGCGTATGGCTGGCAGCTTCGCATTGCGAGCGGGTAGTGATCGTCAACGACTTGTTCAATTACGCCGCGCTTTATAGCTGCGTGCTGGCGGTGCGCGCGGCAGGCCTGCCGGCGCCTTCCATCATTCACGTCTCGACGCTCTTGCGTGACGCATCTGCGCTTGATGGTCCTTTGCTCGATCCGACGGCCGACATGCGGGCGATGTTCGAAATCGAGCGTGACTACGATCGCGATCCGGCGGTGGTGGGCCGCTTGAGCCGCGACGTGGCCGAAAAGCATCACGCCGACGATCCGCTCTTGTATCGCGCACTCGCGGCCGAAAGGCTTGTCGTGCGCCTGATGGGTGCGACGGTGCTGCGCGGCGCGCTGACTGATCGGCCTGACATCGAACTGCTGCCGCAAAGCGCGACCGGCGTGGCGGGGTATCTGGCCGGCATCGATATCTTTTTCTATCGCACCGGCGGGGCCGGCCGCTTCATCGAGCCTTCCGGGCTGGCCGTGGCCGAAGCATTTGCCGCCGGCCTGCCGGTGGTGGCGGTGCGCCCAGGCGGATTCGCCGACCTGTTCGAAAGCCCGGAGTGCGGTTTCCTGGTCGATACGCAAGACCAGGCCCATGCCGCGATCCTGCGTCTGGCGCGTGATCCGGCTCTGCGCCGCGCGGTCGGCGCCGCCGCACGGCGCACCGCGCGTGAGCGCTTCGGCCCCGCCTATGCCGAGCGGCTGCACCAGATGGTGATGGGCGGCAGCCCAACCGCCTGATCGGGCGCGCTGCTGGCCCACGGCCGAGACATTCACGCGATCTGCTTTGGCAACAGCGACAGGAAATCGTCGAACTTGCCGCCCGCCCCGCGCGGGATGTGCGCCATGCGCGTGAAGCCGATCTCGTAGTCGTAGCGCATCGCCGTGCGCAGCTCGCGGGTCAGGGTGGCGCACTCGTCGCCGGCCAGATCGCGCTCCGCGACATAGCGCACCTCGAGCCGTGACGCAGTGAGCTGGACGATCTGGCGCTGCTGGATCGGCGCAGCGGTGGTCCAGAAGCCGAGGTTGAGATGGGCGAAGAAGGTGCGCCCGGTCGGGTCGACCGCCAGGTGGCCGGCGCGCCCGACCACGCCTTTCAATACCGGCAAGCCCCGTCCGCACGGGCAGGGCGGGCCGACGGTGGCGTAGTCGCCGAGTTCGTAGCGGATCAGCGGCATGGCGAAGTTCTGCAGGTCGGTGATCACCACGCGTCCGGTCTCGCCGGGGACGCAGGGCGAATCGTCGGCGCGCAGCACCTCGAGGTAGACGTGCTCGCCCTGCACGTGCAGGTGCGGGTGCGCCGGGCATTGCAATGCGATGGTGCCGACCTCGCTGGCGCTGTAGGTGTCGTAGAAAGCCGCGCCCCACAGATTTCGCGCGAGCTCGGCCGTGTCGGGCGCGGCCATGTCGCCGAACCCCATCACCGCGCGCAGCGAGTGCGGTGCGGCGCGGCGGCGGCGGCTTTTTTCCAGCAGCGCCCGTAGGTTGGTGTTGTGCGCCAACAGGTAGGCGGGTTGTTCGCGCAGCAGCCAGTCGAGCTGCGCGTCATGGTCGTCGAACGCGCTGTGCATGACGAGCGGGCCGGTGCGGAACACCGCGTTGTCCGGGACGCCCCAGTCGGGCGCGACAGGCGCATCGATGGAGGCGCGGATCGCGGCGAACTTGGCGCGCAGGTCGAAGCCGTACCAGAGGTGGCTGCGCATCACCAGCGCGTGCTGCACGAATACCGACGCATCGGAGGTGGCGGCGCGCAGCGGCTGGCCGCTCGACCCGGAGGTCACCACCAGGCGCATCTCGCCGTGGCCGGGGGGCAGCGCGGTCGCTTCGAAGCGCGCCGGCTCGGCCTGGACCGCGCGTTTGCCGAGCAATGGCCAGCGCAGGAAGATGTCGGGCGTGATGTCCTCCGGCTTGCTCACACCGCAATGTGCCAGGTGGTTGCGGTAGTGCGGGACGTTTTCCACCGCATGCGCGATCAACAGGCGCAACTGGCGAAACTGTTGAGCCAGCAGCTCATCCGCCGGCCACCACTGCGAGCGGTCGAACTGGAATTGTGCGGCCAGCATCGCCTGGCCGGCCGGCGGCGGAATGGCAGGCCACACCACGCCCGGCAAGGAGGAGTGAATGCGAGAGCCAAGGCCCGTCGGCATCATGCCGGGCCATCCACGCGCGAGATGAACTCCTCGAACTTCGCGCCCGGCGCGCGAGTGATCTCATCCACGCGAACGAAACTGAACTCGAAGGGATGACGAAAGGTCGAGATGAGGCCTGCGCGAATGTCGGCCTCTTCGGCGGATGTGAGATCGCGCGGGGCGACGAAGCGCACCTCGATGTGGGTGCGCGTCTGTTGCACGAACTGGCGCTGCGTGATCGGCGTGCTGGCCCACATGAAGGGGTTGAGCAGGGGCCAGAAGCGCCGCCCGTTCACGTCGACGGCCATGTGCGATGACCGCCCTGCGATGCGCCGGATCACCGGCAGGCCGCGTCCGCACGGGCAGGGTTCACCGACCTCGGCATAGTCGCCGATCACATAGCGGATCAGCGGCATGGCGAAGTTGTGCAGGTCGGTCACCACCACCCGCCCGATCTCGCCGGGTGCGCAGGCCGAACCGTCCTCGCGCAGGATTTCCAGCAGCACGTGTTCCGACTGCGCGTGCAAATGTTCGTGATCGGGACACTGCAGCGCGAGCACGCCGAATTCGCCGGCGCTGTAGGTGTCGAACACCGGCGCGCCCCACACCTCGCGCGCCAGCATCCGCAGGTCGTCGGGCGGGCGGTCCGCGAATGACAGCAGCGCCTTGATGCCCTCGGGGCGCGCGCCTCGCGCGCGGCTCTCGTGAATCAGCGCGTGCAACGTGTGGCCGCGCGACAAAAGGTAGGCAGGCGATTCGCGGCATAGCCACTCGAATTGCGCGCCCAGGTCTTCGCTCAGGCCGAGGAGGACCGAAGGCCCGGTCTCGAAGGTGCCGCGCAGCGCCGGGCCCCAGTCCGCGCCTGCGGCCTCGTCCGTGCCGGAACGGATGGCGGCGAATTTCAGACTCAGGTCGAGTCCGTACCAGAAATGGCTGCGCATGACCAGCGCGTCCTGGAACAGCGCGCCGAGCGCGCTGTTCGCCACCCGCACCGGCTGGCCGGTCGAGCCGGTGGTGGCGTTCCAGATGATTCCACCATGGGCGGAGGGCATGGTGCGTGCCAGGAGCGCTGCTCCCGCAGCGAGCACATCGCGACGCGACAGCAGCGGCCAGCGCGCGAAACTTGCCGGCGTGAGGCCGCCAAGGCTGAAAATTTGCGCCCGCCGCATATGATCGCGATAGAACGGCGCCTGGGCGCGCGCGTGGTCGACCAGAACGCGTAGTTGTTCGAACTGGTGATCAAGAATCGACGCGCGGTCAAGCCATTGCGAGCGGTCGAACTGGAACTGTAGGGCCAGCATGGTCTGGCCGCGCCCGGCCGGGATGGCGGGCAGGGTCAGGTGCGCCAGATGCGAGGCGGGCGCCTGTGCGGGCCGACGCTCGGCTTCCATGGCCGGTGACAGCCCCGCTCGGGCAGCGCGCCGGCAGGCTCAGTTCTTCTTGTAGGCCACCACGCCGCGAATTTCGGTCGCAGGACCCTCGCCCAGCGTCCCAAAGACTTGGTATGCCAAACCGGCGCGCGACGCACCGGGTCCGGCGACGAAGCCTTCGCCGGCCATGGTCAGGCTGCCGCCGCAGCACGTAAACGTATAGAAACCGCTTTTCCCGAGACTCGGGTAGACCTCGTTGACAATAGAACCGCTAAAAGTACCAATCGGGGTTCCGGTAATGTTCATGCTCGTCGTTAAATTGCCGCCGGTGACGCCGGAAGGGCCGAAATTGACCGTGAGGTTCGAACTGGTCACCGCCGCGGTGCTGCAGCCCGCGACGCACGAGGCGGTGGCGCCCAGCATGGAGTACGAGGCGCTGCCGGTGGTGGGCATGTTGGTTGCCGGCAAGCCGACGATCCAGTGCAGTGGCCCGTTGGTGTTGAGATCGACGCCGTTGCCGGTGATCCCGCCGATCCAGCGGCCCCAGGCGATGATGCCGTCATTGCCCGCCAGAGACAACTGCGCGCTGCCGCTCGAATCGCTGGAAATGCCTTCGAAGCCAGAGACTTGGTAGGCGGTCAGGATGCCTTGCGCGTTGAGCGTGGCCGACGGTGCATGCCCGCTGAAAGTCTGGATCCCGCTAGACAGTGCGAAGTTCGGAAAATCCGGGTCGGTGTTGACGAGCGTGCCGGTGAGCAGGGTCGGCGACACGGGCAGCAGCGGGGTTTGCGCATCCTGGGTCGGGTTTTGCGGCGGGGTGACGGTAGTGGTGGGGGCGGTGCTGCCGGCGGGCGGCAGGAACGGCCGTTCCGTGCTGGTCGCGGGCGGCGCATTGCGGTTGCCGACCACAGCGCTGTTGCCGCCGGGCAGCACGGTGGTTCCGGCGTCGTTGCTGATCGAGATCGCGCCGTCGGCCACGAAGACGGTGACGCTGCCGCCGGCATCGTAGGTGACCGCGTAGGAGGTGCCGCGGATGCCCACCGTGGCGGTGGATGTCTGCAGGCGGTAGCCGTCGCGGTTGGTGCGCCCGATCAGGCCGGTGATGGTGCGCAGGCCGCCCTTGAGCAGGCTCATCACCGCGCTTTCGTTGGCGCTGCCGCGGCCGTCGAAGACGTAGGTGTCGACGCGGAAGTCGGTCTGCGGCTGCAGGGACACGTAGGCGCCGTCGGTGAAGCGCATCTGCGCGCGACCCTGCTGGGTGCTGACCGTCTCGCCGACCTGCACCTCGGCGCCGCGCGTGAGCGGACGCGAACGTCCGTCCCGAGCGAGGGCGACCACGTCGCCGGCGGCGAAATCGACGCGCGCGGCCACCTGGGCGAAGACCGCGCCGGGAAACGCCGCCGCCAGGGCGGCGGCCATCAGGGTGGTGGGAAATCTGGAATCAATGGGCATGCTGCGCTCCCTGCGTGAACGTCGGTCCGGGAATCCGACGGCATCCGAAGACTACTGCGTTGCGGGCTGCCCGCACAACGCCACGTGCACCGCGCACCGGCGCGGGCACGGCGGGCATGCGACGGGCATGGGCATCTCGCGGCCTCGCGCTCAGCGGAAATCGTAGCGCAGCGTGGCCAGGAAGACCGCGCGTCGATAGGCCGAGACCGATACGTTGGACTGGTTGTCGGTGTAGGCCACCGAAGGGCTCACGCTCCACCTGCCGGCGAACTGGTAGTTCAAGCCCACCCGCACGCCGTATTCCCTGTCCTTGCGGGCGAACGGGAAGAAGCTGGTCAGCGAAGCCGGGTTGTTGAGGTTCTCCGGGTTGCCGTAGCGCCGTTCCTCGTAGTTGAGGTTGACAAAGGCGGTGAGCGACTCGCGCAGGCTCATCTGGCCGCCGCCCCTGAGGCCGATGACCTGATGACCGAACTCGGCCACATTGCCGGACATGGTGCGCTCGCGCCCGGCATACAGGCCCGCGTAGACCGCCGGGGCCCACGCCCCCTGGAGGGCGCTCGCCCAGGCCACGCCGAGGACTTCGCGGTGGGCGTTGCGCAGGCTCGCGCTCGGGTAGGTGAGCCGGGCGAGTTGCGCGTAGGCGGAGACCTGCTGGCGGTTCGACAGCGAGTAGCGCCACTGGGCGACCGCGCCGGTGGCGTCGCGGAAACGCGCGTGGTCGAGATCGAACGCCTGGGTCTGGACGGCCAGGCTGTATTCGTTGGCGCCGCGCTGGTGGACCACCCCGCCGTCGAGGCCGTAGGTGCCGGTGTCGAACCGGTCCACCTCGTTGTTGTAGCGCTGGTTGAAGCTGCCGCCGCCGAACAGCGTCCATCCCGGGCCAATCACGTAGCGGCCGTTGATGCCGCCGGCCAGGGCCCGGAAGGTATCGGAGCGCCGGTTGGGGTTGAAGCCGAAGCCGGGCAGGCCGGGGATGGCCAGCCCGCTTCCGCTGGCGGCCGCATTGGCGTTCGAGTCGTGGCCGATGCCGGCCTCGAGGAAGCCGCTCACGCCCGAGCGGATGCCGCGCTGTCGCTCGTCCAGCGCATTCAGGAAGCGGTCGATGGTGGCGACCGCTTCGGCCGGCGGTTTGGTGGCCTTGACCGCCTCGAATTCCTGGCGCGCGGCGCGGTTCTCGCCCATCAGGAAGTAGGCCCGGGCGATCTCGGCGCGCGCTTGCGGATGGTTGGGCTCCACCGCCAGCACCCGTTCGAGCGCGAACACCGCGCGGGTGAACTCGCCGGCGTCGATGGCGGCCACGCCCAGCAGATAGTCGAAAGGCGCTTCGCCGGCGCGTTGCGCTTCCAGCGGCGCGAGCAATTCATAGGCGCCCCGGCCCTGCCCCTTCTGGGCGGTGATCAGTGTGCGCGCCCTCTCGAGGGTGGTGTCCTGCGCCAGGGAGGGAGGCGCGGCCAGGCAAGCCGATAACAGCGCGGCGGCGATCAGGGGATGGCGTGACGGATTGCGCATGGTCTTCCCGCGGTTGCGTGAACTTTTGCCCGGACCGCCTGGCACTGCGAATTCAGATTATGGCAAAAAACATCAAGTAGTGTAAGCAAGATGTTATTTTTAAACAACAAGATTCGACTTCGGCACTGCCGACATGTGGCGCGCATGTAACACGGTAATATTCCGGGGGATCAAACCAGAAAACAACCCAGGCCATGCTGCCCAAGCCCAAGCGGCGCACCCGCGAGCGCATTCTCGAGGTCTCGCACCGCCTGTTCAATGACTTCGGCGAGCCCAATGTCACCACCAGCATGATCGGCGACGAGATGAACATCTCGCCCGGCAACCTGTACTACCACTTCCGCAACAAGGACGAGATCGTCAACGCCATCTTCGACGATTTCGAGCGTGAAATGGACAAGCTGCTCGCCGCCCCGGTGCGGCGCCGCATCTCGGTGGAGGATGCGTGGCTGTTCCTGCACCTGGTGTTCGAGCTGATCTGGAAGTACCGCTTCATCTATCGCGACCTCAACGACCTGCTGTCGCGCAACCGCATCGTCGAAACCCACTTCCGGCGCATCCTCGCCGATAGCCGGGGCGTTGCTCGCAGCCTCGCGATCGGCATGCGCGAGTCCGGCGAACTCGCCGCCGGCGACAGCGAGATCGAGGCCTTGTCGGAGAACATGGTGCTGGTCGCGACCTACTGGCTCAGCTACGAATACGTCAAGAACCCGCGCAAGCCGATCGACGGCCCGGCCATGGGGCGCGGCGTGTATCACGCCATGTCGATGGTCGCGCCGTACCTCGCCGGCGACGCGCGGCTGCTGTTCGCCCGCCTGTCGCGGGAGTACCTCGGCAATTGAGCCTGCGCGTCCCATACACGACAATTCGAAAGGAGCAGCACTGATGGCCAAGAAATCCGCATGGGTGGCGTTTCCGTATCCCGAGAAGGCCTACCAATACACGGCGGCTTCCGCCAGGAAGGCATGGGACCGCCTGCACCGCGGCGACTGCGAACCGTTTCCCAAGGACGGCGCGGTGCTCGAGGCCTGGATCGCCTACCACGCCGGCGATTTCGGCGGCGCGGTCGAGCGCGGGCTGGCGGCCGGCGGCGCCGGCATCACCGCGGCCAACAAGGCGGCCTGCATCTATGCCAATTACCTGGAAGAGGACGACAAGAAGAAGCTGGCGATGTTCCAGGAGATCGCCGCGCGCTGCGAGGCGCAACAGAAGGCCGAGCCGAAGAACGCCAACGCCTTTTACCTGCATGCCTATGCCCTGGGCCGCTATGCCCAGGGCATTTCGATCGTCAAGGCGCTCAAGGACGGCATAGGGGACAAGGTCAAGAACTCCCTGGCCGCGGCCATCAAGCTCGCCCCCAGGCACGCCGACGCGCATATCGGGCTCGGCACCTACCACGCGGAAATCATCGACAAGGTGGGCGCCATGATCGGCGGCCTCACTTACGGGGCCAGGAAGGAGACCGGCCTCGAACTCTTCGAGACCGCGCTGAAGCTCAATCCCGATTCCGCGGTGGCGCGCACCGAAATGGCCAACGGCCTGATCATGATGTTCGGCAAGGCGAAAATGAAGGATGCCGAAAAGCTCTATGCGGAGGCCGCGGCGTGCAAGCCGGCCGATGCCATGGAGCGCCTCGACGTCGAAGCCGCCCGGGCGGAACTCGAGGACTGAAGCGCCCGGCGCGCCGCAGGCGCTGCGCCGGCGGGCGGATGTTCAGCGCGCTCGGCGGGCGGATGTTCAGCGCGCTCGGCGCGCCACATGCGCCATCCAGTCGCCGTGATCGATCCGGTGCATCAGGCGCAATGCCGCGGGGTTGGCCACATAGACCTCGCAGGTGGCCGGGATCGCGTCGTCCCGCCGGGCATCGGCGACGATGCGGAAGTAAAGGCCGTCCGGCTTCTCCGGGGTGGCGATTTCCTCGAGCGCGTCGAGGGTGGGCCAGTCGGCGTCGGGGACCGCATAGATTTCGCCGGCGACCCAGCCCGCGCCCTGGTCAACCAGCATTGCGGGGTAATCGCCCAGGTCGAACAGTGTTCCGCGCATGCGCGCGCCGGCGATGAACGTTGCACCGGGCGCCAGGCGCGCAATGTCGTTGCTGCCGCCGCGCCGCAGTGTGCCGTAGACGAAAAGGGCGCGGTCCGGCCGCCGTGGCGGAAGGGGGGCGGGCCCGGCCTCGGCGTCGCTCATGCCTGCGCGCGCATGCGCTTGAGCAGGCCGCCCTTGCGTACGCCCGGCGGCGGCACGGCGGTCGCCTGCGCGGCCGCAGCGTTCCCGGACCGGGTCGGCGGCGTCGGGCGTCTGGGCGAGGTGCTTCCGCGCGCGGCCTGGCGCTTGGGCGCGGGCGCGGCACCCGGAGCGGTCTTCGCCCCCCTGGGGGCGGCTCTTCCACCCGTCGGGGCGGCTGTTCCAGCCGTCGGGGCGGCTGTCCCAGCCGTCGGGGCGGCTGTTCCAGCCGTGGGGGCGGCTGTCCCACCCGCCGCATCCGCGGCCGCGTCCGCGGGCAGGGCAGCCATCTGCGGCGCCTTGCCGTTGAGCAGCAGATAAAACACCAGCTTTTCGAATTCGCTGGCGAAGCGGTCGACGATGCGGGCCGGTTCGGCGACGAACTTCCTGTCGGTGATCAGCCCGAACTGCACCCGGTTGTTGTACGAAAGGATCGACACGCCCACACCGATGTCGCCCGACTGCGGCACCCAGAACATCTGCTGGGCGAGCAGGTTGCCGGCCATGTATAGAGGCACCTGCGGTCCGGGCACGTTGGTCATGACCGCCGTGGCTTTGCTGGAGAACAGGTCGAGCACCTGCTTCTGCATCGGCCGCGGCAGAAAGCCCACCGCGCCGAGAATGCCCATCGAGATGATGGCCTGGTAGGAGTTCTTCAGTTCATCCATCCTGCGCTTGACCGCGAACAGGCGCACGAACGGGTTTTCGATGCCGACCGGCAGGGTCAGCACCACCAGCCCGAAATGGTTGCCGAGTTTGTGCTCCTGACCGCGCGGGCGCAGGTTGACCGGCACCATGGCGCGGATTTCCACGCC